>Ga0335075_10010841_pt1 | contig 13817 bp, 11 predicted proteins | sample Lox_Sample_24_FD_206723 | JGI IMG/M metagenome (GOLD analysis project Ga0335075, IMG submission 206723) | Soil microbial communities from Loxahatchee National Wildlife Refuge, Florida, United States - Lox_Sample_2.4 | ecosystem: Environmental > Terrestrial > Soil > Wetlands | place: USA...
ATCTCGATCAATGACTCATCCGGGGCCAACGTTTTCGGTGATCCGGACGGCCCCGACGGGCTGTCGCCAACCGCCCGGAACGCGATAGGCGGCGTGCTCCGGCACGCCAGGGCACTCAGTGCGCTGCTGAACCCCACGGTCAACTCGTTCAAGCGCTTCGGCCCGGACACGCTGGCGCCGTGGCTGATCGACTGGGGCCTGGACAACCGCAGCGCGATGGTGCGGATCCCGCCCGAGCGCGGAGCTGCCGCGCGGATGGAGGTCAGGCTGGGCGACGCCACGGCGAACCCGTACCTGGCCATGGCCGCGCTCGGCGCCGCGATCTGCCTGGGCATCCAGGACAAGGTCGAGCCGCCGGCCAAGCTCGAGGGGTACGGCTACGACCCGGCCAGGTCGGAGATCCTGCCGATGCGGCTCGGCGAGGCGCTCGACGCCCTGGAGTCCGACGCCGAACTCGGTGGTGTCCTCGGTGAGTACTTCGTGACGTCGTTCCTTGCCTTCAAGCGCAACGAGATCGAGCGCTTCGAGCGATTCGTCACCGACTGGGAGTTCCGCGAGTACGCGTATCACTTGTGAGTTTTTTCTGCGGCGCGTATCAGGAACGGCGCGCCGCGCCTCTGCTCCTTCGGGGACGGGCCAATCGCGCGTCCATCTGAGGAGCGTGGAAAATGGCGACACCCGCGATGCCTGCGCCTCCTGCCGCATCCGAGGAAATGGGACTGTGGCAAGGAGGCTTCTCCGGTCCCGGCCTGCCCGCCCTGGGCGGCGCGGTAGTCATCGCTGCCCAGCTGCCCGACGACGGGGCCGGCGTCCTCGTTTCCTACGCGGGCGGCGTTTTCACCCGGCAGTTCTGGACCACCGGCCCGCCGGTTCCGCAGGTCATCGAGATCCTCAAGCCGGACGAGGTCGCCGCGGTCAGAGACCAGGTCGTCAAGCAGCTTCGCTCACCCGGCAGCGGCCTAGACGAGATCCCACTGCGGGAGTTCGTGGAAGCCGTCCGGCTGCACTTCGCGCAGGACGCCTCGCACCGGTTCGCCGACGCCGTGTTCGGCCCCATCACCCAGTCCAGCCCGCAGGGCCTGCAGGGGCAGGTGACCTGGCCCGGCGACGTCATCGGCACCGTGCTGGGCAGTTCCGACGGCGTCTCAGCGCAGTCGCACCTCGCCAACGTGGCGGCCGGAAACCCGGCGTGGCTGCGCAACGCCGACCTGCGGTCGCTGGTGATCGCGCTGCAGCAGGCACTGGACACCGCGCAGCTGGACCCGATGTGGCAGCACATGCTGGCCTTCGCCGAGCAGGCCCTCATCTAGGGCCCGGAAAGCGGATGCGCCCGGGAGCCCTCACGGGGGCAAGGCTCCCGGGCGCATCTCATGCGGCTACCCGTTTGCCGGCGGAACCCCGCGGCCGGGCAGAAGCACCGGGCCGACGCCTGGGATCGCCTGGGCGCGCGCCTCGGCCAGCACGGCCGCGGCGGCCTGGCGGGGAGTCTCGCCGGTGCTAGATATGCGGGACGCGATGAGCCCGGTCACGATCGGCGTCGAGAACGACGTCCCGCTCCACTTCGCCATCCCGTAGAACTTCCGCTTCTCGCCGGTGTACGGGTCGACGTGGCAGGTGTACGTGCCGGTCGCATACGCGTTGATCAGGTCACGCCCTGGCGCGTACACATCGACCCACGGTCCGAAGTTGCTGAAATTGGCCCGCCCCCGCCAGTCGCCGCCGAGCGCGCCCACCGCGATCACATCAGAGAACGCTCCAGGCCAGTTGGGCCGGCGCGAGCCATCGTTGCCTGCTGCGACCACGCACACGGCCCCGCCGTGCTCGCGAAGATGGTTGAGCCACTCACGGAACGCGATCAGCGGGAAGTCGTGCCGCGAGTGTGCCGCGATCGTGAGGTGGAAGATGTCCACGCCCAGGCCGAGCGCGGCTTCCAACCGCGGGATCCAGTTGGACTCCAGTTCGCTGCCCGCGGTCGAGAACACGTTGGTCACGATGACGTCCGATGCGGGAGCCATGCAGCGTGCGACTCCGGCGACGAATGTGCCGTGGCCGGTATACGGCGGGATCGGCTGTTTGCCGGATGAATCTTTTGGCGGCAGGGGATCTTCGTCTCCCTGAACCCCGGCCAGCCATGGATGGGTCGCGGCCCCATCTTTCAACAGCCCGGTGTCGTCCATGTAGATCAACACCCCGGCCCCGCCGTTGGTCTGGCTGGCCGAGGGATAGGGCTCTATGTCGTAGTACACCTCCTGCGGTTCCGTGGCAGGACAGACACCTATTGCGGGTGAAACCGTCAACACGTGATCCGGCGTGGCAAGTCCCCGGCCGAGCCGCTGATCAATCACATCGAGGGCATCGAGCACGGCGGGCGTTGACTCGTCCAAGGTCAGCAGGACCACTCCGGCGATGACCCGCCGGATCCGACCGGCGGCGCGCAGTGTCGGCTCGTCCGGCAACCCGAGGACATCCAGCACTTCGTCCAGGTACTCGTCGCGGACCAGGATCTGGCCCTCGGCGTAGAGGTGATCGACCCCGTTCTCACCTCGGGCGGCCTTGATCTCCACACCTCCACCTGATGACGGCCGGAAGGCACGGATTACGTGCTCAATCTCGTCGACGGCTTGCTGGTGCAGGCCGGCTCTCCAATCGTCTGGCTGTTCAGGCATGCCAATCTCCCAGGACTTGAACTGCGTGCATCTGCCAAGGCATGCGGGCGCTGACGCGCGCGCCGCCCTCTGTACTCATACGGAGTGATCGCCGAGCGAGGTGATACCTGCTGTGGCCGTTGTTACTTTGCCTTCTCGGGGACAGCCGCGGGGGTAGTTATCCAAACCGGACAAGCAGCCTCTAGCATCAACTTCGTGGCGGAATGCGGGCTGGCAGGCGGGTCCGGAAAGGACGATCCGGACAACCTGCTGCTGCTGGCGTTGTCGCGCCCTCATGAGGCGCTCGCCAGAGCGCGCGAGATCTTAGCTGCGCGACCTTGTCCGTATGAGGCATCGGTCGCACACCAGGCTGCCGGAATCGTTTTGCGCGATGTGGGCGACGTAAACGCGGGCGTCCGTGAGCTACGGGCCGCGCTACGCCTGGCCCGCCGGATTGGCTCGCCGGATCGCGAGGCTGACGTGCTGGCCGCTCTCGGGGCCGCACTGGTCTACAAGGGCAGGACGACAGACGGGCTCGCTGCCTTCAATCGCGCCGTTCATCTGGCTCGCGGTGTCCTGGCAGGGCGGGTCCTGCACCGGCGCGGTGCGGCGCTGTGGACGCTCGGCCGGTTTCCGGCGGCGCTGGATGACATGCGTCACGCGGTTTCCCTGCTGCAGCGTGCGGGTGATTCAGTCTGGTCCGCCCGGGCGGTGAACGGCCGCGGAGTGGTCTACCTAGCTGTCGGGTCGCTCGATCGTGCCGATGCTGACTTCGTGGCCGCCGGGCGGCTGTTCGCCGGAACCGGGCAGGAACTGGAATCGATCCACACGGTGTTCAACCGTGCCTCGGTTGCGTTCCGGTCAGGTAACCTTCCGGCTGCGCTTTCGTTCCTTGACGAGGCCGCCTCCCGCTATCTGCCGCTGAACGTACCCATGCCATCTCTCAGCCTCGACCGATGCAACGTATTGCTGGCGGCCGGACTTGCCGATGACGCGCTCGCCGAGGCGGACGGCGCGGTACGTGATATCGAGCAGACCCATGGCTGGTCTACCAATAAGGCCGAAGGGCTGTTGGTGGCGGCCAACTGCGCACTGACCGCAGCGCAGCCTCAGGGCGCGCTAGACCGGGCGCAGGCCGCATACCGCCTGTTCCGGTCTCATCAGAGCGCCTGGGGGCAAGCCCACGCTGAACTTGTGCTTGTCCAGGCGCGATATGCAGTAAACCCGGTGTCGGGTCGGTTGCTGCAGGCAGCGAAGCGTGCCGCCAGCCGGCTGGAGGGAGTTCGGTCGGTAGAGACTACGCAGGCGCATCTGCTAGCGGGGCGTATAGCGCTGGACCTAGGGCGCCACGATGATGCCGATCGTCATCTTGGTATAGCCGCACGGAGCAGGCGCCGAGGTCCTGCGATGGCACGCGCCAGCGGCTGGCTCGCCGAGGCGCTCCGGGCCGAGGCCGCGGCTCAGCCACGCCGGATGCTGGCCGCGTGCCGCCGTGGTCTCGAGGTGCTGGAGGACCATCGGCTGACCCTCGGGGCGTCGGAATTGCGGGCACAGGCCACAGCGCGAGGCGGTGAGCTGGCCGGGATCGCGCAGCGCAGTGCCGTCCGTTCTCAGCGCCCAAGGCAGCTCCTTGCCTGGACCGAGCGCTGGCGGGCCACCGCGCTCACGGTGCCCTCGGTGCGGCCGTCCGCGGACGCCGAACTCAACTCCCGTCTAGCCGCCCTACGCGAAGTGACCAGTCGGCTCGAAGAGGCCCGGCGGCAGGGCACTGCAACGGCGGAGCTGCAACGGGAGGAGTTGCGGCTGGAGGGCCTGGTGCGTGCGCGCTCGCTGCAGACGCCCGGCATGGCTGGGATCGGCCGTACCGTCATCGACGTTAAGGCGCTGCTCGATCGGCTTGGTACGGCGGTGCTTGTGGAGATCGTCGACGTCGACGGCACCCTGCACGTGCTCGTGTGCGGGGCCGGACGTGGTGGGGTACGGCAGTTCACGGCCGGTCGTACCGAGGACGCGGTCCGCGCTGCGGACTTCGCGCCGTTCGCGCTGCGTCGGCTGGCCCGCGGGAGTGCCGGAGCCAACGCGGATAGTGCACGCGCCATCCTCAACGTCGTCGGACCGGAGTTGCAGGACGCCATCCTCGGCCCGGCCGCCGCGCACCTCGGTGACGCTCCCGTCGTGGTCGTCCCGCCAGGCAAGCTGCACGCCGTGCCGTGGGCGCTGCTCCCGGCGTTCGGCAGCCGCGTCTTCAGCGTGGCCCCGTCCGCGCAGGCCTGGATGCGGGCGCGTGCCGCCCGGCCGCCCCGTAGCCGGCGAGTGACCCTGGTCAGGGGCCCCGGGCTGGTCACCGACGGCGCCGAGGTCCCACTGCTGGCCAAGATGTACCCAGATGCGGCGGTCCTGTCTGGCGAAGAGGCCACGGCCGAGAGGGTGCTATCCGCGATCGACGGAGCCTGGTTGGCGCACATCGCCGCGCACGGGCGCTTTCGCGCCGACAGCCCACTGTTCTCATCGCTGGGCATGCAGGATGGACCGCTGACCGTCTACGACTTCGAGCAGTTGCGCCGCGCGCCCTACCGGCTGATCCTCTCGAGCTGCGACTCCGCCGTCCTGGCCCCGGCCGGGGCCGACGAGCTCCTCGGGCTGGTGAGCAGCCTGCTGCCGCTCGGCACGGCCGGCATCGTCGCGGGTGTCGTCCCGATAAACGACGAAGCCCTCGTGCCGGTCATGGTGAGTCTGCACCGTCACCTGCTGGATGGCCAGAGCCTCGCCGAGTCGCTCTACAGCGTCCGGCTGGACGCTGCCGACGATCCGGTCCAGCGGGTTGCGGCGATTTCCCTGGTGGCCCTCGGCGCTGGCTGACGCCCGGTCACAGCGTGAACCAGCCGGTCAGCGCGTCGGCGTTGGCCGAGGTCTTGCAGTGCAGCCGGAACTCGCCGGCCGGAATGGGAAGGATCGTGAAGCGGCCGATCCGGTCGGCGACGATGGTCGTCTCCTCTCCATTCCGCAGTTGCACCTTGATCGTTCCTGCCTGGGCCGGGACGATCTGGCCGAGCAGCGAGTCGTGCGTCACCTCGAGTTCGATGGTCAAATGGGCCGAAGTGAACGTGAGCGCGCGGATGGACGCGGTCTCGGCGCGCGTGATCGGCGCGGTTTCGGCGTCGCGGCTGGAGTCGTACGTGAGCTCGGCGAGTTCGGCGTCAATATCGATGTTGTGCCAGGCAAAGGCGTTCTTGGCGGCCTCAACGAACTCGGGCGGGACGGCCTCCCGCTCCGCCAGGGCCTGCTGCAGCGCTGCCAGAAGATCTTCGTCGTCGTAGACATCAGGCACCGCGCTCACCTCCTGGTCTCCTTGACTCCGGTGTGCTTCGCGGGCTGGCTGACGATCTCGGCGAGATGCGGCGACCGCCGCAGCTGCTCCAGGCAGCGGGCACGCTTCGGGCCGATGCTGCCCACTGGGATGCCGAGAGTGTCGCTGATGTTGGCGTAGGCCAGAGGCGGGTCTTTCATCAGCAGCGACAGCAGCTGGTGGCAGTTCCGACCTAGTTCCGCAAATGCCGCGCGCAGCGCAGCATTGCGTTCGGCCCGGATCAGTTCTTCCTCGATCGTGGCCGCCTCGGCGTCGCCGGGGATCTGGCCGTCCGACGGCAGGTCGTCGTGGTCGTGTCGGCGGGCAGCCCGCAGCACGCGGAAGATCTCGTGCCTGGTTGTCGTCGACAGCCACCCGGGCAGGGCCGCCGCCTCCCTGAGGCCGGCGATGTTCTCAACCAGCAGCAGCCAGACGCTCTGGCTGACGTCGTCAATGTCCTGGCGGGTTAACTGGTATCGCTGGCAGATCGACCACACCAGCGGGGCGTACCGCTCGATGAGCTCGTTCCACGCCTCCTGGTCGCCGGCGCTCACCCGGGCGACGAGGGCACTGACAGGCGAGCCGTCGCCCATGGCGTGTCCTTTCCAGGCCCCCGGGGCCTGCTGGGTCGCGTGCCGTAAATCGGTCCAGGCGCCGCCCAGCCATCGAGCTGGGATGCGCGTCCGGGCCGGAAACGTATTGATTCGATCGTTACAGTATGCGGCGATCTGGTCAGGCATTCTGGCTACTCCGTCGCTGCGTCGATCGAAAATGGTCGGCTAGGAGCCGTGGAGCGGCTTTCGCCGCGCCACGGCCCAGCGTTGACGGCACAGCGGCTTTGCCTGCCGCGCCAGCCAGTCCCCCCGGGGCTCCGACTTCATTGCCTGAAAGGAGGAGGCAGGGTCCCAGCGTGATACGCGGATCGCCGAAATTTTTCTGGGACGCGGTCCGGGTTAGCCCGTCGGGTAGGCGGCGCCGAGCCTCAGGTAAGGTGCCACGACGGGACGAACGGAGTATCCATGCAGGTAGTGCGTGAGCTGGTGCACCGGGCTGGCCGCTGGCGGCTGCCCTGAGCGCGTCGGCGGCGTCGGGTGAATCCCTGACCGAACTGCTTGCCGCAGGCAGACCGCAGCAGTCAGCGCTCATCGTTCCCGATAACGGCGAGGTGCTGACCTATGCGCAGGTCGCGTCGAGGGTTGAGGTGCTCGCGCGCCGGCTTGCCAGCCTCACGGTCCGGCGTGGCGATCGTGTCGCGCTCGCGCTGCCAAACGGCCCGGATGTCGTGCTGCTCCTGCTGGCCATCACCGCTCTGGGCGCCGCCGCCGCGCCGCTGAACCCGGCGTACACCGAGGCAGAGTTTGGCTTCTTCCTGACCGACATCGAGCCCAGGCTCCTGCTGATTCCCGCGAGTGGGAGTGCGGCTGCGAGCGCTGCGGCGGCTGCCGCGGGGACGACGCTCGTCGGTGTCCGGCCCGACGGCGATGGTCCACCTGAGTTGCTGTGCGATGGGCCCGTTGACTCACGGCGTTCCTTCGAGCACGGCGATCCCGATGACGTGGCTGTCGTGCTGCACACCAGCGGCACCACCAGCAGGCCCAAGCAGGTTCCGCTGCGGCAGCGCAACCTGATGGCCTCGGCGCGGACGATCGCCGCGCACTACCGGCTGGCGCCCTCGGACGTGTCGTTCTGCGTGATGCCCTTGTTCCACATTCACGGCTTGGTCGCATCCACGTTTGCGGCGCTCGGATCGGGCGGCGCGGTCATCGCCCCCCGCCGGTTCACCCCCACCCGATTCTGGCCGCAGGCCCGGCAGCACGGCAGCACCTGGCTGTCCGCCGGTCCCACGCTCCATCAGATGATCCTGGACAAGTCGGATGCCGACGGGGCGCCTGATACCTTGCGGTTCGTGCGCTCGTGCAGTTCGGCATTGTCTCCGGCGCTGCTGGCCCGGGCGGAGCGGCAATACGGTGCGCCGATGCTCGAGGCGTACGGCATGACCGAGGCGAGCCACCAGATGTCCTCCAATCCGCTGCCTCCCGCGGCCCGGGTGCCCGGCTCGGTCGGCGTGCCGACCGGCACCGAGATAGCGATCGCCGGCACGGATGGCACCTTCTTGCCGGATGGCAGCCGAGGGGAAGTCGTGATTCGCGGCGCCGGGGTCATGTCGGGGTACGTGAACAATCCAGCCGCCACGGCCGAGGCGTTCTTCGGTGACTGGTTCCGCACCGGGGACAGCGGGGTGCTGCGGGACGGCTACCTATATCTCGAGGGACGGCTCAAAGAGATGATCATCCGCGGCGGCGAGAACATCGCTCCCGCGGAGATCGAGCAGGTCCTGCAGTCCCATCCGGCCGTGCGCGACGCCGTGTGCTTCGGCATACCCGATGAGAAGTACGGAGAGCTCGTCGGCGCGGCGGTCACCCTCAGTTCGGCCGTTGAGGTCAGTGAGCTCATCAAGCACTGCAGGCAGCAGCTGGCGCCGTTCAAGGTGCCGGCCAGGGTAGACGTCCTGGCCGAGATCCCGCGCACAGCCACCGGAAAGGTGCAGCGGCGACGGGTGGCGGAGCTCGTCGACCGGCAGGGGAGCGGGACATGAGGTTCGTGGTGCTGGGCGCCGGAGCGATCGGCGCGTACGTGGGCGCCGCTCTCTCCCGCGGCGGTGCCGACGTCACGCTCATCGCGAGGGGACCGCACCTGGAGGCGATGACGCGCAGCGGCGTCCGGGTGCTCTCGCCGCGCGGTGACTTCACCGCCCACCCGCCAGCCACAGACCAGTTCGAGGCGGTGCGCGGCGCCGACGTGGTGTTCGTGGCGCTGAAGGCGTACAGCCTGCCCGAGATCGCGCCCCGCCTGGGGAGCCTGCTGGCACCCGACGCCGCGGTGATCTGGGCGCAGAACGGGATTCCGTGGTGGTATTTCCAGTCGCTGTCCGAGCCCGCGGGCATCACCGGCCTGGAGAGCGTCGACCCCGGCGGCGTGATAGCCGCGGCGATCCCGCCGCGGCACAACGTGGGGTGTGTCGTCTACTCCTCCACCGAGATTGTCGAGCCGGGGGTGATCCGGCACGTCGAGGGGACCCGGTTTACGCTCGGCGAGCCTGACGGGTCGGACTCCGAGCGGTGCAGGCAGATTTCCGCGGCGTTCACGGCCGGCGGCCTGCGCGCCCCGGTGGAACGCAAGCTGCGCGACCAGATCTGGCTCAAGCTGGTGGGTAACGTGGCCTTCAACCCGGTCACTGCGCTGACCGGGGCGACCCTCGGCGAGCTCGGCACGCTTCCGGAAATGCGTGACCTGCTGCTAGCCATCTTTGCCGAGTGCGCCGCGGTGGCGGGTCGGCTCGGAATCACCTTCCCGGTATCCCTGGACCGGCGCCTGGAGGCGGGACTGGCCGTCGGCGACCATAAGACCTCGATGCTGCAGGATCTCGAGGCCGGCCGCAGGCTCGAGGTCGGCTGCCTGACCGGAGCGATCGTCGAGCTAGCGAGCCTCCTTGACGTCGACGTCCCGCACACCGCGGCGGTGCACGCCTGCACCAAGCTGCTCGGCCAGCTCACGCAGGAGCATCGGGGCGGCGGATAGTCTCAGATCAGGGCGGTCTCGAGAGTCTCGGGGGCGAACAGGTCTTCCGGTGCGAGCAGGCGGTCGGTGAGGTACTGCTCGTGCGCGTATCTCAGGAACGTGGAGAGCGCCCGCCGGTTGGGCTCGAGGCCGTAAGCCCAGTAGTCGGGTCCCATCAGCTTGACCGTCGCCTCGTACTCGTCGATCACCCACGGCAGGCTGACCTCGAGCGCCGCGGTTTTGCGGAGCTGCTCGTAGGCCAGATCCTTGGCTGCGGTGAATGCCTTGGTGAGCGAGTTCGCGAGCCACCGGTGGGCCGTGTACACGTCGCGGCGCAACACAATTGTGTGCATGACCGGGAAGATGCCGGTCTTCTCGAAGTACGCCCGCTCCTCCGCGCGAGGGTCGGCGAACAGGCATCGCACGGCTCCGTCGCCCGCCAGCAGCGATCGCGGCGGGCGGGGAGCGTAGATCGCGTCGATCTCACCGGCCGCTAGCATGTCGGAGAGCACCCGGTCGGCGGGAATCGGGCTGATGTCGATCTCTGGCGGCAGGCTGATCGCCAGCTTCTCCACCCGGCCGGGCTCGTACAGCCCGCCGGTGCGGTAGCGGACCGAGCTTACCGGCACGCCGTAGTGCTCCGCGAGCATGCCGCGGATCCACACGATCGCGGTCAGCTGGTACTCGGGAATGCCGACGGTCCGCCCGACCAGGTCGGCGGGCCTCTCGATGCCTGCTTTCGCGTTCACGAAAACGCACGAGTGGCGGAACCGCTTTGACGGGAACACGGGTATGGCGATGAACGGGGCGTCGCGGGCTAGCGTCACGACGTAGCTGGACAGTGAGAACTCGGCTGCGTCGAATTCCTGATACCTGGCCATCCGGAAGAAGACTTCCTCGGGTTCCAGGGCCACGTAGCGCAGGTCGGCGCCCTCAACTTGCACCCGGCCATCGGCAAGCGCCCGGGTCCGGTCGTATCCACCACAGCCAAGCGTCAGGTCAAGCAGTGCCACGACAGAAGTATGCAGTATGGAGCTAGTCAGCCGGACTGGACTCCACGACGCCCGATGCGATGGCGCTGACCAGCTGGGCGTGGTCGCGGTCGTTCTGGTCGGCGTAGGCGCGGGCGAACCGGACCATTTCGCCCGCGAACTTCTTGCCCTTGCCGAGGTAGGCGTCGATGGCCACGGGGTCGCCGGTCCTGGCGTGGGCGCGGGCGAGCGTCTCGCCGCACGCGGTGGCGAACTCGGCGAGCCGGGGAGCGATCAGGTCGGTGCTCGGGATGATCTTCATGTCGCGGAACTGCCGGACGTAGTAGTCGTTCCCGTGCAGCGAGCCCCAGCCGACGAAGATGTCGGTGGCGGTCTGCACCAGCCGCTTGCCGCTGATCACCCGCTCGCCATGGCTGCCGTGCGCGCTCGGCTCGGTGTACGCCTCGTACACCGACGGCCCGGCTTGCTTGACCTGCAGGAACAGCGGGTCGGCGCCGGTCCGGCCCTCCAGCAGCACCAGGTAGACCCGCATGCCCACGCTGCCCACGCCGACGACCTGGCGGACGACGTCGGCCTCGGTGAACCGGTCGAACAGGCTGCGCCGGTCCTCGCGCAGCGTCATCCGGTACTGGGCGAGCAGGTGGTCGACGAGGTCGTCCTGTTCCTCGTCGTCGATCGTCACGCGGACCGGGGGATCCTCGGTGATCCGGGGGCGTCCGTGCGCCATCGCGACGAGCTTGGTGAACGCCCCGCGGCTTGTCCGCCGCTTCCGCTTGCGCTCGATGTGAACCGAGACCCGCCCCCGGTCGGCGGGCTCAAAGTAGCCAAGCAGGCTTTCGACGTGCGTGCCGTCATACCAGATGTCCAGTTCGTGCATGCTCGCGTACCGGCGCATCCGCTTGCGGTAGGCCTGCACGCCCGCGGTCACCGCGGCGGCGCCTTTGGCCGGTTTGAGCCCGTTCTCTCGGGCCGCGACCACCAGGCTGGCCGCGAACCGCTTCACGTCCCATTCGAAGGGGCCGGGCAGGGTCTCATCGAAGTCGCGCAGGTCGAAGGCAAGGTTGCGCTCGGGTGTGGCCCACAGGCCGAAGTTCAGCACGTGGGCGTCGCCGCACAGCTGCACGTTCAGGCCACTGTTCGGTGAGGACGCCAGGTCGCTGGCCATCACCGCTGCCGCACCGCGGTAGTAGTTCCACGGCGAGGCCGCCATCCGCTGGTGCCGGATCGGCAGGAGATCGGAGTCCCGGATCTTGTTCTGGGCCAGGATGGTCTCGAGCGCGTCGTGGCTGCGCTCCGCTTCGTCCCAGTACCCCAGCGTGCTCCGGGCCACCCGCTTCCTGGCGGCCTTGCCCGCCGCCCGCCGCTCCGCGGCCGTCGCCGCCAGGTCGTGCCGCATAGGTCCGTCCTACCCGCCGTGACCAGCCGTTATCTCCGAGCGGCCCGCTGCGCCGCGAGCAGGGGGATCGCGGCGATCTTCTCGTCGGTCAGGTCGTCCCAGCGGATGGCCGCGGCCTGCTGCGGCGAGTGCCGGGACCGGCAGTCGATCACGCGCTCGGGCGTCACGATGAAGTCGACGGGCACGTCGTGGCTGGTGAGCGGGATGACCCCGGCCGGGCGCAGCTGCAGTTCGTGGACGGTCGTGACGGTCACCGTGCGCGGCCCGATCAGCCCGGCCGCGGTGGCCAGGGCGAACTCCAGGTCGGCGAACCCGCCGCCCTTGCCCAGCCGGGCTCCGTCCTCGCCGGCCGCGACGCTGCCCATCACGACCAGGTCGACCGGGGACAGCTCGGCCAGAGAGACCCGCCGGGCCGAGCGGGACGCCCCGCTGATCGACGCGGCCTTGCGCGGCGGCTCGCTTAGGTGGTCCGGATCCAGGGCGAAGAACGGCTGCTTCTCGGCCAGCCGCGGGACCGCCATGTACACGATCTTGCCGTCCTCGAGCGCGCGCTGGCGCACCGGCCACTGCGCGGAGTCCGGGTTGGCCTTCACGGTGCCCGCGGCCCGCCACTCGGGCATGGCCCGCAGCCGCTCGGCGGCCGCCTCGGCGCCGGTGAAGTTCGGGATGCGACCCGCGGCGCCCGGAAACCTGGCCACCCTGGCCGCGCGCATCGCCGCCCACACCTCGTCCCGCAGCTCGGCCTTTGCCGCCAGCACGTCGGCCGGGCCGCCGGCGTCGCGGTCGTGACGGGGTGCGGGGCGGGGCACGCGCTTAGCCAGCCTGCTCGGGTGCCTGGGAAGGAGATCCGGGCGGCGGGGGAGGAGAGCCGGGCTCCGCCGACGGCGGGACGTCGCCGCCGCTGCGCCAGTACTCGCCGTTGTCCCGGGACAGGAAGTCCGCGTCCACGAGGTACCGGCGCAGCGCGGCGTAGTCAGCGTGCAGCGCACCAAGGAACAGGCTGACGTCGCGTTCCGGGTATCGCACACCGGGCTCGAACGCCTGCGCGATCTTGTCAAGCAGCGCCAGCCGGCGCGAGTGCCTGGCGGGCAGGGCCTGGATCCGCCCGCCGCCGACGAAGACCCGCAGCCGCGGATCGCCGGTCACCGCTTCCAGGATGGGCACCGGATCAAGATCAGCCATGCGGACATTGTCCACCATGCCGCCGCCCGGCCCCGAGCGGTTTTCGGCCGGGCCCGGGGGCCGGAAACCCGCAGGCACCGGGCCGGCCATGTGCGGTATGGTCCGCCGGTGGACGATGCAGACGGTTATTTCGGGGAACGGGTTGCGGCGAAGTACGACGACTCGTCGGACATGTTCGAGCCCGGTGCTGTGGAGCCGACGGTCGACGTTCTGGCGGAACTGGCCGGCCATGGCCGGGCCCTGGAACTCGCGATCGGAACTGGTCGCATCGCCCTGCCGCTGGCGGCCCGCGGCGTCCCGGTCCACGGCGTCGACCTGTCGCGCGCCATGGTCGCCCGGCTGCGCGCCAAGCCGGGCGCGGAGGCGATCGACGTGACCATCGGCGACTTCGCGACCACGCGCGTGCAGGGGACGTTCTCGCTCGCCTACCTGGTCTTCAACACGATCATGAACCTGACCACGCAGGACGCCCAGGTGGCGTGCTTCCAGAACGTGGCGGCGCACCTGGAGCCCGGCGGCTGCTTCGTCATCGAGGTCGGGGTGCCCCCGCTGCGCGTGCTCCCGCCCGGGCAGAACGTGCTGCCGTGGGCCGCGGGCCCGGTGGAGTGGGTGTGCTACACCTACGACTTCGCCGCGCAGCGGAGCCAGGGGCACTACATCGACCTCGATGACGGCCGGGGCGAGTACCGCACGATCCC
>Ga0335075_10010842_pt1 | contig 13816 bp, 10 predicted proteins | sample Lox_Sample_24_FD_206723 | JGI IMG/M metagenome (GOLD analysis project Ga0335075, IMG submission 206723) | Soil microbial communities from Loxahatchee National Wildlife Refuge, Florida, United States - Lox_Sample_2.4 | ecosystem: Environmental > Terrestrial > Soil > Wetlands | place: USA...
GTCCGCGTGCGCCTCCGGGTCTTCCTGGTGGCGAAGCTGCGACAGCACCCAGTCGACGGAGGCACAGTCGTAGCCACCCCGGAAACCCCGCCATGGCTGCATCGGCTGCCGTGGGAACGTCGCGCCCTCAATCAAGTGCGCGACTGGCCGGCCCGCGTCAAGCTCGGCTGCAATCCGGTCCAGCAGCTCATCAACTGCGGCCGTGTCGTATCCGCCGGCCTGCGGAAAAACCAGGCGGCGGACCTCATTTCCGTCCACTGCAGCTTCTCTCACTTACCATCTGGCCTGCAGTGTCCCAGGAAGGACATGACGTCAACAAGTACGCGACCGCGTCGGTGTATTGAGGTCACCTAGGGCGGCGGTCAACCTGCCAGGGGGCCTGAAGCCGTGTAAGCGGTTTGCCCCCGCAACAGCCAACCGCCCGGGACAGCCGCCGGCACCGTCAGCATCGACCAGCAAGGCCGGGTGCGCCGCCTCGACGTGGCCTACACGCATCCCGCACAGGCAACCCTGCCCGCCGAGTAACCGTCGAGATGACGTTTGGCGATTTCGGGACGCCCGTGTCGGTCCCGCCCCCGCCAGAGGTCTACATCCCGGCCAACTTCGGCCCGGGGCAGTAGGACGAGCCGCCGCGGGCGGTGCGAGGAGGCGCTGTTCGCCATGATCATGCTTCCGGGATCTGGCGGCTGAAGCTTTCGAGGGTTACGTCGCCCGGCTCAGGGCCGCCTCGCTTGCCGGTGTCGAGCTTGTCGATCGCCGACAGTTCATCGCTGCTCAGGTCGAAGTCAAAGACGTCGAAGTTCTCCGCGATGCGGTGCGGCTTGGTCGACTTCGGGATGACCGAGCGCCCCTCCTGCAGGTGCCAGCGCAGCATCACCTGGGCGGGCGACTTGCCGTGAGCCTTGGCGATATCCCCGATGACCGGATCCTGCAGTGTGCTGGTGTGGCCGCTGTCCCGGTAGAACGTGATGCCGCCGATCGGAGACCAGGCCTGGGTCACTATCGCGTGTTCAGCGTTGAGTGCCTGTACTTGCGGCTGCTGGAAGTAGGGGTGGAGTTCAATCTGGTTGACGGCCGGGATGACGCTGGCGTGATCGAGCAGCCGGGTCAGGTGCTCGGTCATGAAGTTGCTGACGCCGATCGCGCGGACCTTGCCGTCGGCCAGGAGCGTCTCCAGGGCGCGGTATGCCTCGATGGTCTTGTCGAATGCGGAAGGCAGCGGCTGGTGCAGGATGAGCAGGTCGATCTGGTCAACGCCGAGCTTGCCCGCGCTCTTGTCGAAACCGTGCAGCGTCTCGTCGTAGCCGTAGTCGCTGATCCAGATCTTGGTCTCGATGAAGACGTCCGGCCTGGCGAGTGCGCTGGCGTCAATCGCCTGGCCGACCTCCCGCTCGTTGCCGTAGGACGCGGCGGTGTCGATGTGGCGGTACCCGACGTTGAGCGCGGCTTCGACCGCGGCCTTGGTCTCGTCAGGCGGTGCCTGGAAGACCCCGAGACCGATCGGTGGAATCTCGACGTCGTTATTGAGAGTAATGCGTCGCATGTACAGCTCCTTTGCCTGTCATTCGGTCGCCTGCTATTGCCCCGTGTTGACCCGGTGCCGTTCGTGATCGACACGCGAGTCGAAGCACCAAACCTCCGAGGCGTGAATCACGAAGCGTTGCCACTCGCCCGAGCCGTCGCCTTGGGGCTGCGCCCGGCCGGTGATCTGCAGGCCGAGGTTGCCTCCCGCTGGCCCGGGCAAGCTGTAGATCGCGACGGCGACCCGCGGGTCGCGCTCGATGTTTCGGCCGTGCCTCGTAGCGGGATGGGAGAGGAATGTCAGCTCGAAGTTGTCGCCCGGCTGGAACTGGACGGGGCTCGTCCATGCGCCGCTGTCGGCGTCGACGGTCGCCAGCACCATGATGTTCGTGCGCCCTAGGGCTTCTTCGGCCCTCTGCCGCCAGATGACCGGCTCGCTCATCAGCGCTGCACTCCCTGGACTGCACGCAGGGTCAGCGACGTCAGCGCCGTAGCTGCGAGTATGGCGGCCATGACGAGATAGTCGGCGCGCTGCCCGCTCGCGAAGTGCCCGCTGGCGTTGACGACGGCACCGAAGATAGCCACCCCGAGTGACCCGCCCATCTGCCGGAAGGTATTGAGCACGCCGCTCGCCGCGCCGCCGAGCGAGGCGGGCACGCTGTCGAGGATCAGTGAGGTGACGGGCGGGACCGTCAGGGCGCCGCCGCCACCGACAAGCATCATCAGGACGGCCACGGCGCCAACGGGTGCGGTGGCCGGAAGCAGCGCAAGGGCGACGAAGCCGCCGATCATGCTGAGCTGACCGGCGACGATCGGGACGAGGCGGCCGAACCGGTTCACGATGCGCGGCAGAAGAAGGCTCGTGATAGCCACCAGTGCAGTCATCGGCAGGAACAGCAGGCCGGTGCTGAACGCGGAGTGCCCGCGCTGCTGCTGGAAATAGAGACTCTGCAGGAAGACGGTGCCGTAGAAGCCGGCCATGGTGATGAAGGCGACCGTCAAAGTGACCGCCACCGGGCGCGAGCGGAACAGGTGCAGCGGGATCATCGGCTGCGCGCTCTTGGCCTGTACGGTCACGAAGGCGGCGAAGGACGCAGCGGCCACGATGAAGGCAGCGATCACTGGCGCGGTGCCGAAGCCCTGGCTTCCTCCTTCGATGCAGCCATAAGTGAGCGCGGCAAGCGCGAGGACGGCCGATGCCTAGCCGGGGAGGTCGAAGTGGCCTCGCCGCCTGGGCGACGGCGCGACACCGGTGAGAGCGGCGACCGCAGCGGCGCCGACAGGGACGTTGATGAAGAAGATCAGCCGCCAGTCAGCCTGCACCAAGACGCCGCCGAGCAACGGGCCTGCCGCGGCTGCCACTGAGCCGCCCAGTGCCCAGAACGCGACCGCCCGGGCCCGCTCATGAGCGTCCTCGAAGGCTTCGCGTATCAGGGACAGCGAGGTCGGAGTCACAAGTGCCGCGCCGACTCCCTGGACCAGCCGGGCGCCGATGAGGACGGGCAGGCTGGGGGCGAAACCGCACAGCACCGACGCGAGCACGAACAGCGCCATGCCATTGCGGTAGGCCCTCCTGCTCCCGACACGGTCGGCCACGCTTCCGCCAAACAGCAGCAGGGCCGAGAACATCAAGGTGTAGCCCGTAACGACCCACTGCAGGCCGGATAGTCCACCGCCGAGGTGCTGGCGGATCGCAGGCAGGGCGATGTTGGTGATCTGCGCGTCCAGGGCGACCACCGCGAAGCCGAGCATCGCGACTGCTAGCGCAGCCCGCTGGTGACGCCGCTGGATCGCGTTGTCGGCTACTGCGATCGAAGGTTCTGTCGTAATGCTGCTCATGTGCGTCTCTCGCTAGGGTGGTGCATTGTCGGCGTGCGGCCGCACCACCCATACAACGAGAGAGCGGGCGCCCCGCGGCAGTGACGGCCGTTCCAGGTACTGGCAGTACACCCCTGGACCGGCCAAAACGTCGTACCGTCGATGCCGTGGACCACCGAAGCGAAGTACGCGACTTCCTGACATCACGGCGTGCCCGGCTTACCCCCGACGACGCCGGACTACCCGCCTTCGGGGGCCTGCGGCGCGTCAAGGGCCTGCGGCGGGAAGAGGTGGCGACCCTGGCCGGTGTCAGCGTGGACTACTACAACCGCATGGAACGCGGGAACCTCAGCGGCGTGTCCGAAAGCGTCCTCGGCGCCCTCGCCGACGCCCTCCACCTCGACGAGGCCGAGCGTGCCCACCTAAGCGACTTGGCCCGAGCGGCCAACGCTGGCGGCCGGAAACGACGAGTCTCCGCACGCCCGCGTGTGCGGCCAGCCGTGCAGCGCGTGATCGACGGCATGACCGGCGTGCCGGCGTACGTGCGCAACGGTCACTTCGACATCCTGGCCGCGAATGACCTGGCGCAGGCCCTGCTCGGCGACTTGCTGACGGGCTCCGCAAAGCCGAACCTTGCCCGCTATCTGTTCCTCGACCATCGTTCCCAGGAGTTCTACGCCGAGTGGGAAACGGTTGCCCGGGACTGTGCCGCAGCGCTGCGTATCGAGGCTGGCCGCAACCCCTACGACCGCGCGCTTACCGATTTGGTGGGCGAACTGTCCACCCGGAGCGAGCCGTTCCGGCAGTGGTGGGCCACGCATAATGTCCGGCTGCACACGAGCGCAACCAAGCTCATGCATCACCCAGTCGTCGGCGACATCGAAGTCACCGGCGAAGCGCTGGCCGTCATCGCCGACGAGGGCCTCACGATCATCACGTACACGGTCGAGCCCGCCAGCAAGTCAAGCGAGGCGCTCCGCCTGCTAGCCAGCTGGGCCGCAACCACACGCGAGAGTCCCGCCCCGGCGTGAGATAAAAGGAACACCCAGTCAAGGCGCCGCGACGCTGGACGCGCGTTCTGCGCGTTCACGGCGCACCCGGCTCCGCAAGGCGGCGTTTCCGCAGATCAGAGACGATGTGTGGTCAGGGGCGGGGTCGAACCGCCGACCTTCCGCTTTTCAGGTCAAACAAGCTATGCGCTATGCAGACCTGCGAAAACGGACGTCGCTGACGAGCGAAACCGCGCTAGGCGGAAGGTGCAAGATTACGGTAGCAGGAGACTTGGGGACTGCCAACGCTAACCGTGCAACCGGGAGCAGGCCGCAGTGTTCCGGAAGCGGGATTAGCCGCGTTTGCCCAATAGACGGCGCTCAAGCTCATCAATCGCATGCTGGTCAGCGCCCGGTAGCTCCCGGATCTCGCCGATCACCTCGCGAATCGTCACCGCGCGCATCTGATTGAGCGCATCGGCCATCGCGTGCATCCTGCGCTCGGCCGCTGCGGCCATCACCCCATCAGGATGCCAGTCGTCCTCGAACATCTCGATCTTGTGCTGGTCTCCTGTGGCGGTGATAAGTGCATGGCCGCGCTGGTACCACTCGTCGAAACGGTCGCCGGCCCATCGGCGGAATGCTTTCCGGTCCTGGGCGTTACCCGGGTAGCGTGTCGGATCGTCGAATAGCTTCTGGAAGCGTTCACCAAAGCTGTTAGTGTCTCGTACCACTTTTCCTGGTGACATTTGAGTCTCCATCTTGATCTGAGGGATTAGCCTAGCGGCGCAGGTCCAGGATCGAGGACCGGCCGAGGGCCGTAGCAACCGAAGAGAGCACTCTAGGCGACAGAGACTGACGGTTGGCGGGCAGCTCGTCGAGCTCCCTGCCGAGCACCTCTTCCACGCTCGGTTAGTCGACGCCCCACGCGTTCTCGCCCTCCGGTTCGCCAGGCCACGGACCCAGATCGCCCAGGTTCAGCAGGCCAATCGCGTCAAGCGCCCCGACAACTTCCGGCGTCTCCAGTCCCACTGGCACCCCATGCCAAAGCGCTCCTGCTGATCCCAACGAAAAATAACTTGCGCATAGGACAATTAGGACTATCGAGACTTTCGGCGTGTCGTTCATGCAGGGGCTTGAGCGTGGCTACTGACCTGCTCCGACACCGACCACGACCATCTGGCCCAGCAGTTCATCGAAAGCGACGGTGTCGTATCCGCACTGCGGAAAACCAGGCGGCGGACCTCGTTTCCGTCCACGCAGCTTTCCCTAGGGGCGATAACACCCATCGTCACCCTTGCCCTCACCGAAGGGCAAGAAATGTCGGCGGGTGGACCTAATATCTCCGGTGTCGGCAGACTGCGGAGGGCGGGACATATGGGGTCTTTGGTCGACGAGAGTTCGGATGTAGCTGAGGGCGGTACTGGCGGCGCGGGCAGTTCGCTGGGGCTGTTCTCTGTGGGGATGGCTGGCGGGCTGAGCGTCTACGAGTCCTCGTTTCCCGCGCGCGTAGCCGCCTTCTTGCGGTTCAGCCCAGTAATCGAAGCCGCACAGGCAGCCCACCGCCGGGGATGGCCTGATGGCTGCTATGACATAGTGACACTCGCGCTGACCGCGATTGACCTGGTTGTGTCCCGGCAGGGCTTCGAGACCGAGGCTACGCGGGCCGATGTGGTCGCCGCGCTCGCTGAACTGGCTTACGTGGCTTCGCCTGACAGTCCTGGCGAAGAGCACCTAGAGGTGGCCGGCTTCGTCGTGGATGCCTTGCTCAACCGGCAGGGCCACCAAGCGCCGTTCCGCTACATCACGAGCGACTACTCAAGCCCGCAGGATGGGTACCGGCAGCGGAATGTGCCGTTCTCGCTCCTGGTTGAGCGTGACCACGCCACGCGGGATGAGAACGTCCTGCAGGCGACCAAGGACGCGATCAACGCCCTGATCGGCGGGCTGGACTTCGATGTTGAAGACGAGCAGGTCGCGACCGAACTGGTGCTGGGGCGGCAGCTTGCGCGCAACGCCTTCGACTCGGCGCTCAAGTCCGCTGAGCGGGCCCGGCTGCTGTCGGTGGGCCTGTCGGAAGAACTCGACCGGCTGGTCAAGCAGACCCGTCGGGACCTGCGTGTCGTGGAAGAAGACTGGGCTAGTAGCGTGCCAGACCGGCTTGAGGCGGCACGAGACCACATCCGGGACCGCCTCAAAACAGAGCGCTACCTGCTCGGCAAAGTGCGAGAGGCGCTGGCCAGCGGCGACGAGAAGATCTTGGCGGCCGCTCGGCGGATCGCGCAGTTGCTTGAGGAATGCCAGCACCGCCACGAGTCGCTGCACCACCGGGTTATTTCGGCGCGGGGTGTCTTCCTCGAAGAGCAGGAGCGCCAGGCCTTCCGCCCGCCCGCCTTGATCACCGTGCCCGATCCCCATCAACAAGTCCTGCTGCCTGCGCTGGAGCTAGACCAGGCCTGTGCTGAGGCACTGGCCGGGCGGTTCCTGATCGACATGTGGGGGCCGCAGGTACCTCGGCTGCCACGTCTGTACCGGCTGGTCAATGACCTGTGGTCCCGGCACTCGGGTGCTGTCCCTGACAGTCGGGGCGATGACGACCCCGAACTTGCCGACCCGATGCCGCCCTTGCTGCGCCCGGAGGTTATCGGCGTTGCCGTCCGTGCCGTCCAGGCTGTCGGGCTCCCGGCCCGGCTGTCCACTCTTGTCGCAGCTTGCTACCGGGACGCTGCGGCCTCCTGCCATGAAGTCCGCCAACAAGGAGCCGAGGTCCTCAACCTCGCCGTCCTCTGGGCTTACTCTCCGGAGGATGCCGATGACGACGGCGGAATCATGGCCGATGACCTGATGGTCCGCGTCCTTGGCCGCCGGACGGACGTTGACAGTGACGGAACCCCGTTGCTGCTGCCCGGCTGGGACGGTGACGACTTGATCGTGGCCCCGGACTCCGATGCACTCGCCGCGGCCAGCCCGGCCGCGGCGACTGTGCACCGGCCTCTGCAATCCCTGGCATCTACGGAGTCGGAATGACCCTTGTCGATAGTGACCACACCGACATCGGCACGCTCGTGGCCTGGGCGATCCGGCCCGCGCAGCGCCCTGGCCGCAATCCGGAGTACCAGCGGGTCCTGGGCAGGTACCGGACTGAGCTGGACTTCAAGACCGCGACCAATGCGGTTCTTCACGGAATGGGAGCAGAGGTGCTGTCCGACGGGGACTTCGGGCTAATCCTTGGCATCACGCCCGAGTCGCCGCTTGCGTTCCGAATCTCGGACATGCCCAGCGTGTCCAAGCCCGAGCACAAGGTCCTTGCGGGACTCATCCTCACCGGCCTGGTCGCCTTCGCCTATCCGAGTGCCCAGGAGCTGGAGGACGACCGGGTGCGGCATGTGTCCGCCCGGGACTTCGACGCATGGCTGCGCGAATTGTGCGAACGGCTGCGCTCCCACGACGCGGCCGGCGAGATCATTCCCGAGGATGGACTGGACGCCGCCTGGCGGATCTACCTGGACATGCCATCAGTGCATTACGGCGAGGCCGGCCGCAGTCTCGGCAGGCTCACAACCAAGTGCACTCGCTACTGGATCCAGTCCATCCTGTCTTGGCTGACCGGGCAGGGAATGGCGCGTTCCGACAGCGCTGCCGAGGACTCGTGGACTCTCACGGAGCGATTCCGCGTTCATGCCAGGGAGATCGCCCTCGAACACGCCTACACCTTCATCGCCGACCTGGAGCGCAGAACCACCCTGCCGCACGAGGGCGGCCTCTCCGATCTCGGGGAAGACCGATGACGTACCAGCTGGCCGCGCTGCGGTTCCGGTCCATCGGGGAGCGCTCGGCACGCTTCACCGACCTGACGCTCAACCTCACCGCCCCGGCAGGCGATGGCATGATGCCGCAGGACTCGGTGATCTGGTTGCGGAACGGCGGCGGCAAGTCAAGCATCCTGTCGCTCCTGTACGCTCAGCTGCTGCCCCATGCCAACGACTTCATGGGACGGGCGGTCCAGCGAAGCCTGACCGACTACATCGACTCCGGCGACACCTCGCACGTGGTCGCGATGTGGCGGCCGAAAAGCGCAGCCCGCACATTGTTTGGCGATACAGAGGGCGACCTGATCACCGGCGTGGTCCACGAGTGGGCTGACCTGCGAAGGCCGACGCAGGCAGCTGCGTCAAGGGACCGCCTCAACACCTGCTTTTACGTGTTCCATGTCATCCCGGGTGTGGCGGACCTGACCACGCTGCCGTTCACCGACGTGTCCGGGCGGCCTAGGAGGCTAGCCGGGTTCACGGAAGCCTTGAAGGAGCAGTTGCGCCCGTACGTGCAGCAGGCGGCCCTGACCACGACCGAGAAGCAGCACGCTTGGACGAAGGCACTGCTCGACCGCCACCTTGACCCGGAAATCTTCCGGACCCAGAAGCAGATGAACCACGTTGAAGGCGGAGTCGAGGACTTGTTCAAGTTCCCCTCCGCCGCCGACTTCATCAACTTCCTCCTGGACCTGACCACCCAGCCCGATGCGGCAGACAGCCTCGCCAGCCGCCTCGCCAGCGTCACCACGCTCCTAGCGGCGAAGCCGGGCAAGATCACCGAACGAGACTTCTGCGCAGCCGCAGCGAACGACCTCGACGACATAGGTGTCCGTTACGGGCAGCTAGCGGCCACCCGCGATGGACTGCGGCAGGCGCAGGATTCCGCCGCCTGCCTGGCCGCCGCCTTCACCACGTCGGTCACCGCGGCGGAGAACGAGCAGGCTGGGCTCCGTGAACAGGAGAGCGCCCTCACCCAAGCCCGCACAACGGCTAACAACGACCGCAGCCAGGCCAATGACCTTCTCTACCTTTACCGGCGCGAAGCCGCCCGCCTGCGCATAAGGGAAGCCGAGGTCGAAGAGCACGAGGCGATCCTCAAGGCCAGTTCGGCCAGCGACCTCGCCAGCGCGTGGGAAGTAGCGCTGGAGCTAGCCGGACTCGCCGACCTCAGAAGCTCCCTGGAGCAGGCGGAGCGAGAAGCCGCAGTCGAGGAAGCTGCACTTGCCCCGCTGCGGGACGACCATGCCGAACACGCCGGCCGGCTGCGGTTGCGACTGGAGGAACTCGCCCGAAAAGCCGACACTGCGGCTGAGGAGGCCGACGAACTGAAAGCCGCCGCCAACGAGGAAGCCGGCCGCCACGGCGATCTCGCGGAGAGAGCCCGCCACGAGCAGCAGACAGCCACAAGGGAGGCAGCCGAGGCACGGACCCACCTGGAAGCGCTCGACAAGCGACTGCGGGAGGGAGTGGAGCGAGGCCATCTGCCTGCCATCGCGACCGAGCCTGACGCGCAGCTTGCGGTGGTGACCACAGCACGGAATGGCCTTCAGAACGATCTCGAAGACGTAGCCACCCGGGCAGAGGGCCGCCGGAGACGCCGGGGTGAGATCCGGGAGCAAGAAGCGGTCCTCACCGACAAACACAGCTCCGCCGACTCCCGGCGAAGCACAACGACGGCACGGCGCAGCACCCTGACCGAGCGTCTGGTCAAGCTCACGGACACGCCACGGCTACGCGAGGTCGTCGAGGCAGCCGACGACGAGGCAATCGACCTGTGGGGCGAATCGACGATCTTGGAACGCAGACTCAGCGACGCGGTGCTCGCCGCAGACGAGGAACGCGTCCTCCGCCGTGCCGAGCAGCACGCCGACCGCCGCACCATCGAAGCGCAGGAGCGTAACCAGTACCTGCCCTCCAGCCTCGACGCCGAGCAAGTCCAGCGCGAACTCAGCCCCGGCATCCTTGCCCAGGCAGGATGGGAATACCTCCGCTCGGTCGTCCCGGCTGCACGCCTGCTAGTGGCTCTGAACGTCCCGGGGATCGCTCGTCTGGGCTGCGGACTTGTCGTTCCCACCGCCTCCGTGAACGACGCGGTGGATCTGCTCAACGCCCGGGACGTCAAGACGACCAGCCTGGTCGGCATCTACACGGCCGAATCCGCCGACCGCCTCATCCGCTCCGCACTGGCGGGTCTTCCCGACCCGGTCGCGCCTGCTTGGTCCTGCCTCCAGCCTGGTCTGGTCGATTCCGACGAGGCAGAGGCCGCAGCACGGCTGCTGAGAGAACGCGCGCTCGCCTACCAGCTCAAGGACCGCGAACTAGCCAGACGGCGCGATGCAGATGACGAACTGCGCCGCGAAGTCGCCCAGTTCATCCTCGACTGCCCAGCGGGTCACCTAGCAGTCCTCGACGGCGAAATAAGCCAGCTTGACCAGGAGCTACGCGCGATTAGACAGGAGCAGGAGTCTTACCAGACGGAGCTCAAGGAGCTGGACGAGGCCGACACCGCCGATGAGTCAGCGCGCACGCAGATCAGCCACAGCCTGCGGAAGGCTGACATTACCATCGTCTGGCTTAAAGACCTGATCACCGAGCTCGAAGACGAGTCACAGTGGAGCGAGCAACTGGCCCAGGCGGAACGGCACGCCACTGACGCTGGCACCCGGGCTAGGGATCATGCCGCCGGGCAGCTTGAGGCCGCCACAACGGCGAAGGGATGCGAGTCGGCCAGCGCGGCTGAACGGGCCAGGGCCCAGGGATACCGTGCCGAGGGGACAAAGATCCCAGACGTGACACTCCTGCCGGTTGCCGCCGCAGACCCGGCTTTGCCGCTGGACACCCTCCGCCGTAACCAGCAGCAGGCGCTCATGGCTCTGGCGAGCCGGGCCTCTCAGTCTGTCATTGCCGACCGAGTGCAGCGCCTCCGGCAAGAGGTTGCAAACGCTGACAGCAAGACCCGCCAACGACCTGTCAGCGACTGCGACACCGCAGCGACACTGCTCAGCTCACCGACCGGGCAGGAACCTGCGCTGCGCACAGCAGCCCTGAGCGACGCCCGGAAAGCGGACCGGGAGGCCGCCATTAGCCTCGGCGAGGCGAGAAGAACTGTTGCACAGCGCAAAGCGGAACTCGCGGCAGTCGAAACCCGCAGCAGCCCTCCACGCCGCACGGTACCCACCCAGCCCACTACCTCAGCCCAGGCCGATGCACTGGCTAGCGAACAGGAAGCGCTTAGCCAGGACGCGTTCGAACGAACCACAAAGGCAGACACCCTCATCGCAGGCGTCGGCGAGCAGGTGAAGCAGATCAGAACCCGCCAGCAACTTCTCAGTACCCTGCTGGACTCGCTGCCTCCCCCTGTCGGTTCTGTGCCCATGCCCGGGCCATTCACCGGGACCGAGGAGGAAGCTCGATCGGCTGCCCGCCAGGCACGAGATCTGGTCGAGGACGCAGCCAGGAAAGTCGACTCCGCAGAATCCGGGCTCAACGCGGCCGTTGACCAAGTTCGCCGTACCGCAAGCCGGTTCCCCGGAATCTCGGGGCCGGTGAAGGACCGGGTAACCAACGACCCTTCCCGCGTGCTCGGTCCCAACGCCCTCGACCTCGCCGCCAAACTCAGGTTGAGGGCCACGACGCTGGCTGACGAGCTTGAGTCGATCGCCAAGGACCAGTTCATCCTCAGCGAGGGCCTCGCACACCTCGTCAGCGAGAGCCTGGACATGCTCGGCAAGGCCGAGCGCGGCTCCCATATGCACACGAAGTCGGGCTCGTGGGCCGGGCGGAGGATCCTGCGGATCACCTTCGACCGCCCCGATGACGCAGACCTGACCGTGTACGCCGAGCGGGTGATCGACAAGGTCGTCCAGAAAGGGCTCAAGCCCGAAGGCATGCCGCTGCTCAAGGCCGCTGTTCATGAAGCGGCAGGGCCGCGCGGCTTCACCGTCAAGGTGCTCAAACCCAGTGACGACGCCACCACGACTACCGAGGACATCAGCCGACTGGCCAAGTGGAGCGGCGGCGAGAAACTAACCGTGTGCGTAGCCCTGTACTGCACCCTCGCCGCGCTGCGCGCCGCCCACACGGGCCGCGCGGGACGCCCCGGCGGAGTCCTGCTGCTCGACAACCCCATCGGCAGGGCGTCGTCCGCGAACCTGGTGCGGCTCCAGCGTGACGTCGCCGCCTCCCACGGTATCCAGCTGGTGTACACCACGGGCGTCAAGGATCCGTCCGCCGTCATCCAGTTCCCGAACGTCATCCGACTGGACAACCGCCAAGGCCGGACGCACAACCGGCGTTACATCGTTGCTGACGAGGCCGGTGACCCGTCAGGCAACGTCACCGGCATCCGTGTGGCTCACGCCGACCACCCCTGGGAGACTGCCGCACCGCACCAGCAAGAGGCCCCAGCAGGATGACCGGCGCCGCAGAACACGCCATGTCCCCGCTGGCGACCGAACTTTCAAGGCTCATCGACCTCTCCAGTGGCAAGCGAATCCAGGCCGGGGAACTCCTCGTCGCCGCAGGAAGGTTCGACCCCGGGATGGTCGGACATCCGACAGCACGAGTCCGCTTCCTTGAGGCCCTAACCGAACTCCAGGCGGCCGGGAGGATCACGATGCCAGCAGCCGCCTCCCGGACCGGCTGGGACGCGCGCGTCCTGCCCGCGCTTCCCGTCTGGGTCATACGGGTCGATGCGACGCTCCCGGAACCTTCGGGAAAGCCTGCACCGCGGGTATGGCCGAGCGCCCTTGAGGCAGCCAGCCGAATCGCCACCCGCGCCGACGAGCATGAAGTTCTCGGCCGCATCGCAGCGTGGCTGCGGGACAACCCTGTTCCTGTTCCCGTGCCCGTCGAGGAACGCTCAGTCGAACTGTTCGAAGACGAGAAGGCAATCGACGCCTACCTGAAAACCAGGCTGTTCACCTCCGGAGCGCTGACCCTCAGCCTGCTCGCCTGCTACATCCCGCCGGTCCCGTTTGTCTCCCAGCACGTGCCCGGTACCGGCACCTGCCTGCTGCTGGTGGTGGAGAACCTGGCCACCTATACGTCCTGCCTGGATGTTCTCCGAGGACTAGATCCCCGCGCCAGGCCTGACCTGCACCTGGGATGGGGATACGGCGGCGCGTTCATGCAGAGCGTCCTGAGCATCCCCATGCTGGATCCAGCTCCCCGAAAGGCGTTCTACTTCGGAGATCTCGACCTAGCGGGACTCCAGATCGCAGTTGCCGCGGCAGCCCAAGCGGCACTGGCAGGGCTCCCCCCAGTGCAGCCCGCAGCAGCCTGCTACCAATTCCTCCTCGACGGCCCTCGGCACTGGAGGAGGCCTGACCAAAGCAACCGCCACACTAATGTCGACTACGAGGCTGCCTGTCGCTGGATGCCCCAACCGCTTCAGTGTCAAGTAGGTGAACTGCTTCGCGCGCAGGAGCGCATTCCGCAGGAACGGCTAGGCATGGAAGCTCTACGGAAGAGCCCACACCTGCTCACAGGTCTCTGGACAGGTTCTGAAGTGTCCAGTGACTAAGAACGCCTGAGTAGCGCGGAAGCTCGATAAGCGCTGTGCACTTCGAGCAGTCAGCGCACCACGGTTCCACTTGGTGCGTTTCCGCTGGTCAGAGGTGATGTGTGGTCAGGGGCGGGGTCGAACCGCCGACCTTCCGCTTTTCAGGCGGACGC
>Ga0335075_10010843_pt1 | contig 13815 bp, 14 predicted proteins | sample Lox_Sample_24_FD_206723 | JGI IMG/M metagenome (GOLD analysis project Ga0335075, IMG submission 206723) | Soil microbial communities from Loxahatchee National Wildlife Refuge, Florida, United States - Lox_Sample_2.4 | ecosystem: Environmental > Terrestrial > Soil > Wetlands | place: USA...
TGTCGCTTTGTTGGCCCCTCGAGCATGCATCGCGTTCATCATCATCCTCACTTTTTCCAAAGTCGACCCCCTCACACAAGCTGCTCTCAATACTGGCTTGACAGCTTCTTCTGGATCATTCACAAGTGTCGCCGGTTCGTTGACCCCAAGCAACTCTCCCACTTCTCGAGATGAGACTTTCTTCTCTGGAAGTGATGGTACGCTTACTAGGTATGCGCTAGCCGTGCTGTGGATTGATTGCGTCTGGGCCTTGTGGCGAACCCTCCTGCTCATAGGAGCTTACATCGCCCTTTGGATCGCGAGTGGCCAGAGTTGTGCGGGTGTCTGCGGCCCGAGATATCGATGGGAAGAGGTCGAACGTCAGGAATGGGAAGACGCGACAAATGCAGGACTGACAGAAAAATACGGCAGTGGAAGCCGCCGCCATCTCTCTCTGAGTGGCGAGTCAACCATTGGTGTGGACAGGGAGGGTGGCGACATTGCGGATCAGCTTGGTTGGCAATGGCGGGAGAACACTCGGAGACGCGTGAGGGAAGCGTATGAATTCTGTTTACTTGCTCCTTTACCACGCCACCGTCGACGGGGTTCAGCCACAGCCCCTGTTCCAAAAGAAACAGACGATTCGCAATCGCCAACTTCAGCGCCGCCGATGGCGCTCGCACCGGCGTTTTTGTCTCCGCGACATCCTGGACGAAAGGGGCTTGCTCCTGATTTGTTTGAAAAGCCTTCGGTGGAAGGAGATGCAGATCAGATGGATACCATTCAGTCCGCACTCCCAGCAGTCCCTAACCCAATAGCTATTCCCTATCCTTTTCCTTCGTATCAGTCTGGTGCCCCTTTGACTCGTCGTGACTCTGTACCGTTCCCTTCTGAACACGACCAGGAATTAGAGGAGCCCGAAGAAGTGGGACATGGTAGCCAAATGGAGGAGATCGTGGACGAGGAAGAGGGATATCCGGAGGATGGCGACTACGTTGAAGAGGGTGAAGCGGACGAAATGGGTTACTTGCCACAACGACCAGCGTCGGCCTCCTTATCCAGTCTCGGGAAACCCATTCAAACTCAACGTCATTTCGTTCCTCATCAGACTCGAGGTTCTACTAGCACGGGCATGGGAGGATCATACTACTCGCCCCGTACATCCGGCTACAAATCCACCTCCAGTAAATCCAACTCTGGAGACCAGACTTCTCCAAGAGGAAGAGGGTCCGGAAAATCTTCAGGATCCCAGTACTCTCCACGTACCAAAAAATCATCTGGATCGCAACAGTCTCCGGCAACTGACAGTTCAAACAATCCGATTACAAATATTCTGCCTCCTCCCGTCGTGGCAAGACAACACCACGGTCGTAGGAGAAATGCGGGGTCTGCCAGTCATTTACCGACCGTCCTCTCGCCGATTGCAATGGAAGATCTCACCCGAACACGTACACGATCTTCCCAGAAAGTGACACCAGGTGTGTATGAGGTGTCCCCTGAGCCTGCCTACGAGTATGAGGGACAAGAAGAGGATCAAGAAGAACATGGGGAGGTCGATGATAATGCCGCGTTGGAAGGTTCTCATGAAGAGGAGCACGAAGACAGCGTTGGACTTCTCTCCAAGTCTCCCAGTCACCAAGGCTCTTTGGCCAACCTACGTCAGCGTGCTTCGAGTCTTTCGAACTCCATCCACCGTCTCCGGACAAGGTCTCAAGGTACATCTAGCCAATCACATTCGAACTCTGGTTCAGGGGGCGCAGAGGCTCGCAACCGGACTCGCTCACTCGCGGCACAACAACGCCCGGAATCTCATGCTATGTCATCCCTTGGTTCAGGCTCGCGCTCGCGCTCACAAAGCCGCTCGCGGACCAGTTCCCTGATCCCAGCTATCGGGGCGCGTTATACCAGTCAACGACCAACCGAATTTGGCATCATGAGGGAAGATCCTGCGCATGCAGGTGAAGAGGGCACATCTCAGCAAGCTTGGGAGCAAGAGCGTCAGAGTCAGCCTCCGCCCGTTCCGTTGATACCCGAATCAATCGCCCGTCAGGATGATGGAAGGATTAGAGCTGAGTCTTCTGCTCCATCTGAACGAACTATTCAACCGTTCGGGTCGGGCGGTCTCTCTGCACACCCCAATTTGAGCAACGATCCCGACCTTAGGGAGGTGCATTGATCACCCGCAACATTCCAATCCCTCCGTCCGTACAGAGCCGACATGCCCAGCATAGTGGAGTGGTGGCCTTGGCCGGACGCAGGGAACTCGGACTATTTTTCGACATGGGCGGATGTCCCAAGTCACTTACCCGAACATCCTCAGCAGCGTCCGTGAACCTGTTGAGATACTCATTTGACTTTGTATATTGGTTACCTATTTTCTGTCTTCACGGTGTTATTCATTCTGGTCATGGGTCAAATCTCATCCATTCTCACGACATTTCACTTCCCACTCATATCCTGCCGTCTCTCATGTTCCACAAATACGCGCATAATGGCTCATGTCTGCTTGCTACGGTCTTACGAACTTTAATCTACCTCTGATGTTTCGATGCCATGTTATATGAAAGTACGCGTTCTGTGACAGCCGGTCGCTCTACAAATTAGTTCTACATTCAGGTAGAGCGAACCTTCCGGCGTCAACTGCACTGGCCCTGGTACCTGCCCCAGGGCCAGGAGTGGCAGCGCTGACAGCTGTCAAGTGCGCGGTGAATTATCATGGTTTATCAGATAGCTGTATTTCACTCGATTGAAGCCTGGTGAAATGCTTTGATTAGCTTGTAAACTTTCACCAACGACCTTCACCAGATCTCCTTTATCCCTTTTGCTTGTGTCCTGAAGCAATGTTCTTCAAGAAAGCCATCATTGCCACTGTTTGGTCGATTGGTCGGGGAGAATGACCCCAGTTGTTGAGTCTCCCATCGGCTCCGACCCGTTACCGTCGCCCTCTAGTGGTTCCTGCTACTTTTGTTGAAGAGGGGGCGACAGATTTGGCCCTCGCACCTTTGGTAAATACCCTCTCTGCCTGCTGGCGGACATGCGCGATCTTCGCAGGCATAATCCAAGCAATTTGGTGCCGCTTTCGACCGTATCTACCTAAATAATGTCTCGAGCTTTTAAGGATTACATCACATACTTTGAAGCGAATTCGCCTCAAACTCACCACCTATCAGGCCTCTGGACCATTACCCTTGCAATCGACTGTTGATCAACTCGCAACGACTTGCCTACTTATCAGAGTGAGTGGCATCCACTTGTTTGATATTGTTTCCCGTGTATTAACGGAAGTCGCAGAGTCCCGTGTTCTTTATTGCCGTGTCTACACCAACCGGGGGTTCTGCTGGCCCCTGCTCGACCGGTACGGAGACAGACACTGCGACCATCACCTCTTCGACCACTATTCCAGCTGCTTCAAGTTCTCGCGAACCTCTGGTGCAATAATAGTGACAGCCAGCCGTGCCGGCCTCCTCGTAGCATTCTCTGCATTGGAGCCGCCCGTCTCCCTTAGATAAGTGATGGTGTATACACGCAAGTGGATGCAGCTATTTCTCCTCTGTAGCCTCTAGAAACGCCTTGCATCCCGAATCACCCTCATCCATAGGCATCAAGGGGTCGTCTTGTCCCGCCCATGTGCCTTGAGGTCGGCGTGCACTTGGTTTTCTTTTTCTTTTCTTTTTCCTCTCTTTCCTTCGTTAAAACCTTTTTTTCTTCCCTTCGACTATCACTGAATGTCGGTCGGCAGTGATCAATCGCGATCACAACCCCCTCTTTTAATATTTCTTTTCTTGACTGACGGCATTATTTCAGGTTAATTTGTACGCAACCAGACGCCCGCGTCATTGATGAACACATTCGCGTCTGCGGTCAAAGAGGACCTGATTTTGTGGCTCACACCGAAGTTCACTATCAACGCCACTGATTGGTTCTCCGGGAGATTTCTGTTCAAATGATGTGAAGATTTCTGCACGCATTACGAGAACCCCCGCACCGAAGGAATTCTTTGTGTTCCGGGTCTGGACAGACCTACGCCACCTTTGCGCTCTTCATGGACATTCTATTGTGCCCGAGACACCTTTAAACTACGCCGAAAGGTTTTCTCTCTGCACTTCTCCCTCAACTCGCAAATTGTGTCGTCCCTTCCTCTGTCAAGAACGAGTTTTTCATACGACACACCGCACCTCCAAACGTATCTTTTCATAACTTGCACCTGAGAACCCTGGGTAGCCTAAATGGCGGTTCAATGGCCTATGCGCTTCCCCAGGCTTATCACCGACCGCTATACAGCAAAATCGAAGTGAGACATTCCTTCGTCTCTTCGAGTATAGGCATTTCTGACCTTAATACCGTGGAAGCCCCAAGACACATGAATGGCTCGAAAGCCCCAAGAGCAGCTCGTCCTCAAGTCGAGACTCCTCCTTCCTCACGACACCGCAAAGCTCTGCCAGCTCTCACTCTGGGCACAATGCACCACAATACGACCATGCGCGTTGTCTAACGTATGGCCCCCTTCACATGGAGTGCCAGGAACGCGCCGTCACAAGCCGCGACCCTGAATCTCTCGGCCAACCCCGAAGGTACGCAGAAAATCCCCACACATTATATGGATGTATTACTCAATGTTGTCGCTGTAACGCTATCCTAATCGATCATGATCGATCAGGCCGACCCCCTTCGTGAAGCGTCAGGCAGATGAACCCCCCGGCGGACAAGTAGCAGCTGTTCACACAAGCACCAAAAGAACCCCGACTACCACAGGCAGTCATGTAATACTCATAGAAGAGGGCAAAAGTCTGGATGAGGTTAGACAACGCCTCGCCTCCGAAGGGACGCGTAAAGACGTTCCGAATTCCATCCCTTTTCCTACAGCTTATAGAGGTAATTCTACTGGTACTGTCTCATCGCGCGGCTCCCCCCTTTTCTTTCGTGGCCGATCTAGCACATCCAGAAGGTCAAAGATAGGTCCCCACCACTTTCTGGTCTCACGTCAAGTAGGAAAGGGAGGTTTCGGGTCCGTTTACGAAGGTATTGAAGTGCAAAGTGGACAGGTCGTGGCGATAAAGACGGTCTCAAGGCACGGCCTTCCCAGACACCGCGTTGAGTCTGTTTTAAAAGAACAAGTCATCTCGAAAAAGGTTTCGGAAGATCGAAATCAGCCAGATGCAAGTGAGAATGGCTCCGAATTCGTTGTGAAGATGGTGTCGAGTTTCCTCACTCCAAGCCACTTTGTCTTCGTCCTTGTGAGTGATTATTCTTTTGAATGACGACAAGGCCAGCCTGATCCAAGTCACAAGGAATATCACGGAGCAGGAGATCTCAGAGATGTGGATTTCCCCCTAAAGACCGAGGATGCTAGGTTTTATATTGGAGAAATGGTCTGAATGATCGCGCTCTCTGCTTCTACCTGATTGTCTGATAACTTTCGCATTTTTTTCAGGCTCTTGGCCTTCGGTACTTGCACTCTAAGAACATTATACTGCGGGATCTCAAACCCGCGAATGCACTTCTTGGGTTTGACGGGCATGTTAGGCTTGCAGATTTTGGTCTGGCAACCATAGTTGAACCAGAAAAAAACAAAGAAAAGAGAGACAAGGAACCACCATCCCCGCGACGAGAGCGTAATTCCTCCTTGTTGCCATTCATCGCTCGGACCCGGTCGGGCTCTCTCCGCACAGTAACGGATGCGCTGAGGTTGTCAAATCTTGGCCTGGGATCCGGAAGGAAGCGATCAAATACACCAGAAAATCCGTTCCAGCTGGCCCTGGAAGCGAAAAGTACTCTGGACCGGTCCAAATCGTGGTTTCCGGGAAAGGGAAATGAGTGTAGGCGCCTTCAGCAAACCATTCTTTGTGGAACACCTGGATATATCTCTCCTGAGGGATATCGGGGTAGACACGGGCCAGAGGGTGACATCTGGGCACTAGGAATAACCCTATATGAATTCATTACCGGTGTTGTATGTCGTCTATCGTCCTCTCTTGCACTTCTGCAGCGTGATGCCTTTTTTCTGTTTGGCTAACGAGGCATCTAGAATCCATTTGATACGTGGGGAGAGCCGACAAAGGAGATCAAAACAAAAGTTCAGCAAAGCGAGCCATTCTACCCAGAGGGGATGCCGAAAGAAACAAGAAGCGTATTAAAAAAGCTACTTCACAAGAAATGGAAGAAAAGAGCGACGCTCGACGAAATGATGGCTCATCCTTTCTTTAAAGTGGAGTGCGTTTGGTTTCTATGGAATATTGGCATCCTGTTTAATGTGCCCTACAGCGACTTTTCCTGGGAGAGGTTGCAGAAGAAACAAATAGACCCACCCCCGCTTCCTAAGGGATCATGGGAAGCTCTTCGGGGACCGGGCAAAACTCAATCGCGCAGCAACAACGCATCACCACATCCGGAAATGCCACTTATCCTTTATCTGGAATATGAAAGCATGAACGCCCCTGCCAATGGTACTTTCCGAGAAGAGTTGAGCATGCATGAGGCCCAATCCTTTTATATGGACGGTATAGACAGTCGAATGTAGCATGTAGCATCCAAACGAGTATGTTCAGTCGTCGTGTATATCGCAGCACAACAATGTGCAGCTTCACTTAACCTTCATGGACGAAAAACTTCAAGTAAAAGAATGTGGTATTCGAGAGGGAGAGCTGGGTAGGGTTATACATACGCCTGGTGTCCCGCCGCAAAGAGAGAAATCACAAATGAGCGCTCGAAGGATATAACTACGTGAGATGACGTATATATGTCATTGTGAGGGGGATGCTGCGTCGTTCAAAAGAGAGTGCCAGCAACGAAAAAGGCGGCGCCGAGTATTGCGGCAGCACCAATTCCATTCTTGTTTCCAGCCCCGTGGGAGGGAGCAGAAGTAGTGGCCGTTTGTGTTGCAGTCATGCTGGGAGTCGGGGCAGATGCTACGCCACTACTCGAGGGGGTCGGGTTGACAATTGACGATACATTGATGGTGATTGGGCTTCCAGACTGCATGCAGGCCGCCTGATAAGCCGAGATGGCCTGCGAAAGTTGTTCTTCGGCGGCTGGGGTGTCGATCACGGCCCCGAGAGAGGAGTTGACGATGCAACTCAAACAAGTGGTAAGTGAGGTTGTGAAGGTAGCATTGCAAAAGGCGGACTGGTATAAAACTAAGAGCTGAGCTCCATCTGAGGACGGTGTCACGTACATAGTCGCCATTCCAGGCGGCCTGGGCCTGAGCAACAGCGGCGCACTCTGTATTGCACTGTATCCCACATCACACCAAACTTTAGTAAGAGGCCCAGGTTACGGAAATGCGAATACGTGCCACAGGAAGTCCGGAAAGAGGGGGAATCCCAGCGAAGGGATTAGCGGCAGACGTTTGCGCGCTCACTGTGCATATAATGATAGCACAGAGATGCACCAGTCATTTTATATCATAGATCAAGGGGTAAAAGCAGTCAGAAGGAGGTTTTGCAAGGCGAGCTCGACGCCCGGAGCGATTCAAAGTCACTCACCTGTGGCAGCAGCGCCCAAAACAATGGCAACGAGTGTCATACGAGTCATATTTATTAGTTTATAGTTTGTCCGAGAGGCGTGTCTATCTCCGTTGGAGGTGGAAGCGTTCAAGTATGATGGTAGGACTCATATTAGTTGCTGGCTTGGCACATGGGCCAATTAGTCTCATCGCAAAAGCATGCTGACTGAGGCTATGTCATGCCAGTAAATTCATCTTCAGGATACATCAGGCTAGCTCCTACGCATAGACTACGAGAAAACGACGGTGCCGCAAAGTTTAAAAGTACTGTCGGGGGGCAGCACTAGCACTTGAGCTCGATGACGGAGAAGCAACTGCACCGGATTGTGGGGTGGGAAGATCTCTGTGATCCGTGAAGGAAGCGCTGCTATCCTCCGGTTGGGGATTCGACGACAAAGAAGTCATCGCCCGAAACGCGGGTGGGGGTGGCGTGAACGGTTTGGGAAACACTGCAGCTGTACCGGTGGGTATCATAGATTGCAGCGTTGCTACTGGGGGAACGGCTTCGAAGTGGACCTGTAGGGCTTCAGTCAGCCAATCCCGGGAAACCACTAGAGTATCCTAGACTCACAGTGCTGTTCAGCTTCTTGTAATGATTGAGAAACGCGGCGACACTGCTCCGTTCCTCTGCGACCCTCTCCTTTCTCTTTCTCTTCCTACCAAGCCCGGTAATGCCATGACCACCGTCCTTAAGAGCCTCGAGCTCTTCTTTGGCCCACATCAAAAAGCCGATGGCTTCGCCTGCTTTTCCAGCCGTTGACGACTTCTCACCAGCGTCGACTCCTAACCACTTGTGCGACAGCGCGGAGGTGAGTGCTGCCTCATCTCCTAACCAACGCGTGAGGTCCTTCGTAACCTCGGTGTCTCCATTGTTACCACCTTTGGCGCTCTTCGCCAGAGAGAACGCGGAAGCATAGCTTTCAAGTGCATTCAATGAGAGCTTCGCCACAAAGCCAGGCGAAGGATGCGAGCGTGGAAGAGGAGGTCCAGGATTGAGGGTTGAATCGTATGCTGATTTTGAGAGTAGTTTGCGAATCGCAAGTGTGCGCGCTTCGGCCAAAGCAAAGCTGCGAGGTAGGCCGTCAATTAGGTCCACCCGTAGGCAGCAAGCGTGTCTCACCTGGATAGAGCAGAGACTAGTTCCCTGTTCAAATCTATGGGCCTGACATTCGATGCCGATGTTCGTTCTTGATCTTCGGCATTTTCGACCAGAGACTCTTCCCAGCGCGGGATGACCTTCTCTGCAACATGCAAAAAGATACCAGAAGCTTTCAAGAACTGTTTAACAGCAGAATTGAGTGAATCGTCCTTCTGTTTTCGTTCAGCGTCTGTAATCGCTCGTTCGATCTCGTATGCGCCCAGGGAAGCCACTGATGTCGCCGCAAAGTTAGAAAGGGCAGATGCATAGGTGATAAGAGTGAACGCAAGATCCGCGAAGAGGCCTACGACGGACTGGCGAGGAGAGTTATCGAGGAGATTGGCCGAGAATGTGCTCCGCCAGCTGAATACGACTATGATGACTGATCTCAGATCCCGAAATATCGTATAGTGGAATGAATTACCTGCTTTCTGACGCAGTCGAAGGTCTCCCGAAGTTACGCATTCAATTATAGCATAAATATGGGGTAAATATCCCTCTACCACCTGGTCGACGCAGGAACACTTTCAGTCAGTATTCTTATGGTAGTACGACACCAACTGTGATGATTCTAAGATGATCCTTTCCTGCCTCGTCCGTCCTCTTTGACTCTTTGAGGGCAGTCCGTAGATTGGAACGGGCGAGTGTGGCATTCGCAATGTTGTGCGTATATTTGCCCGAGTCATCTACCAATATGTCGCTGAACACGATGCTTCCGGTTGTCGGTAGTTCATAGACATAACTGGACATGATGGTTGATGTCAAGGTGGGCACCGATATCATTCAGTCATTTCAACATGGACTTATACCCTGAGATCCAGAAACTATTAACTAAAGACCTACCTGAGTCAGAGTCAAGGCTTAGGTTTCCAAGCACCGGGTCCAAATCCTCGAGGTCCAAGCGCTTTGTCCACCACATGCATGATAGCCAGGACCTTTTCATCTTCCCAATGACGCCCAACAACCTGAATCCCTATGTAAAACTGGTAAGGTCATGCTCGTGCGATAGACAAAGTACATACCAACTGGCAGTCCACTCATTCTGACTGGGTCATATGTTCCACCGCCACCACCATTCCTCCCATAGATCTCATCATTCAAAATCCAAGAGCCTCCCCTTGGATTTTCATCGGTTTTAGGCACATCGGACGCAGCCCTCCACTCTTCGGTAATAACATCTTTGGGGGTTACGCGGGTGACAGGCATTGCACCGACGGGGGAATCTATGACATTGTAGAAGAACGTCCCGATGGCGAGAGGGGAAAGAGTGGTGGTAGCGCCATGGGGAAGCGCCGGACAAGCCATTCCCGGTGCAATGATGGCATCAAAGTGATATTTGTCCCAGACAAGCTCATAGAACTCTGCTGCAATGTCTTTCATCCATGCACTGTTTTTCCAGAAACGAGTGAGGGTTGAGTGTCTCGACATTGAAAACGCGGCGGCAAATGCCTGGTCTTTGATGACGTTTCTGAGCAGCCACACAGCAATAGACTTGAACCATAGAAAGAGTTTGGGGCCGAGGGTAATTAGGAATAAGTTGCGCTCGATTGGGTCGCCGCCACTAGGGGACAGTAGCGTTCGGTATCCATCCGCTGAGGTCAAAGAAACGAACAGCTGGATCACTTGTAGACTAAATGGAAGCTCGAACTTCACAACCTCGTGTCCAGCTTTCTGAAGGGCATCGATGGTCTCTTGAACCGCCCGTCTATTGGCCGGTGATGTTCTGATAAACCCGTCCTCGAAGTAGTACCCGATGCGAAGCTTAGATGGGAGTTCTACCTCTTTATAAGGTACAGGGGCGATTCCTTCAGCGTTATTCGCGGGTGTGGCGGCGAAGAGGACGCGCGTGAACAATTCGACATCCTCAACAGATCTGCCCATTGGCCCTGGAGTAACCTTGATGGCATCGAATCCGGGGTTAGGTGAGCGTGCGCCTCGGTTAGGGACCCTACCAGCCCCCGGCTTGAGTGAGTAGATGCCGCAATAGAAGGCCGGAATTCTCAGACTCCCTCCGACATCAGATCCCACTCCTAAAGCCGTCCCATCTGCTGCCAAAACACAAGCCTCTCCCCCGCTACTCCCACCACACGTGTATGCGGGATTCCACGGATTCGTTGTGACGCCCCAGATAGGGTTTCTGCACTCAAAGTTTAACATTGTTTGAGGGACATTGGTTTTGCACGTGATGACAGCTCCTGCCTTTCTCACGACTTCCACCACGGCAGCATCAGAGGTAGCAGGCGAATTGCACCACGCAGAGAACCCAATGCTAGAGTCGTAGCCAGAGATATCAAATTGATCTTTGATGGACACTGGGACGCCATGAAGAGGACCCTTCAGTTGATTTGTCTTCTTGAAGTCGGCATCCAATGATCGAGCTTGCTCCAGAGCCTCCGTGAATAGCACTAGAGGGCAACTTGAGTCGAGACCTTGAGGTTATGTTCAGAACCAACCTTCCGTTATAGGGTTGTGCAGACCCTGAACGTATGCCGCACGACGGATGTACGCAGTGACCACGTCAACAGCCAGCCATTTGCCTTATAATGTCAGATGGACTGGACTTAGTGATAATGAGAGTCAATAAATTTACCTTCGGAGATATTTTGGACTATTTGGGAGGCCGAGGCACTGGTGTATTGTTCCTCTTGGTGGTGGTTGTCCTCACTGAGAACAGGCAGGGCTGCTATGGCCTTTTGAATTTCGTTTTCCCTGGAATTTTGCTTAGATAACGAGATGGTTTTCCAAGCGGGTTGGTTGAAGGGCCACATTGGAATATTGTTGGGGAGGGCCAAAGTCTCTCTCCGACCGACCGGCATGAGGTTTGTGCTAAATCAGGCCTCTTCGGCCACCTCAATCACACCGGGCATTGGGTTCGCAGCACCGCAGCATAACAAGGAAATCCTTCAGAAGAAAGCAAGGTACACTGGATCATAGATATGAATAGTAGAAGGAGAAATAGCACTGTAAGGTCATTCCTGCTCAAACGAACCACTCTCCTCGATAGCAAGAGTGAGGCGCCTTTCCAAGCTTGCCAAGTCCAAGTATGGTGGTAAATCGATCTAAGAGGGGAAGCATACCCTTCAGCTGCTGCGAACATAGAACAAGTCTGGAGAACGGCTTACCCGATTGAAACATGTATGGCTCTTGGGAAGCATCGAGGGATCCCCACTCTTCTCAATCGTGAATCGTCTCGGCCCGTCGGCACCTTGCAAATCTTTGAAACCATTCACAGGCACCCTAAAAATCAAGGCATCAGCAACTCCCATTGTCTGACGAAACAGGTGCCAACCTAGACGTCCCAGTCGCGAATTGGAGCAGCCGGGATCTTTTCTCATCATTCCACGAGCGTATGCATTGCCAAAACCACTGAATAACGTCATCCTGGGCCGTATAGCCCTTGTAGTCCGTGAATTTGACCCAGTCCTCGCTGTACCGATATCAGAGATGACCAAAGTACATATTTCAGTGAAACCCTTACACATCAACTAAGAAGAACGTTAGAACAACTCCCAATTCTGTTATATGGAACTTACTTTGGGCGATACCACCTATGAGCAATTCAATCTCACGCTCGTCAAAGGATGTCATGAACGCCCTCCATAAAGGCAGAATACTGCTCTTGCACCCGACGTAGCATTACGAACTCGACTTTGAGACTAAGCGCTTGGGTTAGCAAAATACCCTTGCGGTTTTCAACAAACCTACTTGACCCATTGCTGCTTGTTTTCCTCCGTCAATGGGATGTCCGCTCCTCCAGGCACAAGTTCGAGAGTCAACATTTCTCCAAATCGCTCGTCCTCAACGGTAAAAGTTTCATCCAGGACGTCCGTAATATCGTTCTCACTGAAATGGCAAATCATTAAAATGGATCGTTTTCGGGGAGTGACCACTTACAGCGTCCACGTCAGGCTTCGATAAAGCTCTGCATCGACACTTTCGAGGTCTTTGAGCGTCAGTTCCTTCCCTATCATTCGCTTGTAGACACCGCTAATGAAGTACACATCCAAGAACCGACGGTGGAATATAGCCATCCCGACGACCCTCCCAATAAACATAAAGTAGTTCAGATGCTCTGGATTGATGCCGGAATATGGATTGATCTGTAGCGTATACGAATCGCTGGCCGAAAACTCGAATAGGCCGTATTGTGGGTCGAACATCGCATGGGACAATAGGAAAAAGAACTCTCTGAAACATGGTCAACCCTCGTGGGACCAAATATGGTCTCCGACGAACCTGGAAACACCTCCAAAGTCCGCTCCAAGTTCGCCCTCAAATGTAATTCTCAACCTGTTCTTAAGCTGTTCCGGGGTTTTTGTCATGACCTCCGTGTATGCATCCTCAAACAAATTGCTTCTGCGAACGTTGATCTGTACACTACCGGCTGGTGTCACGCGCATCGCAGGCTGAGCACGGAAATGTATCAACTTAAGGCGGAAGTCGCGTTTGTACTGTGGGGCATCATCAGCCAGTGATGAGGGTAGTCGCGGATCTTCCCAAGTGGTCGTCTATTGAATACCAAGTTAGCTCTTGTCCAAGAGACCCCAGATCGACGCCACTTACTCGAGTATCTAGCAGCAAATAAAACCGGTCAACCCGCTAGCAAAGGCTCTAAGAGTGTGCCACTCACTGTGATCCACGAAATAAATTCTCCCCTGCGGCGTCATTTTCATTTCCCACCCAGATGGAAGAGGGCCCATATTTGCACTCGTAGCAGAAAGCGCTTGCTGGGTAGGCGCAGCAGCCGCAGTCGTGACCGACCTCGTAATCTGTGTAGGAGTTTGCGAACGATCGACTCCACTTCCACCGGAAGAAGTAGACGTTGATCTTCTCAGCCGCGGGTCGTCCCAGGTTGTTGTGCGAGTATTACCTATTCTCTATTCAGTACTTGAAAGAGATTGGCCATGGGTAAACTGACTATCGCTGAAGTACGTGCGTCCACTTGGTGCTACCCGTGCATACCATCCGGGGGGAAGAGGTCCCAGAGGGTCGGGAGTGCGTGGCGACTCATCAATCTCGCCAAGACTTCTCCGCGCTGTCTGTTCTCGGGCCATTTCCAGCTCTCTTGAGTCAAGTGGTTGTCGAAAGATCGTATTCTGTCTTCTCATTGAGACCTGCCTTGTCACATTCTCGCCTGCTCTCACACTTGGATTTCGAGCTGGTATCTGTACGTTCAGAGGGTGGTTTGCCATACTGG
>Ga0335075_10010844_pt1 | contig 13814 bp, 14 predicted proteins | sample Lox_Sample_24_FD_206723 | JGI IMG/M metagenome (GOLD analysis project Ga0335075, IMG submission 206723) | Soil microbial communities from Loxahatchee National Wildlife Refuge, Florida, United States - Lox_Sample_2.4 | ecosystem: Environmental > Terrestrial > Soil > Wetlands | place: USA...
CAACCAGCGTCACAGCGCTGGTTTCATGTCATGGGTGTGATACACACCTGACAGGAGATTGAGCCAGGATCTACTTTCTATCCCAAAGACCTGCCAGGTTAGTGCTATCTCTTCGTTTCGTCAAGTCTACGCGGCCTTTATTACATACCCTGATGTCGATCCTAACGAACGACTTACGGGAGCAGCCTCGAGGCACAGAGGCGGATTAAATACCTTATGCCCACTTCGTGTCTACATCGCGGCACCATTCATGACAATCGTGTTGGATATTGGTAGCCATAGTTTAGTTAGGATCGCTGTGAGATCCTACTGTTAACATGGTGCTTGAACGACGAAGAAAGGAAATTCTGGTGCATAATTACACACCAATTTGTCTCCTCAGAAATTGTTACGAAGAGGTTTTAAGATGCGGGGTTGGGAACATGAATAAGAAGTATAGATGTCGAAGATTATGAGAAGGCCCTACTGAAGAGGTGAGTGGGAGTAGAGCATGATATGTCCACGTTTCGTAGTGACGCAACGCGTTTTGAGCAGCGTCTCATTGCCCCAAACAGTAGCACCGCATGTCTAATATTCCCTTTGAGTGCGCTAATCCTCACATTGCACCGTCATTTGGAACCATATGTAAAAAGCCTCAGAGATGTATTATTCTCATGGAAATGAACACACAACACACTGCTTGATGTAAGAGATCATCTAATGCCTGCCCGTTGCTACCACTGCTTTGTGTTCCGCCGCGCATCTCCTATGTCGAATCCATTCCTTGCTCGCTACCCTACTGTCGTCGCATGCAGACCCAGACCGAAGTGTATTAAGGAAGATTGACGCCAGTTAATCCATAACGCGAGTAGGGAATGTCAAACAACCTTCACCACTAGATAGCATATTTTCTCGTCCACTCCCTAGCTGTAGCCTCGTATCTGGCGCGGTCCGTCTTGTAGACATGGGCAATTTCCGGCACGAGAGGGTCGTCGGGGTTAGGGTCCGTAAGCATAGAGCAAATAGAGAGAAGGACTAAATGATGTTAGGTAAAGCTTAGACCCCCGCGCAGATGACTGATCGTACCTTTAGATATGGTCAGAGCTGGGCTCCACTGGTCACGCAGAATATCTAAGCAGATGCTTCCGTTGGAGTTGATATTAGGATGGTAGATTCGAGTGGTGAAGTTGACCTTCGGTGGCTTGAAAGGATAGTCGGTAGGGAAGTGTATGGCAAGAAAGAAAACGCCGCCGGAGTATGGTGAATCAGACTACATACCCAGGTCAGTATCTACCAGCCTCCCAGGGTTAAAGTGGTCATGTGCAGAGCAGAGCCTCGCAGGTTCACAGCCTCAAGGCCGATTTTGGCATCTGCCACTTTGTAAGGAAGCGATAAGAAGTGACTTACGGGTCCCATAATGGTAGCCTGCCAGTGAAACTAGATTAAGAAATCAGATCAGTACATGTGCAGAAACAGGATGATGCTCTAGGGTGGTGTCGGGTGAGCATAAGGGGCGCCAGTAATGCATCTCCCAAGCTTTGTCGTTAGTAGGAACGTACCAGATCATCTCCGATAGGTCCTGCAGAGCAAGAAGAGGGTGGATCACTATTAGTCAGAAACATGCTGTCAGCCAAACTGCTAGTCATATTGATACTGGGTTTGATCCTTTGATCAGTAACCCCGCCTGCACCGACCCCACTAAGGCCCTGTGTTGCCCATGAAACTGAGATGAACAGGACGTACCGGCCCAAGTCTGTGAGTTCCTTGTTGATTCTTTTGAGCGCCATGGCGATTTAGCTGGATATTAGAAGGTGTAGAGACTTGAGTTGGAGATATAAGGAATTGAGTTGCAGGTCTAGCAGAAGTAGGCTAGAGTCAGCGTCAGTGAAAGAGGCGAAGTAACGATATGGAGAGCGGCTGGTTTTGCCTATGTGGTGACATGACATACCAGGTATGCGCGGTGATCAAAGAAGCTGGCTGCGATGAGTTCAGAGTGCTCTGTGCTCGAGATCTTGAGTTTGAAGTTGTGGTGTCGTCGGTTTTGTTAGTTGAGAGGACGAGAAGTTTGTCCCAGCGGACGGTTTTCTTTAGCGACTGCGCCTCAAAACGACTCACCTGTCAGGATGACCAAGGCTGTACAAATCTTCAGCTCTTCTCCATTAGTTTCCACGCTTCAGCTTTCGACTGTATAAACTTTCACACTTCACGCCACACCAGTTTAAGATTCACGATCACTCGCAAATCGCATTCAAATCCGATGTGTCACGCTGAATTGGCATAGGACGTCCTTAAGTCCCGGGTAGAGATAAACACTCTTTTACAAAGATTTTCTTACGGATGCTATTTAATCTACTTCCATATCTACACAAAGGCCTGTAGGCCTGTTATTGCTCTGCCGAGGATGAGCGCTGAAGAACAATAGTCAGCAGGGTTGTCAGAATGTAGAGCATGGCGACTTACCATGGATATCACTCTGGCCCTCATATGTCTGTGTTACAAACAAATTCGCCACATGTCTTCCAATACCATACTCGTCACTGACAGCATTTCCGCCGAACACCTCCTGTAAAATCCGTGCGTTGTAGAGAGCACGGTCACAGTTTTGTCTCTTGATCATACTAATCATCTCGGGTGCTGCCTTACCTTCGTCCTTCAGCCTGCCAACTTGAATGCAAGCAAGAATGCCAAAAGCAGCATCTGTTGTTGCATCTGCAAGCTTCTTTTGTACAAGCTGATACTTCGCAATAGGATTACCCTTGAACTGCTTTCTTTCTAGCGCGTAAGTCCTTGCTCTATTGATGCAGTCTTCCAACGCCCCCATCGTTCCCCAAGCTATGCCGTAACGAGCATTGTTCAGACAGGTGAAAGGTCCTCTTAAACCTTCAACATTAGGGAACATGTTCGCTTGGGGCACTGGGCATTCATCCAGCTGGATCATACCAGTGAGCGACGCTCGGAGGCCATTTTTATTTTTGATTGCAGGCGTCTCGAGAGTGCCAGGAGGACACTCAGATCTTTCAACCAAGAAACCCCTTATCTTACCCGTCTCCTGGAGCCTTGCCCACACGAGTATCACATCTGCTATAGGAGAATTTGTAATCCAAGTCTTGGCTCCGGATAAAGAATAATAACCATTCTTTGTCGGGTGCGGCTTTGCTGTGGTTTCCATAGACCCAGGATCACTACCATGATTTGGCTCCGTCAAACCAAAAGCACCCAGCATCTTGCCCTTAGCCAGCTGTGGCAAGAACTTGTCCTTCTGTTCCTGAGTACCAAATTCCTCGATGCCTCCCATAACTAATGATGATTGAACAGACATTCCAGATCTGTAACCACTGTCGACCCGTTCAACTGCTCGTGTTATGAGGCCAGATGCAACATTAGATACGCCCGCACAATCATAGCCTTTGATTGTAGCACCTAGCAAGCCTAGTTCACCCATTTCCTCAAGGATCTTCCTGTCATAATGCTCGTCTCGGTACGCATCTGATAATAGAACATAGGATTAGCATTCAATTAAGAAGATAATTCTGCTGGCATACTTACCAAGTACTCGAGGAAGCATTCGTTCCTGACAATAAGACTCTGCTGTCTCTGCAATGGCCACCTCTTCCTCTGTTAAAAGGCTCTGCGAGCCTAAAGGGTCCTTCCAATTGAAAGGTTGCGGGGTGCTGTTGACAGAAGCAAAGACTCTGACAGCGCCAGGCTGCCGGGCAGTGTTCAATTGCTTTGCAGCAAGGCTTCGAACAAGTGGTCTATACATTTCATCTGGAAACCCATGTGGAGAAATGTAAAAGGAACATGGCTAGCAGATATTTGGATAATGTAATTTGTTTAGGGCGAACATGGATACTGCGGATCTACAGAATATGGGCCGAGGTTGAGTGACATAGTCAATAATTTGTCTCATTTAACTTGTTTTTGCAATAACAAGGTTCACCGATATGCGGTGCCCTGGATTATCAAATCAAATTGTGATCTTTGTCTATTGCGTCTCAATCCACAATTAGAAGAAATATGTGTGCCTTAGGCAACAATGCAGCACCGCGTCGAACCGCGTTCTGAAAGACGTCACTTCTCGCGTTCTCTTGTATCTTCTGAGCTTCGCAACAGGTGATGAACTAACAATCTTGAACCACTGCGACTCTAGGCAAGTAAAATAGTCAATATGGGTATCAAACAACTCTTCTCGATAATTCGAGATGAGGCGCCGGAAGCTGTGAAGGAGGGCGAAATTAAGAACCAGTTTGGTAGAAAGGTAGCAATAGTAAGTTGCTTATGGTGCGAATTGTTTGCAGTGCCTAATAGTTCTATAGGATGCGTATGATTACCACCTACTTTGGTTGAAGCTCAACACTGACAGGCCTTAGGTCGATGAGCATTTACAGCTTCCTCGTCGCAGTCCGATCAGAAGGTCAAGTGCTCATGAACGAAAGCGGCGAGACAACATCACACCTTATGGGAATGTTCTATCGAACTCTGCGTATTGTTGACAACGGCATCAAACCTCTCTATGTCTTCGACGGTGCACCACCAAAGCTCAAATCAGGCGAATTGGCGAAGCGGTTTCAGCGAAAGGCAGAAGCAAACGAGGGTTTAGAGGAAGCTAAGGAGACAGGCACGGCAGAGGAGGTTGAGAAGTTCTCAAGACGAACCGTTCGGGTCACGAGAGAGCATAATCAGGAGTGCCAGAGATTGCTAAAACTTATGGGTGTGCCATATATCATTGCTCCTACCGAAGCTGAGGCACAATGCGCCGTTCTAGCGAGAGCAGGTAAGGTTTATGCTGCGGCTAGTGAGGATATGGATACACTTTGTTTCAACACACCGATCTTACTGCGACATCTCACATTCAGTGAGCAACGGAAGGAGCCCATCCAAGAGATTCACCTTGATAAAGTCTTGAGTGGATTAAATATGGAGCGCAAGCAGGTGGGTTTATTGCCCAGAACCTAGTACATTTTGACTAATCCTGATAGTTTGTTGATCTGTGCATCCTCCTTGGCTGTGATTACGTCGACCCAATTCCAAAGGTCGGTCCTAATACTGCGTTAAAGCTGATCCGGGAACACGGTACGCTGGAAAATGTTGTCAAGTGGATGCAGGCCGACGAAAAGAAGCGTTATGTCATACCAGATGACTGGCCGTTTGCTGATGCCCGCGAACTGTTCTTCAATCCTGACGTGCGACCGGCAGATCACCCTGAGTGTGACTTCAAATGGGAAGCTCCCGATATAGAAGGCCTCGTCCAATTCTTAGTCACTGAAAAGGGTTTCTCTGAAGATCGCGTGAGAAGTGGAGCTGCGAGGCTGCAGAAGAATCTGAAGGGTAGCCAACAGGCACGGTTAGAGGGTTTCTTCAAACCCGTGCCAAAAACTGAAGAAGAGATTAAAAGTCTGAAGAGGAAGAATGAAGAGAAGAATGAAGAAAAGAAGAAGAAAGCCAAGGAGGAGAAGAAAGAGAAAAAAGCTGCGAAGGCTAAGCCGAAGATGAACAGTTAGGTGATCAATCATGTAAAATTATTTGTTTCTCAGGCGCATACCAGGTGTGGCAAGGCTGGAGGAGGCATTGCTGGATTATGAGGCTGGGCTGGAGGATAGGTTCACAAACTTTGTTGCAATACATAGAAGGCTTGGCAGAAATGGATATGTTGCCTACTATGGCTTCGGTGAAATTGCGGCATCTAAATTAAATTTCTCGGCGCTATTGGGTTATTGGCCGCTGAAAGCTATGCTAGTCTGATATCATCGCAGTTCGGTGAAACATATGCATGCCGTAGGTGAAAGAAGTATCCAAGAGCACATGGTGGCCAGCAGTGCGAAGATACGGGTGCCTGGTTGGAGCCTTGTGCCACTGCTTAACCGGCCCGTATGACTCATAGAAGATAGAAATTGAATAGGCTCTAGAAATAGAATTGCTCATACGTCACAAGAGCAAATATTTCTTAGAGACGTGTCCACGTGCCAGAAAATCACCGAGTTCTTGAGCCGCCACCAGCAGTGAGATGTGGGTAGCGTGAAATGAAATTTGTTCTTATTTGGCTATGTATGCTTGGAAATCTTTTGATATAGTACAAATTTTTCCCAAGTATTCATTTAAATGAAAAACTAAGTGGTGAAAGGCATTCAGTAAGCGCTGGTGTCATTGCGACCGGCCTGTGAGATACTGAACAATAAGATCTTACTACTTACTCTACGACCCCCCAAGAGCAAGAAAAATGTGCAGTAGAGAATTCAGGGCGTAGAAAGGAAGGATCACAGCGTCGGGCCAGTGAGCGCTTACAGTAAAGCGATAGACTGACTATAAACAAAACACCTGTTGTTTGTCAAATGAACTCGACCTACCATCAACAACGATTATGATATTGTAATACATCAAGAACCAAGAATATATCCATCAAAGCGATGATAATGAAACGAGCAGATGATGAAGCTGTTACATGTGGGCCTATCCGAAGGATGATGTTTCGGGGAGGCAAAAAAGGATGCGTTGTGCGATGGTGTGGTACGTAGAGCTTCGAATGAGTTGTCACGAGACGATCACGAGCCAATCAGAAAACGAAAATGCTATTGGAAGTTGACGATTTCTGAGCCTTGTTCGCTTAATTTCATCGGTGATTCGATTGTCCAACGCCCAAGGCTCGGAAGTATAAGAGCAGCCCGCCCACTTCGCGAGCGCATTTGTCGAGTTTCCGCGTCCACGACTTTTCCACCACATAACAGCGTTTTACCATTCTCAATTACTTCAAGCTCTTATCGGTCTTCTAGACTGTCTAACGTCTCTCTCAATCGGAACTATCAAAACCAATAATCAAAATGCCTCCCAAGAAGACCGAAGCCGGCGCATCCAAGCCAAAGGCCGCATCTACTGGTGCTAGCCATTCCTACCAGGTAAGTTTCTTGCCATTGTACAATTATAACTTGAGCATTAGATACTCTCGTTCTTCAAGGGCCTCTTACCAACTAACACGCGCATAGGATATGATCAAAGATGCCATCATCAACGTAAGCCACCCGGCGCATCTGTCCTTTCCCCGCATTGTTTATCGAGCTTCATTGCGACCGAAGCCGTGACCAAACATTACCACACTTTTGAGCTCCTGCTAACGCGTCTTGCTTAATAGCTCAAGGATAGGCAGGGAAGCAGGTCAGTACCGTCGCCATATAATTTTACGGTCATATATTGTTTACTTGTCGCCGGCGCATACCTGTTATAAGTTCATGGCTGACCGTCGCTTCCGTTACAGCCGTGTTGCTCTTAAGAAGTATGTCAAGGCCAACAACAAAATCAATGCCACAGACAAGATGTTTGATGCCCTCTTCAATAAGGCCTTGAAGACTGGTGTTGAGAAGGGCGAGTTTAGCCAGCCAAAGGGTAAGTGACTTGTTCGCTATTGAGGCGCACTGCTAGGAAGTCCTCGTCGCTCTACGCAATGCTTTAGTGTAGTCGTCTATTTAGATTGCACTTGACTTGCGCACGTTTTGCCCATACCGTTACCCACTTTACTCGCTTCATTGCCATAACAATTAATCACAGTCTAACGTTTATCATAGGATCGTCTGGTGGAACCAAGCTTGCAATTAAGAAGCCTAAGCCCACTGCTGCTAAGCCTGCCGCAAAACCTGCCACCAAGTCCGCACCAGCCAAGAAGCCTGCCGCCGTCAAGGCGAAGAAGCCAGCTGCTGCAACCAAGAAGGCCACAACAAAGAAGGCTGCAGCGCCAAAGAAGGCCGCCGAGCCAAAGCCTAAAAAAGCTGCTACACCGAAGAAGGCCGCCGCACCCAAGGCCGCACCAAAGGCCAAGAAGCCCGCTGCAAAGAAAGCTACTGCTGCCGTAAGATTTCCACCTTGAGAATCTACTGTTCACTGCTAACTATCTGAATAGGCACCTGCTGTCGTTGATAAGCCAGCTGTCCTCGGCAAGACCAAATCAGGACGCGTTACTAAGACAACCAGTAAGACAACACCGGCCAAGAAGGCAGCGCCTAAGAAGCCCGCGGCGAAGAAAGCCACCACACCCAAGAAGACTGCTCCCGCCACCACTGCATAAGCAACTGTGATGTAGAATTTTCTTTGGGTTTGTACATGGCGTTGTGGTATGGAGTCTCACCGCGTCGTGATGGTATATATCACGCGTATGATTCTTCTGGGATTGCGAAACGGATTTTTGTTGCTGGCTTGAAACGGATATGAGGGTAGGGGCAATTATCATTGGCTTGGTCTTGTCACTCGTGGGCTGTGAGGATTATCTCAATACTCGTGTAATGAGGGCTTTGTTCAAGTCAGCCGGAGGCTTGTGTGGTTCATGGACGATATTGTTTGATGACTGTACTTATATCAGACTCAATGACTTTAAAATTTCTTTGAATGATCCAATTGATTGTGTCTGTTTGACTGTCGCAATGTCGCGTAGAATAAAACTGTTGCATCGGATCTTGGCGCATGACTCGGTATGTTTTAATTGCAGCAGCTTTAGAAGCGGCAACTTTCAGCTCACTATATTAGAGATGGCATACAATAAAATGAAGGACCAGTCATGCATCTAATTTGACGCAAGTATCCTGATCTTAAGTTCCTCTAACAGTATAAGAAGTTAAACAACGGCGTTTTATCTGCACATCTGAAAATTCGACCAATATCTTATAATTCTTCGCATCATAGGGCCTTGAATACACCGAATACTTGGTAACTCCGCCTAATGGATAGAAGCCCTTGAACATATAAGTCAAGGCGAATTGTTGTATATGTCTCGTTAATCTGCTACAACAGTCAGCTCGACTGAGCTGCATAGCGCACCCTTAGGGGAAAACTATTGCAACTAGAAGGCTGGTGCCAAAATGTAAACAGAAGAGTCGGGGGACGTCGGAGTCCGGAAGATGGGATTTTGCGGTTTACACGTGATTGTATCGTCATGTCTAAAAATAATGCAGCGAGTAAGTTTATTAACACAAAAATGACATTTCCACTACTCATGATTTCCTTCAACTAATAAATAATAAGCTCGAAGACAATATAAATACATAACTAGTTATCGACGGAATAACCGTGGTGGATTATCAAAGGGGGACTTCTAGTAGGGTGGTGGTGTATGATTTGATCTGTCAAACTAGACGCTAGTCACGTAACCTAGTTCCGGTGGTTCTCGCAGGATTCCATAATCGCAAATTCGACACAAGTCCAACCTGCCGCAACGAACAGAAATGCGGCCAGGTCGAATTGCAGTTGGTACATCGTTACTTTACTGTAGAGCAGCATTGAACTGTCAAGTGAAAACGATTCTGCTGCAAATACCCTAATTTCAGTCAAATCTACCTCCTTTCAAGACCATCGACAATTCAGCAATAAAACCACGACGCATTGGTAACGACTAGGAGATCTTTACAGATGCTGCACAACCTCGACATGCCCTCGTTTGTATCAGGTGACTCAGGAAATATACTGTCATTGCAACGCCCTTCTGAACCTCTTGGAGAACTTCGACAATCCCGCGAGAAAACCAACGGCAATACTCGCTCCTCATATCAGAAATCGGTGAAAGGAAGCTTTGAGAACGGCTTGGACCAGGGATCTGATAAGCCTTATGGCGCCAGTCCTGTCCTGAATGGCGAAATGCCTAATAACGGCGAGTTGAGCCCTATACTGAACGGGAGGTCGAGCGAGGTCAACTGGGAGAACAAATCTTCACGCAATGACAGTGCTATGTCAGTCAACGGAACCATCAATGGAGTAGTTGAGAATGGTATGAAGAGTCCCGCATCGCAAAATGGTCTTCCGAAGGTATCTTCGGACAGGAATTCTGTCACGTCGATGAACGGCAGTGCTGTACAAGCAAGACTTTCTGCAGAAACTTCCGTAATGGCGAATTCCAACAGTGAAAGTAATGGTCCTCCCAAGAGAACGACTCCACTCCCGCCTGTATCAACAAACCCGCATAGCACTGGCCCTCTCACATACAATAGCTCTCTATTGCCCGCCACGCCAACACCAGACACTCCAACTCGTAGCCCTACGACGTCACCCCACCGATTCTCATCACCTCCTGCTTATCCGGCTTCCAACTTACCAATACCAAGTGGCTCTACCACTAACTCATTGCAGCATCCGAGTAGTCAACAACTCAAGCATCGGCATACGCTTCAAGTGCCAAAACCTGGTTTGAGCCGTGGCTCGAAGGATGGCGAGGATGGAGTCTTTGCCAGTGGAAGGTTCTCACCGACGACAGCAACTGGCGGCCGGAGAAATTCTTTAAGCCTCATTCGACGAAACACACGAAGTATCCACTCCGACATGCCCCACGAAGAGATACCGCAAGATGAGGATGCCATGCGATGGGCGGAGGCAATACGACAGAGAAGAGCGAGCAAACGGAAGAGAAAAGACGAGGAAGATGATGATAGAGTGGTTGTCGGAACAAAAGTTGATCAAAACCATGTAAATTGGGTTACTGCATATAATATGTTGACTGGCATACGATTTACCGTATCGAGAACAAATGCCAAAATGGACAGGCCTCTAACAGATATGGACTTTGAGCAAAAACACAAGTTTTCGTTCGATATGTGAGTTGAAGCGGGCGACTGGTGGATGGTCCTACGAGCTAACTTTCTCTAGTACTGGGAATGAGTTGACACCGTCCGCAAAATATGATTTCAAGTTCAAAGACTATGCACCATGGGTCTTTCGACATTTACGAGCGAGATTCAAGCTTGATCCGGCAGACTATCTTATGTCGTTAACAAGCAAGTATATTCTATCAGAGCTTGGGTCCCCAGGGAAGAGTGGAAGCTTCTTCTATTTCTCCCGAGACTATAAATACATCATAAAAACCATTCACCATGCCGAGCATAAATTTTTGAGGAAGATCTTGAAGGACTACTACAACCACGTGAAGGAGAATCCGAATACCCTATTATCACAATTCTATGGTCTTCATCGGGTCAAGATTCCCTACGGAAGGAAGATCCATTTCGTTGTCATGAACAACCTGTTCCCGCCACATCGAGACATCCACCAGACTTTTGACCTGAAAGGCTCGACAATAGGACGAGATTTCAAGGAGGAGGACTTGGAAAAGAACCCTCGGGCTACTCTTAAGGATCTCAACTGGCTTCGAAGGCATCTGCATCTCGAGTTTGGCCCAGAAAAGAAAAAAGTTTTCATCGAACAGATGGAAAAAGATGTGCATTTGCTCCAAAGGCTAAAGATCATGGACTACTCAATGTTAGTTGGTATACATGATCTCCAAAAGGGCAATCAGGAGAACCTGCGTGATAAAACGCTGAAGGTCTTCCAGCCTGGCGGTGAAACCTTGGAAGATGATCCGCTAGCAATCTCACATACTATGTTGACGAGAACACCTTCGAAACTAGAGAACGTTAGGAAGGCTCGTGAACTTCGACAAATTATCAAACAAGAAAAGCCAATACCTATGGGCCAAATGATGAGCAAGATGCCAGACACCATGGATGAGAACACCACGAAGAAGGAATTCACGTTCTATAGTGATGACGGGGGTTTTCAGGCTACTCATGACGATAATCGCCCTGGTGAAGAAATCTACTACCTTGGAATTATTGATCTGCTCACTCACGTAAGTTCCAAATGCACTGCTTTTCATGGCATAAACTGACATTAAGTAGTACGGCACGGTCAAGCGACTTGAGCATTTCTGGAAAGGCCTCTCCCACGACACAATGCAAATTTCACCCATTCCATCTGTACCATATGGCGATCGTTTCATCAAATTCATTACTGGTGTGACCAAAACCAGAGAAGAGACTGAAAGAGAAGCAGCTGAAAAAGCTGCGACCGAAGCCATGGGAGTTACATCTAGTGAAACAGCGCGAAGCAGATTAGACACTCACCAAACACAACGGTCTAACCCCGATAATCTCGTTATCCAAAGGGCAGAAACTGAGGCGATGAAGTCGGAGAAACGAGGATCAAGCGAAGACTCGGTTCCAAACCGCACTCTCACAACGGTGAGGAGCTCTAGTGCTGAGCGGACGAATGATCGGGCGGGCATGACTCTGCCAATCGTTGACGAAGTCGGAGAATCTTCCTCCACCGGTGAAAGAAGTGCGCATGAGAAGGGGGATGAGAACGAGACGGACAAAGAACACCATCCCCCGACCCCACCGAAAGACAATGGCCTAGTGACAGGGACGAGCCCTAAAAAGCCTGTATCTATGAGGAATAGCTCCTTTGATTCGAACAAGGCACTGCCAGCTATACCGGCAGTGGCAAGCCCTGAACCGATGGAAGCGAGAGCTTCTGTTTTTGCATAGTATCTAACAGCATCGCAAATTAAAAGCATGACACGATAGAGGAACAAAAATGAATGGAGGATTCGAACGGTTCGGGAGGCTTGGCTTTTCACCTATGATACCAATCATCTAGCGATTGTAGCGATTGCATCTGCTTTAATTCTCAGCATTTCATTTGTACCCTGTGTTTGTACGACCGTTGGGATGCAATGCTTCCCACGATTTTCTTTTTGGAATGGTGGCTCGTTGACTTTTCAGGAGATAGAGAAGACGTTGGTACGTTGCATGAAGTCATGAGTCTTGTGCCTTTTGTGTTTATACGCAGTCACAGGAAAACTAGAAAGAATACAAGAGAGGGTCTCCCCGTCAGTCTTATGCGTCCGTTGGATGTTCTATGTTTGAATGTGCTTCCTTCTGAACGGAGAACCAAGTTCAAAAGACCATAGGTGCGAGATATCTCGAGGAATGATCTATAAGTGGTTGCGTTACTATCGAGGCTTGAAGAATTCTATTGGTCGAAGAAGATACTCATACGTCCCAAATTGTTGTTAGATAAGAAGGGTTTCGTTGAAGACGAGAGCTTCCATTGCACTGTTGCCTTCCTAACTGCCGCGCTTCTTCTTGTTTCTCAAACTGCGGCTAATGCATTACGTTGATCGCTAGCTCGCTAGTAATCTCGACGCGTTTTCGCTGTGTCCGCATAACATCACACCTAAAAAGGTGACCTCCCAACTTCTACATCGACAACATTGCCGTCGACAACGGCCGACAACCTGCCACAGACAGTCTCTCGCAGTGCATCTCGTGCTATACAAGTACTAAACCTGCAATCATTATCTTCTGCCTTGCAAGTTCTTCTCTCTACGTGTCTAAGGTCATCACGTGTATTTCTCGTGACTCGCTTCCACGCCGATCTCACCACACTCAAAAGGGCATACTCACCAGCACATACTTTCTCTAGCGGTGCTATAGCCACAACATACATTGAATTTGCAAGCATCTGCTTCCCGTTTGGAAGATCTTCTAACCGTCTCCTTCTGAAGCTTCTGAAGCTAAGCACGTGCTTATCTTATGACCTCCTTCGATCCTACACTTGGCATAACGCTACACAGCATCCTACGTGCAGTAGCATTTGCCCATCAGTCCTAGTAAGTCAAAATGCCTCAAACGCTTGTTAAGTCTTCTCTATTCCGGTTGCGAGTCTTTTATCAACTTTCAAAGTTCATGACGTGCGAGCCTCGTTACCTATGAGGCTAACTTGAGCCTAGATCTTTAGAATGTCAGATAATCAGGACCATCCAGCGCCGGAGGATACGCTCACTGTCCTTCCGTCAGAAGTTTCCACACAAGGTGGCCAGGATGTGCAGGTTACACCAATTCGGGTGGATCTACAAGCTATAGATCCTGTCATCGAGCGTACGATCGATCTACAAACTGCAGGCTCCGACTCTGAAATTTCGGGAGATCTTCAAGCTGCAGGCTCCGCCCTCAATAATCTTCTGGTTCCAGCTTCTGTACTTCAGGATTCAGCTGCTGTTGGACTTCAGATCGCAGCTTTAGTAAGTATCA
>Ga0335075_10010845_pt1 | contig 13814 bp, 9 predicted proteins | sample Lox_Sample_24_FD_206723 | JGI IMG/M metagenome (GOLD analysis project Ga0335075, IMG submission 206723) | Soil microbial communities from Loxahatchee National Wildlife Refuge, Florida, United States - Lox_Sample_2.4 | ecosystem: Environmental > Terrestrial > Soil > Wetlands | place: USA: Florida...
ATATGACCGCACAATTAGATTGTGGAATCGAGACCGAGGCCATTCTCGAGACATCTACCATACCAAGCGCATGCAACGAGTTTTCTCCGCCAAATTCACACCAGATAACCAGTACGTTTTATCTGGTTCAGACGATGGTAACATAAGGTTATGGAGAGTGAACGCTTCAAATCGGAGTGGGATCAAATCTGCTCGACAGCGACAGAAGCTCGAGTATGATCAGGCTCTTGTCAGGCGATATGCTCATATGCCAGAGATCCGCAGGATCAAACGACACAGGCACCTTCCAAAGACTGTCAAGAAAGCTGGAGAGATCAAAGGGGAAGAACTCAAGTCTATCAAGAGAAAGGAAGAGAATGTGCGAAAACATAGCAAGAAGGGGAAAATAGCCCGCCAGAGCGAAAGAGAGAAAATGATACTTGGAATAGAAAAATGAGCATGATCTGCTGTTCGTTGTACATTTTGGGGGGTTATAATACTCGTCGAGGCTGGAAAGTCATGGTATTGGTGAGGAGAGCACACGGGGTCACCACGTCCAAAACCCTGTATCGACGCCTCCACCTGTCATAAAGCTCCATGTATGTTTTTGGGCAAGGCTTCCGAGCAGTGACACGCCAGTGGAGGAATCAGGCGCAGATTCATGCCACAAGTTACCAAGGGAAGGCTATCAGAGGTGATCTTCTGTGGCGAGAATATAAGCCGAGGGCGAATGTCACGCGGTTCAGAGGATGATTAAAGGGCGATATTGTTCGTTTGGGTACGAGGACATGCATGATGACAGCTCAAAAACTACTCAATGGGTGGACCTAGCCTTACATGACGAGCAGGGTGACATGAAGCAGCCACAGCTAGGAGGAATTTGAAACTCGGGAACGTGGTCAACGGTTGTCCGGATTTGGAACAATGAGGTCCGCATATAGATTTCGAAGTCTGCATGAAAACAAAGAATACGGGCATCAGGGAAACAGTAGTCTAGGTCTCTGAGAGAGGGTTATGTAGAGGTTAATGGCAAACAATTCAATCTGTGTACAGTCACAAGAAACCCCATGTCTGGGGACAGCGCTGGCGGTCGCCAAGGCTTCCACATTAGTTAGGGCCGTGCGGACGATGCTGGGGACGTTGGAGATGGCGGGGGGCTTGGGCGGGCAACTTCGATCAGAACCGCGTCGAATCGCCAGGCCAAGCAGTTACTGGCCTCGGAGTCAAATCAACTGGTCTCGGTCAAGGGCAGACGCATGAAGACCTTGGGGACCGTGCAAACGAGCGTGGTCAGGTTCAACACCAAGCGATTCCCAGAATCAAGCGCAGTCAAATCTACTTTTTGCGGTCGACTTAGACGAATTTTTGGGTCCTGAACAATTTGGGGAATATCTGGATTTTCTGTCAAATCAGGGCGATGATTCGATCAATTACTTGAGAACACTATGCAGAACTCTTGCAGAGCAGTTGCCGACCTGCAAACGCCAACTCGCTCTACTAGAGCTAGCTTCCCTTCCTACCTCCTCCTCCTCTCAGCTGTCGACCCAAGTCATACCATTAGCTTCACCTATGGGTACCCCCGGTACCCCAGTACTAGATCAGTTCCTGCAAGAAATCGGTAACATCTTTCGTCAAAGGGATGGTACTCGACTTCAAGATGTTCTTCAGCTGGAGCCACCTCTGCCACCGGCCTATTCGAGAATTGTTTCTGAATTGAACATGTGCTATCCAAAGGGGCAAGATCAAGCTTTGTTAACTCGATGCGAGCAAATAATTCCCGTCGCTGAAGATGGAATAGGGAGCGCATGGGGCGCCTTTCCTGACTTCCTGGCCAGATACTTCCGGTTCCTCAGGGACGCCGATCCTAGCAACCTGGCGGATCTTTACGAAAAGCTCAAATCTCTTACGAAGTAGGTAGGAAGTGCAAAATTCTTCTTGACATGCACTGACTCTGCTGCAGCCAGGCCATAATTTGCCTTAGCGAAACCACAAACGGAGTAATCATCCTACCTACCGTTCTCTATCTCTCGAAAGTGCTTGCGAAAGTAGCGTTAGGGCTAGACAAGAATCCAGAGTTGGTTGCGGATAGTTTGAGAGAACAAAAGGCCAGTGACCCTGAAGGCGCAGCGGAGAAGGTCACCTTCGTAGAAACTACGGCCAATGTACTTCGGGAAGCGTTCATCAAATGTATCACGGACAAATCTGGAGGCGGTGGCGGAAGAAGAGCCAGCCCTGAGAACAAGCGGACGGGCATTTACATGACAGCAAATTCCTGCCTGAAACTGTTGTTCCAATGCCGCAAGTCAAGAAATGCTCAGCAGATGTTTGCCAGCATTGACGCACAGTCGCCACTTCTATCGCACTATCCTGCATCACAGCGCGTTACATTCCTGTACTACCTAGGCCGATACATGTTTGCAAACAGTCACTTCTATCGAGCCCAATTGGCGCTTGAATCGGCCTACCAGCAATGTCATTCACAGGCTCTCCGACAACGACAGCTCATTTTGACATATCTCATCGCCTCAAACATTTGCCTGGGTCGCTTTCCGTCTTCGAAGCTATTGATGCGACGAGAGGCTTCTGATCTGGCGAGACGATTCTTGCCTCTTTGCAGAGCGATCGCCAGAGGAGATCTGGCTGCGTTTAGGAGAATTCTTAGTGTCGAAAGTGAGGATGGACACTGGTTTCTACAGAAACGCATGTTATTACAACTCAGGGGCACCTGCGAAATCCTGGTGTGGCGGTCATTGGTGCGCAAAGTCTTCATCCTGATTGGCTTTCTCCCCCAAGGCGATGACAACAAGATGCCGTTTCTTCGGCTGAGTTATGTGCAGGCAGCTGTGCGTTGGCTAGAAGAACGAGAGAAGGCATTGAGTACTCAGGAAACACAGAGGAGCTTTGGAGTTCAGACAACCAACGGAAATGAGAATTGCCGCAGCCCGTACGTCGACGAGGAATTTGAGGATCTTGATGAGGCCATCGCAGAGCACGGCTTCGACGTGGAAACCGGCTCCTATCACGACCATGACAGCGAAAATACAAATGGCCATGTCCTTGGCGAGGGACAAATCAACGGCATGAATATTGCGGACAATGAGGAGCAGTCGCCAACAATGGCCGAGGTTGAGTCGATCATGGCGTCGATGCTCCAACAGGGTCTGCTAAACGGCTTCCTCACTCACACGAATCCTCGTTTCGCTGTGCCAGGGTCCAAGACTGGAGGCGGTGCGCTTAAAGTAGCGTTCCCCACCATCTGGCAGACAATCGCAAAGAGGTCGACGAATAAAGTTCCAGGCTGGGTGAAGGATTGAGATGTGCTGAATGCACCGTCGGCGCTTGGAGGCATTAGGATAGGCCAGTGGACAGGGCGACAAGCAACGGGAGTGGGCGAAGCAGGGCCGATCGAACTCCGAAGCTTCAGTTTTGGCACATGTGAATGTGATGGTTAATCCTTTCAAGAGCCTACACATGGCCGAGAAGAATGCAACAACAACAGTCTGTGTTCAAGGCCCAAACTGCGCTAGTGTGAAGTGCGTTGTGTAACAGAAATGCGGCTTTGGCCCCCAAATATGGGGGGCCGCATGTAACCAGGGGTCTTCTTTGTTTCAGCCACCACCTTGCCCAAGCTTCGTGGCCCGGCCATCAGCTCAACCCTGCAAAATCGGCTCGCCGTCACGATACGGCTATCTCGCATGCCTCATTTTTAAGCTTAACGGCACAATGATCTCTGATGAACCTGGAGGAAAGGCGATCTCTAGTGCGTATACCGTGATGAATACCATCACATCGTGTTAATAGAGACCTTGCTACTCCAGAGTCTGTCCGGACGCCTCCTTCCTCCTCCTCTCTCAATCTCGCTATACCCCTATCTGCATAGGGGGTCGATTCTTGGCTTGCAAGGCTAGCCAACATGATACACAAAGATTGGCTTCTGAGCGCCACGCAAGCTCCATGCACGGCATAGGGTTGAGACCCGACATGGAACGAGACTATAGTCCACGGCGGTAGAATGTTCGGTACCTATGCGCCGTATAAAGTCCTTTCGTTTCTGGTGATACTCGCCACCGCATAACTGTGTTCAGCGTTGCCGGGCGCAATGCCAAAATGGAAGCCTTGAGAACCTTTCTTCACGCGTTGCTACTGTTCTTGAACTTCTCTTTCTTCACCAATGCACAAACTGCCTCCCTTTCCTCCTACCTTCCTGATCTCCGGCCCCGTGCAAGCTCCACAAACGCAGCTCTCGATTGCTCCCAAACAACAACAGGCAACGTCTCTGCCTGCTACCCCAACCTCAATCTCATTCCAACATGTTGCGTATGTCTCTTCCGAACTCGCACCACCTAAACCGTTCCCACAAAATGTCAAGGCGAATACTAACGACGTCTCCACTTGTAGCGGCCATGCCTCATTAAAATCACCCTCCTACAGCCCTGCATATCGACGGACTTCGGGTGCCTCTGTGCCCACTCCTCGGATATTCAAAGCCAGACCTTAAGCTGCATAAACGGCACCTGCTCAACCGAAGACGAGCAGACGGCTGTCAATTACTACTATGGCTATTGCCAAAGGTAAACCTTCGGACCGCCACGTCCCTCACTCCCACACCATACCCAACCCAACCCAGTAGACTCCGTCGCGCCCACCCACTAACCCGTCCTCAAAGCATGAACTACCCCCTCTCCGTCGCCCCACCCCCCTCCACCTTCACCACCACCACCCAGAACCCCACGCCCGCTTCCCCAACCACAAACGCGACCGCAACCGTGACTACTGCCCCCACCGCCTCCCCTTCCAAAAACACCTTCCTTTCCCCCGCTGCCGGCGCCGGCATCGGCATCACCTTCGCCGGCATCATCCTCATCGCCGCCACCACAATCTTCTGCATTCACCGCCGCCACGTCCACCGGCAGCGAGCGATTGTAGGAACGCACCCGCCCGACGGCGTAGGCGTCGCTGCCGACGGCAGAACCCCCGGGCAACCCCCCAGCTATCCAACCATGCAAGAGATCGACGGCAAGACGGTCTACAACATCGCGCTGCGCGAGCGACCGCCCGAACCCCCGGCCGCCGCCTCCGACTCGTCGAACACGAGCACCTTGAACGATAGCCTGACGCCGTGCATCGTATACGAAATGGATGGGCGGCGACCGTGGAGTTTCGGCCGGTCGCGACGGACGTCGCAGCATGGATGATGAGGCGACGAGAAGTCGGGGGGAAATTAGGGGAAATGGAGTTTTAGTGTTACGAGGTCCAAACGATTCGTTAGAATAGCGAAACCGGAGTATTCCTCGCTTCAGCTTTGCCAAGCACTGGGGGCGGCTAGTAGCATCGAGTGTTAACAAGTGATTTTTAGGCAGCTGAAAAAAACTATATGTTTACGGAATAGATCCACCTTTTGCTATGGAATCACATATGAAAACCCTTCCCTCTTCACGGGCATGCCATGTCTCCATTCTGTCTGTCAAGGCACAGGCTTATGGGCCTCTGTATGGACATCAACATGACCCCTGAGGCAACGCAAGCCCCCCATTTCATGAACACATTCTGTAGGAGACTGAACACGCCCTCCCATATCCTGCCTCCCGTTGCGCAATCAGCTGACTCAAGTCCAACACGAGCGTTTTGTTGGGCATGACCGCGACAATATCAGCCTGCGTCATTCACGGCTTATTTTCTTGTACTGTCAGCGATGCCTTCTTGCTTTCACTTATAGCACCTCTCTCACAAGCAAGGTTCAAGGTTAGGACTGATCAGAGGGTGAGCATGTTAAAGGATCTCATTGGTACATCTTTTGCAAGTTTCCAAAATGCCGGGATATAGCAGCAGAGGTAGCTTAGCCATTGCTGAAATCTGGACGTATCATTCAATGCATTCTGGTCGCGAGATAGGGTCTCGCCAGCCAATTCATGACGTCGTTCTGATGCCCGTCGCGTCGCTGTGGAATACATCGGGCAGGGTTTTCCTTGAGCATTCAGCCACCCCCATTCCCATTGCCAAAGAAGAAGCCATCGAAGAGGTCGAACTGCGTCCCGTCGTTCCAATCATGCTGGAAGTCGGTTCCCATACCCAGACCCAAATCGATACCAGACATGTCGGTGTTGAAATCGTCACCAGGTGCAGTGTTCAGAAAATCCATGTTAGGTATTCCGACAAAGTCTGAACCATACAAGCTGCTGTTATAGAATGGTGTTTGTTGCTGGGGCGGGTTGTAGTACTGGGTGGCTTGGCCGGATTGGTTATTGTTCCCTCCCATTCCCAGCCCAGCGTTGATTTGGCTATTCATACCTAGAGCCATAGGTTGTGGGGCTTGCGTCGCAGTGGAAACAGCGGCTTGGGACGGCCTTTCTTCAAATGATTGCTCCTGACGGAACCCCGGAGGATTGAACATGGATACTGACTGTGAAGGCAAATCATGTGTGTCAATTTCTTCTGGAAACAAGTCGCGGAGATTCATGTCGAATTTGGGCGGTGGGCGCCTTGACCTCGAAGACGGCGCCTGTCCAGAGTATGAAAAGTTGCTGGAAGTCGGATCTGGGTAGCTGGAGGTGCTTTCTCTCTCTGTACTAGCGAGCGACGGCCTCGAGCGAGCATCTGGTCTATCTCGGTCCTGACCAAAGCCAAAACCTGTAGTTGACATGCACATTTGGACAGTTGCCTTGCTCATTCGCTCGAACGCATCCCGACAGGCTTCAGCTGGCGGACACTTCTGCATCAGATCACCTAGGACAGACGTGGCTGCCAACACTGTGAAGTCTACATCGTCAAGAGTCTGTGGGTCATGTTAGTGAAGTCCCTTCATGGTGGAAGCGATGGCTTACCAGACGACTCCGAACCATCGCAGAATGCCAGACAGCGTACAAGAAAGATATGCCAGCCATGAACAAATGATGCGTAGCCAGATAAGTGTAGTTCACTAGTTTCACCCGATGAAGCTGTCTATAGAGTTTCAATACCTTTTGACCAGCTTCGGCGACCTTTAGGAATACATCATCCTCGTCTTCTCGTTCTTCTTTTCGGACGCTGGAAGGACTGGATACGTCCTCCGTTGGGCTCAGCTCCTGGGCCAACGGTTCAGGGACACTCAAACTTTGTCGATAGAGCATAATAACGGCTTGCCAGTAGTTCAATTCCAGGAAATGGACTTTAAAGTCCACTCCAGTGTCCTGCTGCGAAGGAGCGGACTGTTTCCACTCCCATAGTCGCCGGTCAATGTCCTTCCGCCATGACCTGAAATTATTGTCAAAACTGACAAGGAATGGTGAAGGCAGGTTCGTATGCATGAACTCGTTTCTACTGTTAGCTCCACTTCGTCGTGCGGCTTGAGCTTGTTGATGCTGAAGAACCTGAAGGATCTCCGATTGCAGGAGCCGAAGGCGGAAGTAGTGGTGCGAGACACGTTTATAACTCGGTGTGTTTGGGCTTGGAGGCTCTAGAAAGCCGCTCTTAGTGATGTATTCATCGGCAAGGATAGATGGAAATTCAGTCGTGACGACTTGGTCTGTGATCCCGAAAGGGCGTCCGACGCATGTGCTGACCAGCCTATCGAATGTGTAGACGCACCACCATAATCGCCTCCGGAGGTCTCTTACCCATTCTCTTCGACCTCTTTCCCTTGGATCTATTGGTCTGCTTTGGGGCAAGTTGTCAGATGCAGTGCTCATAGCAACATCTTGGCTCGTAGCAGGAATGGTCTCCAACTCTTTACCAGTGTCAAGTCCCGACCCGTCTTCGTAGTGAAGTCCGAGGTCGACTCCCAGCCTTACCGCAACCCCAACAATGTACCATAATCCAGGTGCAACAGGCCGCAGCAACGCGAATCCTGCGAGGAGTAGGACCGCTTGAAGCTCTTCCAAACCACCTCCAAATCCATCCGGTCGATCCGCAGCTGTGGGAGATCCGAGAAATGATTCCAAATGAACGATGGCAGAGGCATGATATTCCTCTGGTTGCTGCTGTTGACTAGAGAGCTTCGCACGCTTAGAGTGATACGTATTTGAATCACGCTGGAATTCGGATTGAGACGCCGATGCGGGCTCCGGATCAGATGAACCAAATATGATGCCAGCTCCAATCGCAAACACTATGTTCAGCATGTAGAGCTCTCTTGATGTCCGGCTTCGATGCTCAACGGAATATGCGCGTTCAAACAACTCCATAAACTCCCCTCGATGTAGCACTGGTATCTGTGGGTTGGCATGCTCGAAATAAAGATGAACCAGCTTCTCGCCTAGTTGGCGATCGGGAAAGGGAGCTTGTTTGAAGGTAGGCTTTGCCTGTAAGCCGAAGAATGAGTCCCTCATCGAGCTGCTTCCGGAGCTTCCAGGATTGGGCAAAGGCCTGCTAGGGCGAATCCCACTTCTCTCTGAATTGTTAGTTGAGATGGAACTCTTGACTGCTGCAAAAACTACCCGAGCAAACGATATACCCGATGTCGAGCCCAAGTATCGTGGATCCGAAGCACCCTGCACTGACACCATGCCAATGTTTGACACGAGGTTGTTCAGCTTTTCTGCATCTTCCTGTTTCTTTCTCTCCTGTGCGCCTTCCAGGTCGGTCTCAACCTTGACCGTAGTGTCCGAGGCGGAAGATTTGCCATCGCTCGGTGACTGCACTCCTCCCTCTTCAACCTTGGAGTCGGCGTCGTAAGCTTCCGCGGGCTTGAAGGGGATATTGTGGGAAACAAGTAGAGACTCAAAGTACGACAGCCTCGCTTCGAGGTAGTAAACATAGCTCCGTGGTATCTCACGCTTGGTTATTGGGTCATAACCAACACATCTGACTCGGGCTTTCTCGCAGGTTGAACAGGCCGGTAACCTAAAAGGTGGTGTGACACATCAGACAACCACTCTTTTTGGGGGGGCGCGACTGGTCGGGATAGGTACCTTTGGTCACATCTGTTTTTACGCAGACGGCAGCGATTGCAGGCCGAGACATTGCGAAAGGCTGATGAAGTGGCAGCAGCGGATGCTGGGGGAGAGAACCCGCCGCTTGAGTGGCTTTGCTGAGGTTGCAGGGCCGGAAGCTCGTCAGCTTGATAAGCTCGCTTGGTCCCGCCGCTGTGCGATGCTATTGGGGAGTGCATGCCCATGGAAATTGGAGCATGTCTGCTTGACGTTTTTTGGGGCGGTCAAGATGTCTTGACAATATTACGGAGTCACTTGACCACCAAAGTGATCGACTTTGCGCCCACCATTGTCCACGCTGCGACTGGAAGAAGGAAGTCTGCGTTGCCACGACTGCTGCAGCCGCCTTATCGCAATCGGGAGCTCCGTCCAATCACCGGCCGGCTTGGCTTTGGAGAGCATCTTAAAAAGTCATGGGGTCTGCCCGTTGAATCGCACCATGCAATGGTATGAAATTGATAGATCCAACGCCGATCTGCCCAGGGAGGCTTCCAGGAAATGCCTCGGATTAGCATATGATGGGGTAGCTAGCGAGTGCCTGTTTGGTCACAACTTTGCGGCTTTGGGGTCCGACACGTCGCAGGCTCGACGGTGCACATCTCGAGAAAATGGGATTTAGATCATTGGCTCAGGTGCCCAAGTTGGGCATGGCCTGCGTGCAAGTACCTTTGCTCTTTGTCATTACTGTTAGAGCATCAAAGAAGCTGAAACCTACTTTGAGGAAGAGCTGATGATCTTAGGCCTCGATCTGAAGAGTACCAATCACCGCAGGGTCAGGTGGGGCGGGGACCATGTCCTCTCGTTTTGGATCCGAAAATAGGGAGTATGCACTGCACGGAAAATCATCATCGTATCCATGCAGAGCTGCTGCAGGTCACCTCGCAGATTCGCCCTTTTTAATGGATTGTGGGGTACTTCGCTTCCATGTCAAATCTGACTGCCCTATCGACTAGGTCATGACTCAGTAAGCGAGAATGAAATTTGCATCGAGGCCGTTATTCAAGGCAAGACATGACCTCGAAACTAGCCAGCTTAGGGGGCCACATATGATTCAGGCTTCCCGTGTGGACCTAATCTAGGACTGCATCTGCAAGCCCAATAACGTTGAATACGAGGAAATGCCGAGGATCAACCAGGCTCATGATTCTACAAGTAAATCTACTCCGTGCCGAAATTACTCACCGCCAATGTTCGAGTAGAAACCGTAGGAAGGGCTTTTTTTTTTTTGCGATCAAGCGTGTCTGTCGCGAATCGAGCCTGCTTTGGCCTGTTGAGGCAGTAGAGTCAGCATCTGGCCTACCGACTAACGACTGGAGAAAAGCCTTCGGAACCGAGCAGCAGCAGCCACCATATCCGCGGCTTTGGTTTCGCAAAAGGCTTGTGGTGCGATCTGCAGCTGGAAGTGCATGGAGAGCTGCGTTGGTGGCAGTGCACCAAGCATGAGCCAAATCTGGAGTATTGGGCCAGAATAACTTGTCGTCACGAGACCGGTACCATTGGTTTGTCATGCAGGCGACTATCACCCTCTTGCAATTAGGACGGCTGAAGTTGGGCTTTTACGGGGAGAAGTCAATCATAAGGATCATGTAGTGCCTGGAACGCCATCGACCCTATTGCAAGTCTGCAACCGGAGGACGTGAATCTTAGATGATGCGACGCCTTGAGCAAGGTGCAACCCTGTGACGCCCGCGGATGATTTCCACGGTAGGCGAGGCGTCCGAAGACGAGCAGGGAAAGAAATGCGCCATTTTTGAGCCCTGACGAGCGTCTTGGTGACGTTGGCTGTGGGACTTTTTGGCAAACAAATCTAGGTTTACATCGGTCTCAAGGGTGGCATGCAAGGTTTGCAGGGGCCAATTACACACCAAGATGTACTTCTGCGGAAGCGGGAAAAGCGAGGAGGGGCAAAACGCTGCCCTTGTTACCAAACGTGACCGATGATTGACAAGGTTTGCGTAGTGTAAATGCAATTTGGTGTCTAACAGATCCGGCTTGCCGCGAGCTCCCCTCCCCTGCTGAGAAGCCCTGTTTCGCCCCCGCGCTCGGGAAGGCAAACATTGGTCGCGGTGATGGAGCTTTCTGACGCCTTGCTGCATGTCGGCCTCCGCGATGTTAAGTTTGAGCGATGTTACGGCATGCGCAGGACAGGCAACACATGGAGATGAAGGCAAGTTAGTTGACACAGAGTCGTCGTGTTGCAAGGCCGTTGGTTCAATCGCAGGGGATGGGGCTTGATGTTGCTCAAACTATTAGGATAACGGCCATCTCTGCTTCGCGTCCACTTCACCGCCTCTTTAGCCTACCTCACTGGGGAGAGGAAACAATAAGGCGCCTGGGTGGAGAGCACTTTACTACACCCTAAGCTAGGTCTTGCTGGTGTTGGCCTCACCATCCAAATCTTACCGTTGTGTGCTCTGGGGGGGGGGCTGACTGGCGATTGAGTTTCCGACAGTCCAGTCCCAGTACACGCGACACGGCCTACCGGATTGGGTTGGCTGTATCCCCCCAACAATGCCTAATGCCTATTTCCCCCCCCCTTCCCGGGCCGCGGCTCTCGCTCCGGATTTTGAGCTCCGCAACAGGAGCAGGCCATTTACATTTTCAATGCTCGTTACTCTTTGATACGTTGATTGTCTTAATAGAACTCATTACTCGTAAGACTGGAAGAGCTCGGCGCTGCAGAGTTTAGTAGATCCCCATGCTAGAACTTTTCGGAAAATGAAGATCCGATTAGTCGGGCCTTGCAGCTAGCAGCGCCTTCCCGCTTCCCCTTTGGCACAAGGCGAACCGGATCCCCGGGATGCTCCCTAAGCAGGTGGGCTACCTCTCCGCTGCTAGACCCGCCCTATGCCTCTTCCACTTTTAGTTCAGGGGCCGTGAAACTTCCTCAGCTTCTTCCTTATTTCCCATTTCGCCACCCTCAGCAGCTGGGCTGCCTCGTGGCATGCGCCCAGAATGTCAACGGTCACAAGGCCTGGCGTTCTCCACCCTGTCGCCAACGCAGCGGCTGGAATCACCATACCCCAGGCTTGCGTAGGCTTGCGTCTTTGGATTTCCTGCAGTGGATCGCTTACATCGATGCCGAGGATTGGCTCGACCTTGCCTCAAACCTTTTCCGCGATTCCCAGTCTATTCGGAGATCCCCTAGCCTTTGCCTTCAACATCATGACGCTCTCACACCGCATTCCAAACGTCATACCGCCCTACACCTCAGCCAAGGAACGTGTCAGTGCGAGTCTGGCCCCTCCTTTGTGCCACCAACCCGAAGTGCCATACAGTCGGCGGGCAACCGGTCAGCAGTCAGGTTTCTACAGTCCGCTCGATTGCCAGTGAGAGAAGTTGGTTCGCACCGGTCTTCCGAGACTTGCTTCCCTTAGCGTTGTTGGTCAGGGGAAAATGGGGGACGCAGAGCAAATCAGAAAGCGATCGCTGATCTACGCCCAGCCCTTTAATCGATAAGGTAAAACCGCGGTACCACTGTTTTGGTAACTTTTGGGGCATGGAGTGCGCGATGCTGGCTGCGGTGGATCTTCCCTGCACACCGCATGGCAAGCCATGGCCCCCATGTCCAAACTCAAAGCATCTAGTCGATCCCAATAATACCAAGTGAAATGATGAGACCGTTCACGGCGGAACCGGGATCGCGTCGACGGTGCGCCTTGAAACTGAACTACAACTGCACCATGACAACTATTGACCGGGCGCCCTCCCTGCAAGATGCCATGGCGCATCCGACTCTTAGGCGATCTCAAATTGCCCTACGCCACGATCTGTCACCGGGTGGGTATCTCGCTTGTGAATTGTTCTTGCAGCGTCTTTTTCTTCCCTGCATGACTCCGAAGCATGTTCTGATTTCAACAGTCGTGGGTTCTGAAAAGCCCTTTTCCCTCTGCCTACCTTTTCTCTCCCTCTCCTTTCCCGCCGCTTCCCACCCCTCACTTTACCGCCCCGCCTCTTCCTCTCTTTCAAACCTGGCATGATGTGGACTTTCCTCTCTGGCGCATATGAGCGCCATTTGCGGCCAAACGAAAGTCGAGACAGTTTCCCGACGCAGCAGCTTTTCGTGCTTGGTAAGTAGCCAGTCAACATTGCCATGACATCAACCCCTGCTGTGTGCAGGGCTATTTCGCCCATTACTGATGGATTGAATTCACAGCACTATGCCGAATATGCGAACCTATTGCGTTTATGTCCATATTCCCCTATGCTTACCGCATGATTGAAACATTCGACATTACGAGCGACAGCACCCAAACATCCACGTATGCGGGCATGCTGATCACATCGTTCGCCTTTGCCGAGTTCTCAACGGGCGTAATCTGGGGGCGCATCAGTGATAAAATTGGAAGAAAACCGGTGCTAATCATGGGCCTTATTGGCACTGCCTTGAGCATGGTGTCATTCGGGTTTGCCACCAGCTTACCAGCTGCTATAGTTGCACGCGCCTTGGGAGGCCTGCTAAACGGTAATGTGGGAGTGCTTCAGACAACCGTTGCCGAACTGGTCACGTCCAAGGAGCATCAACCCAGAGCTTATTCCATCATGCCGTTCGTCTGGTGTCTTGGCTCGATAATAGGACCTGCGATGGGCGGAGCGCTTGCAACACCTTGCGAAGCATACCCATGGCTGTTTCGTCGAGACACAATCTTCGCAAGGTATCCATTTCTGCTACCAAATTTGGTCTGCGTTGGTGTGTTGGCCGTGGGAATCATGATTGGACTGCTCTTCCTGGAGGAGACACATGCGGACCTCAAATGGAGACGGGACTTTGGCCTGGAGCTGGGGCGCCGAATTATGGGCAAGAGCACCGAAGGCAGTGCATCGTCCTATGCTGAAACCAAAACCGGAAGCGGCGCGACAGCTGAATTTGCCAACCTTATCGAAAATGATGCACCGCCTGGATATCGGAGCGTAGAAGGGTCTCCGCGG
>Ga0335075_10010846_pt1 | contig 13813 bp, 15 predicted proteins | sample Lox_Sample_24_FD_206723 | JGI IMG/M metagenome (GOLD analysis project Ga0335075, IMG submission 206723) | Soil microbial communities from Loxahatchee National Wildlife Refuge, Florida, United States - Lox_Sample_2.4 | ecosystem: Environmental > Terrestrial > Soil > Wetlands | place: USA...
AATATATGTTGTCGTTGAATAGGTCTCGTAAGGTCTCGTGGCTGCAGTCTAGGATAGGCTGTTCGCCGGATCGATCTATCGAGTCGGGGTCCTCATAGTCGAGTATTGGGGGCTTCTGGAGTTCGCTCGCGTAGAAGAACGATTCTGAGGTTTCTTGCAAGCTGGGAGCGGCATGCATGTTGCGAAGACCGTCAGGCCTCCTTTCCCTGCAAGTGTCGAAGGATTGAGAGATTTCATCAGTGTCTGCAATGCTTGTGTCTGAAGGGAGGACATTATTCAAGCGAGAGCGGCTTTTCGACTGCGGAACTAGGAGAACGTCGTCTCGAGTGGCGGTCGTCTGTTCGAGCGTCTCGTATTAGTGACAGCTTCCAGCCTGTTTTCGTATCACCACACGTACCTTGCCAACAAGATGTTCGCGGGAGTCTGACCTCTGACGTGTTGGCATTCCAAGTCGCTTTGCTGGGAAGCTTTTGGTAGGTGTGCCATCGTCGCGCGAAATGGTCCGATCTCGTTGAGACGAAGTAGACCCAATATCAGGGTTTCTAGAAATGCTTCGGAGCTGTCGTGGAGTTGCCAAAAGTCTAGACATTTTGGCATCCTTGATGACTTCTCGTGCCCTCTGCACCCTTCGCTTCATACCGTCATCAAGGCCCTTCATGCAATCACTTCCAAGCTTATAGACATCGTCAAATTTCTTTCTTGAACGTGTACCCGCGTTGTCACGCCATAACTCCAAGAGCCTGTGGTCAATCTGTGTGAAAGTGCGCCGCTTTTTGAGAGCGGCTTGCAGCTCCTGCCAAACATCATTCTTGGAGAATTTGCCATTCTGTCGACACTCTTCCACAATACAATCGAGATGCGCCAATAACTCTACATCCTCGTCTTGACTCCATTTCGCTTTGGCACGCCTGCGGCGCATTGTGTGGTCTATGAAAACGCGGCAGATGTCTGATGGCGCGGGGAGGAGGTATTAGCAAGTATTTGCACAGGAGGACAGTGGTCTGTGAATTCTGCTTGCAGACAGAACGGCTAATGGTATTTAGCATGACGACAACTTACCTGATATCTAGAACTTCTGCATGGGTCGAGGACCCTTTTGCCGGCACAGCCCCAACCTGGCATCTAGGATAACGACGACGAAAGTCCACCAAATGATTGGTGCACAGCCAAACATTTGCAACTTGCATTTGTCAGGTAACGGGCGGGGCGCAGCACTGTTTAAGGTTCGGCGAGGCTCTATTGGGTTATTCCAGGAAACTGATGAAGAGGAACCGCGGCCCCCCCCTGAAATAATAGGCAAGGGCATGCAAGATGCCGAATTCTGAAGGCACTTGCTAGTCGGATGGGGAAAGAATCCGCCATAGGCCCGAAGTTCCCCGGCGGCTGTGGCTGCTGCCTGTAAGAAGGGGGGAATTCGCGATCGCTAAGCCCTCGCAAAAGACGGGACAAAAAACGGGTTGCAGGGTTGGGCGCTTGCGAGTAATCGAATTTGTATATTGAGAGCAAACGTATGACGCACACGGCAGAAGAGGCAAAATGGCTTAAAGTTAGTACAACCTGCCACGCCATGACGATGTTTTCCATTAAAGAAAACTTCCGCTTCTCCATTCTAGCTCGTTTGTAATCGTCTTCCTTTTGCTCCCACCATTGGCCATTAGCGCACAACGCTGTATCAATGGCCAACGCTCCCCTGCCCTCATTTGAAAGATTTCAGAGGGTCGACCCGGGTCCTATTGTGGAGGATTCAAGCTCCGATGGCGATATTGAAATGACAACGGACGAAGCACCCGGGCGCTTAATCATTGCCATCGATTTTGGAACGACTTTCTCCTCAGTAGCGTATGCTCGACTGAATGAAGCGACACAGGGGACAACCTTGAGCCTAATGGACGTGAAATGTATCTCCAGATACCCGGAAGATCGCCCGGGTCACCATATTAGCTTTGCCTGGGAATATAGGGAGGATGTTCCGACCGAACTCTGGTATAGTCCCAGACCGTCGCCGAAACAAAGGCGGGCGGGCGGCACTGAAATCCGACCTTCCGGAGATGGACCAGAGAATGGGCATTCTACGGAGTCCGATTCAAGCAGCGACAGTTCACAGTCAGAAGATGAGAATGAGAATGAAGTTGAAAATGAGGGAGAACAAAGAGAAGAGGAACGCGCAAAGCCTGATACCTTGTTCTGGGGCTTTGGGGTCCAGAAACAGCTGAAAATGATAGACATTCCGAAAGATGGGACGAAGCGAATTGCCAGGTTCAAGTTAATGCTTGATGAGAAGAACGAGCACACGGACCATATTCGCGCGGAGATTGGGGCAATAGTCAAGAATCTGAAGAGATCGAAACTGATCAAGAAAGACACAGACATCATCAGTGACTACTTGACCCAGCTGTTCACACATACGAGAAATGAGCTGCGAAATATGGACGACTTCAATGATAACCTTCCAATAGAATTCGTTCTGTGCATACCGGCGGTTTGGCCCTCCAAGGCATGTCGTATCATGCAGACAGCTATGGCTACAGCCGCGCAAAGATCCGGGCTGGGAAGCCTGCAGAGTGACAGCCTCAGCAATCTGTTCATTGTTTCTGAACCAGAAGCTGCAGCTGCCTGGGTCTTGGCTGAGAACAACAACGACATCTTTGTAAGTTCCCTGTCTAGACCACTTGTCGATATACTGGTCTGACATTGAAGTCGTCATAGGCCGGCGAAACGATTGTTATCCTTGACGCAGGTGGTGGGACAGTCGATGCAGTTACCTATCTAGTCGAAAACTCATACCCTCTGAGGTTGTCCGCCGAGGTAGTTGCACCCGGTAGTATGTACATTCACTCCGTTTAGTCTCTGTTGATTCTTACCGTACTCAGCCCAGCTCTGTGGTTCAAGCTACATCAATGAAAGGTTTGAGAAGCTCCTGCTAAAGAAGCTGAAGCACGAAGATTATCTCGTGAAAAATGGGAAAACAATAGAGAGCATTGTCGAAGGAAGAGTGATGGATTTTGAGAACGGGGAAAAGAGAATCTTTGATATCGCCAATAAAAATCAGGGAATTGACCCAATTTGGATTGACGACTTAAAGCCTAACTTGAAGAAACGATTTCACCAAAATCGGTTTGAGATATCCCGGTAAGACCCTAGATAATTACGTCGATTCAAGCTAAGATATAGCTAGGAAAGAAATGGGGAAGATTTTCAAAGAGTCTCTGGACGGCGCTGCTGCAGTACTTAGGGAGCAACTCGAAATGGCGAAGGCCAAGAAATACTCGGTCCAGGTAAGAGGCTTTTGGCGCAGCTCAACTCAGCTGTTGGATACAGGATGGGTCCTCTTGCATTAAGTTGATTGTTCTTACTGACATTTTCGGAAGAAAGTCCTGCTCATAGGTGGCTTCGGACAGTCCCCTTCTCTGCAAAGTCATCTACGAAGCGTAGTTGCAAGCGAAACAAATTTTCATGGCCGGGACATACAATTCTTGATTCCTCGCACATCGTAAGTCCCCTGTGTCTTGCGTCCAAGCTCAAATGGAAGCTTACATTACCCCCCAACCTATACAGCTCAACCGTAGTAGCGCGAGGTGCCGTCCTTAGGGCATTCAACAAAGAACTTGGCCCATCCCGAGTCACTTCATGCAGCTACGGTTTCCTAATAACCGAGCCATACGAGCCTGATATGTTTGCTGCGCATAAGATTACCAAATGCATTATCGACAAAGTTGATGGTGAAAGATATGTTGACGGCACTATTAATTGGCTTATCCAAAAGGTTTGTACCAGCCACTCCATCTCCAATTTAGTAGCGGTGATTAGGCTAATGTATTATTGCTCAAGGGTGATTGTTTGCCGACAAATAAGAAGGTTTCCATCCAAGTGAAACATACATTCCCTCTCAACAGAAAAAGATTCATTTGCAGGGAACAGCTCTATGTGTCCGATAGCTTTCACGAGTCTCACTACAGAAAAACGCATGCAATGAACAAAGGTAAGAACTGCAAAACCAAACATAAGGACAACCACGATTAAGTATAGTCGCTAATGAGCCCACGGTTGATAGGTGCAGAGCTTGCTGGGTCGATCATTGCAGACATGACATTCCTCATGACCGAAGGTCATATTCAGCCAGAGTTGCCGTCCGAGTTTAGCAAGTACTCAAACTCTGAGGGCCGTCATTGGGCGGTTACTTTCGACCTTGTTATGATTGTGGACGGTCGAAATTTGCGCTATGAAGCGCGGTGGCCGCCATCAAAAGATGACGAGGTGTCTCAGCAACAAGTAGTCCATGCACAGGGTCAGATTTGCATCGCAGCGGCATTCAAGCCTGGAACTGCTTGAACTTCATTTGGCAATTACCCTTTACCATTGAAATATTCTTGGAAGAGACCATCAATGTTAAAGATGATGGAGAATGCCAACAATAGATAGACTTCGTGTTAGCTTTCTATTCAGCCTGCTACTTCAGAATTTTTCGGGAATACAACCATGTTCATCCCTTAGACCGCATGATTTGGTGCGTTTACCACTTCTGGGAGGTAATGTTCTGGATGAAGCCGTGGGGAGAGTTAGTTGCTAGAGTGCAAAGCCTGACGCTCCAACTGTTCCTCGGACACCGCGGAGATTACTCCATACTTCAAATCCCAGAAATTTAGATAGTTGAAAGACTTCAACGGAAGTCTTATGGTAGCTAGGAGCAGAAGGCTAGTTACGGCGATTTTTCATAGCATATTTGCGAAATAACTACTCAAGCTTCGATAAGTTACCAAACTTCACTAACTTCCGCACGGTAGATTCCACAATAAATGCGACTCATTATACAAGTTAAAGCTCTCGATACTAAATGCTTTAGAAGACCACTAATCGTCCCACTTTCCCTCTGAACCTACTTGCTGCCTGCTTGATCCCGGGGTTTTGTCATACGAGGCACACTTGGAGGGCCGGGATGTACGTGGCACACTTGGATGGTCTCGGAACAGCCTCAATCACTGCCACAAGGCGGGAATTATTTACCATTGTTCTTTGGGTCAGTTGACGAGTCTCCGGACACATACATATCGTTCCTTCATTTTGCAAATCCCACCGAATCTACATGGGTCATTATCCCTCTGTGGGGACCATCCCCTCCTATACGCCCGCGGCTCGCGGGTCATTCGCAACCCTTTTAATGTCTAAGTCAGACCGTATCCGGCTCCTCTCCTTCCCGTCCACGATCGTTGATGCCGTTCAAGAAATTATCCAATCCTCCTGGCCGCGCGGAATCCAGAACGTGCGCCAGTACAATGGCTGGCACGAATTCAAGTTACGCGGCCGGCCATGGAGTGGCAATACCGACGAAGCAACGCTCGGTGCGCTGCTCACATGCCGCATTCTCGCCCTGCTGTTTTCTCACGGCTGGGTACTCACCCTGTCGACAGATATCTCCAAGCGTATGGATAACAAGGACGCGATGATATTTCGGCATCAGCAGCCAGCGCCCAAACCTTGCGAATGGTTGGGCATTTCCTTCCGCGGCGCTGACCTGTTACACTTCGTCGACGCACCAACCGCGCTCGTGCAAGCATTGGCGGCCGACCTCAGCCTTGTGATGATGAGTCACAAGCCTTATAAGCTACAGGATGTGTACGAATTTAAGATATGTGGACAACCGTGGTCTCAATATGGTAATGATGAAATGTTGGTGTGGAAGCTGGCGGTGAAGTTGATGGAGGCTCTTGAGGATCGTGGCTTTAGAGTGTATACGTCAATTAATCAGAAGGGTGGCTCGCACGCGCTCGAATCCGACACCTGGTATTGTTGTCGACGGGAAGGATGGGTTTCTGGGGCGCCAGTCTATGATAGTTAAAGAGAGGTTCGAAATAAGACAAAAGGCTTGTTGCTCTGCTGAGACGAAATATTGTCTCGAACTTTTATTTTAGAAAATAGTTCTGAATTCTGATATTGTTACAACAAGAATCTAATCTTAGAGATAAAGTGAATACGATCTCGACTACTACCCAACCCTTCTCTTTATCAACTACAATTATAAGTTTCTTACAGTCAAAAATTTCCAAGACATGAGGGACACGAGCCGGTGGTGCGGCTGTTGCTTGCAGTCAGATCTCAACCGCATGCATATATGGACGTACGGCAATCCATCCACTCAATCTGGCAAGAGGATCTGAGGTCAGGACAAAGTCTCTGATAGCTTACCCTCCAACAATGCGGATTTTTAAGATAGGAGTTATTCGGGTTGTGATACGGCAGATGCCTTCCTTCCGAGGTACAGAGGTAGGCTGCATTTTTCGATCGACTAACCTGGGCAATGCTTGAGTCTAAGGTTCGCGATCAGCTAGCTGTAGTGTGGGGCACAATGGGTTCGTTATCATGGATGCGAGGCCTTGCAGCGAGAAGGTACATGGACGCCTAGGCACGCTTTGGACAGTGGGCGATATCAACCATCACTGAATGTACAGAGTCACGGCGCATATGGTAGAGAAGTGAAACGCTCATGCAAATCGTGAGAGCAAAAACAAAAAGACGGGAAAAGCCCTTGGCATGTGATTTTGTTGCCGTCGACCCGAGCCAACGTGATTGGTAAGCACCTGAAGCTAAGCCTAGCTGTGTGTGGTATCTTGACACTTGACAAAGAAGTAATGTAAAGTGAAGATCCTCTTGGATCAGCACCAGAATGTAATTCGCAAAAAGATGCGAAGGTTTTTTTTTTTTTTTTTTTGTGGGGGTGGAGGGGAAGGGGATTACAGCGATGTCGCTTAAACAGATTGCTCAGCACGAGCAGCGTCGTTGTCAACCTTCATCCTTAGCTCGCGGCCCTTGTCAGACCATGGGAAGTGGAGAACGGGAATAACGAAGAAGCTGGAGAGGGAATTACGTTAGCATAGGTTGGGATGCAATGCGCAAGGCCACAATAACGAACCTATTGCTCGAATCTGCAATACCAGCAAGGGCATTGTACCAAGCGAGGAATGCGGCGAGGATACCGAATCCGCCACCTGCCTTGATACATTGAGGCTGGGGTGCGCCGGAGCCGTTGACGAGGTAGCCAATGCCGAGCATCATGAATGCCAGGTCAAGCGTGAAGAAGAGCAAAAAGAAGGCTAAGGTTGAGCGCAGTGTGCACATAAGTAGAATGAAGGTAAAGATAAACCAGCCCTGCAATGAAAAATTAGACGACCAATTCAGACCGAGACAATATCTTTGGTTGGGGACTTGCCATCAAGTAGAAGCCGAACGAGTTGAGGAATTCGGTCGAAGTAACGCCACCAAGCGATTCAATAATTCCGAAACCGCCAGGAGTCAATACGATGCCGAACGATATCCAAAATCCGCCATATGATGAGAGTGCGGTGGCACCAAAGGTGTTACCCACAGCAATCTCCCTAGGATTCACTTGAGATTGTGTATATTTCAAAACTCGATTCAAGTTCGAACTTACCACATTCCGGCACAAAGCTGGACAAGCCCACCGTAACCATAAGCAATCGCTACCACCACATTCGGCCCCGCGACACCGCGTGTCCCCAAGTTGATCAGAGACAGGACAAAAGTCGTCAGCGCAAAAGCGGAAAGGCCGAGTGGCGCTGGGTTGGCAAAACCCTTTTTCGGGGTGCGGTAGAGACCAGGCTGGAATTCACCACCGAAAGCTGGCAGGCGGAGACTTGGATCGTTGGTCGCAAGGTGAGCGAGGGGATTGCCGCCATAGTCATAAGGCCGGCGAGCGGTAGCGGGGTGGTCGCCAGTGCCGTTCGGATCCTTTTCGGTGCCAGTTGCCTTCGTGGCATCCTTAATGTCCAGGGCGGTTAGCTTTGATAGAGGTGGGACTAGATGCAATTCACCAACATTCGGAATTTGAGCTGTAGCCATGATCCAAGTGTGACTAGATTCAAGTGCGGGTTTCCCTTGACTTGTGAAAAAGCTAGTATATAGTTAAGGTGTTGGGCTCTGATGAAGCGTGGAGACTTCAATCGTTCAAAACAACGCAGAGGACAAAAACCAGGAGCGGAGCCAGGTGATTGAACAGGGCCACGGGCCAATATATACAAAAGGATCATGATCGTACGGCCAGATCGGGGAAGACCATCTCATCTCCCGAGGCTGTCGTCCGCTGGGCAGAGGCGAGCGCGGTCGATCCGGCAATTTTGTTCTATCCTTGGCGAGGTCATACGCAATGGGCACCGGGTGGGCTGAGACGCATACACTACAAGAACTGCGCAAATACCGTTCGATTTACGCGTGTTTGGAAGGTTGTCCGGGTCGAGGATTCCCAGGATTGGTGCATTGAAGCTCTGTCCGAGTTGCCGGCATGCACACAACCTAAACTCAAACGGGTTTTGCACACCAACCGATTACTCCACAAGGCGGCTTATCCCCGGTCACCAGGATGTGGAGATGCGCGCTATGAGCATCTGGAGGAACGGATGAATGGAACACCATGCGCTGGCGGCCGTACGCTTCCCAAAGAAAAACTTGTGATCACGCTGCCGGCCCGCCACGCGGTTGGATTCGCCACATGCAATCCCAATCCGCGGGTCTCGAAGAGCCACCTATTGCAGTCCGTGATGGATCTTCACTATTTACATGAGGCTGGGGTGCAGGCCGAGTCATGGCGACGCGCTCCTTACGACACCAGACGCTCGGCTCGGAAGTAAGCGATTCCCTCTAGGTCCGCTGTGGATGAAGAAGCCTTCCGCGAGCAGCCGTGCGACTTCCAACCTGGGTCACGACGCTTGCAAATGAGCCGATCAAGTCCTCGAGCTCCTCCAAACGACTTCCCCGCTGTGGCATTCGCAGACAGCGACAATTGTTCCGTCGTTGTGCCTTGAAACGCAGCCAAACACATGCCACAGAGCTGCGAGGTAAGCAGCAGGCGACGGCAAAGTTGTTGTGGCACCGTAAAAATCTTCGCTGTCGGGACTGATGGATTCGACCCTTGCCTTGATATGTTCCTTCGGCGCAGTATTGGGAAGATAATTTAAGTTACGGTGTGAACAAGGAGCTTCAGATTGCCCGTGTGCTGCTTGCAATTTTGCGTTTGAATTTCATTTAGCGGGCCAACTGAGGGAGTTCGTACCCCGTTACGCGTTGACAATCACAACTGCCGACGAGCGAACCGTGTAGGATCGTCATCCAACAAGGCCCGCCTCCGGAGCTACCCCTGGTGATTTCCAATCCAAGTTTTCCCAATCTTGCAACGTCTTCCAGGAAGCGAATGCAACAGAGCCCGCAATTGACGCAAAGTGAAAAGCCATCGGCTTGCCGGAGATCGAGCTTTCGGGTGAGCGGACGCTTTCACTCGAACAGACTCCAACCGACCGCCTGTTCCTTCTTCTATACCCGATTTGCACGAATGATTTTCAGGCCTGCCCCCCCAGCCAGCACATCGTATACACCGCAAAATCTCACTTCACGCGTGCGTATTCCACGTGGTGGCGCCAGCATGTGATGGGCCATGGCTTTAAAACCATAACGTGTTCGATGATGCTTTACCTGCTTCATCCCCGACGCCGTCCCCGACCGCAGATTTGTTATCAATCAACCAGGCCCGTCGTAAGGCAAAAAACTTCATCTCTGTTTCATAGAATCTGGCATTGGGAGTTTCCGGGCGTCCAGGATGGAAGAGGTGGGATTGGGCATAGCACTGCAATTACCCGAAACCCAACCACGTCAAAGCTGCAGGAAGATATTCCCTGAGCCGCAGGGACAGCTGAACGGGACTGGACCCTTTACCCACTTCACAGATTATTTTGGATTTCAAGTTTTTCTGCCAGCAATGTGTAGAGTTAAAGAGTAATGCATTGGGTTTGCGTTCTAGAAACTCTTACCCTTATTCTCCGAGGAACGTGCTCCTCCGTCTAGTCTGTGCCCTTTGAGGGTTGCCTCGTATCTATCTGCGAGTCACGCTTTGAGAAGCCGCAACGGTGACTGTGCAAGCGTGGCGACTGACCTATTCTAAGCAGTGCAAAAAAAAAAAAACAGCCCTGTATCGGCATGAAGAAGCCCACTCACGACGGGTCTTTCCATTAACCTTGACGCTATCTTCATTATGCATAACGTGCTGCCGGGTATGAAGACATGCGACGGGTGGGCGAAAGGCGGTCAATTCGTACATGTAACCTGGCCCCCATCTGCTCTGGGTTCAATTGGTCTGGAACATTACCAGGACTTGAGGTCGACGAAGTGCAACGTGCGTTAGCCTAGGGTTTTCATTTACAACCACGGAATGCTTGTATATATATCCCGGCTCTCTCCGCGAGTTCTTATCGTGCGTGATTGAACTGTTCATGGGTTTCGATTAGCCACAGGGTGTTACGAGCCTGTCCTGGCAACGGGATCACACTTCGCGGAAACCTATGGGTAACGCCGGACATACTTCGCCGCGGCGAAGCCGCGGGCAACATTTCTTGTTTATGACTCGGTGCGTCAAACTTTTTCTCTCTTCTCTTTCTCTCTTTCTTCTCTTTAGCTTTACGATTCTTAGTTTGGCCACCAAATTGATCACTTTTCACTCGCTTCTCGCTTGTGTCTGTTCGATCTGTGCAAGACCGTAACACAGGGCAAGGATCCCATCGACCTGATCTCCTCTCGAGTAGATTAACGGCTTATTATATTGTATCAGTTTTCGAGCTTCTGAATTTCTTGTTGATCTTAGCATGACCTCGGACGGCCGTCCACGTGACGCACGTGTCTCCCCCAGTCTTCGTCAACCTTCGATGTTCGTCGACGTTTCGCATTCACAAGCCTTGCATGGTCAACGGCGTTGTTTTCTTTTATGAAGCTATAAAGCATTCTTCAGCACGCTCTTTTATTCTCCTTCGCTGTCCATACTTTCTTTCTCTTCAAAATTCCTACTTTCTAGAGGCTGCCGGTCAGCGTGCCAAAGATGCCTTTTCTTCGAACAGTCCTTGTACTCATCTCCCTCTTAGCTTCAGCCGCGCTCAGCAGCCCAACTCCACAAAACCGTGTTCAGAAACGCAGTTTCATCCACCACGTGCGGAGATCTGTCAATACCTATGGACCATCGGCCGGCGCAGCTGCCATGGCCAAGGCGTACCGCAAGTATGGTTTCCAGCTCGATAGCATTCCAGCAGTAAGTAATGCTGCGGCCACTGCCGAGACCGGGCAGGTCGCTGCGATTCCGGTAGAGGATGGACACGTGTACCTTGGGGAGGTCTGCATTGGTGACCAGATGCTGAATATGGAATTTGATACCGGATCTTCTGACTTGTACGTGTCTCCGGCTTCTCTCCGTCACCCGGTAGCGGCTAACATGTACCAGGTGGGTTTTCTCAAACCTTCTTCCGCCGGAAGATATTGGCCAGCATACCGTATTTAATCCCGAGAATAGCACGACATTTGAGCTGCTGCAAGGCGCAAACTTCTCCATCTTGTACGCCGACGGCTCAGCGGCCTCGGGCATTGTTGGTACAGATACGGTCAATATTGGCGGTGCTACCGCTACGAAGCAAGCCGTTGAGCTTGCAACCGCTGTAACTTCAGAGTTTATTATGGATACCGCGAATGGCGGTCTCGTTGGTCTTGCTTTCTCACAGCTCAACAACGTCCGGCCTCAGCAGCAAATGACATTCTTCGACACGATCATGCCCCAGCTTGCCATGCCCGTCTTCTCGGTCAACTTGAAGAACGATTCTACTGGCACGTACGAATTCGGTGCAATTGACAACACTCAGTACACCGGACAATTGACCGCTGTACCCGTGCAGCCAGGCGGCTTCTGGCAAGTGGCTTCACCTACGTTCATCGTTGGCGACGCGGCGGTCGTGAACCAAGGTGGATCTCCTGCCATTGCCGGTGCGTAGCCCATCTCGTTTCATAACCCGTCTTGTCCCTATTGTCAGGAGATCACATCCACTAACATGATGCAATCAGACACTGGCACTTCTCTGATTTTGGTCGACCCGCAAATCGTTGCGGCTTACTACAGCGTGGTACAAGGCGCCGAATTTAACGCTGAAGCTGGCGGGTACATTTACCCGTGCAACACTGAGCTTCCGACCTTCGGCATGTCCTTTGGCGACAATTACATTGCCTTGGTTCCGGGCGACATGATGACGTTTTCACAACTAACCCAGGCTATATGCTTTGGTGGTGTGCAGAGCAACGGCGGTGCTAATCTTCAAGTCTACGGTGATGTCATGTTCCAGACGCAGTACGTCGTGTTTGATGGTGGGAACAATCAACTGCAGATTGCACCCAAGAATATGTAAACTCCGAGCCTGAAACGCCCTCGCTTAACAGAATGAGGTATTAATGGTGATTAGGAGGTTGAGGCGGGAGGTTGTGGGGTTGAGGGCGCAGCTTCGGGAGTAAGACTGTTGCAGGCGTTGATTCATGATGATGGATGCAAAGACGATGAAGAGAATGAGATTTTGAGAGGTTGCGGAAGATTTGATGTTAACTTTTTAGACTACGAGGTAACGGCCGGGAAGGAAAAAGTCCTGGGTCTGGTGTTCTGGTTTCTTTCTATTCTTGTGTACTATATATCTGATCATCCCTCTGAGTTTCAGCCGAGGTGGGCTCTAGGCGTCTATCTCAATAATTATTGTGATTTCAGATTTGACATCTTCGCATCCAAAATATCTAATTTCATCCTTCCAAACAAAAGCAGCACGTCCTAGCAAGTCCACATTTTGTCAGTTGCTTGCCACACCAGCCTTTGACAATACCGCTTCTTATTCTAGGTGAATTAATTCACCAATCAAATCTCACCAACCAGTACCGCCATTCCAACATGCGTAAGCTTGCCCACATGCGTACGCTTGACTGGGGTTCGCTTGGCGATAACTGTCACGTAGTTCACGTGTTTGATGAAAATGAAGAAGTTGATGATGAATTAATAACCGTGCGATCGCCCGGAGCATCGAGAGGAGAGGTACCAATTTTAAAGTATCACCATCCTTCTTGCCGCGTTTTGTTTTTTCACAATCCGGTTCCTTTGGATAAACCGTCTCTTTGACCCTTTATTCCGCTGTCTTTCCTAGCTCCCCACCTCAAATGGCTTAGACGCCATGTGAGAAGATCGAATTTGCTCCCAGCGAGATAAATCGCGCCAAAGGTTGCATGCGGCTCAAAATTCAAATTTCGCGTCGTGGCACTGCCATGCCTGACCGAGAATCGGCGCAGCTGAATCGAACTTTTTTTCACCGGTCACGGCGGCCTATACTCTTCACCGAGAGACCGATGATCCCTTCAAAACGGAAGACAAGAGCTATTTTTCCAGGTCAACGGAGTGTTTTAAGAAAAAACTCGACCACGGCCCGCCAGCTCTCATGGCTCACCGGCTGACTTCTAGGCAGGAGAGCCTTGAGCGGAGCCAGGCGCATTTTATATCCTTTAGCTGACAATTGCAGCGTGCCCCGAAAATACCGTCACCGGCCCTTCCTAGTATGCGGACTATCCTCATATCTCTTCATTCCATCGTCCCGACCGTTCTTCAATCCACCATGCTCCCTGTTTGTCCGATTCGGTCGCGGCTATGTTTTACCGGATGACTCGACTTCAAGGCGTCCTCTACAATAAAACTTCATAGAGAACGGGCGATTCTGCCTTGATTGAGCCCAAATGATCAAAGCCCTGGGCGGCTATGGCGATTCCCAACGAGTTGCGGCCTCTGGCCTATTGCTACTTTTAAGTGATTTGGGAACCAGTTTCTCATTTCCGTAACGCATATATGCAAAGCATCTTTCTCCCAACGCAGGAACAAAAGCCACTACATTCAGCCGCAGAGCCTCCAAAACGCCAACGACTTTCCGAGCGCTCAGAGACATCGCTGGAAGGATAGTTAAGAGGGTCAAGCGCCATCTCAATC
>Ga0335075_10010847_pt1 | contig 13813 bp, 13 predicted proteins | sample Lox_Sample_24_FD_206723 | JGI IMG/M metagenome (GOLD analysis project Ga0335075, IMG submission 206723) | Soil microbial communities from Loxahatchee National Wildlife Refuge, Florida, United States - Lox_Sample_2.4 | ecosystem: Environmental > Terrestrial > Soil > Wetlands | place: USA...
TTCGCGAGCAACGCTGCCCCTTCCGTTGTCACCTCGCCGCCGTCATCGCCCAGCAGAATCTGCTTTTGCACGGCCAGCGCATCGGCGATCCGAACCGCAAGCTCGCCGGCCAGGTGATCGTAGCAAAGCCTGGCAAAGCGCAAATCCTCGCCGCCCCGCCAGTGCGCGTGATACCGCGCCGATCCTCCCTCCGCGACCGTCATGATGCCTTCGAGCATCTGGCCGACCAGCGGTGAGGCCAGGCGGAAATAACGATGCCTTCCCTGCTTGGCGGGAGCGAGTATCCCGCCATCGACAAGCTTGCCGAGATGCCCGCTCGCCGTTTGCGGCGTCACATGCGCAAAATAGGCGAGCTCCGATGCCGTGAGCGCTTGGCCATCCATCAGCGCCGTCAGCATGTTGGCCCGCGCGGGGTCGCCGACGAGAGCCGCGATCTCGGCGATTTTCGGTCCGGTTTGCATGCCTTCCATGTAGAGCAGCTCTCGCCTCGATGCTACGGCGCCGATCGAAGTGATCCCGCGGGACATCGCCCGGAGGCTGCCGCATCTACCGCGTGTTTGCACTCGATCGGGGCATCGTTCCTTATGCGCACCAAGCACGCCGCCGGGCCACGGCGCTTGCCGCTTGCCATCATCGCCACCAGCCTGGGCTTTGTCCTCGTTCAGCTCGATGTATCGATCGTCAACCTCGGCCTGGCGCGAATCGGCGCCGGCCTCGGCATCGGCATGGCCGGGCTGGAATGGATCGTGGACGCTTATACCCTGGCATTCGCCTCGCTGATGTTATCGGCGGGAGCGCTCGGAGACCGCATCGGCGCGCGCCGCGGCTTCATCCTTGGCTTCTGCCTCTTCATCGCCGCCTCGCTTGGCTGCGGAATCGCTCCCGATGCGGCAGCGCTGATCGCCCTGCGGGCGATCCAGGGCATGGGCGCCGCCGGACTCGTTCCGTGCTCCCTGGCATTGCTGAACCACGCCTGCCGCGGGGATCGGCGGGTCCGTGCCCACGCCGTCGGCCTATGGACGGCGGCGGGCAGCGTCGCCATGGCCGTGGGCCCCGTACTCGGCGGGCTGATGATCGAGCGGATCGGATGGCGCAGCATCTTCCTCGTGAATGTGCCGATCGGCCTCGTCGGAATTTGCATCACCCTCTGCGCTGTGAAGGAGACGGATCCCGGCACGGGTGCGCTCGATCCGTTGGGCCAGGCGTTTGGCGTGATCGCGCTCGCGGCGATCACCGCCGCGGTGATCGAAGGCGGGACATCGGGCTGGGCAGAATCGCCCGCCGTCTTCCTGGCCGTGGCAGCGTTCGTCGCCGGCGCCGCCTTTCTGTTGGTCGAGGCGCACGTCGAGCGGCCAATGTTGCCGCTGGAATTCTTCCGCCTTCCGAACTTCTCGCCGGCCACGCTGGTCGGATTCGTCGTCAACCTCACCCTCTATGGCGCGATCTTCGCATTCAATCTCTTCCTGCAGCGCCTCGCCGGATATTCGCCGGGCGGGAGCGGGCTCGCATTCCTTCCGTTCCCGGTCGCATTGCTGGCGGCTAACCTGTTCGCCGGCCCGCTCGTTGCGCGGTTCGGCCCGCGATTGCCGATGGCAGCGGGGCTCGCGGTCGCAGGCGCGGGATTTGCGCTGCTCTCGGCCGTGAGCGCGAGCACGCCATGGCTCGCCATGCTTCCGGGCCTGATCGTGCTTCCTCTGGGCATCGGCACGGCGGTTCCGGCGATGACGACCGCTCTGCTAAGCGCCGTACCTCCGCCCCGTTCGGGCGTTGCCTCCGGAGTGCTGAACACCGTTCGCCAGTCGGGCGGCGCGATCGGTGTCGCGCTGTTCGGGAGCTTTCTGGCCCGCAATGGCACGTCGGGCATGCACTTCGCGTTCCTGCTCGCACTCGTGCTGCTCGGCGCCGCCTCGCTTCTGGCCCTGCTGGCAGTTGGTGCCCCCCACACGAACGCAGCCTATGCCGGGACAAGAAGATAGAGGCGGCGCCCGCTATTACATTAAAACCGAGAAACTATCCGGGCTTGACCCTATATGGCAAATTTGCCATAATGTGCGCAATCACCCGAAACCCGGCAAAGGGAGCAGTACCGGCAGCGGCCTGGCCTCCGATCTACCGCCTCCTATCCGGAGCCCGCCGGCATCGCGCTCCCGAAATCGGATGCTGCGGTGAGGGAGCCGCACCTGAACTTCACAGAGGCTTTGGACGCGGAGGACCGGGATGAAGACTGTCTCGCGCGAAAAAAGCGGCGGCGACGTGCTGGCGGGTCTCGGCGTCACGCCGGCCAAGGCCGCGGAGCTTACGGTCAAGAGCACGCTCATCACCAGCATTCGTGACACGATCAAAGAACGCAAGCTTTCGCAGCGACAAGCGGCGGAGCTTTGCGGCACCGACCAGCCGACCCTCTCCAAGGCGCTCCGGGGCCGCAAGAGCGTCACCATTGACCGGCTTGCAGCCTGGCTCATCTCCCTCGGCCGCACGGTTGAAATTCGCGTCAAGCCCTATGACCGCAAGGCCAAGGCCGGCCGGTTCGTGATCGCGAACTGATGTTGCCGGCCGCTATCCGCTTCGAATCACAACCGCGCACCAGAGGCGTCAGCGCGCCCCCACCACCGCCACCGCCGATATCACCACCATGGCAAACGCATAGGGATAATCGTCGGTAATCGTCAGCGCGATCTCCGCCCGCATGCCCTCGGGCGTGATCTCGGCCAGCCGCGCCGCCGCCCCGCCCGTCATCGAGAGCGTGGGCTGCCCGCCCGGCCGATTGACCACCCCGAGATCAGACATGAACACGCCGCGCCGGAATCCGGTGCCGAGCGCCTTCGCCGCCGCTTCCTTGGCCGCGAACCGACGCGCATAGGTCGGCGCCTGCAGCCGCGCCGCGCGCCGCCCCGCCCGCGCTCGCTCCTCCGCCGTGAACACGCGATCGAGGAACCGCTCGCCATAGCGCCCGATCATCGCCTCGACGCGGCGGATATCGCAGATGTCCGAACCGATGCCGAGAATCAAGCTGGCACCTCAGTTCCGCGCGCGGCTCACCTCGGTCACACCCGGCGCCGCGCGCAAGCCCGCGATCACATTCGACAGATGCCCAAGATCGCGCACTTCGATATCCAGCAGAATCTCGGCAAAATCCTGCTGCCGATTGACGATCCGGAGATTCGCCACGCTGCCCTCGTGCTTGGCCACCGTGTTGGCCATGGTTGCCAGCATGCCCGGATCGTTGGCGGCAATCACGTTGATCCGCCCCATGTGCGCCGCCCCGACCTTCGCCTTGCCCAGCACCTCGGGGTCCCACTCCACCTCGATGAAGCGCTCCGGCGTCGCGGCGAAGGTCTCGAGCGTCTGGCAACCCCGCATATGGATCGTCACGCCCTTGCCGGTCGTGATGATGCCGACAATCGGATCTCCCGGCAGCGGATGACAGCAGCCGGCATAATGCACCACCATGCCGCTGATCAGCCCGCGGATCGGCATCTCGCCCTCCGGCCCGCGCGGCCGGTTGGCCGCGCGCCCCGGAAGCTCAGGCAAAAGCCGCGGCGCGCGCGCGTTGGGGCGCAGTTCCGGATAGGCCGCGTGCACGACATCGCGCGGCCCGATATTGCCGTTCCCGACCGCGATATAAAGCTCGTCGAGCCCCGGCTGCTTCAGCGTCTTGAGGGTGCCCTCCAGCACCTTTTCCGCCCCGTCCAGCCCCTCCTGCCGGAATGCCTTGGCCAGTGCCGCCCGCCCATCATCGAGATATTTCTGCCGCTGCTGCTGGTGCACGAAGCGCCGGATCCGCGCCCGCGCTTTGCCGGTCACGACGAACCGGTCCCATTGCGGCGACGGCGTGCCGCCGCGCGCCGTCATGATCTCGACCTGGTCGCCATTCTGCAGCTCGTGCCTGAGCGGCTTGAGCTGCCCGTTGACCTTGGCGCCGACACACGAATCGCCGACCTGGCTGTGCACGGCATAGGCGAAATCCACCGGCGTCGCGCCGCGCGGCAACTGGATCAGCTTGCCCTTCGGCGTGAAGCAGAAAACCTGGTCCTCGTACAATTCGAGCTTGGTGTTCTCGAGGAATTCGTCCGGCGCACTCGAATTCTCCAGGATCTCCAGGAGATCCTGCACCCAGCGGAAGCGCCCGAGATCTTCCGAAGGCGCCCGCCCGTCCTTGTAGAGCCAATGCGCGGCCACCCCGGCCTCGGCCACTTCGTGCATGGCGCGCGTGCGAATCTGCACCTCGATCTTCTGGTTGCGCGGCTGGCGCAGCGTCACGCCGGTATGCAGGCTCTGATAGCCGTTCGCCTTCGGCGTCGAAATGTAGTCCTTGAACCGATCGGCGATCACCGGATAGGCGGCATGGACCGCGCCGAGCGCCATGTAGCATTGCTCGCGCGTGCCGACGACGATGCGGAACGCCATGATGTCGGAAAGCTTGTCGAGCTCGACATTGCGCTTGCGCATCTTCTCCCAGACCGAGAACGGCGACTTCTCCCGTCCCGTCACCTCGACCACCGCAATGCCGGCCTCGGCGCACACCCGCGTAAGCTCGGCCCGCACCTCCTCGATCAGGTCCTCGCCCTGGCCGCGCAGCAGGTTGAGCCGAGTCTGCACGGTCTGATAGGCCTCCGGCTGCAGCTCGCGGAAGGCGAGCGTCTGCAGCTCTCCCTTCAGGTCCTCCATGCCGATCCGCTCGGCCAGCGGCGCATAGATCTCCATCGTCTCGCGGGCAATTCGCTGGCGCCGTTCCGCCTCCGGCACGAACGCGAGGGTGCGCATGTTGTGCAGCCGGTCGGCGAGCTTCACCAGCAGAACCCGGATATCCTTGCTGAGCGCGAGCACGAGCTTGCGGAAATTCTCGGCCTCCCGCGCCTCGGGCGTCGGCAGCGCCAGCCGCGACAGCTTGGTCACGCCATCGACCAGCGAAGTGATCTCGGGCCCGAACCGTTCCTCGATCTCCGAAAGCTTGACCGAGGTGTCCTCGACCACGTCGTGCAGGAGCGCGGTCGCGATGCTCGCGGTGTCCAGCCGGTAGCCGGCCAGAATGTCCGCAACTGCGAGCGGATGCGTGATGAAGGGATCGCCGCTCTCGCGCGTCTGCAGCCCGTGCGCCTTCATGGCCAGCACATAGGCCGCGTCGATCAGCGCGACGTTGGCCTTCGGATCGTAGGCCAGGATCTTTTCCGTCAGCTCGAACTGACGGACCACGCGCCGTCCCCCCCGACCAGGCGCGTTGAGGCCCTCCGGCGCGCTGGCGATCACCCCGAAGGGCCAGTCGCGCGCGCCCGTGATCATGGAAGCTTAATGGCGCGGACGGCCGGCAAGCTCCGCCTCGATCGCCGCCTCGATGTCCTCCGGCGACAGCTCCTCGCCTTCGACCGGCAGGCCGGCGCTCTCTTCCTCGGCGCTCACATCCTGCAGCCCGAAAATATTCTGATCGGTCGGGATCAGGTCCATGACCTCCTCGTCGGCCGGCTCGGGCTCCGGCACGCGCGAAACCGCCTTCACGAGGTCCTGCCAGATCTGCGGCAGCTCTACGGTTCCCTCGGCAATCTCGCGCAGCGCCAGCACCGGGTTCTTGTCATTGTCGCGCTCGAGCGTCGGCGCCTCGCCCCGGCTGACGTTGCGCGCCCGCTGCGCCGCGAGCATCACCAGATCGAACCGGTTCGGTACCTTCAGAACGCAATCCTCGACCGTGACACGCGCCATCCGTCCCAAGCTCCATTCGGGTTTTCACCTAATGCTATGCTAAATAGGTCAGTACGTTACCCCCCGCAAGGCGATTCACCTGCAGCAACCGTCTGCTACAGCGATCGGATCGAGCCGTTGCTCAGGCAATTCCGCCAGCAGCGCCTCGACCGTGCGGCCGAGCACGGGATGCACCCAGCCCGGCGCGGCCTCGGCAAGCGGCGCTAGAACGAAACCCCGCTGATGGGCGCGCGGATGCGGCAGCAGCGGATCCTCGGCCTCCCGGACCAGGTTGCCCATGGCGATGATGTCGAGGTCGAGTGGTCTGGCGGCATACCGCGCCGCCGCGCTTTCCCCCGCATCGGTCTCGCGCCGCCGCCCTGCCGCGCGCTCCAGCGCCTGCAGCGCCGCCAGCAGCGCCTCCGGAGCCATCCACCCGTCCAGCCGTGCGACGCCGTTCACATAGTCGGGCTGGTCGGACGGCGGCACCGGCGCGCTCCGCCACCAGCGCGAGAGCGCGACCAGCCTGAGCCCCGGCAGCTTGCCCAGCGCCGCCGCCGCCGCGCGGCAGGAGGCGAGCGGCGTCCTGCCTCCCGGTCCGGGCAGATTGGCGCCGATCGCAATCAGAATGGCCGTCGGTTCCGCCAACCGACATCTCCTTGACATGATTCTCCCCCGCGACTACCGCAGTCGGACGATTTCGCGCCGCCTCGATCGATCATATTCATTAGCATCCGACGGTCGATCTTGCCGCGGCAGAACGTTTGCAAACCGGCGATGGGGTCGCATGATGCATTTTCTTTCCGCTGAACGCACCGTACTCTTCATTGACGGCGCGAACCTCTACTCGGCATCGCGGAATCTGGGATTCGACGTGGATTACAGGAATCTTCTCGAATTCTTCCGCCGCAAGGTGAATGTGCTGCGCGCCTACTATTATTCGGCTCTGCTGGAAACCGAGGAATACTCGCCGCTCAAGCCGCTGACCGACTGGCTCGCCTACAACGGCTATACCCTCGTCACCAAGCCGGCCAGGGAATTCACGGACTCCGCCGGACGCCGTCGCGTCAAGGGCAACATGGACATCGAGCTCGCGGTCGACATGCTCGAGCTTGCGCCACGCATCGATCACGCCGTCCTGTTCAGCGGCGATGCCGATTTCCGCCGCCTCGTCGACGCCGTGCAGCGCTACGGCGTCCGCGTCTCGATCGTCTCCACCATTCGCACCAGCCCGCCGATGATCGCCGACGACCTGCGCCGCCAGGCCGACCAGTTCCTCGACCTCGCCGACATCGCCCCCGAATTCACCCGCCGCCAGATGGAGCCGCGCGCCCGTCCGGCGCGCCCGACCCCGGCGGAACCCTACGCCGAGGCGTCGTCCGAAAACGCCTGATGCCCGCCTTCGACGAGCCGCCTCCGGACTGCCCGCTCTGTCCGCGGCTGGCCGCCTTCCGCGCCGAGAACCGCGCCGCCCACCCGACCTGGCACAACGCGCCCGTTCCCTCCTTCGGCCCGCTCGACGCCGAGATCCTGATCGTCGGCCTGGCACCCGGCGTCAGCGGAGCCAATCGCACCGGCCGGCCCTTCACCGGCGATTACGCAGGCAAGCTTCTCTACGACACGCTGCTCCGGTTCGACCTTGCCATCGGCACCTACGGGGAGGCGCCCGATGATGGCCTTCACCTGGAGAATTGCCGCATTTCCAATTCCGTGCGCTGCGTTCCCCCAGCCAACCTCCCGACCCCCGAGGAGGTGAAAACCTGCAACCGGTTCCTGCTCGGCGAGTTGCAGGCGATGACCCGGCTCCGCGCCGTCCTGGCCCTCGGCGTCCTCGCCCACGCCGCCGTGCTCCGCGCTGCCGGCATGCCGCTCGGCCGCATGCGCTTTCGCCACGGCGCAATCCACGAGCTTCCCGACGGGCTGCTGGTCGCCGACAGCTATCATGTCTCCCGCTACAACACGAGCACGGGCCGCCTTGATCCGCCGATGTTCGAGGCCGTGGTCCTGGCGCTCAGCCGCCGCCTCCAGCAGGCGGCCTGAAAGCCCGTGCGTGCGCTCGCCCTCCTCCTGTTGATCGCGGTGCCGGCCTACGCCCAAGGGGGCCCGCAACCGCAGCCGCCCGACGCCAGCCTCCCGGCCCTGATCGCCGGCCTGAAGGCGGCACCCAATCCCGAGGCGGCAGGCCAGCTCGAACACAAGATCGCCGTCGCCTGGCTAGACCAGGCTACCCCCGCCGTCCGCCTCCTGCTCGAAAGCGGCATGCGCGCCCTCGACGCCGAGGCCCCGAACGAAGCGGAACGCGATTTCTCCGCCGCGACCACGCTCCAGCCCGATCTCGCCGAAGCCTGGAGCGAGAGCGCGCTCGCGCACCTGCACGCCGGCGACACCACTGCCGCGATCGAGGACCTCGCGCACGCCCTCACCCTCGACCCGGAACACTTTACGGCGCTCGAGACCCTCTCCTACGCCGCCGAGGAACGCGGGGACTGGCCAGGCGCGCTCACCGCCTGGCAAAAGCTGCTTTCGATCGATCCCGAGATCGCCGGCGGCGCAGAAAGGCTCAAAAAACTGCGTCAGCACGCCCTCGGCGAGAGCCTCTGACCGTCAACCCGGTGCCGCACCGATTTTCTCGCGTGCCGCGGTCGCCAGCGCGTCCGCGCGCGCGTTCATCGCGTCCTCGGCGTGGCCCTGCACCCAGCGCCACTCGATCCGGTGGCGCGCCGCTGCGGCCAGCAGCCGCTCCCAAAGATCCCGGTTGAGCACAGGCCGGCCGTCGGCCGTGCGCCACTTCCGCCGCACCCACCCAACCTGCCAGGTCGTGATCCCGCGCTGCACGTACTGGCTATCCGTATGCAGGATCACCCGGCACGGATGCTTGAGCGCCTCAAGCGCCTCGGAAGCTGCCGTCAGTTCCATGCGGTTGTTGGTGGTCGCGCTCGCGCCGCCGCTGAGTTCCCGCTCCGTCTTGCCGTAACGGAGTATAGCTGCCCAGCCGCCCGGCCCCGGGTTTGGCCGGCAGCCGCCGTCGGTCCAGATCTCGACCAGCGGCAGATCAGAACCCGTAGGCATGCTCGTCCCGCGCCTCGAGGTGGAAGTAGAGGCGGCGCAGGTACTGGATCGGGTCCTTGCGCGTCACCAGTGCGCCGTCCGGCGTATTGAGCCAGTCGTAGAGTCGGGTCAGGAGGAACCGCATCGCCGCACCCTGGCAGAGCACCGGCAGCGCCGCCCGTTCGCCGGCCTCGAGCGGGCGCACCGCGTCGTAGGCGCGCAACAGCGCACGCGACTTGGTGACGTTGCAGGAAAAGTCGCTCTCGAAGCACCAGGCATTGAGGCAGACCGCGACGTCGTAGGCGTAGAGATCGGTCGCGGCGAAATAGAAGTCGATCAGGCCGGAGATTTTCCCTTCGAGGAAAAACACATTGTCGGGGAAGAGATCGGCGTGGATCTGGCCGGACGGCAGGCCGTCGGGCCAGGCGGCAAGGATGCGGGCAAGCAGGCTCTCGAGGTCGCCGACCAGTCCGGGGCGAATCCGATCGCCCTCCGCCGCGCTGGCCGCCAGCAGTTTGCTCCACGCAGCGGGACCAAGCGCGTTCGCGCGTTCAGGCGCGTAGTCGCTGCCTGCCAGATGCAGCAGCGCCAGCGCCTCGCCGAGCGGCGCACAATGCTCGAGACGAATCCGGCGCGGCCAGACGCCGGGAAGAAACGTGGTGATCGCGGCGTGGCGCCCGGCCAGCCACCGCAGGCTCGCGCCGTCGCGGCCGGGCACCGGGCGCGGGCAGAGGATGGCACGCTCGGCCAGATGCTCCATCAGGCCGAGGAACCATGGCAGGTCATGCGGCGCCACGCGGCGTTCGTAGAGCGTGAGAATGTAATCGCCGCGGGTCGTCTTCAGCGCGTAATTGCTGTTCTCCACGCCTTCGGCGATGCCGCGGAAGGCGATGATTCCGCCAAGCTCGTATTCCGCCAGGAATTCGCCGACCGCCTCGTCCGAGACCTCGGTATAGACCGCCATCTCGCTCTCCTCGCACGGCCGAGGCGGCGCGCCAAGGAGTTGCGGGTGTCGGGCGGATCGGGCATGGTAGCGAGCCCGCACGTTGCGCGCGCGGGAGAGAGCGGGCCGGTCCGGCCCGCCGCCGAAGGCGCAACCGGCCCCCGGAAACGCTCAGGCACAAGGGACCGCGTGCGCGGATCGGGTCTCTGGAAAGCCGGCGGCACGATTTTTCCGGCCGCCGCACCGACGGAGTAAGGGCTGGCAGCGAAGGCCGCCCGAATCTCTCAGGTTCCGCGACAGAGGGGGGTCTCTCCGGCCGGATCTGCACCGGTCGGCGGGCCTCGACCTTTGGAGTGCGCGGTGACCGACCAGACCGAGCTTGCGAAGACCCCTCTCGATGCGCTGCACCGGCGGCTCGGGGCGCGCATGGTCGGGTTCGCAGGCTATGCGATGCCGCTCCATTATCCGGCCGGCATCCTGGCCGAGCATCTGCATTGCCGCGCCGCGGCGGCGCTGTTCGACGTTTCGCATATGGGCCAGGCAAGCCTCGTCGGCGAGCAGGCCGCGGCGGCGCTGGAGCGGCTGGTTCCGGGAGACATCCTGGGCCTGAGGCCGGGACGGCAGCGCTACACGCTGCTGACCGACCAGGCCGGCGGCATCCTCGACGACCTGATGGTTGCCAATCTCGGCGCGCGTCTCTTCCTGATCCTGAATGCGAGCCGGAAGGCATTCGACTTCGGTCATATTGCTGCGACGCTTCCCGCCGGCGTGAGCCTGGTTCCGCATCCCGCTCGTGCGCTCATCGCCCTGCAGGGGCCGGCGGCCGCCATGGTGCTGGCGCGCTTCGTGCCGAACGCGGAAAGGCTTCCGTTTCTTGGGGTCCTGGAGACGACGGTCGCGCGTGCTGCCGCGGTGATCATGCGCTCCGGCTACACCGGCGAAGACGGCTTCGAAATTTCCGTGCCGGCGGAGGCTGCCGAACGATTGGCGACCGCGCTGCTCGGCGAGGCGGAGGTGAAGCCGGCCGGCCTCGGGGCGCGGGATTCGCTTCGTCTCGAGGCCGGGCTTTGCCTTTACGGGAACGACATCGACGTCACCACCACGCCGATCGAGGCAGGGCTCGGCTGGACCATCGGCAAGCGCCGGCGCATGGCGTGGGATTTTCCCGGCGCCGAAGCGATTCGTGCGCAGCAGGAGAACGGGTGCGAGCGGCTGCGCGTCGGCATCCGCCCCGAAGGCAAGGCTCCCGCCCGCGGCGGGACCGTGCTCGTCGATGCCGGCGGCGCCGAGATCGGGCACGTGACCTCGGGCTGCTTCTCGCCCTCGCTCACGGCACCGATCGCCATGGGCTATGTGCGCCGGGCCGCTTCCCACGACGGCACGAGGTTCGCGGCGCTGGTGCGCGGCAAAGAACTGCCGGCCGTCGTTGCGCCCATGCCATTCGTCCCACATCGCTACATTCGCTGAAGGATCCTGCCAATGCTCGAGACCCGCTACACCAAGGACCACGAATGGGTCAGGCTGGACGGCACCGCCGCTACCATCGGCATTACCGATCACGCGCAGTCGGCGCTCGGCGATCTGGTCTTCATCGAACTGCCCGAGCCGGGGCGCACGGTTGCCGCAGGCGAGGCCTGCGCGGTCGTGGAAAGCATCAAGGCGGCGTCGGACGTCTATGCGCCGCTGGCCGGCCGCGTCACCGAGGTCAACACGGCGATCGTCGATGACCCGGCGCTCGTCAATCGCGACGCCATGGGTGAGGGCTGGTTTTTCCGTCTCGAGGGAGTGGCGGTCGACCAGGCGGCGCTGATGGATGAGGCCGCCTACAAGAAATATCTGGAGACGCTCTGATGGACGCGCTTGCCGAGTTCGCCGCGCTCGGCGAAGGCGGGACGTTCGCGGCGCGGCATGTCGGTCCGGATGACGCCGAGATCCGCGCGATGCTCTCCGGCCTCGGCTGCCGCGATCTCGAGGAGCTGGTTGCACGCACGCTGCCGGCGGCGATCCGAAGCCAGGACCCGCTCGAACTTGCCCCGCCGCTCGGCGAGGCGGCGGCGATGGCCGAGCTCACCGCGCTCGCCGGGCGGAACATGGTCCGGAAATCGCTGATCGGCCAAGGCTATCACGGCACGCATATGCCGGCGGTGATCCGCCGCAACGTGTTCGAAAATCCGGGCTGGTACACCGCCTATACGCCCTATCAGCCCGAGATCGCGCAGGGACGGCTCGAGGCGCTCCTGAACTTCCAGACGATGATCATCGAGCTCACGGCGATGGAAATCGCCAACGCCTCGCTGCTCGACGAAGGCACGGCGGCGGCGGAGGCGATGGCGATGGCGCACGGGACCGGAAACGGCGGCGCTCCTCTGCTGGTTGCGGCCGATGTCCATCCGCAGACCCGCGCAGTGGTGGCGACTCGGGCGAAGCCGCAGCGGATTGCGATCGTCGATTTCCAGCCAGGCGATGTGGCGGCGATCGCGCGCCGCCGGCCGTTTGCGGTGCTGCTGCAATATCCGGGAACCTCGGGTGCGGTGCGCGATCCCACGGCGGAGATCGCCGCGGTGCACGAGGCCGGCGGACTGGCCATCGTGGCGGCGGATCCGCTGGCGCTCGTGGCGCTGAAGCCGCCCGGCGAGATGGGTGCGGACATCGTCGTGGGCTCGGCGCAGCGCTTCGGCGTGCCGATGGGCTTCGGCGGCCCGCACGCGGGTTTTCTGGCCACGCGCGATGCGTTCCGCAGGCAGATGCCGGGCCGGCTGGTCGGCGTGAGCGTGGATCAGGCGGGCGGGCCGGCGCTGCGTCTCGCGCTGCAGACACGCGAGCAGCACATCAGGCGCGAGAAGGCGACCTCGAACATCTGCACGGCTGAGGTCCTGCTGGCGGTGATCGCGGGGTTCTACGCGGTCTGGCACGGAGCCGAGGGGCTGGCGCGCATTGGCGCGCGCGTCGGCCTGGCGGCGCGAATGTTGGCGGATGCGGCAGTCCGCGCCGGCCATGTGCTGCGCCACGCCTCATTCTTCGATACGATTGCAATCGAAACGATCTCGATCGGCGGCCGCGCCGGCGCCGATGCGCTGATCGCGAAGGCGCTTGCTGCCGGGTTCAATCTGCGCCGGCTCGACGAAAGCGGGGTGGCGATCGCGCTCGACGAGACAGTGACGGAGGCCGACCTTGCCGCGCTTGCCGCCGTGCTCGGCGCGCCACCCGACGTCCCCTTGGGTGGGACGCGCGGCGGCATTCCGGAGGCGCTGGTTCGCAGAACGCCCGTCCTCGCGCACGAGGTGTTCCGCGGCCACCGCTCCGAGCACGCGATGCTGCGCTATCTCAGGCGGCTCGAAGAGAAGGACATTTCGCTGACCCGCAGCATGATCCCGCTCGGCTCTTGCACGATGAAGCTGAACGCGGCGGCGGAGATGATTCCCGTTGGGCTGCCCGGTTTTTCCGAGATTCATCCGTTCGCGCCGGCAGACCAGGCGGCGGGGTATGCGGAGCTGATCCGGCGGCTTTCAGCGGAGCTTGCCGCTATTACCGGATTCCCGGCGATTTCGCTGCAGCCGAATTCCGGGGCCGCAGGCGAACTGGCCGGCTTGCTGGCGATCCGGGCCTGGCACGAGGCAGAGGGCGAGGGCGCGCGCGATGTCTGCCTCATTCCGGCAAGCGCGCACGGAACCAATCCGGCGACCGCGGCGATGGCCGGCTGCCGGGTGGTGGTAGTGGCGTGCGACCGGCAGGGCAACATCGATGTTTCCGATCTTGCCGCCAAGGCGGCGCGGCACGCGCAAGACCTCGCCGCGCTGATGGTGACGTATCCGAGCACGCACGGCGTGTTCGAGCCCAGGATCCGCGAGATCTGCGCGATCGTGCATGAGGCGGGCGGGCAGGTTTACATGGATGGGGCCAACATGAACGCGCAGGTCGGCCTGACCAGCCCGGCCGCGATCGGCGCCGACGCCTGCCATCTCAACCTGCACAAGACGTTCTGCATCCCGCACGGCGGCGGCGGACCCGGCGTCGGGCCGATTGGCGTTGCCGCGCACCTCGCACCGCATCTGCCGAATCATCCGCTTTGGCCCGGCGCCGGGCCGGCGAGCGGCTTCGGTCCGGTGGCCTCCGCGCCGTTCGGGAGCGCGATGGTCCTGCCGATCAGCT
>Ga0335075_10010848_pt1 | contig 13811 bp, 10 predicted proteins | sample Lox_Sample_24_FD_206723 | JGI IMG/M metagenome (GOLD analysis project Ga0335075, IMG submission 206723) | Soil microbial communities from Loxahatchee National Wildlife Refuge, Florida, United States - Lox_Sample_2.4 | ecosystem: Environmental > Terrestrial > Soil > Wetlands | place: USA...
GGGGAGCTCGCAGCGCACGACGTGACCTCGCGCGGCTTGCGCCGGTTCCGGCGATACCTCGCCGGGTACGTCGGCTCCGACCGCTTCACCTCGCTGGCCGCGGAGACGCAGGCCCTGAAGGACGCGTTTGCGCGGATCCGGTACGCCGTCCGGATCCACGGGCCGCGGGTCACGGTCAGCCGCTACGAAGGTGAGCCGGATTACGGTGCCGAGGTAGAGGAAATATTCGCGAGGTTCAAGCAGGGCGCGGTGAAGAGCTACCTGGTGAGGCTCCCCGGGTACACAGAGATGGACCACGTCGAGGCCCGGATCGTCAGCCTGGTGGCGAGGCTGTACCCGGACGAGTTCGGGACGCTGGCCGGCTACTGCGCGCGCCACCGGGACTACCTCGACCCGACGATCGGGCGGTTCGACCGCGAGGTGCAGTTCTACCTCGCCTACCTCGAGCTGATCGGCCGCCATAAGGCGGCCGGCCTGCCGTTCTGCTATCCGCACGTCTCGGCCCGCTCGAAGGAGATCACCGCCGAGGACACCTTCGACATCGCGCTGGCGAACAAGCTGGTGCCCGTCGGCGGCACGGTCATCACCAACGACTTGTGCCTGACGGGGCCGGAACGGATATTCGTGGTCAGCGGCCCGAACAACGGCGGGAAGACGACCTTCGCGCGCACCTTCGGCCAGCTGCACCACCTGGCGAGCCTCGGCCTGCCCGTCCCCGGCCGCAGCGCGCGGCTGTTCCTGCCCGACCGGATCTACACGCATTTCGAGAAAGAGGAGGACATCGAGACACTGCGGGGCAAGTTCGAGGACGAGCTCGTCCGGGTGCACGAGATCCTCGAGCAGGCGACCGCGGACAGCGTCATCGTGATGAACGAGAGCTTCAACTCCACCACGCTCAACGACGCGCTGTTCGTCGGCACCGAGGTGATGCGCCGGATCCTCGACCTGGGCTGCCTGGGCGTCTACGTCACATTCGTCGATGAGATCGCCTCACTCAGCGAGGCGACGGTGAGCATGGTCAGCCAGGTCGTGGCCGGGAACCCGGCCGAGCGGACCTTCAAGGTACTGCGCAGGCCGGCCGAGGGGCTCGCCTACGCCTGGGCGATCGCCGAGAAGTACGGTCTCACCGAAGAGCGCCTGCTGGAACGGATCGACTGATGAAGGTTTTCCTGCTGCACCGGGACCGGGACTTCGCCGTCAGGCCGGAGCTGAAAGACGCGATCTTCGACGCCATGATGAGCGGCGACCTGTTCGCGATCGCCAACGTCAGACGGGACCGCGAGCGGCAGCGGCAGCGGGAGCCCAGGCTGCCGCTTGCACCGACGGGAAACGACGCGGTGCTGGCGCAAGATCTGGAGCTCGGGACGCTGTGGAAGGCGATGGCGGCCGGCGACGAGTTCTTGTTCGAGATGGCCAAGCGGGCCGTCCTTTCGAGCCTGACCGACCCGGATGCGATCATCTACCGGCAGCAGGTGCTCGCGGACTGCCTCGAGCATCCCGAGATCATCCGCCAGCTTTATCAGCTGGCGGTCGAAGCGCTGGAAAACGAGCGGATGACCGGCGGCCTGTTTTCCTATGCCGACCCGGACCGGATCCTCAGCCGCTCGGTGCAGGTGCTGGAACTCCAGGCCGGCGTGCTCAGACGGCTGCGGCAGATCGCCGGCCAGCAGGCGGCGGGTTTCCGTTCCGAAGGCTTCACCCGCTTCTTCGCGATGCTCGCAGACGAGCTCACAGATGACTACCTGCAGGCAGTCGAGCAGCATCTGCGCGAGCTGGAGTTCAAGCGCGGCGTATTCGAAAGCGCCGAACTCGCCAAGGGCTTCAAAGGCCGCCGCTACATCGTCCGGACGCCACGCGAGCAACGCTGGACCGAACGGCTCCCGTTCGGGAACCGCGCAGACAGCTACAGCTTCACCATCCCGCCCCGCGACGAGAACGGCTTCAAATCGCTGGAGGAGATCCAGGGAAGAGGGATCAACCGGGTCGCCAACTCGGTCGCGCAATCGGCAGACCACGTCAAGAGCTTCTTCGCCATGCTGCGGCTCGAGCTGGCCTTCTACCTCGGCTGCCTCAACCTGCACGACAGACTCGCCGGGAAAGGAGAGCCGGCCTGCTTCCCCGAACCGCTCGCCGCCGGCCAGCTCGCCCTCACCGCCCAGGGGATCTACGACGTCTGCCTGACGCTCCACCTCCAAAACCGGGTCATCGGCAACGACGTGAACGCCGACGGCAAGTCGCTGGTAATGATCACCGGGGCCAACCAGGGCGGCAAGTCGACCTTGCTGCGCAGCTTGGCCCTCGCCCACCTGATGATGCAGGCAGGCATGTTCGTCGGTGCCCGGTCGTTCCGGGCCGGCGTCTGCAACGGCGTCTTCACCCACTACAAGCGCGAAGAGGACGCCACCATGGAAGGCGGCAAGCTGGATGAGGAACTCAAAAGGATGAGCGCGATCGCCGGCCAGATCACCCGCCATTCAATTCTGCTCTGCAATGAGTCGTTCGCCTCGACCAACGAGCGCGAAGGCTCGGAGATCGCCCGCCAGGTCGTGAGCGCGATGCTCCGCAAGCAGATCAAGGTCTTCTTCGTCACCCACCTGTACGACCTCGCCCACGGCTTCTACGCCCAGCAGCCTGGCAGCGCTCTGTTCCTGCGCGCCGAGCGGCAGCCGGACGGGCGGCGGACATTCAGGCTGACTGAGGGCGAGCCGCTGCCGACCAGCTACGGCGAAGACTCCTACCGGCGCATCTTCGGCACTGCCGAACCAGCGCCGACGGCCACAGCTGAGACGAGACGGTAACGCCAGACCAGCTTTGACGAGCCGACGGTGCGTGAAGAGCCGTACCCGTCGTCCACTGGGTGGCGGGAGGCGCCGCAACCTGATGCAGCCCATCGGCGACGCCAGGTACAGGACCGGCGCCGAGGGGGGAGTCCATCGCCCTCGCCCGGCGGCCTCGGAGGTCCGACAGCCCCACGGCGGTACAAAGCCGCCGGGACCTGCTGACCTCCGACCTGACGATCGACCGGTAAGCCGCCATCACACAGCGGTTCCCGGTGCATGTACGACCGGCTGCTGGAGATCAGCGCTACCCAGCCCGGCCTGCGCTACGGCATGCCCTGACCGGCGTCCTGCTGAGCGCGAGGAAGAACCACCGCCCGTTTTGATTCGAAATCTCTCTTCCCGAACGGAAAGTGGTACTTCTAGCCCGGTTGTGCCTCGTCGACCAGCAGGCTGGGGGAAGACAGGCCCTGACTGTGGTACCGCTGCAGCCGCCCCCTACGGCGAACTGGAGCTGTCCAGCCGCGTGCAGCCCCCGGCGATCATCGCGCGGGACGGGCCGTCCGCGTCCTCGAACCGGCCTCGGCTTGTCCCTAAACACGTCCCTCGCGCCAGCGGCGCATGAATGGCGACCTCCCGCCAGCCATCCGCAGCGACACACCGCTTGCCCTCAGCAAACTGGCGACAGTCTTGGCAGGCTGGCCGGTGAGCAGTTCGATGTGGTGCACGCCGAGCCCGCAGTCACAATACAGCTGAATGGCCAGCTCTGCAGACAGACTGTGCGGGGATGGAAACCGCTGGCAGATCGGCCCGGGTATGGGCACCCGGGGCACCCCGTGCCGCGTAAGGACTTCAGACACCATGGTGTCGGCGTACAGCGCCCGGATCAGCTCAATCTCCGATGGTCCATGCCGGGGCGGCGCGCCTCCCACACGAACCGGCAGGCCGGCGTCATGAGCAGAACGCAGCACGACCCGGCGGGACACCCCGAGTATCTGGCCGATTTCGTCGGAAGACAACCCGGCTCGCACATACAGATCGGCAAGTTCGGCCTGCGGGATTACGATCCGGTCTTCGCGGTTATTCCTCCCGCGCGTCCGCATCGGCACGCCGCGGGCGAGCAGCCGGTAGCGTACCGCGTGAGCGGGAATCCTTACGAGCCTGGCTATCTGCGTGGTGGACAGCCGCAGCTGCACGTACATGTCAGTCATCAGGTCATCCAGGCGCCGCGCTTGGTCGTCCCGGCCAGCTCTGGAACGGCCGGTGCCGCGTGGGTTAACCGGCACTCCCGCCTTTCGGAGTACCCAGTTGACGCGCTGTCGGTTGTCGCCCGTGATCCGGCCGATTTGACGGGTGGACAGCAGCTGGCAGGCGTACAAATGAGCCATCCGCTCCGCTTCCGGCGCATCCGGCAAATCCGGGGGACAACCCTGAGCCGTGCCGTGCGGGCAGCAGGCCCCCGGACACGGCTCGCGCACGTCAGACCGCATCGTTGGGTGCTGCCCTTATACAGCAGCTTGGCCAGATCCCGGCACGGCTGCAGTGCGCCCTCGCCGCCGGATGCCACCGGGGTGGATCTGCACAATCCAGCCGCCCATCGACGGCTTGAATATTGCCGCTGCGGCCACGCCGCGTTCCCGCAGCTCATCGGCGGTGCGCATCGCGGCGACACGCGCCTTCCGGCCGGTACCGAACCGCCGCGTCCCGCTGTCGTAGCCGCCGTCTCGCGAAGGGCAGGACTCAGCGGTCCCCGCCCCGGCGCTCACGCGTTCACCCGCGAAATGCATGGCTCACCCTTCTACCGCTTTTCTCAGGTAGAAGCCGTCAGCCCGAGGGCGTATTCAGGCGGGCTTCATCGCCTCCTTGAATGGTAACGAAGACCAGGGCCCAGGCCCATCGGGCATCGTCGCCAGGATTCCCCGTTCAGGCCATAGCGGTCACCACGGCGATGACCGCGATCAGGGCGATGAGCATGTACAGTAGGTAAACATCAAGCCGGCCGGACTGCAGCCGTTTGGCCACGGCCACGACGGCCAAGAAGGACCGCAGCGCGGGACCGTACAGGTAGGTCTCGACCACCTCGATCACATCGGAGGCGTACCTGAGGTGCGCAACCTGCTCCCGCTCGGCGTCATCGTCCCTGTCCGGGGGGCCGGATCCCTCGTCGCGGTCACTGTCCTCCAGCATGACCTCCTGCACCTCGGCCCGGGTGTGCAGGACGCCGGCTAGCACCCGGCGGGTCGGGTTGGCGTAGCCGAAGGCGGTGTAGGAGTCCAGGCCGTCGACCCCGATCGTGGCTGAGTGCCACGGCGGGACCCGCCGCACCCGCAGCAGCCGCCGGCCGGACACGACCCAGCAGAACGCCGCCACCAGGAGCAGCATCACCGGCATCTCGACCCACAGCCACGACGGCGACAGGATCGAGAACCCGGCGAACACGGGCTGCAGGACCCACGGCGACTTCAGCGCGCCCATGACGAGCCCGCCGGGCACCACCGGCGACAGCCCGGCGGCGATGACCCGGATCTCCAGCGGGGTCACCGCGGAGATGGCCAGGCAGCAGACCGAGAGCACGACCACGGCGGCCCGGCCGGACCAGCCGTAGGTGAGCGGCGCGCCGCGGACGGGCTCCGGGCCGTCGCGCTTCACGACCAGGCCGACCAGGCGGACGAACGTCACGCCGGCGAACCCGGCGGTAAGCGCGACCGCGGCGCCGGCTATGGCCAGCGGGAGCCGGTAGCCCAGGCCGGACAGCCGGAACTGCTGCATCAGCGACTCGAGCAGGAACCACTCGGACACGAAGCCCACCGTGGGCGGCAGCCCGGCCAGCGTCACCGAGCCCACGGCCAGGCCGAAGCCGCTCCACGGGGTGAGCCGGGCCCGCGCGCGCAACAGCTCCAGGTCGTCCCCGCCGGCCCCCGCCTCGAGGCCGGCGGCCGAGGTGAACAGCAGCGACTTGGCTGCCGTGTGCGCGATCATCTGCAGGGTCGCGGCCAGCAGCCCGGCCGCCACCAGCGGGCGGTCGCCGACAGCAGCTCCGGTCAGCGCGACGCCGAAGCCGGTCACGATAAGGCCCGTATTCTCGATGCTGGAGTAGGCGATGACCCGGGAGAGCCGGTTCTGCACCGCGGCGTGCGCGATGCCGAGCAGCGCGGTGACTGCGCCGAGCAGGAGCACCGCGCCGACGAGCCAGCCCGGCGGTCGGCCGAGCAGCGCCAGCGTCCGCCACATGCCGTAGAAGGCCACGTTGACACAGACCCCGGCCATGATCGCGCGGGCCGGCCCGGGCGCGGCGGAGTAGCCGCGCGGCAGCCAGATCTGGAACGGCACCAGGCCGGCCTTGACCGCGAAACCGGCCAGCAGCAGAACCTGCGCCGTGGTCCGGGCCGCGCCGGCCGGCACGTGCGTGAACGAGGCCAGCAAGATCGAATGCGACTTCGCCGCCAGCAGCAGCAACCCGATGAGCAGCGCCGCCCCGCTGATCTTACCGAACGCGAACGTGATCTGGGCCGCGCCGGCCCGGTCCCTGCGGTGCCTTTCGGCCCCGGCCAGCAGGTAGAAGGCGACCGTCAGCGCCTCCCAGCCGAACAGCCCGGTGAACGCGTCACGCGCGGTCATGATAACCGCGACCGCGCCGAGCGCCAGCGCGTAGCTCGCGCCGAGCCGCCCCGCGCGGGGCCCCTGCCGCCAGGCCCAGCTCGCGAACGCGACCGAGATCGGCACAGCCGCGCCGAACGCCATGGCCAAGAACAGCCCGGACAAGCGATCGGCGGCCAGCACGGCCGCACGCTGGCCGGGGAGCGGGTCGCCGAGCCAGCCGGCCACGTCCAGCGTGACCAGCCGGCCGGTGAGCGCGAACCCGCCGGTCGCGGCCAGGCAGCCGGCCCCGGCCGCGCCGAGAAGGTACAGCGGTCCGGCGCGCATGACACGGCCGCCGAGGAAGTCCGCCGCCGCGGCCAGCGCCAGCAGGATCAGTCCCGCGCCGAATACCCAGCTCACCGCGACCTCTTCCCGTCCGGGGCCAGATAGCCGACCGCGATCAGCAGGGCATTCAATATGCCGAACGGACCGGGCGGCGAGCCGGCCAGCCAGATATCCACTGGAACCGTGGTGCCGACGCCGCCGGTGACGGCCGCGCCGCCGGCCAGCAGGCCGCCGCTGACCGCGTCGGTGCCGGCCGCGATCACGACCTTGGGGCCGGGCATCGCGTCGTAAGTGGTACGCAGCGGCCCGGACATCCCGAGCGCACCCGCGCCAGTGACCAGCAGCACGTCGGCGTGCCTCGGGCTGGCGGTGACGAACACGCCCAGCCGGTGCAGATCGTAGACCGGGCCGAGCAGGGCCTGGATCTCCCACTCCTCGCTGCCGTCGGACCCGGCGTCCACGTGCCGGATGTGCACGCTGCGTCGCAGCGCCCGGGTCCGTTCGGCCAGCCGGGCGCGGGCGGCCGCCACGGCCGCGCCGCTCCCGGGGAGTTCGGGGATGACCAGCTGCTCCCGGACCAGCGCGGCCGCGCCGGTGACGCCCTGGGACCAGGCGAACACGCCAGGGCGCTCGGCCACGCACCGGCCGCACAGGATGCACCGGCCCTGGTCGACGCGCACGGTGCCGCCAGTGACCGTGATGGCGCCGGTGGGGCAGAGGTCCGTAAGATCAGCGGCCGGGTCGGACCTGGAGGCGTCGACGGGACGGGCGGGCCCGCGCCAGGCGTCGGCGTAGGGGTCGGGCTTGGCGGGCCAGCGGGTGGTGACCACGCCGTCGCGCAGGCCGCGCAGCACCCAGATGCTCATAGTGCCACCCCCGCGACCGACAGGCCGAAGCTGGCCTCGATGAACGGGAAGTCGGTGAGGATGTCGCCGGTGAACACCTCGTGCATAAGCACCAGGTTGTGGAACGACGCCGACCGGGGCTGGCATCCGGTGACCCGGCCGGCGGCCAGGGCGACGTCGTAGAGGACCTCGCCCTGCGGCGCCTCGGCCCAGCCGAGCGCCCGCCCTGAGGTCGGCTCGCAGGCGACCCTGAGCTGATCGCCGGTCCGTTCGGCCAATTCTTCGGCAGCCCGCCGGAGCAGGCCGAACGACTGGTCCACCTCCTCCCACCTGACCCGCAGCCGGACCAGCGCGTCGCCCGCCTGGTGCGCCCGGGTGGGCCAAACCGCCAGGTCCGGGTAGCCGTCGTACGGGCGGGTCAGCCGGTTATCGTCGGCGAACCCGGCCGCCTTTCCGATCGGGCCCAGCGCCCCATGGGTGCGGGCCCGCGGCGGGGTCAGCGGGCCGGTGCCGCGCAGCCGGTCCAGGAAGGAGGACGTGGCCATCAGCGCGGCAGCCTCGCTGGTGACCTGCCGGGCTAGTTGCTCGACCTCGTCGCGCAGTTCGGCCGGGGCCAGCCGGGGTAGCGCGCTGACACCGCCCGGCACCACCACGCCGCGGCCGAACCGGCTGCCGCACATCCGGCTGACCAGCCGCATGACCCGCTCCTTGTGCAAGGCCAGCCGGGCCGTGGCCACCGCTAGCCCGGCCGCGTCGGCCAGCCGGACCGCGACGTCGAGGTGGTTGGCGATCCGCTCGAGCTCGGCGTGCAGCACCCGGACCAGGGCTGCGGCCGACGGCGGGACGCAGCCGGCCATCCGCTCCACCGCATGGCAGAAGGCCAGGGCGTGGGCGACTGAGGCGATGCCCTCGGTGCGTTCGGCCAGCAGGACGGCGTCGCGCGGCGTCATCCCAGCGAACCTGCGCGCCACGCCGCGGTGCTTGTAGAACACCCGCATGTTCAGGTGCGGGATGGCCTCGCCTGGCGTCTCGACCAGGTACTCGATGGATTCAAGCACGCCGGATCGGACCGGGCCGTGCGGGATCGTGAACAGGCCGTAGCCCTCCACGTGCCTGGGCAGCGGGTCACCCGGGCGGATCAACGGCGCAAGCCGGGGATGGCCCTCGGGGACCACGCCGAACTGGTCGTGGATCACGCGCTCGTACCAGAAGGCAGCACCGACCCGGGGGGTAAGCGCGGGGTAGCTAGTGGCGTACGGTGGCAGCGTCACCTGCAGCGTTTCGATATCGCCTGCGGTTGCCACGTGCGCGGACAGCACGACCGGGTCGCGGTCGGCGGCCCGGGTCGCGAACAGGCCCGCGAACCGGTCGCCCGCGGCCAGCCGCGCCTCAAGCTCCTTCCACAACGCCTGAACTTCGGGCTCGGTCATCGTCATCGCACCGCTCCCAGCTCGGTCACGGCCCTCGAGATCAGTTCGGTGAGCTCGGCCGGCGGGTGCAGGCCCAGGATGAACAGGGCCGCGATGCCGGCCACAGGCGGGACCACCATCCAGGCTGACGGTTCCCCGCGGTCCGAGGGGCCGGCCGCGGCGGCCGACAGCGACCGCGGGGCCCGGCTGAACAGGATCTGGGTGGACGAGGCGGTCAGCCCGAAGAAGGCCACGGTGACCAGCACCACGAGCACCGCCGCGGTGGCGTAGTTCCCGCTGCCGAGGCCCCCCGCCACGATCTGGAATTCGCTGCGGAAGATGCCCGACGGCGGCATGGCAGATAGCGCGAAGATCGCCAGCAGAAACAGCGGCCCGCTCCACGGCAGCAGGTCGAGGGCGCCGCGCATGGACGAGATCTGCTTGGTCCCGTACTTCACCGTGAACACGCCCACGCCCATGAACGCGTTGCCCTTGGCCGCCGCGTGCGCGAGCACGTGCAGCAGGACGCCGGCCAGCGCCACCGGCGCGCCGAAGCTCACCCCGATGGTCACGATGCCCATGTGCTCGATGCTGGAGTAGGCCAGCAGCCGCTTGACGTCCCGCTGGCCGAACAGGTACAGCGCCGCCAGCAGCAGCGAGGCCACCCCGAAGGCCAGCAGCGCGTCCCGCGGGAACCCGCTGCCCACCGCCGCGGCGGTGAACTGGTAGTAACGCAGGATCGCGTAGAGGCTGACCGCGAGCAGCGAGCCGGACAGCAATGCCGACACCGGGGTGGGCGCCTCGGAGTGCGCGTCGGGCAGCCAGGTGTGCACCGGGACCAGGCCGACCTTGGTGCCGTAGCCGAGCAGGGCGAGCAGGAAGGCCAGCCGCACCGGGGTGGCCGGCAGCCGCGGGGCGGCGTGGATCAGCGGGGCGATGGCCAGGTTGTAGTGCTCGCCGAGTACCTGCGCGCCTGCGAAGTAGGCGAACACCGTGGCCAGCAGGCCCAGCCCGAGGCCCGCGCTGGCGATCAGCACGTACTTCCACGCGGCCTCGGCGGCCCCGTCGGTGTCCTCGATCGCGACCAGCAGCGCCGAGATGACCGTGGTCACCTCGATCGCGATCCAGACCAGGGCCAGGCTGCCCATCAGCGGCGCGGCCAGCATGGCCCAGGCGAACAGGTTGAACCCGGTGTAGAAGCGCCGCGCGTAGCGGTCGCCGTGCCCGTGGTGCCGGACGTAGCCAATCGAGTAGACGCCCACGGCGGCATACAGGAAACCGGTGGTGAGCAGGAAGATCGCGCTGAGCGCGTCGACCCGCAGGTAGCTGAAGTAGCTGAGATCGTGATGGGCGGCGGCCGGGACCAGCGCGAGGACCAGGCCGAAGCTGGCGACTCCGCACGTTCCGGTCACGACCGGGCCGACCTTGGCCGGCCCGGGCAGGGCAGCGCAGGCCAGCCCGGCCGCCAGCGGCACAATCAGCAGGGCGAGTATCACACCGAGCATCGGCTCACCCCCGCAGCCTGGTCAGGTCGGCGGTGGACAGCGACTCGACCCGCCCATGGTGGGCGCGGATCAGCATGCCGAACACCACCACCGCCACCAGCAAGTCGAACAGGAACGCGGTCTCCAGGATCAGCGGCAGCCCAGCCGCCACCACCAGCGCCGCCAGCGAGATCGCGTTCTCGAGCGTGAAGAACCCGATGGCCTGCGAGGCGACATCCCGGCGGACAATCATCAAGCCGAACGAGACCAGCACCATCGCCGCCGCCAAGGCCAATGCCAGCGCCGGGGCGGCAGGCCCGTGGACCTTGAGCGCGCCGAAGCAGAAGAACCCGATGGCGGCAAGCACGATCCCGGCCAGCACGGCACTGGCCGGGTTCAGCGTCTGGCTGCCCGCCACGCCGGGTGCCTCCTCCCCCTCGTCCGGATCGGTCCGGCCGAGGAGCCGCCGCATGACCAGCGGGACCGCGACCACCTTCAGCGCCGCCGACAGCCCGGCCAGCGCGTACAGGTCGGGCAGGTTCCGGTCGGCGGCGATCACGATGGCCAGCACCGAGATCAGCGCGGACTGCGCCATGTACAGCCGGATCTGGTCACGGGCCAGCGCCTGGCGCAGCAGGCCGAACTCCAGCAGCAGCATGACCGCCGCGATCACATTGGCGACGCCCTCGTAGACGCCGGGTGCCTGTACCGGGTCCATCACCCGCCCCCTAGGTACAAAGTAAAGACGCCGAGCACGGCGATCAGGAACGCGGCCGAGACGTACTCGGTGATCTTGAACAGGCGCAGCTTGGCGAAGGAGTTGTCGATCACGGCCACTACGCAGCCGACCGCGCAGGCCTTGGCCAGCAGGGCCACGATGGCCAGGATGACATCGCCCAGCCCATGGGTGGAGGCCAGACCCCAAGGGGCCAGGAACACGTTGGCCAGGATCGTGTACAGGATCAGCTGCTTAAGCTCGCCGCCCCACTTGAGCAGCGCGAAGTAGGGGCCGGAGTGCTCGAAGGCCCGGGCTTCCTCGATCATCCCGAACTCATTGGTCCCCGTGTGGGTCTCCACCGGGATCCGGCCCGTCTCGTGCAGGATCACCATGAACAGCGCGACCGAGGCCAGCAGGTGCGCCGGCCGGATGATCTGCCCGGCGCTGGAGCGCACGGTCGCGGCCAGCGCATACGGCAGGTCGGTACCGGTCAGCAGGGCGACGGTGAACACCACGAACAGCACCACCGGCTCGGTGATGGCCGAGAACGTCTTGGCCCGGCTCGAACCCAGCTGCGCGTACGGGTCGGCGGTCTCTAGCGCAGCGGTCGCGATCACGAAGCTGGCCAGCGACAGCAGGAATCCGCCGCCCAGGATGTCGCCCATATAACCCAGCGGCAGCCCGTAGGTGGTCAGTACCGGGATCAGCAGCGGGATCGTCAGGTAGGCGGCCACCGCGATCAGGGGGGCGGCCAGAAAGAACCAGCTCGCCCCCTGCGGGGCCAGCGCCTCCTTGCGGAACAGCTTGGCCAGGTCGTAATACGGCTGGAGCACACGGGGCCCGCGGCGGCCCTGCAGCCGCGCCTCGACCCTGGCGATCACGCCGGTCACGCCCGGCGCGCCAACCGCGACCGTCAGTACCTGCAGCAGCTGGATCAGCGGAATCGGGAGGGCCGCGCTCACCACGCAGCCCCGGGATCATCGCCGGGCAAACCAAGCAGATCGTCCATGCCGAAGCCTCCTACCCTGATACAACGGATCGGGTAGAGGCCATCAGCGCGAGTAGCGCAGTTTCGAGGCGAGCCCCATCGCCAAGACGTCATTGTGGCCCACGGTACTCTCCGACCGCAAATCCAAAACGGCCAGTCTGGCCACCGGTTGCAGGGTGAACCTGGGGGCGCGCGCTTGTTCAGGCTCCCGATGGGCGTTAGGCGCTTGACGCTCTGAGCTGGCAGTACACGTGCGCCGACGGCACGCCGTTCACCGCTTGTGGCGGACTGTTGTCTATCAGCGCTAGGCGGAATGAGGCGAGCATCACCCAAGTAGGAGGGCGGGGCCGGGGGCAGTGTGAGCACCTGCTGCCGTGAGATCGGCGCCAGCCACGGTTTCTCGACGACCAGCCGGGTGGTCATGCCAGCGCGAGCCGCAAAGCGGAAAGCGGAGTTCGCTGCGTAGCGGCATACCGGGCAGCCCCGGCCGGTCAGCAGTCCGCCACCGAGTAGAGCGTGAGCACCGTCGGGCCGCGCGAGATGAGAGTAGCGGTCGGCATCTAGCCGCCTAGCGCTTCCCGGGCGATGGCTCGCACGGTAAAGGGAGCACACCGGCTGAGCGTCTTCAGCCACGGGCGCAGCGAGTCCGCTCCCTCGATCGCGAGCACGCTGCGCAGAGCCTCGCCACGCAGGTAGATGTCGGGTCCGGTCTCCGCTGTCCTACACAGCGCCGGGACGCTCTCCCGCGCCTTCAGCTTGCCGAGCACTCGAGCTGCCACGATCGCCCGGTCGCCGTCAGGGTGGCCCAGGGCCCAGATCAGGCCGTCGACCCGGGACAGACCGGCGGGCTGTTCGATCGGCTGGCCGCAGACCCGGCACGGCCCGCTCGGACGAGCGTCGACCGCATAGCAATGGAAGCACCAGAACACGTCGGACCCTTCACGCAGCCGGGCCTGGCGCCGACCCCATCACGGCATTTCGCCGACTGGCTCGTCGGCGAACTCGAGCAGCATCGGCGGCACGCCGTCGTCGTGTCGCGGGCGCCGCAAATTGTCAAGATAGGCCCCCGTGCGGATAGTGCGGCCGTGCAGGGCGCACAGGTGTCCGGCCATCGGCGGGCGCAGATCGAGGTGTGGCAGCAGGTCAAGCGGGACGAACCTCGGGTTCAGGTCCGGCCCCGAGGACCTGGGCTCCTGCCCGGGCACCGATGGGGTAGCAAGGAACACCAGATCCACCGCGTGCAGGCCCGATCGTGGCCCCAGGCTTTCCAGGACGAACGCGATAGTGGCCGTCTCGACGGCTAGGCCCGTCTCCTCCGCGGTCTTCCGCCGGGCGCAAGCGGCCATGCTCTCACCCTCACGGGGTGTCCCACCGGGCAGGACCCACTCGTCGGCACGGTCGCGGATCCGGCCGACCAAGAGGACCTCCCGGTCAAGGACCGCCGAGCAGCGGACCTCGACCGCTGAGGACTGGTCCATATGTATCCCTTCCGTGTCAGCACGCCCTGGCTCCACCACGCACAGCCACCCCTCGGCGAATAGCCAGCCCGCGGCCACGTCGGCCGGCCAGTGCACACCCAGATAGACCCGGTTGGCGCCGACGCCAGCCGCGGCTACCAGCGTGGCGGCATGGACGGGCACGCCCCGCATGCTCATGACGCGTGCGC
>Ga0335075_10010849_pt1 | contig 13811 bp, 9 predicted proteins | sample Lox_Sample_24_FD_206723 | JGI IMG/M metagenome (GOLD analysis project Ga0335075, IMG submission 206723) | Soil microbial communities from Loxahatchee National Wildlife Refuge, Florida, United States - Lox_Sample_2.4 | ecosystem: Environmental > Terrestrial > Soil > Wetlands | place: USA: Florida...
GGCCCCGTTCCTTGCCGTGTCAGGGGTGGGGCCCAGCATTCTTCTCCGACTCCAGAATCTTTGCGGAATTCGGGGGCATCCATAACTGGGGTCTGTTTGTGACCCGGGAGTGATTTTTGCCGCAATTCTCTTCTCTTCAAACCCCTCCAAAGGTATCCCTCGAGCCTGATCACCGGCATTCCCGAAAACGGCGACGGGGATCGCCAGGTCTGAAGTTTGCCCTGGACCTGGTTGCCGGTTCGGCGTTTCAACCGGTTCAAGGCACGCAGCAGAAGCCGATGCTGGCGGCTCCGGGTGAGGTTGCCGTTACGTTTATCGGTCATGCGTCGTTTCTGCTGCAGATGGGCGGTCTCAATTTTCTGATTGACCCGGTCTTTGCGAACTGGCTGGTGCTGATTCACAGGCTGCGGCGTCCGGGGGTGAGGATTGAGGATCTTCCGGCGATCGATGCGGTGCTGCTGACGCACGCGCACATGGACCATCTGAACCTGCCTTCCCTGCGGAAGGTCATTCGTCATACCTATCGCCTGCGCGGCAGCGCGCCGATAGCGGTTGTTCCGGACAGCGTGGAAGACCTGGTCCATCCGCTGGGCTTTGCCGATGTGCTGCGTTTGCGATGGTGGGAACGTGTGACGGTGGGCGGTGTGGAGATCGCAATGACGCCAGCGCAGCACTGGGGCGCGCGCATGATACGCGATACGCATCGCGGCTTTGGCGGCTACGTGCTGCGGGATGGGAAACAGTCGGTGTATCACTCGGGCGACAGCGGCTACTTCGCAGGCTTTCGAGAGATCGGCGAGCGGCTGAAACCTGAGATTGCATTGCTGCCGATCGGGGCGTACAAGCCGGATGGATTCCGTCATGTGCACACAAGTCCAGAGGATGCGCTGCGGGCCTTTCTCGATGTGGGCGCGGAGAAGATGGTGCCGATGCACTACGGGACCTTCCGGCTGTCAGAGGAACCAATGGACGAGCCTTTGCCGCGATTGATGGAAGCGGCACGAACGGCGGGAGTGAGCGACAGGATCATTGCGCTGGGAGAAGGCGAGACAAGGCTCTTTCCGTAGCGCGACGGTGTAGGCGTTTTTTCGGCCCGGTGTTTGCTATATATTTTTCTCGATAGATAACCTTAACAGTGCATGGCGCCCAACTATCAGAGGTCTCGCTCTTTGCACGGAATCGATGGTTTTTGTTGACTAAGTGGTGTTATGGCAAATGAGCAGGCGCAAAACTACACCATCGGTGTAGACCTGGGCGGGACAAATTTACGAATCGCAGCGTATACAAACACCGACGGACTGCTGGAGACAATCCTTCTTCCGACGCGTCTGGCAGCGGGCCGCGATGCCGTCGTCGACGACATGTGCGGAGCCATTTCAGATCTGAAAAATCGTTTCTCTTCGCGGCATCCGCTGGCAGGGATCGGCGTGGGCACTCCGGGGCCGCTGGAGCTGCCGGCGGGACGGCTGCATAATCCTCCGAACCTGCCGGGCTGGGATGGCTTCGACCTGCGCTGCGAACTTGAAAAGAAACTGCAGCAGCCGGTCATGGTGGAATCCGATGCGAATCTTGCCGCGCTGGCTGAGGCGCTGCTGGGGTGCGGACTGACGATGGGACTGGACTCGCTGTGCATGCTGACGCTGGGAACGGGCGTAGGCAACGGTATCATTCTCAACGGCAAGATCTTCGATGGCGCGGCGGGGATGGCGGGCGAGGCGGGACATGCGACGATTTATCCCGATGGGCGGACATGCCCCTGCGGAAACGACGGCTGCCTGGAGATGTATGCCTCGGCGACGGCGGTGGTGAGGACGGCGAACCAAAGGATTGCGGACGGGACGGCTCCGTTACTGGCGAAGGGGGCTTCAGGGGGAGAGACGTGGTCGGCACGGACCCTGGCGGAAGCAGCGTTCGAAGGCAATGCCGATGCGCGGCAGATCTATACCGAAGCAGGGCGGGCACTGGGCATTGGGCTGGCGGCGCTGGTGAACACGCTGAATCTTCCCCTGTATGTGGTGGGCGGCGGACTGGTGCAGGCATGGGAACTGCTGAAGCCCGCGATCTTTGAGGAATTGCACCATCGCAGCTACGTATATCGGCTGACGGAACCAGGCAGCCCGGTGGCAGTTCACAATCCCAAAGGGGCGACGCACGTGATGCCGGCCGAGCTTGGGCCGGACGCGGGGCTGCTCGGAGCGTGTATTCTTCCCTTCACGGCAAACGGACGCGGTTGATCGAGTTGAGCAAATCCGGGCTGCGGAGGAAAGATTATCGATGCGGTTGAACTACTATCTGGCAAAGGGCTCGCTGGTCGGGGCGCTGGGCGGGCTGCTCTTCGGCTTTGACACCGCGGTCATTTCAGGCACTACTCACCAGCTGACACAGGTCTTCCACCTTACACCGAGCGAGCTTGGCACCACGGTTTCGATCGCCCTTCTGGGCACGGTGATCGGTGCGATCTTCGCGGGAGAACTGGGGCAGAAGATCGGAGGCCGTGATGCGCTGCGCATCATGGCGGTGCTTTACGTCATCTCGGCGGTAGGCTCGGCGCTGGCCTGGAACTGGGGATCCTTGCTGTGTTTCCGGCTGCTCGGCGGGCTGGGCATTGGCGGGTCGTCGGTGCTGGGCCCGGTGTATATCGCGGAGCTGGCTCCGGCGAAGTGGCGCGGGCGGATGGTGGGGCTATTCCAGATCAACATTGTGCTCGGCATTCTGCTGGCGTATGCGTCGAATTATGCCATCGCGACGCTGATCGCAGGCGCAGCGCAGTGGCGATGGCAGCTCGGGATCGCGTCGATCCCGGCGGCGCTGTTCCTCGTGCTCCTGTATGCCATCCCGCGCAGCTCGCGATGGCTGGTAACGCAGAGCCGCATCGATGAGGCTCGCGCAGTGCTGAAGATGATGGGGTCTCCGGACTACGAGACAGAGCTGAAGGAAATCATCGATTCGATTCACCTGGAGCGCTCGGCGAAGAATGAACCGCTCTTCCGGTGGAAGTACCGGCTGCCGATTTTTCTTGCCGTGTCGATCGGGCTGTTCAATCAGCTCTCAGGCATCAACGCGATTCTCTACTACGTGAATGACATCTTCGCGGCGGGTGGCTTCAGCAGCATCTCGGCAGACAAGCAGGCTGTGATTATCGGCGCGATGAACCTCGTGGCGACGGTGCTTGCGATGTCGGTGATCGACAAGCTGGGCCGCAAGACGCTGCTGCTGGTGGGGTCAGTGGGGACGGCGGTGTGCCTGGCCGGGGTTGCGGCGATCTTTCTCTCGCACAGCCACCAGGCGGACCTGGTGTGGCTGCTGGTGGGCTTCATTTTCTTCTTTGCCATCTCGCAGGGTGCGGTGATCTGGGTGTACATCAGCGAGGTGTTCCCCACGCGGGTGCGGTCGAAGGGCCAGAGCCTGGGCAGCTCTTCGCACTGGATCATGAACGCGATTATCACCAAAGCGTTCCCGTCGATTGCGGCTCTTTCGGCTGGAGCCCCGTTTATCTTCTTTTCCGGGATGATGGCGCTGCAGTTCTTCGTGGTGTTGTTTATCTATCCGGAGACCAAGGGGATCAGCCTGGAACAGATGCAGCACCGGCTGGGCATCGATTGATCTTACGCAAACGGGCCGGGCAGCATTAATTTTGTTGCACGGCGGAAAGCATCCTATAAATTGGATTGGGGTGAAATGCTGGGCTGCGCATGTCTCCAAAATCCTCCTCGCATACGGCGAAAGCACGCACAGCACGGCAAAGCCCATCGAGGAGATTGCTATGTCATTCAAAGCTGCCCATTTTCTCGTGGCCGGAGCCTTTCTCGCTGCCGGTTGTTGTGTTTCACCAGCCCAGGAAGTGATACATGCGCTCACAGGTGTGGCTTCCAAGGTTGACAGCACGGCCCATACGATCACCGTGACCTCAAGCGATGGAACCCAGACGGTGGTTCAGGACGACACAAAGAGTCACCCGAGGTATGACTTCGACAAGGCACTGGAGTCCGCGGCGACGGACAGCGCGGCGTTCGACAAGCAGGGCGATCGCGTCGTGATCTATTACTTCGGGGAAGGCTGGCAAATGCGCGCGGTTGCTGTGAAGGACCTGGGGCCGGGTCCGCTCAAGCTAACAACGGGCGAGGTGAAACACTGGGACCGGCACCACCACGTGATCACCGTCAGAGCCGCAGATGGCACCACGCAGACATTTCAGCTGGACACGAAGACGGTCGTGGATACTCCGACGGGAGTAGTCAATGGCGAGAAGTTCGATCCGCAGACCGGCGACCCGATTTCCATTAAGTATCTGAACAAAGACGGCAACAACGACGTCGTCTTTGCCAGCCAGAGCTAGAGAAGCAGCGTGTAGAGAACACGGTGTAGAGTCCCAGGCCCATAGGTTCAGGCCTGGGACATCCATGGCGTGCGCTACTTGACCGTGCGGCCGAGGGTGAAGCGCAGGCCTGTTCGGATACTGAAGGGTAGAGATGTATATCCGATGGGGGAGATGTGCTGCTGGCTGAGGAGGTTATCGAGCTGGGCGTAGATGGCGAGCCATTTGGTGATGGGCGCGCTTCCGCCGATGTCGAGCTTGGCGTAGCCGTGATCGAGGTTGCGGTTGGGAAGCAGGAGGCTGTTGCCTCCGTTCAGATCGGAGTAGCCGAGATAGGTTGAGTCGTCACTGCCGCTGGAGAATGCTCCGGTGGCGACGATGGTAAAAGCCTTACTGTTATAGGTGATCCCGGCAAAACCGATGTGTGGCGGGCGGCGGAAGGGCCGTGCGCCAACCAACGGCGAGTCATTGCCGATGGGGATGGTTGGGAAGGCGGGGTTGTAGCTGGGGCCAACGGCGTCGGACGAGAATGAGCGCTGCACTACCGCATCGAGGTAGGTGTAGCCTCCGCGGATAAAGATGTCCCTGCCGATGCCGTACTCCACTTGAGTCTCGATACCCTGAGCACGGAAGGCCATGGAGTTGAGGGTAAGCGAGAAGGCGCCTTCCTCCTGCAGAAAGGCCTCGAGCGACTGCTGCTGCTCAGGCGTGAGGTTGGGCAGAAGAAACGGGACGAGGTTGGCGCCAACGTATTCGATCTGATCGCCGAATTCGTTGTGGAAGTAGGTCGCGCGGAAGAGGACCTGCTCGTTGAAAAGACTCTGCTCGACGCCGCCGTCATAGGAGCGGGAGAGCTCGGCTCCGATAGGGCGGATGCCGTACTGGTTGACCGTGGCCTGACCTCCGTTGTTCAACAGGAAGGTGTAGAGCGAACCGAACTGGTCGTCGATGGTGGGCTCTTTTACGCCCTTGGCGAAGTTGAAGTTGATCCGGGTGCCGTGGAAGATGCCTTTGCCGGGCCGGATGGGATAGTACGAGAAGCCGAGGCGCGGCGTGCCCTGGGTTCCGTAGAGCTGATTCTTCTGGATGCCTCCGCCGAGCGAATAGAAGAAGCGCTGCCGGAAGTCGCCGTTAATGTCGAGCATGTAGTCGTAATTTGCGCGCTCGAGGTTTTCGCTGAAGTCATAGACCCATTCGTTCTCGGCTCCGCGCTCGTCTTCGAAACGAAAGCCGGCGACGATGCCCAGATGGGGAGTAATACTGTAATCGGTCTGGGCGTAGAGATTGTCGCGATTCGAGACGAGGTTGATGGTGTAGGGATAGATTCCGCCATAGTTCATCAGGGCCTGACCGGAGGCGGAATATCCATTTGCACCTTCGATGGTTACGAAATCGCCGTAGTAGTTGCCGCCGATGGGAACGCCGGCCGCGTAGGTCTGGCCGGATTCTTCGCGCTTGCGCGCCATTCCATAGCGCACCAGACCATGCCAGGCGTCACTGAAGGTGTGGTCGAGGGTTGCGGAAAGATAGATGTCCTGATCGGATTGCTTTCCGGTATTGGACATTCCGTAAAAGGTGTAAGCGCCGGGGAGATCGGTGGCGATGTCGGCATTGCGGGCGATGACACGCAGGCCGGTGTTGCCGGTGATCGCGTAGCCGAGGTTCGCGACCGACGTGATGTTGTGATACTCGTCGTTGGGGATGGAGTTTTGCGTCTGGAAGTCGCCGAAGGCTCCGTAGTAGTCGAGCTTGTGGAAGGTGCCTCCGAGCTGGACCTCGTTGCGGTAGGTGCCGAAGGAACCGGCGTCACCCTCATAAAGCAGCGATGGGAAGGGCGTGGTTCCGCGCGGCGTGAAGAAGCCCATGACTCCCGAGGCGGCGTCAGAGCCCCAGAGAACGCTGTTGGGTCCGCGATAGGCCTCGACGTGAGCGATGCCGGTGCTGGAAATGGTGGACAAATCGAAGCGGCCACCGATGTCTTCGATGGGGATTCCGTCGAGGAGAACCTTGTTGGAGTCAGAGTTGCCGCCGCGGATAAAGACGGATGTGAGGCCGCCACGCTGGCCGGTCTGGACAACATCAAAGCCGGGAACCTGGCGCAGAGGATCGACCATTTCGGCACGGTTGAGGAAGTCAGTCTTGTGGATGACGGAAACGGAGGCGCTCACCTGCGCCTGCGGCTGCGGCAATCCCGTGGCAGTGACGACGATGGATTGGCGCACCCACTCGGGCTCGAGGACGATGTTCTGCTCGATGGAGTCGAGTTGACCTCCGTAGAAGCTCCCCGTGCTGAGTTCACGAAACGACGTGCCACCGGCGAGGACGTAGAACTGGCCGGATACTGCATTTGAGAGCTGATAGGTTCCATCGGAGTGAGTGCTGGTGGCGACAATGACCTTGCCGCTCTGAACGAGGGCAACGGTTGCGTTGGCGATGGGGGCGCCGAGCGAGTCGGTAACGGTGCCGTGGACGGTGACGGCGCGCAGAATGGGTGCGGATAACAGAAGTGAGGCAAGAAGCAAGGCGCGGCAGTGGCGCCATGAAAGGTGGGGCATAAGCTCCTCCGTTCCCCTCGGAACGCGGTGTGAAGCACAAGGGACCGGTCTCCTGACTTGCGCTTTCACTGGGATACCCTTCCCGGAGCGGCGCTCCAGTGGGTTGCTGCAATCCAGTGTTCTGCGGTCGATCCGGAAGAAGGACGCACAGATGCGCTCACAGTTGCGGGGCAGTGGCGGATTTTCACCGCCTTCCCGAACATCCCATTGCAGTTAAGGGTCGACGCGGAACACAGAAAGTCATGATTCGCAGAAGGATGGCAAGGAACAGTTACAGATGCATTTCTTATATGGGGATCGGGTGGCAAAGTCAAAGGTTTGAGGCCGGAATTTTGCTCCGGCCATGGCTTCGATGGTGACCCCGGGAAGATTCGAACTTCCGACACGCAGTTTAGGAAACTGCTGCTCTATCCACCTGAGCTACGGGGCCACATTCTCATTATGCCGCAGCAGTTTCCGGAAACCGCCGGACTTCTTCTCGCCGCCCTTGCGAGCGGGCCATCTGAGCTACAGGGCCACTTTCTATGAGTTTACAACGGAGCACGTCCGACGTTGACCGCTCTGCATTCGCATCACGCGCAGGCGACGTCGGACGCGGTGACCGCATCGTACCCACGCTGAGGAACTGCACTTCCTCGATCCACTTCAAGAGATCGGAGCAAGAGAACGACCATGAGTGTCATGTTGCAGGCGTTTTACTGGGATTGTGCTGCCAAGGAGGACAAAGCCGGGCAGTGGTGGAACTTCGTTTCCGAGAAGCTGGAGACGCTGAAGACTGCAGGTTTCAATGCCCTCTGGCTTCCGCCAGTGTCGAAGGCGGCGAGTGTCACATCGATGGGATATGACCCCTACGACTACTTCGACCTGGGCGATTTTGATCAGAAGGGCGGGGCGAAGACGTTCTTCGGCAACCGCGCGGAGCTTGAAGATCTGATCGCGCGGGCGCACGAATTCGATATGCAGGTCTACGCGGATATGGTCATCAACCATAATTCCGGGGCTGATGAGGAGGAGAAGAATCCTCTGGACGGCGAGATGCGGTGGACGAAGTTCAATCCGAAGAGCGGGCGCTTTCCGCGCGACTGGAACTGCTTTCATCCGAGCCGCTATGAAGTAACACTAGAGGGCGAGCTTTTCGCCGGATTCCCACATCTGTGCCATCGCAATCCGCTGGTGTACACGAGCGTGATGGAGTATTCGCAGATGCTGATCGAAGAGATCGGCTTTGACGGCTTCCGCTTCGATTTTGTGAAGGGATATGGGCCGTGGATGGTGGGAACGATCGCGAAATATCGCTACCAGCGGGACGGCAAGGACGTTACCCCGTTTACTGTCGGCGAGTACTGGGAGAATAACGAGAATATCGACCAATGGCTGGAGGTGGTCAACAGCTTTTCGGACAACCAGATTGCAGCTTTCGATTTTCCGCTGCGCTACCGGCTTAAAGATATGTGCGACACGCCAAATTACGATCTGCGCAGGCTGACCGAGGACGGCGTGGTGGTTGCCAAGCGGCCGGCGCACGCAGTCACGTTCATTGACAACCACGATATGCAGAACGACGGGGTGGCTATCGCAAACGACAAGATGATGGCATACGGGTACATTCTCACACACGAGGGGTATCCTTCGATCTTCTGGCTGGACTATTTCAATTTTGAGCTGGCGCGGCCGGGAACGATGAATGGCATCGACGCGCTGATCAACGTGCACCATCTCTTCGCCGGTGGGGGGATGGACATCCTGCATGCCGATCCGGACCTGTATGTGATGCAGCGCACGGGGTTCGAGAAACAGCCTGGTTTAGTCTTTGTGCTGAACAATCTGGGCAATCAGTGGAGCGGAACTGCTGTGAAGACGCAGTGGAAAAATCAGAAATTCGTTCCGATGGCGTGGGACGGCCACGACATCGCCAGTCCCGACGAGAGGACAACAGATGCCGAGGGTGTGGCAGAGTTTCCTGCGCCGCCGCGCGGTTTTGCAGTCTATGTGCCGGTCTGAGTAGTGTCACTCGACGCATATTTACAAAAACTGATGAAACGCCTCCTAAGGAACTTGCATCAGGGACGGTGATTCTACGCAGAAGTTACTTATTTTTCTGTTTCTTCACCCGCGATTCCTCTCTTCGTGGCAAAGTTATAGGTTGGTTACGCGGCTGTTTTCAAGATCCTTTCCATTCAACCTTCACCCAAAGGAGTCCTCCCATGGCAAAGGCAAAGCAGGCGGCAACTGCGACGCAGCCCCTCCCCGAAGAGCAAGTGCGGAAGATGCACGCTTACTGGCGTGCCGCGAATTATCTCTCGGTCGGACAGATTTATCTGAAGGACAATCCCTTGCTGGAGCGGCCGCTGACGCTTGATGACGTAAAGCCGCGACTATTGGGGCACTGGGGAACGACGCCGGGGTTGAATTTTCTGTATGTGCATCTGAACCGGCTGATCTGCGAACACAATCTGAACATGATGTACATTATCGGGCCGGGGCACGGCGGGCCGGGAATTGTCGCGAACACTTATCTCGAAGGGTCGTATACGGAGATCTATCCGAATATCGAACGCGACCGCGACGGCATCAAGCGACTCTTCCGGCAGTTCTCATGGCCTTACGGTATTCCAAGCCATGTCTCGCCGGAGGTACCAGGGTCGATTCACGAAGGCGGGGAGCTGGGTTATTCCCTGCTGCATGCGTATGGAGCGGCTTTCGACAATCCCGATCTGATTGTGGCGTGCATTGTCGGCGACGGCGAGTCGGAGACGGGCGCACTGGCGACGAGCTGGCATTCGAACAAGTTTCTCAATCCGGTAACGGATGGCGTTGTGCTTCCGATTCTGCATCTGAACGGCTTCAAGATCGCCAATCCTACGGTGCTCGCGCGGATTCCGCAGACAGAGCTCGAGTCGCTGCTACGCGGGTACGGGTACAAGCCGTTTTTCATCACGGGTCATGATCCCGAACTGATGCACCAAGGGATGGCGGAACTGCTGGATACGGTCTATGACGAGATTCTCGCGATCCAGAAGAAAGCCCGGGAGACGGGAGACACGACGCGACCGATCTGGCCAATGATCGTGATGCGCACTCCGAAGGGCTGGACGGGGCCGAAGGAAGTGGACGGGAAGCCTGTGGAGGGGACATGGCGCGCGCACCAGGTTCCCTTCTCCGAGGTGCGCGAGAAGCCCGAGCACCTGAAGCTGCTGGAAGAATGGATGCGCAGCTACAAGCCGGAAGAGCTGTTTGACAAGAATGGCACCTTCCTCGATGAGTTTGCGGACGTCGCACCGAAGGGCAAGTTGCGCATGGGCATGAATCCGCATGCCAATGGGGGGCTGCTGCTGGAGCCCCTGACGCTGCCGGATTTCTGCAACTACGAGGTGAAGACCCCGGAGCCTGGCGCGGTGGATGCGGAGGCAACGCGGGTTCTCGGATATTTTCTGCGCGACGTGATGAAGTCCAATCTCGGCTCGCGGAACTTTAGGGTCTTCGGGCCGGATGAGACGGCATCGAACCGGCTGGACGCGATCTACCAAGTCTCAAAGAAACGATGGGAAGCAGAAACAGAAGAGGTGGACGAGAACCTCGATCCCGACGGGCGCGTGATGGAAGTGCTCAGCGAACACATGTGCGAAGGATGGCTGGAGGGCTATCTGCTGACTGGGCGTCACGGCTTCTTTTCTTGCTATGAGGCGTTCATTCACATCATCGACTCGATGTTTAACCAGCACGCCAAATGGCTGAAGGTAACGCACGATCTGCCATGGCGCAAGCCGATTGCGTCGCTGAATTATCTGCTGTCGTCGCATGTCTGGCGGCAGGACCACAACGGATTTTCCCATCAGGATCCTGGATTCATCGACCACGTCGCGAACAAGAAAGCGGACGTTGTCCGCATCTATCTGCCCCCGGATGCCAATACGCTACTCTCGGTGGGCGATCACTGTCTGCGCAGCCGCAACTACGTGAACCTGATCATCGCGGGCAAGCAGCCGGCGCCGGTGTGGCTCAATATGGACGCGGCGATTCGCCATTGCACGGTCGGGCTGGGCACCTGGCACTGGGCTTCGAATGATAATGGCGGCGAACCGGATGTGGTGATGGCCTGCTGCGGCGATGTCCCGACGCTGGAAACACTGGCAGCGGTATCGCTATTGCGCGAACATATTCCCGACCTGAAGATTCGCGTGGTGAACATCGTGGACCTGATGGCACTGCAGCCGGTCACGGAGCATCCTCACGGCATTCCGGACGAAGACTTCGACCGGATGTTCACGACAAGCAAGCCGGTGATCTTCGCCTTCCATGGCTATCCGTGGATCATTCATCGCCTGACTTACCGCAGGATGAATCACAACAACATCCACGTTCGCGGATACAAGGAGGAAGGCACGACAACAACGCCTTTCGACATGTGCGTGCGGAACGATATGGACCGGTATCACCTGGCGCTGGATGCGATCGAGCGGGTTCCGAAACTGGGGAGTATGAAAGACGAGGCGGTCCAGAAGTTCACAGAACAGCGGCAGAAGCACAAGCTTTATGTCTCGCAATATGGCGAGGACCTGCCTGAGGTGCGGAACTGGCGCTGGAGTCACGCCGAAGCTGGGAAAGATTCTTCGCACCAGGATACAGGCGGCGATAACGCATGAGCTCGAAGGCGGGACCGATTCTGTCCATCAACAGCGGTTCCTCAACGTTGAAGTTCGGCCTGTTTGCCGAAGAGGGCGGTGAGGAGCGGCTGCTGGTCAGAGGGAATGTTGACGGAATCGGAAAAGACAACGGGACTCTGGAGATTCTCAATGGAGACGGCAAGTCTCTACGCTCGGAAAAGAAGAAATACGGATCGCAGAGTGACGCGCTGAGCGAGGTTGCCGGGGCGCTCGCCTCCCTCGAGTATTCGCAGCCTATCGCTATTGGGCACCGGATTGTGCATGGCGGGCCGAGGCTACACGACCATGTGCACATCAGTCCGGATGTGATGGCGGCGCTTGAGGCTTCTGTGCATTTTGCGCCGGTGCATATTCCCACCTCTCTTGAGTTGATTCGGCACACGGAGGAGATCTACCCCAGACTGCCGCAGTTCGCCTGCTTTGATACGGCCTTCCATAAAACCATGCCGGAAAAGGCGTATCACTATCCGCTGCCGGCAAGGTACCTCAATGAGGGCGTACGGCGGTATGGATTTCATGGACTGTCATACGCGTCGATTGTGCACCAGCTTGGACCGGAGTTGAAACCTCGCACAGTCGTCGCTCACCTGGGCAATGGTGCGAGCCTGGCAGCGCTACGCGACGGCAAGTCAGTGGATACAAGCATGGGGCTGACACCAACTGGCGGGATTCCGATGAGCACGCGGACAGGCGATCTGGATCCGGGCATTCTGCTATATATCCGGCGGACGGAAGGACTGAGCGGAGACGAACTGGAGGGCCTGCTGAACCACGAATCGGGCTTAAAGGCACTTGCTGGCACCAATGACATGCGGGAACTGCAGAAGGCTGCCGCAGCCGGGAATGCCGGCGCTGCTCTGGCCATCGATATCTTCTGCACGGCGATCGCAAAGACGGTCGCGGCCTTTGCTGTCTCTCTGGGCGGGCTGGAGATGCTGGTGTTCGCGGGAGGAATCGGCGAACACAGCGCTCAGGTGCGAGCCGAGGTCTGTGCACGCCTGTCCATTCTGAGCGTCAAACTCGATGCCGACCGGAACACGGCGTCGGAGCCGCAGCTATCGAGCGGCGATAGCAACGTGGTAGTGCGCATTGTTCCCGCGCAGGAAGAAGTACAGATGGCGCGCGAGGTGCGAGCGCGTCTCTAGTCGCGACCCCGCACCGGTATCAATGGCTCGTTCCGTGTGCCCGCAACTGGTGAGCGATGGCCTCGAGCACCCGTTCCGGATTGATCTCCTTCGGAGCTTCGATGTTCATCCTGGAGCACATCTGCGCGGCGAGGCGTGAGGCGATCTGAGCTCGCGTATTGAGGTCCATATCCAGGGCGCGGGAAAAGAAGCGGTCGATCACGTTGAGGTCTTCGGCCGAGAGGCGGGAAACGGCGTCGGCAGGCAGGGCGACCGTCAGATTGTGCTGCGAGAAGAAGTCCGGCTCTTTTTCCGGAGGCTGAAAGGCGGCGGCGGTAATGGTGCGTGGACCGGTGCCCCCCCAGATCGGTTCCTCGGTGGCGCGCTCGTGGACGACGAGGGTGCCGGCGGCGAGGTCTCCCAGGCGCTTGTGCTGCCGGTTGCAGGCCATGGCAATGATCCCGACGAGGTAAAAGGACGGAAGCATATCGACGATGCGGATGAGGTTCCGGGTCATCGACTCGAAGAAGGTGATCTGGCGGCCTGAGTCCTGGATCACGCGGACCTTGAAGAGCCTCTTGCCGGGGGTCTGGCCGTTCCAGAAGGCCTCAAAGAGCGTGAAGTAACCCCAATACATGAGGAAGTGGAAGAGGATGAGCCCGGCGATGAGCCACTTTTCTCCGCTGTGCGAGAGCTCGCCGGTACTGCTCTTGGGGGCGGCGGAGATGATGAGGATGAAGATGAGGACGATGACGAGGTAGGCGACTGCCTGCAGAAGGGTGTCGATGAGGATGGCGAGGAAGCGGCTGCCGATGCCGGCGACCGGGAAACGGATGGAGACCTGCTCGGGGGTGTCGATTACGAGCTGATCGGCGCGGGCGCTAGTAAGCTGTTCAGGAAAGTCGTTCATTTATGATTCTGGTTTCTATTGTCTTATGATTTCCAACCGCTGGATTGAGCAACGGAAGGGTTCGTGGAGCCGGCTGGATAGCCTCACCCACCAGGTGGAGAGCTCCGGGATCGGGACCCTCTCCGGCGGTGAGCTGCGGGAGTTCGGGCTGCTCTACCGCCAGGTGGCAGCCGACCTCTCGGCTGTTCGTTCCGACCGGGCTTCCAGCACGCTCGAAGAATACCTGAACCAGCTCCTGAGCCG
>Ga0335075_10010850_pt1 | contig 13810 bp, 10 predicted proteins | sample Lox_Sample_24_FD_206723 | JGI IMG/M metagenome (GOLD analysis project Ga0335075, IMG submission 206723) | Soil microbial communities from Loxahatchee National Wildlife Refuge, Florida, United States - Lox_Sample_2.4 | ecosystem: Environmental > Terrestrial > Soil > Wetlands | place: USA...
GCGATGGTTCCCGGCAACCGCTTGACCGACGTATCCCACGCCATCGAAACCGCCACCCACGCGGCCGAGGCCCGCTACGGGCGAGCGTTCGGCATCGTCGAGGGCTACGGCGGGCACGGCATCGGCAGGCAGATGCACATGGATCCGTTTCTGCCCAACGAGGGAGCTCCCGGACGCGGTCCGCTGCTTGCGCACGGGTCGGTGCTGGCCATCGAGCCGATGCTGACGCTGGGCACCGGCAAGACAGTGGTGCTCGACGACCTGTGGACAGTGACTACCGCCGACGGTTCGCGTGCCGCACACTGGGAGCACACCGTCGCGGCCACCGACGATGGGCCCCGGATCCTGACCCTCGGTTGATTTCGTAGTCGTCGGCCCCGCGGGGTGAACCGAACGGGCAGCTGAACCGTGTCATCACCGAGAGGCTGGTGATGGACATACCGGGCACCGGCGCGGATGCGAACGCCCTGAAGCGGCTGTGCGACCAACACGCCGCCGCGTTGTGGCGCTATGCGTGGCGGTTGACCGGTGATTCCGCCCATGCCGAGGACGTGGTGCAAGAGACCCTGCTGCGGGCATGGCAGCATCCGCAGGTCCTCAGCAACGGGCAGTCCCCACGCGGTTGGCTTTTCACCGTCGCCAGGAACTTGGTCATCGACGACCGGCGCAGCGCCCGGTTCCGCAACGAGGTGATGTCGTCGGACGGCACCGGCCCGCCGGAACCGGCCGGCCCCGATGAGCACGGTCGGGCGTTGAACCGGGCCTTGATCGGCGATGCGATGGCGCAGCTGTCCACCGAACACCGGGCGGTGGTCGGCCGCTCGTACTACCACGGCTGGACCACCGCGCAGATCGCCGCCGATCTCGGGATTGCCGAAGGCACGGTGAAGTCGCGGCTGCATTACGCGCTGCGAGCTCTGCGCCAGGCTCTGCTTGAGATGGGGGTGGCGCAATGACGGAATCTCGGGACCCAATGTCCCGCGACGGTAAACCCGACACACCCGACATGCGCGACGGCACGCACGATTACGCGACTTGGGACGCGGCGTATGTGCTGGGCGCGCTATCGGATGGCGACCGGCGCGAGTACGAGGGACACCTAATCGGCTGCACCTCGTGCCGCCGGGCCGTGACAGAGCTGACTGCGATCTCTCCGCTGCTCTCGCAGCTCGACTACGACCAGGTAATCGCGGCCGACGGTGCCGATGGGTCAGCCGCGCCGCCGTGCCCCGACCTGCTGACGTCGTTGCTGGCGAAGGCGGACCAGCGGTCGGCCCCAGCCGCCGATCGCTTCGAACCGCAGTCGCTGATACCGCCGGCGGTTGTGGACGCGCAGACCGTCTTGCCGGTCTTCCGCACCGGCAACTATGCCCCGGTCTACGACGAGCTGACCGCCTTCGACCTACCGGTTGAGGGCAGCATCCCGGCCGAGTTGAACGGCTGGTATCTGCGCAACGGTCCCAACGCCCGCGGGGGTGCGGCCCACTGGTGTGTCGGTGACGGAATGGTCCACGGGGTTCGGCTGGAGAACGGCCGCGCGGCGTGGTACCGGAACCGTTGGGTGCGCACCCAGAGTTTCGAGCGTCCCATTCCGTTGTACAACGACGACGGCACCCGAAACCTGCACTCCAGCATCGCCAATACCCACGTCGTTCGCCACGCGGGCAAAACGCTTGCGCTGATGGAGTTCTCGCTGCCCTATGAAATCAGCAATGACCTGGAAACGGTGGGCGTCTACGACTTCGGCGGCAAGTTGACAAACTCGATGACCGCGCACCCGAAGATCTGCCCGGCTACCGGTGAGCTGCATTTCTTCGGGTGCGGCAACATCTTTGAACCCCATGTCGTCTATCACCGTGCGGACGCCGACGGGCAGTTGACAATCAATCGCCCCATCGACGTTCCCGCGCTGACGTTGATGCACGACTTCGCGCTGACCGCCGAGCACATCGTCTTCCTGGATTTGCCGCTGGTATTCGACCTGCGCGTTGCGTGGGCGCAGCGAGAAGTAGGCGAATTACCGGACTTACCGTACCGGTGGGACGACGAGTACGGTGCGCGCCTCGGTGTGCTGCGCCGCGACGACCCCTACGGCCCGGTGCGCTGGCTCGACATCGACCCGTGCTACGTCTTCCACATCGCGAACGCCTATGACCTGACATCGGCCAGCGAGAACTCGATTGTGCTGGAGGTGGTCCGCTACCCTGAAATATGGCGTAGCAGTAGCGAGTTCGAAACGGAAGCGGCGTTGTGGCGCTGGAAGCTCGACCTGGTCACCGGGGTGGTGGAGGAGAGCCAACTCGACGATCGTGGCGTGGAGTACCCGCGCGTCGACGACCGGCTTGCCGGCGCTGCCGCCCGGTACTCGGTAGCTGTCGGCAGCGGCGCGCTGGTCCGCTATGACCTCCAGCGTGATACCGCATCCGAGCACCGGTTTGGTGCCAACGGCGGTCGTGGTGCGCCGGGCGAGGCGGTGTTTGCACCGGTCGCCGGGGAGTCCGACGAGCTGGCCGGCTGGTACCTCTCTTACGTTTACGATCCGGTACATGACGGCACCGATCTCGTTGTCATCGATGCTTCAGACTTCGAGGGTGACCCGGTGGCTCGAATCCGGCTGCCGCGCCGGGTGCCGCATGGATTCCACGGGAACTGGATCCCCGACTGAATGCGAGACCCGTTGGAGTCCCGCCGCGATGAACTGGAAAGGTGGCCGACTCGTATCACTGTTGAGGAGGTGATCGAGTGAGTCGGGCCACCAGCGCAGCCGACGCCGAAGCGGCTTTGATGAAGGCGCTCTACGACGAGCATGCCGGGCCGTTATGGCGTTACGCGCTTCGGCTGACCGGCGACGCAAGCCGAGCCGAAGACGTGGTCCAGGAGACGCTGTTGCGCGCATGGCAGCATCCAGAGGTCATCGGCGACACCGAACGTTCGGCACGCGCGTGGCTGTTCACCGTCGCCCGCAACATGATCATCGACGAGCGACGCAGTCCAAAGTTCCGCAACGTGGTCGGCTCGCTGGACGAGGCAGGCGCACCCGAGCAGTCGGCTCCCGACGAGGTGGACGCGGCACTGGACCGGCTGCTGATCGCCGACGCGATGGCCCAAATGTCGACCGAACATCGAGCCGTTGTCGAGCGGTCCTACTACCGGGGATGGACCACCGCCCAGATCGCCGCTGATCTTGACATCGCGGAAGGAACGGTGAAATCGCGACTACACTATGCCGTGCGGGCGTTGCGACTCACCTTGCAAGAGATGGGGGTGACCCGATGACGGCGCGTCGGCCCGTCCGGTCGGCCGTCGGCTCCGAATACTTGATAATGCCAGCACATGGGGGAACACGATGAGGGTGATCCGGGGCTTCGGTCCGCCGGGGGAGAACGACTTGCCCGCGGGCGAGAGCCACGACTACGCAACGTGGGATGCGGCCTACGTGCTCGGATCGCTGTCACCGGCCGACCGACGGGAGTACGAGGCGCACCTGAGCACATGCCCATCGTGTAGCCAGGCCGTCGCCGACCTCAGCGGCATGCCGGCGCTGCTGTCGAAGCTTGATGGCCAGACTGTGGCCGCGATGAACGAAGCCAATGAACCCCCGGCGATGGCGCCGAACCTGCTGCCATCGTTGCTGTTCGCAGTGCGCCGGCGGCGGCGCCGCTCGCGCCTGATGACCTGGTCATCTACGGCCGCCGCCGCCGTGCTGCTGGCGATCGGTCTGTTCGTCGGCGTTGCCGGCCACTCGCTGATGTCTCCGACGTCTGCGCCGCCGCAAGCGAGCGTGTCGGCACTGCCTATGGCCCAGGTTGGCACCCACGCACTGGCCTCGACGGTGGCGCTCAGTAGCCAGAACTGGGGGACCTTCATCGACCTGCGGTGTGTATGCCTTGCGCCGGTATACGCCCACCACGACAGGCTGGCGATGGTGGTGGTGAACCGCGACGGCACCCACACCCAGCTGGCGACCTGGGTAGCGGAGCCGGGTCATACCGCGACGCCCGCTGGCAGCATCTCGACGCCGGTCAATCAGATCGCGGCTGTACAAGTGGTTTCCGCCGACAACGGCCACGTGCTGCTCGAGCGTTCCCTCTAAATCCCAGTCCTGGAACAAGATTTCGGGCGTTGGAGGTCGTGGCTCGCCAGCGACAGGTCGGTGGCGGCCGATCGGAGCTGGGTCTGCAGCAGGTGGCTAGCCCGAGTTGCTGCAACCAGGGCACCGCGCACAGCTTGATGTTGCGGCGCAGCAGCATCGTTTCGCTGCCCAGCGACTTGGTTCGGAACGAACTCTTCATGACCATGACGGCGGCGACCAAGGAAACCCTCATCGAGATCGTCGACGAGATATTTCTACCACTGGCAACGAATTTCGGGAAACGAAAACCAAGGTGAAACTAATCGCGAGCCATCCAACTGTGGAACACGCCGTCCGGGTCGTAGACGGCGCGGACCTTGTCCAGCCGCGCCATGTTCGGATCGGTGATGAACTTCGCCGGACGTCGGGCGAGATTCTCGTCGGCCAGCGAGATGCCGGTTGCGAGATGCGACATCGCTGCCATATTCGACTGGGCCCAATCGCTATAGCGTTCATCGTCGGCCGGGTCGCGCCAGGCGGTGTAGAGCGCCAGATAGATCTCGTCCTCCAGCCCGTAGACCATGTCCGTGCGGTTCGCGGATGGTTTCCAGCCGGCGAAGACGAAGTGCGACGGGTGCGGTGGCAACGTCTCGATGATCCTGCGGATACCCGGCAATAGGTCTTGCGCCGAGGCGGACGTGAACATGTTGTCGACGACGTACCGATGTCCTTCGGGATATTTGGTCATCACCGCCGCATACCAATTGGCCAAAGTCGTCGGCAGGTAGGGAAGGCTGACGGTGGCCCGGTCAATCACCGGGCAGCTGGCCAGAACCGCAAGCGCTTGGGTAGCTTCTTCTTCCGAGTCGGCGAAGACCGGTGAGGCGATGGCGATAGTGGGTTCGTCAGGCCCCGTTTCCGGATCGCTGCGCGAGGTCAGGATTTGCAGTTCAACCCGGTCGTCGAGTTCGCTGCTGATTGAGCGTCCCCAGCTGAACACCTCGTCGGCGACGTCGACCGGGTACATGTATAAACACGTGCCCAAGACCGCCGGGCGTCGGTGCAGCCGCAAGGTGAACGAGGTGACCACCCCGAAGAAACCCGGCCCGCTGCCGCGGGCGGCCCAGTACAGGTCGGGGTGGTTCTCGGGATCGCAATGGATCTTTTCGCCGTCGGCGGTGACGACTTCCAGTCCGAGCACGCTCTCACATGCCGGTCCGACCACCTTGCTGTTCCAGCCGTATCCGCCCTGCAGCAGATAGCCGCCGAGGCGAATGCCTTCACAGTGGCCGGCGGGAAAGAAAAGGCCTTGTGAGTCGAGCTCGGTGGCAAAGACGCTGGCGATCTTGCCGGGCCCGACACGTGCGGTCATCCGATCGGAGTCGACGTGGGAGTGATCGAGCCGGCTGACGTCGAGCAGCATGCCGTCGTCGCGCAGGTGACTGGCCACCCAGCTATGTCCGCCCGAACGGACGCCGACGCGATAGCCGTGAGCCCGGGCGTAGCGGAGCGCCGCGACGACGTCGCCGGCCTCGCACGCCTGCACGATCACGTCTGGAAAGCGCTCCGGCAGAAGACTATTCCAAACCGTTTCGCGGCGGGCTGCCTCGTATCCGTCCGTACCACGGTAGAAGAACCTTTTCACGCCGAGTGAAGCCATCGCACTCCCCTTGATTTTGGGGCACCGGCCAGGTATGCCGCGACCTGACCGGCCAACGGCGTTGCGCTGAGCCGGATCGCCCGCAGCGGGCCGTTGGGCGGAATACCATAACCGATCGCGAACAGCCCGTCGCCGAGGTGCGAGGCGAAGCCGCCGGGTGGGTCGCCGTGCTCGTCAAGGACGCCGAGGTGCCCGACCAGACCATCGAGGTCGGTGCTGAATCCGGTTGCGGCGACGATCACCTCGGGTGCGACGGCGGTGCCGTCGCCGAGGATCACCCGGCCGGAGTCAATCGCCGCGACCGCGGCGACCACCTCGACGCGGCCGGCGCGTACCGCGCCGACAAGCTCATCGGCCAGGGTGGGGATGCGGCCTCGCTGTTCCACCGTCGCCTTCAGTCCGAGCGGCGGACGGCCGAATCCGTACACCGAAAGGTCGCCGAACAGCACACGATTGAGCTGCGCGATCAGTGGATCGACCATGCGCGCGGGCACCCGCGCGAACAACTCGAGGAAGACGTCCGACGGAATCGGCCCGATGGCGCGCCGCACCAGATGCGGTGGTGTGCGGACCGCCAGCCAGATCTTGCCGGCGCCGCTGGCATCAATGTCGGCCAGCTGGACCGCGATGTCAGCGGCCGAATTGCCCGCGCCGACAACAAGAACGTCCCGGCCCCGGAAAGGCCAAGCGTTGCGAAAGTCGCCAGAGTGCACCAGCTCGCCGGTGAAATGATTCAGGCCAGGCCAGGGCGGGATCGCCGGCGTGTGGTACTTGCCGGTGGCCAGCACGACCGCAGACGTCTGAATTGACCCCGACGAGGTGTCGACCAGCCAGCCCCCCGCCGCACGGTCGATGCGGTTGACCTCACATCCGAGCTCGACCGCGATGTTTTGCAGCCGCGCGTAACGGTCGAAGTAACAGACCATGTCCTCCTTGGTTGGCCAGCGGCCCGCCGTCAGAGGGATCCGTTGTCCCGGAAGGTGTGACATGAACCCGTTCGTGTTCAGCCGGAAATTGTCATAGCGGTTCCGCCACGAAACCGCAGGTACAGCGGCCTTCTCCAGGACCAGAGCCGAAATCCGATGGCGATGCTCCAGCTCGCGTGCGATAGCGAGACCGGATGGGCCTGCTCCAATGACGAGGACGTCAGGTCTGCTCTGGCGGTCACTGAACACAGGCGGCATGACTCCCTATCGATGGCTCCCGTCGATTACACGGTCGATAACGCCGTGTGGTTCATCGCGACCGGATTTCGAACGGCATGAACCCGAGCCGTCCGCGTGTCGTGTACCTGGTATGCCGAGCAATCATCGGGTGGTCGACCACATCGTCGGGCACCTCGCGGGAATCGGAGTCGACTACATCTTCGGGGTCGACGGGGCCAACATCGAAGATCTCTACGACGCGGCATACTTCCGGTCGGATATTACCGCGGTGCTGGCCAAGCACGAGTTCTCCGCCGCAACGATGGCCGATGGATACAGTCGCAGCGGCGCGGGCCTGGGTGTGGTGGCGGCGACGTCCGGTGGGGGAGCTCTGAATCTGCTTCCCGGCCTGGGCGAATCATTCACCAGCCGGGTACCGGTTTTGGCGCTGGTGGGGCAGCCGGCGACAGCGATGGATGGCCGCGGCAGCTTTCAGGACACCAGCGGCCGCAACGGTTCACTGAACGCCGAGGCGTTGTTTTCCCAAGCGTCGGTCTTTTGCCGGCGGATCCTGACACCCGCGGACATCGTCTCGGCGCTGCCGGCCGCCGTGGCCGCAGCACTTGCAGGTGGGCCAGCAGTGTTGTTGTTGCCCAAAGACATTCAGCAGTCCAATCTGCACCTCAGTGGCAACAACGGTGGACGCCATCAGGAAGAGCGGACGAAATCCATCGGTGACCCACATCCCATCGTGGCCGCCGTGCGGCGAGTGACCGGACCGGTGACGATCATTGCCGGCGAACAGGTGGCCCGTGATGATGCGCGAGCCGAGCTGTCGGCGCTGCGTGCCGTGCTGCGCGCCCGGGTGGCGTGTGTTCCGGACGCCAAGGATGTCGCCGGAACACCGGGCCTTGGTTCGTCATCGGCCCTGGGGGTGACCGGTGTGATGGGTCATCCCGGTGTTGCCGACGCGGTGACCGGCAGTGGGCTGTGCCTGGTGGTGGGCACCCGGTTATCGGTGACCGCGCGCGCCGGTCTCGACGACGCGCTGGCGGCGGTGCGCACGGTGTCCATCGGGTCGGCGCCGCCGTATTTCGCGTGCACCCACGTCCACACCGACGATCTGCGTGCTTCGTTGCGGATGCTGACCCACGCGCTTTCCGGCGCGGGGCGGCCGACCGGGGTGCGGGTGCCCGATGTGGTGCCGCACACCGAGCTGGCCCCGCCGGCCTTCGACGGTCCGGGCGTGCGCTACCGCGACGCCATGACCGAGCTCGATCACACGCTGCCCGACGGGGTGGACATCGTGGTTGACGCCGGCAACACCGGCGCCGCGGCCATCCACTACCTGCCGGTGCGCCGTAAGGGCCGGTTCGCGGTCGCGCTGGGCATGGGCGGCATGGGTTACAGCTTCGGCGCCGGTATCGGGATGGCGTTCGGCCGCGCGAAAGCCCGAGGGTCGGGCGGGCGTGTGGTGGTGGTCGCCGGGGACGGCGCGTTTTTCATGCACGGCATGGAGGTGCACACCGCCGTGCATTACCGGCTTCCGGTGACCTTCGTGTTGTTCAACAACAACGCCCACGCCATGTGCGTGACCCGCGAGCAGCTCTACTACGACGACCTTTACAGCTACAACCGGTTCGCCCCCAGCCGGCTCGGGGCCGGTCTGGCCGCGATGTTCCCCGGACTGAGGTCGGTCGATGTCAGCGAGCCCGAAGGATTGGCGGCGGCGGTGCGCGGCTCGCTCGACGTCGACGGACCGTCGGTAGTCAGTGTGGAATGCGCCGCCGACGAGATCCCGCCCTTTGCACCATTTCTCGGCGCATCCACCGCCAATAATGTTGCCAATCAACAGATCCCACTCATACAGGAGGACTTCACCAATGTCGCTGCCAGCGCTTGACGATATCGTCACCCACACCGGCACCACGCAGCCGATCGACGGCGTGGTTCGGATCGAAACCACGCCGCTGGAGGAGACCGCCGGAACCTTCTTTTCGCAGATGCGGTCGGTGTATCCGCACGACGAGGTCTTCGGCCAGTACTGCACCGTCAACGACTACGTCGACTGCCCACCAGACGAGCTATTCGAGTACCTGTCGGATACCAGAAGTCTCGAAGAGTGGACCTATACCCTGCGTGGCTTTACCCCAACTGAGGAGCCGGGGCTTTGGGAGGCCTACGACCGGCTGCTTCCGGACACCAAGATCTACACCCGCACGATTTCCAACGCCGAGGCCGGCACCGTCGACTACCACTGCGCGTGGGACCAGGGCAAGCACCTGTGGATGATCTACCTGATGCGGGTACTCGACGCCCAGCTGCTGTTGAACAAGCCCGGTTCCGTTGTGCTGTGGACGAATTGCCGCCATCCGTTCTATGACCAGAACCCTTACTCCGAAGCCGCACCGGCCCAGCGCACCGGCTGGGTGGGCGACTTTTGGGACTTGTTCGGTGCGGGCCATGGGTTAGAGCTGCACAACCTGAAGACCATCGCCGAATACCGGCACCGCAATGGCCTGCCGGTCACCCCGGCGTGGATGAGATGAGGGTGTCGTGAGTGAGCCCGTCATAAGCCTCCTTGACGTCTCCAGCTATCTGCCCGGCGAGCCGATCGGCGCCGACTACTACGCGCAATTCGCCGGATCCGACGAATTACGTGACAACCTGATGTTCCACGCGCCGACGTTCCGCCATCATGTCGGGCCCGACGAGACCGCGATCGACATGGTCGAGCGCGCAACGCAAGGACTGATCGAGCGGCATGGCCGCGACGTCATCGAAAACGTCGACATACTGATCACCCACACTCAGATGCCGGACATGCCGTTTTATGGCGGCGGCGGCGGGATCGCGCACCGGTTGGGCATGCGCCCGTCCTGGGTGCTCGATCTGCATAACGGCGGATGCGCGGCATTTGTTCTGGCGCTCAACCTGGCTCGCCGATTGCTGGCATCGGGGGAGGGCCGCACCGCGCTGATCGCGATCGCGCAGAACGCGGCCGGGCAAGTCTTCGACCAGCCCGGGGTGCGCCGCAAGGCACAAGCGTCGATTCCCGGGGACGGCGCCGCGGCCGGACTGGTCGCCCTGTCGAACCAGTCGCCCATCCTCGACATCGAATGCCGCACTTACGGTGAGTATGCCGGCGACATGACGCTCGCCATCGACCCGCCGCGCAAGTGGTGGCAGCCCGGAACTGGTGAGGGCTGCATCGGATTCACCGAAACCAAGATCACCAAGGTGCTGGCCCGCGGCAACCGTCAGGTCCCCGAGGTAGCCCTCGCGGTGTGTGACCGAATCGGGATCAGCGCAGCAGATGTGGACCTGCTCGTCACCAACCAGCCCAACCGGATGTTCCTGCGCAATTGGCGCGAAGCGCTCGAGGTGCCCGAATCCCGACACGTCGATACGTTCGACGAGTGTGGCAACCTGTTCGGTGCCGGGATCCCGGTCAACCTGGATCGCGCCATCTCCGTCGGTCAGCTCGCGGCCGGCGACACGGTTTTGATGGCCGCGTTCGCCCACGCAGGCGACTTCGCCGGCGCGGCAGCGATCGGCTGGGGCGGGCGGGACTGATGGCCGAGCCGGCGCACGGGACTTCGGTGACCGCCGAGGTCCTCGCTACCTTGCCACCGGCGATTGACCCACTCGCCTTGTCGCTCAATGAGAGCCCGTTTCCGCCGCTGCCGGCGGTGCGGTCGGCCCTGGTGCGCTGCATCGATGCGGCCAACCGCTATCCGGAGTTTCTGCCCGGGCAGCTGCGGCGGTTGATCGCCGACCGAGTCGGAGTTGGTGACGAGCAGGTCGTGCTCGGACCCGGGGCGTCGGGCGTGGCGATGCAGGTTCTTCATGCGGTCACCCGGCCCGGTGAGCGGATTGTGATGAGCCGGCCCACTTTCGACGGTTATCCGATCTTCGCGCAAATGGCCCGGCTGAATCCGGTCACCGTCCCGCTCAACAAGTACGGCCATCACGATCTGGCGGCGATGGCGGACGCCGCCACCGACGCGAGTGTGGTCGTGTTGTGCCGACCGCACAATCCGACCGGAACGTTGGAGCCCGTTTCGGCTATCGAATGGTTCCTGAGGCAGACCCCGAGCGACACGGTTGTGCTGCTCGACGAGGCCTATATCGAGTTTGTTGCCGCCCGGCACCGCATCGACGGGCCAGAACTGATCCGGCGCTTCCCGAATGTTGTTGTGCTGCGGACCTTCTCCAAAGCCTACGGGCTCGCGGGGTTACGGATCGGCTACGGTTTCGCCGCACCCGAGCTGGCGAGCATGCTATGGACCATGCAATTGCCGTTCGGCATGAGCAATGTCAGTGCAGCGGCGGTAGCAGCCTCCTATGACGCCGAAGCCCAGCTTGCGCAGCGCATTCGCCGGATCAGCGCCGAGCGCAACCATCTGCGCCTGCGCCTGATGGCGATGGGTATCTACAGCACCGACTCACACGCCAACTTCGTCTACCTGCCGGCGGGGCGTCGGCCGTGGCGCGAGGTTTTCACCGAGGGTGGGGTGCAGGTCCGCTACTACCCCGATGGTGGCGCGCGGGTTACCGTCGGCGACCTGCCGTCGACTCTGGCAGTGCTGTCGGCGGTGGGAAAGTCCTCGTAGACCTCGGGCTTGAGCGATTGCCGACGCGGAGTTTGGCCAGCTGATGCAAAGTGCCCCAGCGACATGGCGTCGCTGCACCCATGGACAAGCAGATCCAAGACCTCACGTTCGGGCGGTGTTAGGCCTGCGGGTCGGCAAGTGTTTCCGGGCGACCGTCCTTCGGCGGGCGCAGGGACGCTAGGCGTTGGTGCGCGCGGCGGATTGTGGCCCACGCACCCAGTTCCCGCAATGTGGCCAGTGCGGCCTCCACCGCAGCGGCGTCGCCGCCGAGCTGAGCGATGGCCGCGTCGTAGGGAAGGCCGCGTTCGGCCCACGCCGCGGCCGCGGCTTGCCAGTGTCCGGCGATCTCCAGCCGGTAGGGGGTGTCTTCGGCCGCAGCCACGGTATGCGACGTGCCACCGCACAGGTGTGCCCAGCGCTGCAGGCAACCCACGAACCAGGGATTGGGCGTGATCTCGGCGGCGGTCAGTCCGTGCTTCGCGGCCCAGCGTGCGTCTGCCTCGTCACCGGTCAGCCACGCGGCCTCCGCGCGCGCCGCCCACACGAGCAGATCAAGGACGTTGCCGTCGTTGCAGTCCAGGGCTTCATCGAGCAGATCATCGAGTGGCTGGCCGCGGCGTGCCCGGATCAGCCCGAGTGTCACCAAGGGCAGGGTCCGGTGCCGGGGAGGGAGTTCGGTACGGGTCAGGATCTGTTCGGCAACGAGCGCGGCACGGTCCCAGTCGCCGCGGTCAAGGCTGCTGAGCGCGTCCGCGCCGGCCACCAGCGCCTGGAACATGCCAAGGTCGTGGTCCTGGTAGAAGGCCGATGCCTGTGCCACGTAGTCCTGGGCACGGTTCGGCTCGCCGTGCAGCACGGCCACCGTGCTGACCAGAACGCCCAGTATTGCGGCGTGTTCGATCAGCTCCGGGGTATGCATCGCGTCCCGCCAGATGGCCTCGAGATCCTCCCAGCCGTCGCCGGTGCGGAAGATGCGTGCCATCGCCTGATAGCCGCGTGCCCGGATCACCACGGCGTCGTCGTCCAACTGGATGCCTAACGCCAGTGCACGCTGCGCGTAGTCGGCCGTCGATGCCACGTCGTAAGTGTGGACGGCGGCGGTGTGGGCCATTTGGATCAGTGACCAGGCCAGTTGCGGGGAGGGGCCGAGGTCTTGCAGCAACCGCTGTGAAGCGAGCCCGGCGTCGATGGCCTCGAAGCCTCGTCCAAGTGGTTCGAGCAGGTATGCCAGCCAGCGCAGATCGTCGCCCTCTTGGAGTCGGTGACCGAGTTGGTGGCGCAGATCGATGGCTTCGCGCCACGAGGACACCGAGGCGTCCGCTCGTCCGCACAGATAACTCTCAAACGCGTGTCGCTCCAACCACTGCGCCCGTTGTTCTGGCGAGCCACCACCTTGGTGCAGCGCCAAGTCGTATAGTTCAGCGGCCTCACCGTGGGCGCCCAATGATGCGGCGCGCTCGGCCGCTTCCGGCCCGAATCGAAGCACCGCGCCGGCGTCGCCGGCTTGGTGGCCGTGAAATGCCAACGCCGCCAGCGTGTCCGGGTCGACGGGCGCTTCGGCCAGCACGGCCAGGGCCCGTTTGTGCAGTACCCGTCGGTGATCGTCGGGTAGCTGGTCCAGCGCGGCACGCCGAGCCAATTCGTGGCGAAACGCGATCGTGCCGTCGTCAGTGACCAGCACCCCGGTGCGCAGGCATTCCTCCAATCCGGCGACGGCGGTAAAACCGACCTTGGACAGTAAGGCCGCACTGGTCCGCGGACCACACACCGCGACAGCATGTGCAGTGTCCCGCGCGGGCATCGACAGTCGCCCCAGCCGATCGGAGACCGCTTCGGCGACACTGCGCGGCAAACCGCCTTGGTCGAGGGCCCGGGGTCCGGCGGCCAGCACCTCGGTGACAAAAAACGGATTACCCCCAGTGAGCTGATGCAAGCGGTCGGCATTGACCCTGCTGCCCGCGGCGAGCACCGCCACTGCCTCGCGGCTCAGCGGCGGCACGTTGATACCGGTGAGCGCAGCGCAGGTGGCGATATCACCCAGCGCCAACGTCAACGCATGCTGCTGGTCGAGTTCATCCTCGCGATAGGACACCAGCAACAGCACCGGCATGCCTCCGATGCGCCGCGCTAGAAACCGCAACAAATCCAAGGTCGCCCCGTCGGCCCAATTCACGTCCTCGATCACCCATACCCAGCGCGGCCCACTCCCCAGCACCGCCAGCAACCGCGCATGCATCCCGGCGATGTCGCCGGCAGCCACTGCGGCGGCGAGTTCTGCGGCCTGGCCGGCGCCCAGCCCAGCCAACGCGTCGACCAA
>Ga0335075_10010851_pt1 | contig 13810 bp, 12 predicted proteins | sample Lox_Sample_24_FD_206723 | JGI IMG/M metagenome (GOLD analysis project Ga0335075, IMG submission 206723) | Soil microbial communities from Loxahatchee National Wildlife Refuge, Florida, United States - Lox_Sample_2.4 | ecosystem: Environmental > Terrestrial > Soil > Wetlands | place: USA...
GAGGTCACCCGGACCGTGATGCTGCCGTTGCCGGCCAGCGGCTGGCGCACGAAGTAGAACTGGTCGTTCACCGGCTCGCCGCCCGGCCCCAGCGAGTACACGGGCCCGCCGCCGCAGGAGATCGGCTGGGCCGGGCCACCCGAGCTGGTCTGTGCCGAACACGAGCCTTGGCCGCTCGTCTTGGCGACGAGCAGGCCGAGCCCGGCGGTGACGATGATCGCGACGATCATGCCGACGATCCAGCCGCGTACCGTGTGGAACTTGGTCCACTCCGCGTGCAGCACTTGGCCGAAGCCGTCGCGCCCGGCGGGCGCGGGCGGGCGGTAGGGCGTGATAGTGCTCATAGCGTCATTTCCTCGGCCGCCGTTCCCTCGGTGGCCCCGCCGGCGGCGGGGGCGCCGGCGGCGGGGGCGGCGCGGAACTCCACCGCCTCGCGGGTGAGCTCCATGTAGGCCTGTTCCAGCGTCGCCCGGTAGGCGCTGACCTCGGAGAACGGGATCTGCGCGGTGGTGAGCGCAGCCACGGTCCGTTCGGCGGAAAGGCCTTTGATCGACAGGACATCGTGCGCGGTCGCGGCGACCTCAGCCCCCGCATTGGCGAGGACCTTCATCGCCTCCGGGACGGCCGACGTGCGGAGCTGCACGCGGTCACCGGAGGCGGTCGCGATCAGGTCCCGCACGCTGGTGTCGGCGATGACCTTGCCGCGGCCGACGACGACCAGGTGATCGGCGGCGTCCTCGAGTTCGCTCATCAGGTGGCTGGAGACAAGCACGGCACGGCCTTCGGCGCCCAGCGCGCGCAGGAAGCCGCGCATCCACACGATGCCCTCGGGGTCCATGCCGTTGAACGGCTCGTCCATCATCAGGATCGGGGGGTCGCCAAGCAGGGCGGCGGCGATGCCGAGGCGCTGCCGCATGCCGAGCGAGTAGCCGCCCGCCCGCCGCTTGATGACCGACTGCAGGCCCGCCTGTTCGACCACCTCGTCCACCCGCCGGCTGCTCAGGCCCTGGGAGTGGGCCAGCCACAGCAGGTGGTTGCGGGCGCTGCGGCTCGGCTGCAGGGCGCCGGCGTCGAGCAGCGCGCCGACATGGTTCAGCGGGTGCCGCAGGGTCCGGTACGGCTGCCCGCCGACCAGGGCGGTGCCCGCATCGGGCGCGTCAAGGCCGAGGATCACCCGCATCGTGGTGGATTTCCCGGCGCCGTTCGGCCCGACGAAACCGGTGACCTGGCCCGGCAGCACGCTGAACGTCATGCCATCGAGCGCCAGCGTCGACCCGAACCGCTTGCGCAGGCCGGTCACATCGATCGTTGCTTCCATGCTAGGCAGGCTAGAGGTCCAGGCCTTCAAGGGTCGTCACGCCCGGGAGCCGTCTTACAGGTCACCGGCTGGCGGTAGCCTGCCGGGCCGCGGGTCCCCCGCAGGGGGGACTCCCTGATGCCTTGCGAGGGGGACGCGGCGACCGCCACCAGCGGCGACAATGGGAGACATGACCCTGGCAGCTGACTGGCGCACCGGATGGACGGGCCGCTTCGAGCGGGTCACCGCCACCCGGTACGGGCTCGCCGTGAGCTCGGGACTGCTCGGGCTCGCCGCGGTCGTCGAGGCGCTGGCGCGGGCCTCGGTGGCCGCGCATGCGCATCCCTCGGGGCCGCAGAGTCCGGCGTTCCAGTTTCTCGGCTACGGCCTGCTGTACTGCGTGCTCGGGCTGGCGACCACGCTGCCGCTCGCGTTCCTCCGGCCGGTCCAGGCGGCCTTCGTCCTGACCGCGGCCAGCCTGCTCTCGGTTGGCCTGTTCGGCTGCCTTACCGTGGCCGGAGCGGCGGCCGAGCTGGTCGCGGTGTACCGGTGCGGCCGCAACGGGAACTGGCGCGGCGACGGCGCGCGGTACGCCGCGGCCGGGCTGACCGTGCCGTTCCTTGTCCTGGCGCTCGCCCTCATCATCGGCGGTGCTGCCGGGACACCGATCCGGGTGCTGACCGTGCTGCTGGCGGCGCTCGTCCCGACGGCGGCGTGGGCCGGGGTCGCCCAGCGGTCGCGGGCCGAGGCCCGGTTGCACACCGCCGCCACGCAGGTCATCGCCGGCGAACTGGTGGAGCACACGGCCCGCGGCGAACGGGCGCGGATCGCCCGTGAGCTGCACGACGTGGTCGCGCACCACATCTCGATGGTCGCCATCCAGGCGGAGACCGCCCGGCTGACCACGCCGGGAATGCCGCCCGCGGGGGCGCAGCGGCTGTCGGAGATCGGGGACACGGCGCGGGCCGGGCTGACCGAGATGCGCCGACTGCTCGGCGTGCTGCGCGAGGACGCTCAGGCCTTCGTGGCGGACCGGCATCCGCAGCCCGGTCTTGACCAGCTTCCCTGGCTTGTCGACGAGGCCAGGGAGTCATCCGGCGCGGCGTGCAGGCTCATCATCTCCGGGCCGCCGGTCCCGGTGGACCCGGGCGTCGGACTGGCCGCGTTCCGCATCGTCCAAGAGGCGCTGACCAACGCGCGGCGGCACGCGCCCGGGGCGGCGGTCGACGTCGAAGTGCGCTACGGTGACGGCGAGCTGCGGCTGGCCATCCGCGACAACGGGCCGGGTTCCGAGGCGACGGCGACCGCGTCGTCCGGCGGGCACGGGCTGCTCGGCATGCGGGAACGCGCCATGGCGGTGGGCGGCGAGCTGCGTGCCGGAGCCGCGACCGTCGGCGGCTTCCTCGTCGAGGCGCGGCTGCCCGGCGTGTGCGAGACGGCCGGATGAGCACGCCTGCCGCGCCGGTGCGCATCGTCGTGGCCGACGACCATCAGATAGTGCGCAGCGGGTTCGCCGGGCTGCTCGACACGCAGCCGGACTTCAAGGTCGTCGGCACCGCCGAGGACGGGGCGGCAGCGGTCCGCGTGTGCCGGGAGACCTCCCCCGACGTCGTGCTGATGGACGTCCGGATGCCGGGCATGGACGGCATCGAGGCGACCAGGCAGCTGACCGGGTCGGGGACTGTGTCCGGCTCCGGGTCTGGGGATGACCGGCCGCGCATCATCATCTTGACCACCTTCGACCTCGACGACTACGTGTACGACGCGCTGTGCGCCGGAGCCAGCGGGTTCTTGCTCAAAGACATCACCGCCGAGCAGCTCTTCGACGCGGTGCGGGTCATCGCGGGCGGCGAGGCGCTGCTCGCCCCGACCGTCACCCGGCGGCTGATCGGCGAGTTCGCGAAGACCAGGCGTCCTGCCGGTCCCGGTACCGGGTCCGCGGTGGCGGCGCTCGGCTCGCTCACGCCGCGGGAAACGGAGGTGCTGCGCCTGGTCGCCGCCGGCCTGTCGAACACGGAGATCGCTGAGCGGATCGTGGTCACCGAAGAGACGGTGAAGACTCACGTCAGCCGGATCCTCGCCAAGCTCCGGTTGCGCGACCGCACCCAGGCGGTCGTCGCCGCCTACGAGTCGGGCCTCGTCGTTCCGGGCCACGACCGGGGGTTACGAGCCTGTAGCGGCACCGGGTATAGCCGCCGGTTTCTGACTGGCCGTAGCGTCATGCTGGCCGCGCGGAGGGCACGGCATCTGATGCGTCTTTATCTCTTTATCTCCGGGGAGCGAAGATGAGCACGTACCTCTTCCATGGTTTTCAGACCCCCGCCACGCTGGCGAGACTGCTTGAGGCGCCGGAAGACCGCGGCGCGGTGCTCGCGCCGATCTTCAAGTCCCTGGGCGGCCAGCTACTCGGGTACTGGTACGTCCTGGGCGGCGCGGAGGTGTACGTGCTCTTCGAACTGCCGGACGACATTACGGCGACGGGCATTTCGGTCAAGGTGGCTTCGTCCGGTGCGTTCGTCTCCCCGACTTGCACGCGGCTGATGACCGTGCCGGAAATGCTTACGGCTCTAGGGGGTTCGGGCACTACCGCCTACCGCGCCCCGGGCGAGCCAGGCTAACTCCAGTACTCCGGACGCCGGGCGGCGGTGGTGCCATGTTGGGAGAGCTCCATCGGGATGCCGTTGGCCAGCGCCAACTCCGCCGCCTTCGACGCGCTGTATGGGAGATCGAGAGCGAGGGCTTGTTAGCTCCAGGAATGGCCGTTCCAGTGGAGGATCAGGGTGTCGGTGCCGCTAGCCCCGACCGCCCAGCCGTTGCCCGCCGCCGCGAACCCGAGCCCGCTGAGCTGGGAAGCACCGCCGGGGACGGCGACGCTGGCCCAGTTCTTGCCCGTCCAGCGCCAAATCAGGCCGCTGGTGGCGGTCGCCGACGTGTACTTGTAACCCGTCGCCCACCCGGTACCGCCCGGCGCGAACGCGACGGCGCTGAACTGGGAGTTCTTCGATGCGGTGACGGCGGCGTTCTGCCAGGTCTTCCCGTTCCATCGCATGCTGATCGGAACCGAGGATCCGTTGCCGAAGGAGCCGGTTTCACCACTGCCCACCGCGAATGCGGTCCCGCCCGGTCCGGTCGCCACGCCGTAAAGGGAGCGCTGGCTGGGCCCGTTGAACGGGAAGGAGGTGTCGGTGCTCCAGGTGCTGCCGTTCCACCGGGCGAGGACAGCATTCGGGATGCCCTGGCTGGTGTAGCCGACGGCCCAGGCCGTCTTCGCCCCAGTGACCGCTACCCCGGTGAGGATGCTCTCCCCCTGTGTGCTGGGATTCAGCTTCGTGCTGGCCCGGGACCACGCCTTGCCGTTCCAGTGCAGGACGAGCGGCGCGATAACGGTCGACGTGAGGTTTACGCCGACCGCCCAGCCGCTGCTCGCCGTGGCCGTCACGCCGTACAACCCGCCGCCGATACCGGCGACATTAGTCACCTGGCTCCATGCCACCCCGTTCCAGTGCAGGAGCAGCGCATGCCCAAACCCGCTGCCAGTGGTACCGACTGCCCAGGCGTCCTTCGCGGAGTCCACCGTGATCGCGGACAGGGCGCCTGCCGTCCCATCGAGGATCTTCGGGCTGGTCACCCGCGTCCACGATTTCCCGTTCCAGTGCAGCATCAGCAGCTTGCGGTCGGACTCGCTGCCCGCGTAACCAACGGCCCAGGCGCTACTGGCCGAGGCGGCGGCAACGCCATCCAGCGCACCGGCTGCCCGGTAGGTAGCAGCGGCCGGACGAGCCGTCGTTTCCCGGGTTGTGGCGGCGGCCGTGGCAAGCTGTGCGGCTCCCGCTTGGGCCGGCAGGAAGGATAGCCCGGCCAGGCCCACGGTAACGCCAGCCGCGGCAGCCGCGAGCTTAGCGAGAAGACACGCGCGCATCGGGATTTCCCCTCATTTCCAGCTGCTGCCGTTCCAGTGTGAGATGACGCCCTCGAAGGGTGTCGTGGCCTCGGTCTCGCCGACCGCCCAGGCGTCACTGGCGGAGGTCGCGGTCACCCCGGTGACATGCTCTTGTCCCCCTGGGTTCGGGCTCGGCACCAGCGCCCAGGTGCGGCCGTTCCAGTGGATGATGCCGGTGGTATGACCGGGGCCGCCGCTCGGCGTTCCGACCGCCCAGGCGTTCTTGGCGGAGGTGGCCGTCACGCCGTCGAGGCCGGCGAGGGCGGCCGCGCCCGGTCCCGGCACCTTCGCCCACGCGGTGCCGTTCCAGCGCTCGATAAGTGGAACGCCTGCACCCTCCGCAAGACAGCCGCTGCATCCGACCGCCCAGGCGCTGCTCGCGGAAGTGGCCGCCACGCCAACGAGGTTGCCGATGCCGGCCGGGAGGTGAGTGGGCACCTGCTTCCAGGTAACTCCGTTCCAGCGCAGGATAATCGGCGGCCCGGCGGTCGCGGTGCCTTCGGAAGTGGAGTGGAAACCGACCGCCCAGGCATTGCGGGCGGACGTAGCGGCCACGGCCTGGAAAGCGCCGCTGATGCTCGGACTGGCCTGCTGCCGCCACGCGGTGCCGTTCCAGTGCAAGATCAGAGCCTTGCCGCTGGCGTTGCCGACTGCCCACGCATTACTCGCCGAGGTCGCCGCCACGCCATTGAGGCTGGCGTAGCTGCCCGGGCTCGGGCTTGGCACTGTCTTCCACGCGGCGCCGTTCCAGCGCAAGATCATCGTCTTGCCGCTGGCGTTGCCGACTGCCCACGCATTACTCGCCGAGGTGGCGGCAACACCGTAGAGCGCATCGTAGCCTCCGCTGGGCCCGGGGCTTGGGCTTGGCACTGTCTTCCACGTGGTGCCGTTCCAGTGCAGGATCAGGGTCTTCCCGGTGATGCTGGTGCCGACCACCCAGGCATTCTCAGCGGACGTCGCGGCGACACCGCTGAAGCTACCGCTATGCGTAACGGATGCGGGCTGGCCGGGGGATTTGATCCCCGCGGCGGCGGTTCCCGGCGCGACTGCGGCAACCGCCGCAACGGCCAGCAGTGGCACGGCGCCGATGGTCAGGTAACGAAAAGGCCGCATACCGATATCCACGTGACTGCCACCTTTCCGGCTTTGTAACCCAGCCGCGAGAATGATCCTTATCGAGTCCGTCGGCCGCCGCAGATGTGACACATGCTTCCGTCGGCCATGGTGCCCCAGCCGCCGCAGTGGTGGCAGTCGCGACCGGGGACAAAGGGACGCTGGCCTACGGTGCGGGTCTTCGGGTTGATGAATCTGTTATAAAACGCTAGCGGTCCGAGCACCACGACCAGCAGCAGGAATGCCCAGAAATGCCCGGTGAGCGTGAGGGCGAGGCACCCCAGCGCGAATACGACCGCGACAATGGCCAGTAGTTTCCTCATTTGCGTTTCCTCCCCAGAGTCCAGCAGACCCAGCGTGCGTCTAGCCGGAGCCCGAAGGCAGGGGCCGAACGGCCCATTCGCACCGCTGGGTCACATCAGCCCCGGCTGGGCCGACTCTCAGGTGGAAGGGCGGCCGGGTCAATGCCCGCCTGGATGGCGTAGCGGACCAGATCGGCTCGCCGGCGGGCGCCGGTCTTGTCGCGGATCCGCTCCAGATGCGATCTCACCGTGTTGACCGAAAGGAACAGCCGCTCGGCGATCTGGGCGTCTGTCGCTCCCCCGGCCAGCAGCGCCACAATGTCCCGCTCTCGTTTCGACAGAGGCCCGGCCGAACCGGCGGACCCGGCCCCGGGGTCGTCCGCGGGACCGGACTCGGCGGCCGCCCCGGGCAGGGCGATGGCGTCCACTCGGCTGAGCGTGCGGCCGGGCCGGCCGGTGCCTGGCGAGAGAGCCAGGTCGATGGCCTTCTCGAGGCCGAGTGCCATGCCGTGCGCGTAGGCCCGCTCTAGTTGTTCGCCTCCCAGGCAGGTACGCGCCTGGGTGAGGCTGTCCTGGCGGTAGCGCACATCAAAGTCGTCCCACGGAATGCCCGTCCGGTTCTGAAGTACCTGCGCGGAGCCGTGCAGCACAGCAGCCCGCTCCCAGTCGCCCAGGTCACCGGCCACGCACGCGAGGTACAGGCAGGCGTAGGCCAGGCCTCTGCTGTCCCCGCTCCGGCGGCTGATCCGCAGGCTCGCCTCGAACATGGACCCGGCGCCGTCGAGGTCTCCCTCCGCGCGCAGGATCAGGCCCATGTTCGCCGGAAGTTCAGAGCTTTCCCAGCCGATTTTCCGCGCCGCTATTGCCATGGCCTCCAGGTGGACCCGCGCGGCGGGAATGTCCCCGGCGCTCAGCGCTTGAAAGCCGACGTTGTTGTGCAGCAGGCAGTTAAAGAGATAGTCACCGGATCGTTCGGTACAGGCGATCGCTTCGCTGGCCAGTTCCAGTCCCAGGGACCGGGTCGGGTCGATGGTCAGGAGATAGTGCGCCAGGCTCTCGCCTAGCTGGACGTCGTCGCCGAGGTGGCGCGCACGCTCGGCGGACTCCTGCCCGAAGGGGAGTCCTGTCTCCGGCTCACCGGCGAAGTGCCAGGCCGTGCACAGTGCCGCCAGGGCCCGGCTGAGCAACCGATCGTCGCCCAGCCGGCGGGTAACCTGGACCGCCTGTTCGGCAAGGTCTCGTGCGGCGCCGATGTCAATCCAGCAGGCGATGAGCGCCGCGGTGTCCAGTGCCGCCGCGAACAGCGCGGGGTTCGCGGCGGCATCGGGCCGCCCGAGCGCCGGCCTGAGCAGTTCGAAGGCTTGCCGCTGGCGGGAGCGCGCTATCGAGTAGCGGTAAAGGGCGACGCCCAGCCGCAGCACCAGCGCGGTCCCGTCCAGGCTGCTTGCCGCGTGCTCACCAGCGCGCCATAGGTTGGCCTGATCGGCGTCCAGCCGGGTCAGCCAGCCGCCCTGGTCAGGCCCGGTCAGATGAGCAGCCGCTGCCTCGGCGACGGCCAGGAAATGCGCGCAGTGCGCTGCCGCGACGATGGCGGCCTCGTCGTCGTCTGCCTCGGCCAGCCGCTGCGCGGCGAACAAGCGGATGGTCTCGAGCAGCCGGTAGCACAGGCTTCCCCCGGCTGGCTCCGCGACCACGAGGCTCTTGTCCACTAGTGACCCGACCAGGCCCGCGACATCCAGCACGTCTATTCCGGAGAGCCCGCAGACCGCCTCGGCGGCGTCCAGGTCGAAAGCGCCGGCAAACACCGACAGGCGGGCCAGCAGCATCCGCTCGGCATCGGTCAGCAGCGCGAAGGACCACTCGACAGTCGCCCGCAGCGTCTGCTGGCGTTCCCGGGCGGTGCGGCTGCCCCCGGTCAGCAGCCGGAAGCGCTGGTCCAGGCGATCGGCAAGACTGCTCAGTGACATCGAGCGCAGCCGGGCCGCAGCCAGCTCGATCGCCAATGGCATCCCGTCCAGCTGCCGGCAGACCGATGCCACCAGCGGGCCGCTGTGCTCGTCAACGGTCAAGCTGACACCGTTTTCCCTGGCCCGGTCGGCGAACAGCGTGACCGCGTCGGAGGTCCCCGGTGACGCGAGACCGCCGTCACCGGGCCGGGGAAGCGACAACGACGGCACCCGGTAGATGATCTCGCCGCCAAGGCCCAGCGGCTCGCGGCTGGTGGCCACCAGCCGCACCCGCGGGCAGTGCAGCAAGATCGCCTCAACGGTCTCGGCGCAGCCGCCGATCAGATGCTCGCAGTTGTCCAGCACGATCAGCACGTCCTGGTGGGCGAGGGCATCGAGCAGACCCTCCAGCAGCGGCCGGCCCGGCTGGGCGGCAATCCGGAGCGCCTGGGAAATGGCCGGCGCCACCGCATCCTGGTCGGTGACCGCGGCCAGCTCCACCAGCCAGGTGCCGTCACCGGACCGGTTCAGCAGTTCGGCGGCTACCCGCAAGGCCAGCCTGGTTTTGCCAACCCCGCCGGCCCCGGTCAAGGTGACCAGCCGAGCGGATTCCGCCAGCGTCCGGACGTCGCGGATCTCCCGGTCCCGCCCGACGAACGTCGAGAGGTGGGCCGGCAGATTGTCTTGCGGCACCGGGTCGCCCAGCGGCCCCACCGGCGGAGAAATCCCCATCAGCACAGCGTAAGAGGTATCGCCAGGACGTGCGGAGATATCCGGCGTGCGTTGGCCCGCTCGGCATGGCAGCCGGACCATCGTCGCCATGCCGAGCGGGCAGTGGCTTGTGAGCTATTCAGTTCAGCTCGTCAAGCCGACCGCATTCTTGGTCTCAGTTATTCGCGGAGATCGGCGTGGTCACGCCGGTGAAACTGTTGGTTGGCAGCGCGGAGGCGGTAACCGCTTTGCTGAGCCAGATCCCGATCGCGTTACTGAAGATGTGGTTGAAGGCAATCGTGACGGTGACCGGCGTGCCCCCTGAGTACACCAGGATTCCGGTAGTGACCAGGTCCTCGGGCGATACCGGGGAGTCCAGCGTGTCGCCGTCGACGTTGTTCGTCCCGATCACGTTGCCGATCACCTTGTTGCCGCTGAGGTCCTCGAACGTGCCGGGCGCGATGATGTGGGCGTGGAAGGTCACGCCGGACAGCCCGTTCCCGGCGATGTAGTTGCCGGTGACCAGGTTGTCGTAGGAGGCGGTGCCTGCCGTCGCGTTGGCGAACAGGATTCCGGCGCCTTCGCCCTGCACCCCGTTGTTGGTTACCACGTTGTCCCGGATGACGTTGCGGTAGACGCCGGCGACCGATGGCTGCGGCTGGCCGGTGGCACTCAGCGCGTTGGGGTTGTGCCCGGGCATGGTGATCCCGCAGTCGGTGGAATTGCCGGTGACGACATTGTTGGCTACCAGGTTGTCGTGCGTGGGCCCGGTGTCGTCGCTCAACAGCACCCCGCCGGAGTTGTCGGCGATGAGATCCCGGCTGATCGTGGAGTAGGCGACGCCGGTGAAGTGAACGCCCTCGCCGCAATCGCCGCCTTGCTGGCACTGGAAATATTGCGCCGGGCTGACGCCGAAGCCGAGGTCGTTATGCACGATCGCGCTATTGGTAATCGAGATTCCGCTGATGTCACCGCCCAGGCCGGCGGCCAGAATGCCCTCGCCCTGGGCGTGCTCGACCGTGAAGCCGCTGAACTGAACGTTCGAGCTCACGATCACCACTCCGGCGAAGATGGTCTCCGGGCCGATGCCCGGCACGTCCACCTGAAGCGTCGGGGTGACGCCGTCTTCGTCGATGGTCGCGCGCAGGCCCTGCAGAGACAGCGGCTCGGAGATGACGACCTGCTCGTGATAGGTGCCTGGGCAGACCACGACGGTGCTGCCCGGGGCAGCGGCGTTGACCGCGGACTGGATGGTCCCGAACGCGGCCGACCGGCATGACCTGTCGGCACTGTACGCGCTGGCCTGCTGCGATACGTACAATGTTGGCTGATAACCGTCGTGATCGGTGGTAGCGGCCGACGCCGCCCCGGCTTGCGCGACGAGAGCGCCGGCGACCAGTACTGGCGCCAGCATCCAGCCCGCTATGTTCGTTATTCGCGTGAATGTCATGCTCCCCCCTCGGACCGAGCCCGTAGCCCGGAGGGCCGCTCCCCGTGAGCGCCCGGACTACAGGCACAAGTCACCCCCGGCCGCAGACGCGGCGCACGTCACGCTCAGGACGTCGTATGCCCGCTCAGATCGATACAGAATGACCTCTTGAGGCCATTTGTTGTGGACGCCGCCCGTGAACACCCTGCCGCCCCCGCTTGAGGATGCTAATAGGGCACGCTACCCCTGAATAAACTCGCTTACAAGGGCTCGTAAATTGCTCTAATTCCAATCCAGCACGTCAGAAAATGCCGGTATTCGGCGAGTCAGGGCTGGTTCGGGACGGTTACTTTTATGCCCTGAGCGGCTAGGACTTTTTCGCTGATCGCACCGAGGGCCTGGAACTCTTCCGCGGTGAGCATGTCGACGAGGAGCGTGCGGACGGCGGCGACGTGGCCGGGAGCGGTGGCCACGACCTTCTGCCAGCCTTCCTCGGTGAGGATGGCGTTGATGAAGCGGCCGTCGCCGGGGCAGGGCTCGCGGCGCACCCAGCCTTTGACCTCCAGGCGGCTGACGACGTGGCTCAGCCGGGACAGCGAACTGCTCGCCGTCGCGGCGAGCTCGCTCATCCGCAGTGTCCGGTCCGGGGCCTCGGACAGGCCGGACAGCACCAGGTAGTCGAACTGGGAGATGCCCGCGTCCTTCTGGAGCTGAGCATCGAGCGCCGCGGGCAGCCGGATGAGGAGCGCCACGAAAGGGCGCCATGCCGCTTGCTGGGGGTCGCTCAGCCAGTCCATAGTCCCATGCTACGCCGATTTGTTGACGCTTCAAATTTCTATCCGCGACCTGATAGATTTGAAGCGTCAACATTTCGCGGGGAAGGGCCTGACGATGAGCCGCTCTATTTTCGACCCGCTGGTTCCCGCGGGCGCGTACGACGCGTTCGCGGTCGACGCCGTGCCCAGGTCTGCCGCGCAGCGGCCGTGGGCGCCGTCGGACGGACCGCTGCCGGCGCTTTACCTCGGGCACGGCGCGCCGCCGCTGCTTGACGACGCGTTGTGGATGTCGCAGCTCGCGGACTGGACGCACACCATGCCGAAACCGCGGGCGGTGCTGATCGTGTCCGCGCACTGGGAGGCGGCGCCGCTGATGCTGTCGTCGCCCGCGGCCGGGACGCCGCTGGTGTACGACTTCGGCGGCTTCCAGCCCCGGTACTACACGCTGACCTACCCGACGCCGGATGCCTCCACGCTCGCCCGAGAGGTCGCTGCGCTCATGCCGGACACGGCGCCCGCCCACCAGCACCCGAGCCGCGGGCTCGACCACGGGGCGTGGGTGCCGCTCAAGATCATGTACCCGCTCGCGGACGTACCGGTGCTCCAGCTGTCGATCCCGACCTCGGACCCGCTGCGGCTAATCGAACTCGGGTCACGGCTCATGCCGCTGCGCGAGACCGGGGTGCTCATCATCGGGTCCGGGTTCCTGACCCACGGGCTGCCGTTCCTAACGGCGCAGATGGTGACCGGCGAGGTAGTGCCCGGATGGTCGTCGGAGTTCGACCGGTGGGCCGCGGCGGCGCTGGAGCGCGGCGACGTGGAGACGCTGGCCGACTTCCGCCGCGCGCCCGGGATGCCGTACGCGCATCCGTCCGCGGACCACTTCCTGCCGCTGTTCGTGACACTCGGCGCGGCGGCGGATCCGTCCGCGCCAGTCTCGACCGTCATCGACGGCTTCTGGATGGGGCTGGCGAAGCGGTCGTTCCAGGTCAGCTGAGCGGGATCCAGCGTCCAACCGACCCGGCGGACATCACGGACGCGGACTTGCCAGCCGGGGCGGCGGATGGTTGCCTGTGGCTGTGACGTTCCGGTGAGACGCAGATCGGCAGCGCAGTGGGTCACGTACCTGCTTGAGCCAAAGAACTGGATCATCGCCAGCACGCTGGCGGTGGGCTGGCACTCCGGTCGCGTGACGGGACTGGCCTGGGGGGCGGTCGCCGCGCTGTTCGCTGGCGTGCTCCCGATGGCGTTCATCAAGCGCGGTATCAGCCGTGGCCTGTGGGACGACAGGAACGTCGGGGCGAAGGGCCCCCGGCTGATCGTGCTCGGCTTCATCATCGCGTCGGTGACGGCGGGCCTGGCGGTGCTGGTGGCGTTCGGTGCGCCGACCGAGCTGTCCGGATATATCGGGTGCATGCTCGGCAGCGTCGCCGTGCTGGCGGCGATCACGACGGTCTGGAAGATCTCCATCCACTGCGCGGTCGCGTCCGGGTCGGTGACGATCCTGGCGCTGCTGTTCGGGCCGTGGGTGCTGCCCGCCTACCTGCTCGTCGCGCTGACCGCCTGGTCGCGGGTCGTGCTCAAGGACCACACGACCGCGCAGGTGATCGCCGGGGCGCTGCTCGGCGCGGTCGCCGCCGTGATCACCTACGCGATCATCCCGCACTGACCGTCAGAGCGGCCAGACGCGGGCGGTTTCGTCGGTGGACGCGGTGGCAAGCTGCCGGTCGACCGGACTGAACGCAAGGGAACTAACCGCGCCGGTGTGGCCCTCGAGAATGCGGACGGGCTTGCCGGTGGCGCCGTCCCAGAGCCGGACGGTCGTGTCCGAGCTGGCGGTGGCGACCATCCGACCGTCCGGGCTGTAAGCGACGACGAACGCGGAGTCAGTGTGGCCTTCCAGGGTGCGGATCAACGCGCCAGACGCCGCGTCCCAGATACGGGCGGTCGCGTCCTCGCTCGCGGCCGCGACAACACGCTCGGTCGGACTGAATGCGATGGACCAGACCGTGTCGTTGTGACCCTTCAGGATGCGCAGGCAGTTGCCGGTCGCGACGTCCCAGAGCCGCGCGGTTGAGTCGAAGCTCGCGGTCGCGATCAGCGCACCGTCCGGGCTGAAGGCCACGGCCGAGACGATCCCGGTGTGCCCGGTGAGCTCCCGCAGACACGCGCCAGTCGCGACGTTCCACAGCCGGGTCGTCCCGTCGCCGCTCGCGGTGGCAAGGAGCTTGCCGTCTGCGCTGAACGCGGCGCCGTAGACGATGTCGCTGTGCCCCTCGAGCACCCGCCGGCAGCC
>Ga0335075_10010852_pt1 | contig 13810 bp, 16 predicted proteins | sample Lox_Sample_24_FD_206723 | JGI IMG/M metagenome (GOLD analysis project Ga0335075, IMG submission 206723) | Soil microbial communities from Loxahatchee National Wildlife Refuge, Florida, United States - Lox_Sample_2.4 | ecosystem: Environmental > Terrestrial > Soil > Wetlands | place: USA...
GAGCGCCGACTCGGCGAGGCGGTGAGTGCCCAACGCCTGGCGAGCAGTGAGGCCCGCGCCGAGGCGGCCGACGCACGCGCCATTCTCCGCAAGCTCGTTCAACGTGCCGAGGAGACTGCCGATGGCCAGCGCGAGGCGCTCGCCATGCTGCGCGAGAAATGGTGGTTCAACATCGAACAGAACGCCAAGGCGTCAGGCGCCGGTATGGCCCAGGAGTTTGGAGAGAAGATTGCCGCTGGCCTCGAGAAGCGGCTGAAGGCCTTGAGCGCCGATGTCGAGAGCGTGACGAGGCGATTTCAGTGGGTGACGGCGCTGAAATGGGGCGCCGGCGTCGCCGTGGGGATCGTGTTCATCGTCGCACTCGGTGTGAACGCCCTCACTCCACAGGCGGACGGCCTCTCAAGCCAGCAGCTGCAGGCGGCGGTAGCCGAGCTCGTCCCCTGTCAGGTGGATAAGGAACGCCACATCTGCATCAAGCTCGACGATAAGCCGCAGCTCTCCAAGCTCCAGGGCGGGACACCCACGGCCGTCGTTCGTGGATTGTAGGTGTTTAGCTCAGGCAACCTCTCTTTGGGGTAATACCAAGATAGCGGGTACCCCCTTGATCGCGGCGCCACGGCCTTCCTATGCGGCCGTTTCTTCGCTGCGTGTCCGGAAACTCCACAAAAGTCGCGACCGAGCCATCTGACATTCAGACGTGGGGCGGGCTTGCCTCTCGTCCCATTGGTGCCACACCGCAGCGCATCCGTAAAGGCCTCCGCGCGGGCCTCCCGGCCCGTGCTCGCGAGCGCGCTGCGCGCGGCCTTGACGGATGCGCTGCGGTGTGGGGTTCCCAACTCGGGCAATCCCGCCCCGGCCACAAAGCGGCACCAGACGGCGTGTAAGCACCGTCCGGCGCCTGGCCACAACCACTATCCCAAGGAGATAGCTGTCATGGTTACCACGCACTCTATTCCGACTCTCGCGCCGCCGCAGGATCCCATTTCTCGCGATTTCGCCCAGAAAGACACACGTGCTCGGGCGCGACGACTCACCGTCTGCAACTCGTTGCGCGACATCCAAGGGCCGAACGGACGCCCGATGCGTGTTCCCCAGCTGCTCCTGCGGGGCGCCTGGCTCCAGCGCGCTGGATTTCACGCCGGTGTCCCGGTCAAGGTACACGTGAGCCGCGGGCGGCTTGTCATTGAGCGCGACCGCGATCGCGCCCCGCGGGAGGAGGTCCTGGCAAGGATCGCGCAGGTCACTGAGGGTGGCCTTTCCAAGCGCGACCTCGATGCGCTCATCCGCCGCTTGAAGCGAGACCGGATCGAATGATCCTGGCCGGCCGGCAGTGCTCCGGTGCCGCCGGCGTTCCCGGGTCGGGTCGCCCCGTCGCCGCCGATCTCGTCGACCTGACACGCAAAGCGCCGGACGACGCCATTACATCGAACTGAGATCGTTTGGAAGTAAAGGAGCGCTCGGGAGTGCACTTAGTTGCATTCTGGAGCCGAGCGCAATTAGGCTTGGATCAGGTGTACGAAAAAGTGCGCCTCGAGAACCTTGCCTGCCAGCACCGGGGATGGCTCCAAACCTCTCCCCGGGGGTCACCTCGAGTCGCATGGTGCCGGCGTCCAAACCCGGCGCCCGTACACTTTTGGTGTACGGGATTCCGTTAAGCATGCTTAACCGCGCTCCGCTATGCAAGCGTGAATAGATCGATCCGTTCACCCCCCTCCCCCGATGGAATACAGCGAGTTCAAGCAGTCACCGATCACCTGCGAGGCGTGCGGCTGGTCGGGGTTCGGCCGGGACTGCGAGGTAGGCGAGGTATTCGAGGGCGGGCAGATCAGCGAATATCACTGCCCCCGCTGTCACACGTACCTGCGGGCGGTGCCATGGCCGCGCGTGGGCGAGCCTCAAGGATGAGGCAGCCACGGTTGTGATCCTCGGTGGGATCGAGCCATCGACTACCACCATGTCAAGGTGGTGCTCCACCAGTGAGCTACGCAACGGATCGGGGTTCTCGGCTCCTTATTCCTGAGGACCACCACCGGTCCTCGCTCCGGCGCCAATAGCGGCGCCACAAAACCTGGAGAATCTCAATGCTTACTACTTCCACTGAATCCCAAGTTGCCGAGGCTGAAGCCTCCCTCCTGAATTGGGGCCCCGATGCTCCGCGCGGCGGCAAGGCGGTCCTCAATCGCGCCCTGAAGGAGAACACGACCGTCCCCCTGTTCTTCGCCCAGACGATGATCGCTTCGTTGAGGGACGTCGGCTACAACCACACCACCTCCGCGCTTTGCGAGCACGTCGACAACGCCATCGAGGCCGGTGCCACCGAGGTCCGCATTTTCTTCCGACAGACGGGAAAGCCGGGTAACTACCAGACTGACGTCGCTGTCTTCGACAACGGGAAGGGGATGTCACCGAACGTCCTCAAGGTCGCAACCTCCTTCGGAGGTTCCACCAGCTTCAACAACCGCTCGGATATCGGGCGGTTCGGGATGGGCATGAAAACGGCTGCCCTCAGCATGAGCCCGGTGATGGACCTTTATTCCTGGCAGGAGAAGCAGGCCTACTACTGCATGACGCTCGATGTGGAAGCCATAGGCAAGGACCGGGGGAATATGGTCTCGCTGCCGGATCCGAAGTTGCAGCCTGACCTTCCCGACGAGATCGTCGATCTTTTCGTGAAGCCAATGAGCTGGCCCGACCGTGGCGAGCAGCGCCTGTTTGCCGCGGATGTGGCCGAGCTGGAAGAGCGCCTCGGAAAGAGCGGTACCATTGTCTATATGCCGGCGTGCGATCGGCTGACCTACGCGAAGGCGCGGACCCTGGCGGAACACGCCGTTTCGGAGATGGCGCGCGTATACCGGCGGTTCATCGACAGAGGTGCTCAGCTATACGTGAACAACCGTCGCGTCGAGGCGTTCGATCCGACCTACTCGATGCCCAATGCCAGGCACGCGAAATATTTGGAGGGTGTGGAGAGCAAGCACAGCCGCCTTTACGTATCGAGGAGCGTCAAGATCAAACTAAATGGTGGGACCGATGCTCAGGAGGTTCCGATCACGGTCAAGCTCTACAGGTTGCCGATCGAGGAGTGGTCAGACCTTCCACGCAAGACACTGAGAAACGACCTCCGTGTGTTCGACGATCTCACCGTCACCATACTGCGTAATGACAGGGAGGTAGCGGCCAGAGCCATGCCGGAGCTGACCGGCCGGCATAGTGTCAGCCGTTGGTACAGGATACAGATCGATTTTCCCGGAATGCTGGACGAGGCCTTTGGCATCGCCTCGAACAAGCAAGGCGTCCGGATGAAGGACTACGTGCTGCAGGAGATCACCAAGGAAATCGGTCAGGACATCAGCGCCCTCAACGAGGAAATGAAGCGGTTCCAGGCGCAGAAGGCAAGCGAGCGGGCGGCGGCCAAGCCGGCCGCCAGCGAAATGCGGGCCAGCGAGGTCGACCATCAGCATGCAAAGCCGATCGATGCGGACCTCACGCCGGAGGAGAGGGAACAGCTGGAAGCGAATCTGCGAGGCCTGGCGGTGTCGATCAAGCGCGACGGGGAGACGGACGAGCAGGCCTTCGAGCGTGTAAAGGCATCGAAGTACCTCATGGTGTTCCGGCACGACGCTTACTGGCCCTTCTATCACGTGGAGCACAAATTCGGCAGGATCCTGCTGACGATCAATACGGCCCATCCGTTCTACGGCAGGCTGTATGAGCCGCTTCGGCAGCACCGGCAGCCGGAGCTCCCGGAAGGCGAGGGGGATACGGCAATCCCGGAGGAGCAGGACGGACCCATCGTCGCCTTGGAGCTCCTGTTGCTTTCCTTGGCTCGGGCTCAGAGCGTTCTGTCCACGCACAACGAGGATGCGCGGAAGGCGTTCGAGGCTCTCCGGCGCGAGTGGTCGGAGACCTACCGGGTCCAACTCGGAACCTGAGCAGGGGCAAACCCTGGACAGTACCGAGATCGCAGCGTAGTCTGATCGAGGCTCGATAGTTCGAACCAGCTGCCGGGGGGCACAGCGTCCCCCCGGCAGATCCTCGGACCAGAAGAGCGCTCGGGTTTGATGTTGACCTTAGGCGAACACAGCGTTCGCCGACAGAACGAGGTAAGAAAAATTATGTCAATTCCGCCTGCTTGGGCGACGTACGCCCTTTTTCAACGCAAGTTGTCGCGTTCCTCCTCTTCGACCATATCCGAGTGGGGCCTCGAGGCCGCGCTCAACTTGATCCTCGATCCGGGATTTTCCCCTGATCGAGCCAGCGAAGAGGATTTCCGTCGCGCCGATGCGAGTGCTGCCCGGAAACGCCGAGACCACCTCTCCCGCTTTCTCACCAGCATGGATGAGGACTTCGAGCCTGCGGACGGCAAGGACTCGCTAGCGCAGATAATGGCTACGCAGTCCTTGGACACCATGGCAGACAGTGTGGGCGGTGCCGACCGGAACCTGCTATCGGCGATCGGCGAAGGGTATGGGTATGACCAGGCTGCGCGTACCCTCGGTCAGACCGCGAGCTCGTTGCGCAGCAGGATGTTGAGGCTGCGGGGTAAATACGCGCATCTGAAACCGTAGCCGTCCGCTTCGGAAGGAGACGCCCTCCAGAGGCGCGACTGGGTCGAACGGCTCAAATAATGATCCGTTCGACCTCGTCGAGGCTGACCTGGTCGTCACGCCGGTCATAGAGACCAGTCGTGCGCGCGCTCTCGTGAGCGGCCATCTGCTGCGCGACCTCGAGCTTGCCACCGTTTTTCAGGTACTCCGTGATGCCGGTCGCGCGAAAGGAGTGATTCCCGATGCGCGTCCGAATCCCCGCCGCGCGAGCTCGCCGCGCGATCATGCGATAGGCATCCGGTTGGCTCATCGGCTCGTTGGAAAGCCTGCCGCTACGTCCCCGAGAGGTTCGGAACACGTAGCCTCTGCTGTCGCCGGCGAGATCGGCGCCTTCGAGGTAGGCATGCAGGTATGCCTCGAGATTGTGGTGGCATGGCATCTCGTGGCGCTTACCGCCCTTTTCATGGAGCCGCACCCAGGTTCGCCGGCCCTGCACGTAGATGTCCTCGATTCGCATTTTGAGCGCTGCGCCAACACGGGCGAACGTATAGACCATGAGGGCGATCAGCGCCCGATCCCGGAGGCCAATGGGGGAGGAGGCCTCGATAGAATCGAGCAGCGTCCGGGCCTCCTCGGCTGCGAGCACCGGGGTTTTTCCCTTCCTCACCGTGTGCTTCGGTCCCCGCACCGCACTTGCCGGATTCACCGCAAGTATCTGTCCGACGACCAGCCAATCGAACAGCATGCGGATCGCCGCGAGGTGCAGCTTCACCGAGGGAGCTGCCAGGCGATCCTGCAGGCCTTCGATATACCCGGCGACGTGCACCGGCTCGATATCGCGCAGCTCGCGTAACTCCTGGCGCTCGCACCAGGTTGCAAACCCCATCGCCGCTCGGGCATAGGCCCGCCGAGTATTGGGATTGCGGATGTTGGCCGTGAAGAATTCGACGAAGCGGCGGGCCGTGCTCTCGTTCGGCGCGAACAGCGCCGGCAGATGAGCTTGCGTCAAATTGGATGGAACGAGGCTACTTCTCATCGGGCGAATGCCTCGCCAGCTTCTTCTGATGGCCCTGCACCATCTGCAGCAGCTTTTTAACGTCTTCCGGTGTTTGCGCCTCTATGTCCAAACCCAGATCCTCACTCTTGAATCGCACCTTGCGACCACGACGAGCCTGTAGCCAGACGCAAATAATCGCCGAAACCGGCGGCAGGACGGCCCTTGCGAGCTCTATGGATTCGCCGAGATAGGTGCAGCTGGCGTGGACTGCGTCATACGTAAGCATGCAAGGTGTAGCAACCACCCCTTGCAGCTCGAACGCGCTCCTCAGCTCTCGTCCAGCAACAGAAATGTCCCTCGAGGTCTCGTCCTTCGCAGGGACCGGCGTGACGAGCAGACTGGCTTCGGCCATACATCGTTCATTTTAGGAGTGATAACGTCCTTTATCATACATTAATGAGGTGGAGCTAAACCCCATCTCGCCGCACCTGGCGGCGTAGCCACTCCGCCCTTGGACTGCCGCCTAGGCTCGTTGAAGCCCATTCCAGGTCGAATTCATCGTCTGGGAGGCAATGACTCCAAACGACTTTCCCGTCCTGGTGGCGGCTCGCTTTGCGGCCTCGAGGACCTGCGCGGTCGTGGAACTGCTGGTAGCCGCATACTCGGCCGTGGGCAGCTGGTACGACACTCCGTCGTCCGCCCGAATCGTGCGATTGAACCCTTCCTTGCCCATCTCCTGATGAAGGGTGTCGTAATCCTGCCACGTTGCGCTGTGTAACTCAACTCGAATCACAAAGGTAGACATTTCGGCAATCTCCTGGCCCCTGGGGGACCAACTATTGAGGGCAACATCAACCCTCAATGTTATAAGGAGCCGAAAAACGTCGTGCGTTGCACGTCCGGCATCAGCGGCTCTGGCTCACCAGACGGCTCAGCGGTACTGGCGAAGCCACACCGTCGTGTAAAACGATGATGTGCTCCGGCTCTGCCGCGAACCACGCGAACGATCTCCAAGCCAACTCCGAGGCCGTCTTCCTGAATGCCCCCTGAGCGCGATCGAGATACGCTGTGACGAATGCAATCCGATCGGTCTGGAAGCCTGCATTCTTCGCGATCTCCAGGAGGGCCTCTTTCCGCTTAGCAGTGATGGGCCCATCGGTAGCCACGGCCTCAACAAACACCAGCAGAAACCCAGTCTCGGCTGTGCCGAGATCCACCAGGATAATGTCCGGGAGGTTTTGATCAGCATTTATCTTCAAGCCAACCTTGCTCGCAAGCTCATCGTCCCGGGCGACGACCTTCGCACCGCTTTCACTGACCCAGAGCACGGCCGGGTGTACCAAAAATCGCTTGGCAAATTCCTCAATCACGGCCTTCGAGATCAGCGAGCTCGGCCCAGGCGCCATGCGGCGGGTCTCGCCGTTGGGGAAAGTAACTAGGATGCCCTCACCCGTCGTTGCAGCGCCGCGCCGCAGTATTGCCGTTCTCGCTAAAGCAGCGGCCGACAGATTCGCGGTTCGCCATGCTTCGGCCGCCTTGGTAAAGGCCTTCTCATCGAGGGTGGGATCAAAAAGTGCTGCGAAACTCTGTCGCAATGCATAGCGCGGCAAACTCGAGGTCGTCGGCAACCCGCCTCGTTCCATCACCGCGTTGTTCGGAATGAATCCCTGGCGGATCGTCTCGTCGCGTAGCGGCTCACGGCTGTTGTCTTGATACCAGCGGGTCCCCTCCTCCACATGAAATCTAGGTTTCATGACCTCGTCGCCGTAAGCCCTCCGCTCGTACTCGTCTTTCCGAGACGATTGCTGACTCGTCATTCTCATCACATGCTTGGGAGCCAGCCACTTCTCCGAACCCTCTACGGCTCCGATATAGAGCATCGTGAAAACAGCTGATGCAGCCATCTCCCGCACACAATAGGACCGGTTTGACACCCCTTCCGGGAAGATCACTTGCAATCGTTCGTGAACGGCCTTCCGATCGATATACGGTGGCAGCATCAAGCCCCCGCCTCGGAATACAGCGCGGTCGCTGCCCGCTGTACAGCCGATACACTTATGCGCGATCCAATCGCGCGCCTTAGTTCGGACGCCGCCGGCAGCGGCAGATTTTCAAGCTCATACGCGGAGACCGCCACGCTACCACTCAAACAGCGGAATGCACGATCAGTCGCATTCGAGTTGAGAAAGGCCGCAAGCAGCGCCGGCGATACAGACGGCCGCGCTTTAATCGGGAGAAGCATATTCAGGTGATTCTCGACAGTCACAGACCCGTGCTCCTCGAGGAATGTCCCTGGCATTTCCGCGGCAATTAACCTCCGTGCCTGCTCTTTGGCTGTCGTCCGCTGAAGTAAGACACAAGGACTCCTCACGACCATCCATTCATCGCCGGCTAGAACGCGAAAATAGGGCTTGTGATTACGCTTTTCTGATCGGAAGACGAATCGACCGTCGCTCGTCACACACTCTGCCCAAATGAGCGGAATCGCTCCTTTCCCCTGCTGGCCGACGATCTGATCTTTGAAGCGATTCCAAACGAGTGGTCCAGTGCTGACCTTATAGCCCCAGTCTGCGAGGCGATCGGGCATCGCCCGTAGCCGGCGCGATAACGTTGCTTCACCTGCGTGCCGCGGCAAGATCCATGGTTCATTAGCCTGATGCGGCAGCGTGAGCTCTCCCGCCGTCTCCGGGACCACCTCCCTCCCCGGCTCTGGGTGGATAATGAATACCTGTGCGCTCTTGCGCTTACCGCACTTGCGATAGGTAGCAAGCACCGTTTCCTGCAGTACGTCCTCAAACACGCCTTTCCGCATCGAAACAAAATCGATGCTCACGGGCGGAGCGTCGCTCCAGAGGACAGCTCGAAGATTTTTGAAATACTCACCAGCCAAAAAGCTCGAAGGCGTTAGAAACGATACAAGGCCGTCCTCCTTGGCAAGCTGCACCGCCAGGTCCATGAACACGCCATATAGATTCGCGTGCCCATACAGACTGCGAGCAAATCGCGCGCGCTGCGCGCTCGGCAGCTGAAGGCGCCCAAAAGGTGGATTACCTATCACCAGATCGTATGAGGTACCGGCGGCGTCGACTGCCAGGCTGTCGCGGACCGCGATCATTTCACGAGGGCGGCGGCCACTCGGTCCCAGGACCGGTAACATCGCCGCCTCGAGAAAGACCTGCCCAAGCCAGGCCGCGAAGCGATCTTGCTCGTAACCTCGAACTCGAGTGGCAATATTCTGCGCAGCGATCGACGGAGTGCATTGCTTCAGCGTTGGTAATGATCGCTGCACGACCGAAATGAGAAACGCCCCTGCCCCGGCAGCTGGATCAAGCACAGTGGCCGTCGACCAGTCGATCCCCGCAGCTTCCGCTTGATCAAGAAGACGATTTGCAAGCGCTGGCGGCGTGTAGTGGATTCCATGGCGGCTCCGCCATTCTGTGGGCAACAGGCTCGTGTACAGCAGACTCAGGTGGTATGCAGCTTCCGGAATGGTGAGTTCTGCCGCGGTCGTGCCGAAGCGCGCTGCGGCCCCAAGCAGGGAACTACTCACGTGCGCAGAAGCACACTCGTCAGGTAGCTGTAGGAGCGACATCTTTCCCGTGCTGATGTGCTTCCACCAGGCACTCACGGCCTCAACAGTCACTCTTTCGGAAAGCGCTATCGCGGTCATGAAAGCCGATGTACGCACCTGTGCGCGGAGCTCAGCCCGCTGCTCTGCGAGCGTCGGCGGGAAGCACTCGAGACCATTGTCTACTCGAGTGTCGAGTGGCTTTAGATTTTCACGGAGCGTCATGAGACTCTAAGAGCGGCGGCCATGCTCGGAAGGCATCGTTCCGCCGCGTGTTGCTTTCTCGAATCAGGCTTCAACGTACATCTCGATCAATTTCGAGATGACGCCGCTCCGAAAACAGCTCTCCCTGCGCCGCCGCCCGATTGCGGGCGATGTAATCCCGCATGTACTCGCGCAGCACCTGCGCCGCGGTCTTCCCCTCCCCTCGGCACAGCTCAACGAATTCCTGGCGGATCTCCCGCTCGACCCGAAGCCGCAGCCCGGCGTCTTTGGTCTTGAATGGCATCAGTGACATGGCGGCGAGTGTAACCTCTGGATACACGTCTGTATATCCGCTAGACTGTTCCTGTACACGCGCACAAGCGTGACAGTGTGGTAGTGTGTACACGTGGAGACGTACACATGAAGATTATCGCGGTGATTTCCCAGAAAGGCGGTGCGGGCAAGACCACCCTCGCCGTGAATCTCGCTGTCGCCGCCGAGCTCGAGAACGCCGCGACGGTGCTCATCGACCTTGACCCCCAGGCGAGTGCCAAGACCTGGCACGACATCCGTGCGCGCAAAGACGCCCCCTTCGTTGTCTCCTCTCAGGCGAGTCGTCTCGAGGAAGTGCTCGAGGTCTCACGGTCGAACGGCGCCGAGCTCGTGATCATCGACACCGCACCCCACTCCGAATCGACCGCGCTGGCAGCGGCCCGAGCGGCCGACCTGGTGCTCATCCCCTGCCGTCCCGCGATCCTCGACCTCAAAGCGATCGGCATCTCCGCGGATCTCGCGGCGCTCGCCAAGAAGCCCGCCGCTGTGGTGCTGAACGCCGTACCTCACCAGGGCCGGCTTGCCGATGAGGCCGAAGAAGCCGTGCGCAGCTACGACCTCGCGATCGCCCCGGTGAAGCTGACCCAGCGCGCCGCCTATGTGCACAGCCTCACCGCCGGACAGGCCGCGCAGGAGTTCGAGCCGGAAGGCAAGGCGGCCGCCGAAATCAGCGAGCTCTACAAGTGGACATGTACACGAGTCCACGCGTCCACACATGAACCTGTGAGAAAGACCGCATGAAGCCCTCCGAGGCCCTGCAGCGCCATCGCGAGACGATCCGGCGCGTGATCGAGTCCCACCGCGCCCGCAACGCTCGGGTGTTCGGGTCCGTTTTGAGCGGCAAGGACACCGAGGAGAGCGACCTCGATCTCCTGATCGACCCGACGCCCGAAACGACGTTGTTCGATATCGGCGCGATCCGCGTCGAACTCCGCCGGCTTTTGGGGGTGCCCGTGGACGTGCTCACCCCGAAGGCGCTGCCCGAGAAAATGCGGGCGGCGGTGCTCGCGCAGGCACGGCCCGTATGACCGACGAGAGCCGGGTTGCCGACTATCTCGGGCACATCCTGCAGGCGATCGACCGCATCGAGTCCTACGCCGGCGAGCTCACCGAGCGCCAATTTCTCGACAGCGGCATCACCCAAGACGCGGTGATCCGCAATTTCGAGGTGATCGGGGAGGCGAGCCGCAATCTCGAGCGGAATTGCCCGCAGTTCGCGGCGGCTCACCCGGAGCTACCCCTCGTGATCGCCTATGAGATGCGAAACGCCCTGGCACATGGCTACTTCAAGGTCGATCTGGAGATCGTCTGGAAGACCCTCCGGAACGATCTCCCTGGACTGCGCCGCCAGGTCGAGGACCTCCTGAAAACGCTGGAGCAAACCCAAGACTCCCGAGGATCGACACCATGACCAAACGAGCCAATCTCGCCGCGGCGCTGCAGAGCGCGACGCGGAGCGGGGAGGGCGCTCCGATCGCGGCCCCCGCCAGTGCCTCGCCGAGTGCCGAAGCGCCGCACTTCGTCGCGCGCACCCCCAGCCGGGTCGGCAAGAAGACCGTGGCGGCGCATTTCGACCCGGCCGTATCCCGGCAGCTCAAGCAGATCGGTATCGAGCGCGACCGCTCGACGCAGGATCTCCTGCGCGAGGCGATCAACGACCTGTTTGCGAAGTACGGCCGGCCGCCGATCGCATGATCGTGCACACGCCACAACGTGTGAACGTGTGTACACGTATGCACGTGACATCCTCGAGATATCCGACGGTACTTTCGTCGTGACGGATCGCTCGGACGGCTCGCCAGGCCCGAAACCCGTGAAGGACTTGTTGCCCCGGGAGCTCAAGCAGCCAGGCGCCGCCATCCAGCGGTTATTCGACGACCCTCTGCTCGTCGGCAGCGAGGGTGACGCCGACGAGACGATCCTTTACCAGCACTCGGTGCTGTGTCAGACCTGCCTTCCTTACCGCAACCCAGGCGACGTGCGGCTCTGGCAACGGCGAAACGGCATTGTGCGCCTCGAGGTCCAGGCGGGCCGGGCCTATGACAGCACGAAGGACGACTTCGTCGACGTCGGGCTGCCATTCGGACCCAAGCCGCGGCTCGCGCTCTACCACCTGAATGCCGAAGCGCTACGCACCCAATCCCCGGCCATAGAGCTCGACGACAGCCTCACGGCCTTCGTGAAGCGCACCTTGGGGTTGGATGCCGGCGGACGAAACATCCGCACCGTCAAAGAGCAGCTCACACGCCTCTCGGCGGCGGACTTTCGGTTCGGCACGGTGGGCAGGGAGGGGCGCTCGATCACTGTGAAGGGGGCCGTCATCGAGGGGTTCGAGCTTTGGACGGCGCGCGATCCGCGTCAGCGGGTGCTATGGCCAACCACGGTGCAGTTTTCGCAGCGCTACTTCGAGAGCCTGATGCGACATGCCGTGCCGCTCAATGAGACGGCTGTGGCGAACCTCTCGCACAGCGCCATGGCGCTCGACATCTACACCTGGCTCGCGCAGCGGCTCCACCGAATCCACGCCGGAAAGACGGCCCTCGTCCCCTGGACCTCCCTGCATGAGCAGTTCGGCCAAGGTTACGCACACGTTCGGGAGTTTCGTCGCGTCTTCAACCGGACGATCAAGCAGGTGAGGGAGGCCTACCCTCAATCCAAGTTCGACAGCGATGAGCGGGGCCTGCATCTTCGCCACAGCAAGCCTCCGGTCGCCAGCCGGCTCCTCGCCTTGGCGCCGCCGCGGTAGCCGAGCTGCCATCGCCGTAAAACACCACCTTGACATGGTGATGGTCGGCGATTCGATCCCACCCCAGAACAAAACCTTGCCAAGATTGCGTGGTAGCAGGGGCGGGATTTGAACCTACGGCGATCGGGTTACCGCCGTGAAAGGGCGATGACCCGTCACCCGCAGCCGTATGGCGGAGAGGGTGGGATTCGAACCCACGAACACCCACGGCCACTTTGTCACGCAATCCACGGTCACTTTGTCACGCTTAGGGCCGAAAACTCACGGTCACTTTGTCACGCAATCCTATAGTTAAGAACCTATAGCTTCCCGATAGCTGGCCTTGCGGCCCTGTGGACGGCTCGCGGACGCGACCCGCCCACAGGCTCCGCAGGCCCAACAGCAAGCTTTGTCGCGGCGGATTGGAAGCAGGGGAGGGGGAAGCAAGGAAAGAGAGGCGATCGTCGCTCCTGAGCCGTCCTGAGAGGTTACAGGGGGCGGTGGAGTGGCGATCTCCCGATCTCGAGGTCGGGAGATCGAATCTCTCCCGGCGACGGCTCGGCCATGCAGGTCGCGATCAATCGGCCATCGGGCGTTCCGGCAATTCGAACAGCGCTCGATCCTCCGCGCGGGTAAGAGCCTCATCCAACCAGGCGCGCAGCTCAGTGGAAGGGAGGTGGCCTTCCTCGACCCGCGCGAGCACGATGGCGCCGACAAGCACCTTGCGTCTGGTGTCTGCCTTCCGGTTCCGGCGCGCCTCAAGCGAGCGCTGGCGGGTAGTGATCCGCTGCTGGCGGGATCTGAGCTCCTTCAGCCGTGTTTCGAGGGCGGTGATTCGTTCGTCAAGCTTCGGCATGGGCGACCTCCCGTCATCCTCCGCGCGTGGGAGGGAATGGTCGGGTGCTGATTCGTTGTGGCGGTCTTGGTTTGCTTCCCGGCGGTGCACCGTTCGCGTGGCATCGCGCTAGCGTACCGCCGTGGCTTGGCGTACGCTACTCGAAGGCAGAATTGGCGTCTACAGCGCACTTATACGTCGCTGCGCGACGTCGGAATAAAGAGAGCACGCGTTCCGTGGCCATTTACCACTTGCACGTCAAGGTGGTCTCCCGCGCCGAGGGGCGGTCCGCTGTGGGCGCAGCTGCCTATCGCTCCGGCTCGCGCCTCACAGATGAGCGCACCGGCTACGCGTTCGACTACACCGACAAGCCCGGTGTCGAGCACACGGAGATCATCGCGCCCGAAAGCGCCGCGGCGTGGGTGTATGACCGGACCACGTTGTGGAATACCGTTGAGCACGCCGAGCGACGCAAGGATGCACAGGTGGCCCGCGAGATCGAGATCGCCTTGCCGGTGGAGCTCGCCAAGGACCAACAGGTCGAGCTCATGCGCGATTTCGTCCGGCGCTCCTTTGTCGCGAAGGGCATGGTGGCCGACTT
>Ga0335075_10010853_pt1 | contig 13809 bp, 14 predicted proteins | sample Lox_Sample_24_FD_206723 | JGI IMG/M metagenome (GOLD analysis project Ga0335075, IMG submission 206723) | Soil microbial communities from Loxahatchee National Wildlife Refuge, Florida, United States - Lox_Sample_2.4 | ecosystem: Environmental > Terrestrial > Soil > Wetlands | place: USA...
ATAACTCTTTCCCGCTTTCGGACCTCATTCGCACACTGTGCCCTCGTCTGTCCGACTAATATTCTCATTCTCCCCATCTCCTCCTTCAAGCCTCTGGCCGCCTGCTCCGCACTCTTTAGCTGCATTTTAAGTGCGCGTTCAGTCGCCTCCGCAAGTCCTAACCGCCTTTGAGCTTCAGCTTGCTTCGTTTGTAAACGTTCGAAATCGGTCGTTTGCCGGAGAGCGTCATTTCGTAGCATTCTGATTGTTTGAGAGAGATTTTCGCGTTGTTCCGCATCGCGCTGTAAAGGCGTTATTAGCATCCTTACCTTCAAATATACCCCTTGGCTTGTAAAGACCGCCAAGGCAAGTCTATTATTGGGAGGGAGCAATAGAAGGTCGTACGTCTCGTCGCAAGATGAGGTCATTGACGACACTCATTATCCTTCCCATTGTTGACTCAAGCCCCTCATCCTTGTCGGGTCTCGCAAAATCGATTGCTTGCCCATTTCGTAAGAGGCCGCGTGCCAGCAGGAGATTATTGATATAGATGGACGCGGTTCGCAGGTTATCTGCCTCCATTGTAATGTATGAAGGAGTAAATGACTAAAACAGCCACTTTCCGAGATTGATATCCAAATTATGGTGAGAAAGGCTGGCGCAATATATGATTTCACGGGGATGGCCGTTGTTGGGCGCGACCAATGTAAACAAAGCCAAGAGAGCCAGGGCTAGCTTCGGGCGAGGTCCAAAACGGCAAACCTCCAAGGCGGTCGCAATAGGCAGAAAAGTGGACATGCTATCACCACGTGATAATCCCATGACCCTCGAAGTTGCAGTCAGTACTGTATGTATGGATCCACACTATACATCAGACAGCCTCTTCAGCCCAAGTTTAAGTTATCAGCAATGGTCTTTCAGCGTCCTTATTCCCACATCTTTAATTGAGGTGACCCCTCATAGGTTCCAATGTTTTGCCAATGCTGTCTAAACATCAAATTGAAAGCCATAACCCATGGCCTGTGCCATGGCACCCAATCCAGACCCGTCCTGCTTCTGATAACGCCATGCATTAAAGAAACTTTTTTTATTGATACAAGCTCAGAATCAGTCCACATCCATTCCTCCCTCGCTCAATTCTTCCTCAGTTTCATCTCCTCTCAGACCCAGTAAAGCTTTCTCCACATCATCGAGGTCTTCCTCGTCGTCGTTTTCACTTCCCAGACCAAGGATTTCTTTATCCATATCATCAAGATCTTCTTCATCTCCGTCGCCAGGCCCCATAGGCTTCTCATCTTCTGTGTCACCCTCAGCTCCATTCACTGGAGCTGGTTGCTGCACACAACTAGTACCAACAACGCCGAAATCGATACCCTTATGACCATCCCACCTATCGAGCCTTCTACCCATTCTCCTGAAAGCTGCAGCATATGCGGACAGCTCCTCACCGAAATCATCTTCTACGGCGGTGAGAGGCATCAATCCACCAAATCCTCTCTGTCTAAACAACCCGGGAGGTTTACCTCGATACTCTTCCGATTCGCTATCTTCAAATGGGTCGACCATCTCTTCAAGTCTCTTGCCCGCCCTAAATAATGCACCTTCAACCTTTCGAATTTTCCTAGCCTGATGGTGCTTTCTCCGTATCCCTCGACTGAGAATGTAATTAACACGTTGACTCCTGTTATGCTCAACCGCAAGCTGATGAGCAGTTAATGGCCTGGACCTCCGAGTGGTGCCATCATTTGTCATGATGATATGGCTGAAGCCTGAGGGTCCTGGCGAAGAGCCATCAATGATCTGTTTTATAGTCCCCCCAACTCGAGACTTTGGACCATTGAGAACGCTTTGTATACGCATATTGGGGGCAACGCGTGGAGGTGGTGTGGAGCGGGTACTGTCAATATCCGATTCGTACTTTGATGGGCGACTCTTGGACAGCAGTGCTGCCGGGCTGGCGACCTCCTCAAGAGGAAGGTTAAGTTTCGGCTTGGGGCCCCGCTTTGTTGGACCGTATTCGGCTTGTAATGCAGCTTGGTCTGCTTCAATGATACGCCTTCGTTCCTTCATTTTTGCATGTCCATATTCTATCTCTTCCGGCGTATCCACGTTTTCTCTCTGTACTTGTTCATCGGACATATACTGGAACCTAGGAACACCCTGATTCCGGAGACTCTGACCATAGTCAACTCCTGCGCCAAATGGATTTTCATCAGCACCCTCTTCGGTGAAGTCCGACTCAAGATAGAACCACATCAACCATAAAAATGCTCTTGCGCGAGACTCGCTAGTAATTGTGGGACGCATGATCAAATCGTAGAAGTCTCGAGGCGGCGGGAAATGAAGATCTGTAATTTTCGGTGCAAATTGTGCCAAGACAAATATCAAATTCACAGGGTTGGTTCGAGGTATCGGAGTCTCCTTGATCTTTTCAAGAGAATTGGGCTCTGGCCTGTCTTCAGATGCACCTTTCAAGATCGATTTCAATCGAGGTGCGTCTTGAAGCTGTTTATATGAATTCGGATCCTGGTGTGCTTGCAATGATGGAATTGCATGATATGTCCGTAATTGAGCTCGCATTTCGGGGAAGACTACGGCAAGATTAATACTGCATTCAAAATTTTAGATTTGGAACGCTGAAAATGTAATATCAGATCAATTTCAACACTCACAATTCAGAGTCGTGTTCATCCGACCTAGATTGACCAGCAGACAGACCATAGCCATATTCTTAGCAGGCTCATTCTCGCTGAGCAGCTTGTCCCGCAGGATCTTACTAGTCTTGCTGCTCCTAGCCATCGCATCGATATACAATTCAGAAAACGTCTGCTTGCGCATATTAGGGTCATAGCTGTTTGTAAAAACTTGCATGTCATTATCAAAGATGAGCTTCAAGAAGTCGTATTGAATGTCCTTTCGCCAAAGCGGTTCTCCATCTTCTTTCTTCAAATGCCTGACTTTATTGCCACTGTATATCGATGTGTTTTCTGATGCCTTTGCCTGTCCTGCTTTACCCCGGCCCTTCCCAGAAGGGTTCTTCCCAGACTTTGGACCAGGTTTCGTGGCCTCGACGTCATCTTCAGTCATGTCTCCAGCGTTTCCGTTTCTACTTACGGACGGCGTATTTTGACGGGAATCAGGATCGCCGAGAACGTGCAGCAATGAGGTTCTTGGATCAGGGCGAGATGGTGAGGATGGTGCGGTTATGTGTTCATCCATTTCGGAAGCCGCAATGGTGGAGCCGGGCGAGCCCCTGGCGTTTTGATCCATAACTGGGCAGGATAAAATGATTCTACATTGATATGACTCTTCAGAGATTTCAGCCAGAAGTGCGTAATATTGAGTGACAAGAGATAAATTTGATGATGAAGCTAGCGAGCATTAAAGGAATAAGCCACCAGGGGAGCATTCAGCCTTCCTAGAAGCTATTCGGAATCTTCCATGATGCAAACCGTTAGCGCGACTCTTACTAAGGCGAAGCTTGCGTTGCGCAAAATTCTTTCTCTGTTCCGTAGTAACAATCACGCGTCGTAAGAAAACAAGTACTTCAACAAGTTTATTCATCTCATATATACTACTCTTCGAGTTGTTTCAATCGGCGAGGTCAGAGGTATATGCCACAAAAGGGCTCCAAACCCTTGCTAAGGTTATATTGTCTCGGTGCATCAGCGTAAGGCTTCACATCATTACTCCAGTTATCAGAGACTCCTTTTATTTCAATATGATTTCTACTATTTTTATGCAATAACAATTAAAATAAACCCACATATTGCCTACCTCCTGACCACTCCATGGACTTGAGCGTCACTTATATAAATATCGTTCGTGGGAGAAAGAACCCAAAGCCTAGACAGCTAGTCCCATCCACCCTGCTGGTGTTGAATAAGTGCACCAGGAGGACTAATCAGGACAAACATTCTCTTTCCACGACCTTCACCCTTCAGGGATGTACACACCTTAGTCCCTACAGAGTTGTTGACAACCTCTCGTATGCTCCAATTCTTACGTTTTCGCCTGATTAAGTCGGCGGACGACCATTTAGCTAGTGGACTCTATCCTTATACAGCGGCTTTGATGATGAACCTGATCAATATTGACATGTTGACTTGTTATCAATAGCTTCGCACGACATCTAGCTCGGAATGCTGTGGTCACGCATGGTGACATTGGACCTTTTATGATAGATAGGCTGGCCAATCTGGGAACGAGCCTCAGATAACCCGGTACCTCATTATTTAATGGATCCTATTGGCTGAGTCATCGCACAGCCATCAACATAATAGGTCTGATTGTATTTGAACCATTGATGATCAAGTTCCATCTAAGAATGAGAGCAAGAACTTCGAGAGCAGCCGGGCAGGGTGATCCTCCATGAGGTTGTGGTGGCCAGACTGATCCTGGTCATTGAAAACCGAGACCGTTGATAGAGCTCTCATTTCTGCTTCTGAATATGGTCAGCATTGTTGTGGCTCATGAGGACAGTATACCTACTAGAATCGGCGATGATCTGACGAATGCCGTACACCATGTCTTGCGTGGCTTGACTCCAATTGCTACTTTGACATCCATCCTGCGCGATTGGATTGAATCCTCCTTCACTCGCGTGGCCATTCGGCTGCTTATAGCTCCTATACATGTCGTGAAAAAGCTGTGTACACTGGCGGTATGGCTTATCCTCCAATTGCCAACAGGCCTGATAGCTCTCGTTACGCAGTCCTGGGGATATTTCTACGTCACTGAAGACAAAGTTGTTTGCAGCAATCTGAATATCCTCCATGCACAAGCATAAAATGAGAACAACACCGAATGAAATGGGCCATCCTGTCTGTTCTCTTTTTTTCAGATGTCTCTCAAATTCTTGTAACACAGTCTTGGTCTGACGCCGGTGAAGGATATGCATTGCGTATTTGATCTGTCGATTCAGAAGCCGCGATGAGATTACATCAGACGGGAGATGCAGACCCAGATCGTTTCTCGAAACTCTTTTCACCATGGATGCTGAATCTTTCGTAAACGTGAGTATCCTTGTCATGAAATAGTGCATAGCATGCAGTTGCATTGCATTGTCGAGCAGACAATTCTGTTCTTATTAGAGATTCATCCAAAGGGTCTCACTCTACCGTTTCTCACGTACCTTCTCTACCTTAGAGTACCTATGAATAATCTCCAGAGCTCTGCGATAGATCCCTGATTTCTCTCCGGCTGTGACTTGTCTGGTGTATTCTGGGTGTGAGACCATGGACTTAATACATGACATGCATTCTCTTTTAAGGTCATCAATATCAGCCCCCATAATTCCAACAGGCGCACAACGTTTTATGACCATCTTTAACGTTCGCTCTTTGCCTGGACTAGCAAAATGATGGTTTAGCAACGTATCCGTCTTGTGTCTGAAAAAGTGGACTGTTAGCTCCATAGGAATGAAACTCCTTCCACAATGGACCCTAACAACTTTTTCAGGGCCAATAAAGCTTTCAACATTCCGTGCAACAAATGATTTCACTTCTTTCTTATCGAAGTGAGATATCAACACCCCTATAATAGTCAGTCCAGATTAATGCATGCTGCTATGATGGAGAGAGCGTACTTGGGAAATAGAGAACTTCAAAGTCTGCAAAGCCAGACCTGGAGCATACTTGGTAGGCGAGAGGCGACATATGGTGTCGACAGGTTTCACAAGTGTGGCCCGGTGAGCACTAAAGACATTCGTCAGCGAAAAGTCGACCTAGAAACAATTTGGATGAAACTTGCCTTGACTTTCAGCACCCTACAGGGCCAACATACTCCAATCTTCCTCATAATATAAGCATCCTTAGCTCTCTGTGTGTCTAGGGGTCCACGTCGCCCTTTTCGTTTCCCACGATCGTTGTCTCTCCACGTCGTACTATTATTCCTTAGAGGACCATATGTTGCGGCGCTAATAACTTCCCATCGCAATTGTTGTTGATTTGCAATAACAGTGGATTCGAAGGACGCGTTTTCGAGTCCTGTGTGCTGTGATGCGTAGGTTATGCTCTCCTGTAGTGAGACGTTTGGTCCAGAAGGTACCTCACAAAAGCTCTGATCACTTGAAGATCTAGGGGAGTCCACAAAAGCAACATACCCGCTATCATATGCCAATACCCTTGGATGTCCTACTAGATTCCACGGTTCGTTGGAAGTCGGACGTGTTCCCAAGTGGTGTGGGCTTGCTGAAGCATTTATATATGCTTCAGAAAGACCTGACCCGGAAGCCAGTATTTCATCATGGAAATCAGGACAAACTCTACCGGTAGCCAGGGCTGGACTCATCAGGCCAGCTAAAGGTGTGTTGATGGGAGGGTATGATGAAAAGTTTCTACTTGAACTAGGATCCACAAGTCCCTCGAGGCGGGAAAAGTCGTCCGAAGTATCTCCATGCCTCAATGTATGATCTCGTGCACTTCCCATGAATACGTCCTCGTCCCATTGCTCAGTAGTTGCACTTAGGTTCTCATATGACCAAATTGACTGCGCAAATTCGGAGCCATTGGTTGATATCTTCCATTCGTCTTCCACATCGCCTGAATACTGAGCATCGTCCTTCATCTCGACGATGACCGGATCCTCTTCTAATGATGAAATTTGGAGTTGTTATGTGATCTGTATTCTGACCGAGGTCCTACTTCTGCCGGAGTTCTCTCTAGTGTTACAGACTGCTGGAGTTGTTGCTAATGGACGTAAAACAATCAAAAGCTAGGTAAGTTTCACGAAGCATATGCTGACAGGTAGCAAAGGACATAAAATGGTATGAATACAGAATTTAGGGAAGATGAGGTGGGTCGGATGCAAGCCAGCTAATAACACCATCTCCGGTAACGAGTTAGGCTTAGTGCCATGGCTGACTACGTGAGGGAGGGTAGTAAAGAGCCTCGCAAGGCTCTCAATGATTTAATTGATTGAATTGGACGACGAGATACAAGCCTCCAGCGCCATTCCTCATTCGATACCGAATGAACGCCTTCTCATCATAGCCGCCAAAATATTAATTGGTGCCCAACCCCAGAAAACGCAACACTATCCTCCCCAATGGCGTCTCAGAACATGTTCTACACCACAGTCTCTATCAGAATTCTGGAAATATCTGCGAACTTTCCCCTCCTCCATTTTCCTAGCTACTTGAGCATCTAAAGTGCGAATACAGAGCCAATTGCCTGGAAAGGCGCTTTGTCAAAGGATCTAGCGCCTGGTTCCATGACAACTAGCAGTGAGTTGGCAGCGTCGGGGCGGCTGGTCCCTTCCCAGAAAAATGGACCCTCCACAAATTCCATGTCATGGCTTGACAGGTCTTTTGTAACCACTTCCACCTGGATAGATAGATACTAGCTTCATGATGTGATATCCCTTCGGGCAGAAATAAAAGATCTCCATGAATAACCAAGGCGGACAATCCGGGAATAGTCACCCTTTCACGCGGATTGAATGAGTGACTGGCATATATCCAGAAGGCTCCAAATTAAAGCAGTATATGGACTACGGTTTCCTAAAAGATTGGTAGTGTCAAACAAAAACCAGCTGAACGGTCCATTGGTTGTATCTCCAGAAACGGCACTGAGAGCCTGTTCGTGAACATGCACTTACTTCAGCCACAGGGCTCTTAATCATATACCCTAAAAGGTATTTATTATTAGCGGTACCGTTGCATAGCAATTCTCTCTTGAATCTGCTCTTCGGTAGAAACGTATAAACTGTCCAGATATTCCATGGCGGATGCATCCTTAAGGATTTTGGCCACTTGAATCCCAGCGGAGATTAGCTGTAGGATATTCCTATCATCCTTCAAGGGTCTGGACTGATGCTTAGCGGCATGCCGCATCTCGAGGGAGTTCTCAAGAATAGTGACAAGCTGTTTGATCTGGCCATTGTAAAGAAATCGGGCGGGGATCCGGCGCTTAGTAGCAAGACGCTTGAGGAGGAATACCCACTCGGTCCATTCTCGGTCTTCCGGTCTCTCCACAGGTCTCATCTTCGAATCTATCGGGATAGGGAATTCATACTTCGCCACGAAGTCGAACGCGCATTGTGATAAGCGATCATTGACTCGATTAAGAATGAGATCCTGTTCCTGAACAACCAAGTTGGTTGGCAAGTGGGGAAGATCTCTGTCCTGCAGCGCAATACTTTCAGGAGGTGGACGAGGTAGAAATTGATGTGGTCCATCGAACTCATCCCGGTTTGTGGACCTCCTTTGGGGATGGGACCTTTCACTTCCACCTGAACGACAAGAGACATCAAGGGCACTGTCCGAGGTGTGTGGAGATCCAGAGTATTCGCCTTCAGGGTACTCATTGGGTGACCGCCTGCCGACAGGTTCCCGTTGTACTGACGCGTTGCTACTGTAGGATCCATATGGAAAAGCGCCGTTTCCATTTGTGTTAGAAGAATGAACAGTGTTATACCCATTGGAAGTATATATCGGCTCAGCACGGACACTCGTGGCTGATATAGGCGAGCAGTAGGACGTAGTCACCGAGTTCGGAACGTATGTAATGCTTCACGATCAGTCGTTCAGTGACACACTACGAAGACTGAGGATTTCATTGAATTACCTTGTTGGGGGGTAGTATGAGTTGTCGGCCATGGGACGCCTAATTTCTGAATATCCCACGCTTGGCTTGGTTAGCAAGTACAGGCCCGCAGGAAATGTCCATGGATTCCATACCTTCTTGCTGAATCCATAGATCCGGTAGGAATAGGCCGGCCATAATTCTGATAGTCCGGCTGGACATTCCGCATCGATGCCATCATGGCGAAACAGAGGGTCCTGATGAAAAAGTGAAATAGAGGAAATAAGTACAGTGGGTATATCCAATCCAATTTATTGGTCCTAGTTTCCGGGAATACAGTGTAGATCCTGACGAGTGGGATCACTCCATTAAATAGGATTTCCAGGGAATTTTGATTTCTGACGAGCGGTGAGAAGATCCTAGGTAACCGGAGATGGATATCTTCGGTATCACGTCACTATGGACCAGCTTATATGTTGTACCTAAACTGCTTGAATTTCGATAGAAGAGAGACCACGTATATATGCTTCAACACGCCTGTGGGTATGCTGGGCCACGTTCAAGGCCTAATATGCCAAGCATTAGGCCAGATTAGGGTACGAGATAGAAGATCCAGCGGGTTGCCGGGATCGCCAGAGCTGCCACCGCTCAGCCGGGCGTAAGTAAGAAGTATCGGAAAACAAAAGTTGTTTGGCTACTCTATTCGGTATTCCTGATGTGGATCTTTTGACGACATATCATTATATCATAGCAAAACAAACACTTTTATCGCCGAAGATTCTACTGCATTCTCTAATTCGCCAGGGGCCTCGTAGGTTAGGCATGAACTGAGATATTCGGCGCATATAACTTGCTACTGTAGAAGTTATAATGGGGCGTCCCTCGGGCACCGTTGGGCAGAACTCGCCTTTTACTTGGTATCGAGTACGTGGAGCTTTTCCACTATGCCATCTGATAGAGATTGGCGTGCAACGAAAAGGAGGACGCCGGCTTGCTGTTACGGGCGGTGACTATTTGTGCGCGTTAAGATTGGGCACAAATGGTGGTCTATGCATATCGCCACTGCCCGACTATGCCTTGATACCCATCAAAGATGAAACTTGCAAAAGTCGATTCGCTGGCACCATGGTCGGGCAAAACAGAAATGACCACTCTCAATAAAGGAACGTTGCAAATCACGACATAAAACTTGTAACATTGGCTAGTAAGCTACGAGGAGGAAGTGATTTGACTTGGGGACTAAGATAGCACGTGATCATTATCCTCATCCGCTTGGCCAGATTCTTCCGGTCTACTCTTTAAAGTATCCAAAGGACAATCGATGTCAAAATAGGGCATGGTCACAATCTTATTACTGATACAGCTGTAGAGAAGCTCGGGGTCGAGATGGCTAATTGCAACGGTTTTATAATCAATGTCTTCTATGGGGCAACTTACATGGGAAAGTCTCGGATGTCGACGCACCTTCTGAAGCCTAACACCAATTCCCTTGCACAAAGTTCTTAATGCCTCCATAGCTACTGGACAAGGGGCTCCAAGATTTGTTCGTGAGGTTCAAGCGATCAAGATGAATTTCGTATGCTATTCGGGTCTAATCATGCTAAACTTTTCTCATATGCTTGATCTTTCTGTCCCTTCACTTTACTCATACGGAGATAGACTGCAATACAGCCTAAAATAACAGCTAGGAAAAGCGCTTTTTGCAATACACCCACGCCCTCAGTTGTAACTGCGTCTTCGATCTTCGGTAATGGAGTAGATGTCGTGGTTGAAACGGGTTCGAACGATTGTGATGCATGGGGTTCTTCTGACTCCTCCATACCAGGTTGAAAGGCCGCAGTGCCGTATATATCTGATCAGACGCAGACGAATCAGCAAGTCTAATGAGGGGCTGTACCGTCCAAGAATGGTACTTTATAGCTCGACCTGGATACCTTCTTCTGGTACTGGTAGCTCCCCGCTCTTCACAATCTTGACTGTCTTTATAGGCCTGTCTGATTTTGTTGGTACAGCCTCAATCTTCTGGACGACATCATAACCCTCCAAGACTTCACCGAAAACAACATGTTTGCCATCGAGCCAGCTAATGTAAGATTAGCTGAAGTTCCTGTACTTCATGATATTAAATCGGCTCACCTAGTGATAGCTGTGGTGATGAAGAATTGAGAGCCGTTTGTGTCCTTGCCTGAATTGGCCATGCTGAGGAGGCCAACTTTGCTATGCTTCAACTTGAAGTTCTCATCGGGGAATTTGGCCCCGTAGACTAAACATGTCAGCGAAACATCTCGACGACTATGCATGTGATGAAGCACATACTGGACTTGCCACCGGTCCCGTCTCCGTTGGTGAAGTCACCTCCTTGATTCATGAACTTGGGAATAACACGGTGGAAAGTAGATCCCTCATATCCAAAACCCTTCTCTCCAGTTGCCAATGCTCTGAAATTTTCCGCAGTTTTGGGTACGGTCTTGCCGTACAAGCCCATGACAATACGTCCTAAAGGCTCATCGCCATGGGTAATATCGAAGTAGACCTTGTGAGTGATCTTGGGTCCTCTTGCAGCAGAAGATGTCTGAGCGAAGAATAGGAACGTTGCGGTCAAGATAAGTAGTAAAGAGACTACTATACGCTGTATACTGAACATTTCGAAGGTCAATTGATGTTCTAGGTAGCTTGAAATTGGAAGGGTAGAGAAAGACAAGACATATGCGTTAGTTTCAGATAGGTGTTCAATTAAGGGAGGGCTTACACACGTGATCCAAATTTTATGGTCCGTGCCCCAAGTTTGAACCTCAAGAATTTGGAAGGCCGGGAGGGCCAAGAATACACATCTAAGATCACAGTATCTTCCTCTTTCCTAGGGGTGTCGTCACTATGGTATGTAACGGTTGCTCAATTGCGTACCCTATACTCCAAATCATTGACTTTTTAATAGGTCTTTATCTTGGGGGTGAATTTCCCCGAGAACCGGCTCATCAAGGTATTCTCTATCCGACGCAGTGCAGATCACATTCGAGTATTGACCAGGATGCAGAAATCTCTTGAGACATTCTATGGCCTTGGACCGCATCGCGCCTCCCGAATGCTTGCGAAATTTTCTATCCACCCTAATGCGAAACTCGGATCAGTACCCCCGAAGACGGTCACAGCTATTACAGCAGAGCTTTCGAATATGACCCTAGAGAATGACCTGAAAAGAAAAATTCGGGACAATATCAGACGGTTGAGAGATATGGGGAGCTATAGGGGTAGGCGGCACGCTATGGGTCTGCCGGTGCGGGGACAGAACACAAGATCACAGGTGTGTCACTACTAAAGCGGCAATAACGTTTGGTTGCTAACTTGGACAGATCATGACAGCGCGGAAGCTCAACAAGGTCGAACGAAAGGGATAGACGCGTATGGTTTTTGTTCACAAGGGCATTGTTTGGCGTTTAGCAGCATGTAGGGGCGTGTGGAAAACAATCTTCGTCTATAGCAATGAATAATACAAGAACGTAGCTAGTGGACTCAACAAACCATTGATCATCCACGCTCCCGATGCCTTTAACACCTTTGACAGCTAGGATTCTCTAACAAAACAACGTTTGACCAGAAAACAACACGCCAAGTCAATCAAAAGGATCCTCCTGCTTGAGACTCTGAGGTGGAAAGATTCTCCTGCTAGAGACGCTCCGAGGCGGAAGTTCATGATGCCTGAACTCGAGAATCGATTCACTCCATCTCTTCAGAGCCCTTCTTTTTTTTTCTTTTCAAAGTAATCATCGATCTTCTTCATGCACGTCCGGAACAGGTCCTCCTCTGGATCAGCAGCTGCCCTCTGCTCGCTGCGAAGACGGCCACTCCCGTATAGGATTTCGCGTAGATTGGATATGCAATTGACAAATCTAATGTGCTTCTGATACAAGGGTTGAAAATGTTGAATTATTTGGGTTTTGAACTCCCAATCGAAACGGAACCAAACCAATTTTGCATTTACAATATCTGTCGTAGATTTCGTATCATCGAGTAGAGCGGCCAGAGGTTTATCTAAGAAAGCATCGTCATTTGAATAATCGAATGATGTCATCCAGATTATAACTGCGAAGAATGATTCCATATCATGGCCTAGGGTTCGTCGAGTGAGTATTTTGTCCCGAAGGAGAGCTGGCGCCATGAATGCAGGAGTGCCGCTTCTAAAGCTTCTATTAGATGATTGTCCATCAGCGGTAAAGCATAGGTTCCAGTCAACTATTGTGCCGCACCGATCCTTATTCGTAAGGCCTCCGGTGAGTTCAGTACCCTTTATGAGAACCATGATGTTCTCAATGAAGATGTCTGTTTAAACAAATTATTCATTAGCACTCAGTATACAAAATCATTTAGAAAGCGCTTACCGCCATGGATGAAACCATGTTCCGGACGTTTGTATGCCTCATAATATACGATCATGGCGTCACGTATTATTTTCATGAGTCGCTTCGGGCCTTGATTGCGCATGGCCCACTTCAACGGATCACAGTATGACGTGACAATGCGGGTAAGCCTCCTGCGGACCTCAAGGGGTTCATTGTATTGTCTCTGAGTTTTAAGTTGGGGTAAGTAAGATGCGCCAGAAAGGCCCTCAGTCGGGACCCAGTACCTTGAAGTCTTTGAAGTGTTGCAAGAGGCGAAGTTTATGCTCAACCTCTCCATGGCTTTATTAGTTGATGCTGGGAGTGCGACCTTACAATTCTTAGGGAAGCCACTGGTCTCCACCACCAAGTTGCCATCTCTCACTATCGCCACGTCGCATACGCAGCACCAACATGGTTCCGGGCATACTCTGTAGCGGGGCAATTTACACAACACACTCTGCATTGGATTGTTAGGCTGCAATAGATGTCTTCCTCCATCGTCGCAGACTGTAAGATATGCGTTACAAACTACTAGGTATATAGGTCACACACCAAACCACAAATTGACCAATCACGATTTTTTAGTAATTCCTTACTAATACTGACTAATTCCTGAGTAAGCAGCTCTTATTGTAATAAGGATTCTGCGTATCCAAGCCATGATTTTATCCTAGGTGTATTCGCCAACCCCTGCACACTGCACATTGTGCTTTTTCTGCTGGACATACCATGACGAAGCGAAAAACTTACCAACAACTACCACAATTTCAAGACATAATGTATTAATGATTTTTTGCGAAATTAATAATTTGAATTGATTGATTGATTGATTGATTGATTCTTCATTTACTATTTCGGCTTGTAAAGCCACGCTAGAGTACAATATATTTAAGTGAAGGAAACCCTCTGGGGAATAAAACCGCACTTCT
>Ga0335075_10010854_pt1 | contig 13809 bp, 14 predicted proteins | sample Lox_Sample_24_FD_206723 | JGI IMG/M metagenome (GOLD analysis project Ga0335075, IMG submission 206723) | Soil microbial communities from Loxahatchee National Wildlife Refuge, Florida, United States - Lox_Sample_2.4 | ecosystem: Environmental > Terrestrial > Soil > Wetlands | place: USA...
GCGTCAGAGGTCGCCGAAGTCACGGCCTTCGATCGGATCGCGCCAGGCGTTGTCCGTCTGTCCCACCAGCATGACCTCGCGCGCACCACCCGCCAGCTTGGCGCGCACCTCATCGAGAATCGCCTCCATCGGCCGGTGATCGAAACGGCCGCGTACGTAGGGCACAATACAGAACGTGCAATAGTACGAGCAGCCGCGCTGCGCCGTCACAAACGCGCGCAGGTGCGAGAATTCGTCGGTGATTCCGTCGGCTTCTGTCCCGCCTAAGTGTTCGATCAGCGCGCGCTCGTCGGCGTATTCCTCGCCGTCGCCAAACCCGTCGCGCCAACTCGCCAGCGTCTCGCCGAGACGCGCGATCTCACTGGTGCCGAAGACGGCGTCGACGTGGGGGGCGCGCGCCGCCAGACGGTCGCGATCCTGTTCGGCGAGACACCCGCACACCACGACCTTGATCGTGGGATCGGCGAGCTTGAGCGCATGGAAGTGTTGCATACGCCCGTACGCGCGCGTCTCGGCATTGTCACGGACCGTGCACGTGTTGAGCACGACGACGCTGGCCGCCTTCGGATCGGCGGTGACGGTGTAGCCGGCGGCGGTCGCGTGCCGCACAATGTCTTGTGAGTCGGCTTCGTTCATCTGACAGCCGTGCGTCTCGATGTAGATCGTCGCCATCGGCTACTTCGTGATCGTCTCGAGCAAATCGAGTGGAAGATAGAGCTTTCCGTTGATGACCGATGGCGCACTGTCGTACGAGACGTCCGAGCCGTCGAGGCGCAACGTGTTCTCGTCGAGGTGGGCGACGACTTCGTGGCCGAGGTAGTGAATGAGCAGCCGCCGGCCGTCGAGGTCGATGGCATCGGGCGGAAGATAATCGGTCGCCGGGGCGATCACGCCCGCGCGCGCCTCGGTCGTTGGGATATCGTGTAACACCAGTTCGCTGGTGGTCTCCGGCAAGACGGTAAACGAACGGGTCGTCGCGCCTTGAGCTCCATCGAAGGTGACGGTATGCGAGCCGGCCGGGAAGGTCATCGGCCCGGAGACGGCCTGCGGCGGGGCGCCGTCGATCGATATCTTTGCTCCTGCTGCGAGACCGCGCACGACCACCGTCCCGGTCGTCGCCGTTTCCCCGCCGCGCGTCCCCGGGGCGAGCTTGGTGCTCGACAGCGTGATGCCGCCGCCGGGAATGTCGACGTCGACCTCTTGCACGTTCCAGCCGGTCTTGGTCAGGGTGATCGCGTGGCGGCCCTGGGCGAGCGCATCGACCAAGACGGGAGAAGGCCCGCAGTACGTGCCGTCGACCCAGACGTCCGCCCCGCTGGGAAGGGTCGTCACGTAGACACCGCCCGACGAGGAGACGTCGGCCCGCGCGGGCGTCTGCATCGCCGCGGAGCTCGTGATGAGTGCCGCCGCAGCGGTCGCAAGCCCGAGAGAGAAGCGCATCCGTCTCTCAGACTTCGTGCGGGCACGGTACACGCCCCCCATACGGCGAAGCCGGCATACGAGATGACCACCCAACTCGACGACACGGCGCACGGTTCCTCACTTCGCCCCGCCACGGTTGCCATCGTTGGCCGCCCCAATGTCGGAAAGAGCGCACTCTTCAACCGCTTGGTCGGTAAGCGCCTCGCCATCGTCGACGATATGCCCGGCGTCACGCGCGACCGGCTCTACGCTCTGGCGGAATGGCAAGGACGCACCTTCAGCCTCGTCGACACCGCCGGGATCGACGCCCAGACCACTGCCGACGAGATTGCGACCCAGACCCGCGCGCAAGCCGAACTCGCCGCGCGCGAAGCCGACGTGATCGTCTTCGTCGTCGACGCCGCAGCGGGGCTCTCGCCGTTGGATGACGACGTGGTGATGATCTTGCGCAAGACGCGCCGCCCGGTCATCCTCGTGGCCAACAAAGCGGAGTCGGAACGTGTGCGCACGCAAATTCCCGGCGAGTTCGCGCGACTCGGTCTGGGCGAACCGTTCCCCGTCTCGGCAATCCATGGCGAGGGGACGGGCGATCTGCTCGACGAGATCGTGGCGCGCCTCCCTTCAGGCGACGATCAGCTTGCACCCCAGGGAGAACTCGCGCTCGCGCTCGTCGGCCAGCCCAACGTCGGCAAGAGTTCGCTGCTCAACGCGCTGCTCGGCGAAGAGCGCTCGATCGTCTCTTCGGAACCAGGCACGACGCGGGATGCGATCGACACGCTCTTCGATTTCCACGACCACCGCATTCGCCTGATCGATACCGCCGGCATGCGCAAGAAGCCGGCGGCGCACGGTTCGATCGAATACTATTCGTCGCTGCGCTCGCTCAGTGCAATTGCGCGCTGCGACATCGCGATCTTGCTGATCGATGCGATGCGCGGCGTGCTCGCGCAAGACCGGCGCCTGGCCGGGATGATCCTCGAGGAGCGCAAAGGCCTGATCATCGTCGCCAACAAGTGGGACCTGGCGCTCGCGCAAGGAGACTACCAGCAAGCCGAACTCACGCAGGCCATCTACGCCGACATGCCGTTTGCGACGTTCGCGCCCGTGACGTTTCTCTCGGCGCTGACCAAACGGCGCTTGGGTAGCCTCATGCCGCAAGTCATGCAGATCGCCGCGAACCTCGACCGGCGCATTCCGACCGCACAACTCAATGCGACGATTCGCGATGCCGTGATGGCGCATCCGGCGCCCGCCAAGGGCGGCCGGCCGCTGCGCATCTACTATTGCTCGCAAGTGACCTCGCATCCACCCCTCTTCATCTTCCACTGCAACGACCCCGAACTCGTAACGACGGCGTACCAACGTTTCCTGGAGAACACGTTGCGCGGCGCATACGACTTCACGGGCGTCCCCCTGAAGCTCGAGTTTCGCGAACGCCGGCGCGACGAAGACGCTTCGTGACGCCGGCCGCACTCTTGTTGGCGATCGCGGGAGGCTTTGCGATCGGCTCACTTCCGTTTGGGGTGATCGTTGGGCGCGTCTTCTTCCATCGGGACATTCGTGCGTCGGGGAGCGGCAACATCGGCGCCGCCAATGCGTTGCGCACTTTCGGGCGTGCCGGCGGCGCAGCTGTCCTCGTGCTCGATTTGCTCAAAGGCTTTGCGCCGACGGCCTTCGCGCTTCGCGTTGATCCGCTCGTGGGCGTGGCGTGCGCCGCCGCCGCGATCCTCGGACACTGCTTCTCGCCGTGGCTTCGCTTCCGCGGCGGGAAAGGGGTAGCGACGATGCTCGGCGCGCTCATCGCCTTCTCGTGGGAGGCGGCGATCGCTGCCGTCGTGATTTGGCTCGTGGCGGTGCGCCTGACACGGTACTCGTCGGTCGCATCGCTCGCCGCTTGTGCAAGCGCCCCTCTTTGGCTCTGGTTCGCCACGCGGAATCTCGACGAGACGCTCTTCGGGGTGGCGGCGGCGCTCTTTATCGTCTGGACGCACCGCGAGAATATCGAGCGCCTCCGGGGCGGCCGCGAGCACACGATCGGCCTCAGGCGCCAGACGGCCGGCTCGAAGACCGCGCCTCCTTGAGCGAAATGGGCACGCGGGACGCGCACGCCGCAGGGTCAGGGTCTTGGAGGCCTTAAGTGACGGCCGGATATGATTTCATCGAACGATTTCCGCAATGGCGTTACCATCGTGGTGGATGGCCAGTTGTGGACGGTGATCGAGTTTCTGCACGTCAAGCCGGGGAAAGGGTCGGCCTTCGTCCGGACACGGCTCAAGAACGTCAAGACCGGCTCGACGGTCGAGCGCACCTTCCGGGCCGGCGAAAAGCTCGAGCGTGCAACCGTCGACAACCGCGAGATGCAGATGCTCTACAACGACGCCGACGGCTTCCACTTCATGGACAGCGAGTCGTATGAGAACATCACCCTCCAGCGCGAGCTCATCGGCGACCCCGCGGATTTTCTCAAAGACGGAATGAAAGTCGCCGTGCAGTTGCACGACGGCGTGCCGATCGGCATCGATCTTCCGGCGCACGTGGAGCTGCGCGTGGAAGAGACCGACCCCGGCTTCAAAGGCGACACGGCGACCGGAACGACCAAACCGGCAAAGCTGGAGACGGGCGCCTCGGTGCAGGTGCCGCTCTTCGTCAATCCCGGCGACGTGATCCGGATCGACACGCGCGATCGCCGCTACATCGGCCGCGTGCAGTAGCACCCGGGGCGCCACATGACGCCCGTGGAGATCGTCGCATTTTTTCTCATCGGCACACTCGCGGCGATCGTCGGCTCGCTGGTCGGCTTGGGCGGGGGCGTCTTGGTCGTGCCGGTGCTGCGCATCGTCTTCGCCGTCTCGCCGGCGGGCACGGCCGGCGCGGCGCTGGTCATGGTATTTGCCAACTCATTGAGCGCAACGGTCGCGTATGTGCGCCAGCGGCGGGTCGACGTCCGTGCCGGGCTGTTCATCGCGGCGACCGGCATTCCAGGGAGCATTGCGGGCGCAATCTGCGTGCACTACGTCTCTTTCGTCGATTTCGATCTGATCTATAGTGCGCTCCTGATCTACGTCGCGACCGATGCCATTCGGCGCAGCCGCACGCACCAACGGGCTGGGCATTCGCCTCGCAAAAATCTCGGGCAGCGCGTGCTTCGAGACGCGAGCGGGAAAGAGTACCGCTATCGCGAGAACGTCCCCGTGCTGCTGGTGGTTGGCGTCGTTACGGGATTTGCCTCGAGCTTTTTCGGTATCGGGGGCGGTACGATCGTCATCCCCGCTCTCATGTTCTTCGACGTACCGGCGCACATCGTGACGGCCACCTCACAGTTCGCGATCGCGTTCACCTCACCGGTGGGCGTGGCGACCCATCTGCTGAGTCACGACATCCAGTGGGGTATCGCCCTGCCGCTCGCTGTCGGCGGCCTCATCGGCGGCCAGATCGGTCCTCGCATCGCAAAGCGTCTCTCACCGGCGCAGCTGCTCATCGCGCTTGCCGTCACGCTGATCGCTGCGGCGCTCTCCCTCATCCTCGACCATGCGTCTTTGCTATAGCTTCTCGCCGCCGTCGGACCGTAGAAGATCGCCCAGGTCGAAAAATCGAGGAGCGTCGGCGGAGAGCCGCTGCAAGGCCTGCGCAACGCCTCATGGCAGATTGGCACGGTCTACGTCGCTTTCCGCGCGGTCGCACGACGGACCGAAGCACGTAACAACTGTTCTGTCGAGGGCCTGTCACCGTGCCTGCCTCCCAGGAAGCGCGCGAGCGCGAGCTCGAGAGCAGCGATTCCTGTTCCCTTCGCCGCCTCCTTGGCGCACGGTCTGCTCAACGACGCGGGCAGCTTTCCCGTGTCGAGATAGCGCTCGAGCAACGCCGGATGCACGTACGACTTCCGGCAGATCGTCGGTGTGTTGCCGAGCACGGCGGCGGTGACTTCGAGCGCCGATTGCACGATGCGTTTTCGGTCGCGCGCGGTTTTGACCGGTCGAGAAAGTCCGAGCGCGACGAGGCAGGAGAGCGTCCCAAACCACGTACGAAAGTCCTTGGCGCTGAATTCGCCGCCGGTTGCCTCGCGGAGATACGCATTCACATCGCTCGAGTCGATGGATTGCACGGTTCCGTCGTCATCGGCGTAGCTGAAGAGCTCCTGGCCCGGCAGATCTTGCATGCGCTGTATCACGCGCGCGAGCTTGCGGTCACTCACCGCGATGGCGTGCTCTTTTCCGCTCTTTCCGCGGAATCGGAAACGCACGACGGCGCCGTGCACGTCGACGTGATCCGAGCGCAAGGTCGTGAGGCCGTACGAGTCGTTCGTCCGCGCGTATTCCTCGTTCCCGACACGCATCAACGTCATCTCCAGGAGACGCACCACCACGGCGATGGCCTTCTCGCGTGGCAGTCCAGGGAGGCCCAAATCGCGCTGGACGCGCTCGCGTAGTGCCGGCAACGCACGCGCAAAACTCGTCATACGATCAAACTTGCTTTCGTCTCGCACTTCGCGCCAGCGTGGATGGTAGCGGTACTGCTTGCGGCCGCGAGCGTCTCGGCCGGTCGCTTGCAGATGGGCGTTTGGATAGGGAGCGATCCACACGTCGGTGTACGCGGGCGGGATGGCGAGGGCGCGGATCCGGGCAAGCTCGGCGGCGTCGCGAATCACTTCGCCGTGCGGGGACGTGTAGACGAACGCCTTGCCGCGCCGCTTGCGACGGATGCCCGGCCCGGTATCGTTGAGATACCGTAGCTTGGCCGCCTGAGCGGCGCTCCGCTCGGCATCATTCACGCCTATGGCCGGCGGTGCGCGTCGCGCTGATCTTCCTCGTTGGGCTCGAGCGAATCGTCACCATACACGACTTCGGGGTCTCCGGTCAGCCCTGCGACCTCCGCCTCTGCCCGGCTCAATGGGGGCTCGTTATCCGCCTGCGTATGCAGTGGCCGAGGGCGCTCGTCGTCATCGTCACGCCGGTCCTCGACTTCATCGGGGAGGGCGTTCTTGTAGTCTTCCATGCCCCTCACGCTACCCAGGTGCGAGGACGCACAAGCACGCTGCGGCGACGGAAGTGCTCCAGATGGCGAGGCCTGCGATCGGAGGCGGTCTTCCCCGCCGGAGCCAACCCCCAGCGCGATGGGATCACACAGGTGAGGGCGGCGGTATTCGTCCGCTATGCCGGCGCCTTCGGACTCGGCCACGTCGGCTGGGCGTTCGACTGCGACGCGCAACTGGCCGACTGCGGGGCAATCGAAGATCCGGGTAGCGATCCGATCGTCCAGCCGGTCGATATGGGCTTCTGGACGGACACCTCGATCGACCCCGTGCCGTTTGCCATTGACCGGAAGTACGATGAGGTCAAATACGTCGATCTGGAGACGGCCGCTCCGGCGGCCGCCTATGGTACGGTCTTATGGGTCGCGGCTCAACGATACATCGTCGTCACCAGAGATTGCCTCGATGACGTGTACGACGTTCTCACAAGCTACGGCGTTCCGAATCTTCCGCCGCCGGCCCACACCTGGGCGCCGAACCAATGGTTTGCGCAATTCGACGGCACGCAGTTGCCTATTACCCAATTTCATTGGCGGTCCACTCGCCCACCCGGCCAAGTCGATTCGATGAGCCGCCTCCCGTCACGGGCGCAAGCGTTACGCAACCTCTCGTCTGGAGCTCCGCCCTGGCGAATCGAAGGAACTCCCGAATCCGCCACCTTGCAACAGCGCATTTCCGACGTCGAAGCTGGTCATCCCCCCGATGGCTACGGCAATCTGGTGCCACATTAGCAATTTTATCGATGGCTGCTCGTCTTCAGAGAACGCAATTGAACGTCACTGTTTTGTTTCGGCTTTTTTGCGTGATGGCTTCCAGCGGCTCTAAATCTGAAAGTCAGGCACGTACTCGGCTTCAGCTCGTTTGCGTTCGCGTTGAAGATGGGAGCGCACGAGAGAGAGCGCGATCGTCACAACCGCGAGTGAGAGGGCTAGAGAGAAGGCGTTGGTGAGAAGACCGTCGTCGTAGAGGCTCTGGACCTGCAATGGAATCGTCATCGTTTGACCGCTGATGCGCCCCGAGATCACCGAGACTGCGCCGAACTCGCCCATTGCGCGGGCGTTGCAGAGCAACACGCCGTCGAGTAACGCCCATCGAGCCGCGGGCAGCGTTACTCGCCAGAGCGTCTGCCACACGTTGGCGCCAAGTAGCAGAGCAGACTCCTCCAATTCCCGGCCGTGTTCTTGCATGAACGCGATGAGCTCACGCGCCACGTAGGGGAACGTCACGAAGATCGTCGCCAGCACGATGCCGGGTAAGGCGAAGGCGATGCGAATACCGTGGTCGGAGAGCCAGCCGCCAATGGCGGTATGCTCGCCGAACGCAAGCAAAATGGCGAGCCCCGCAACGACCGGCGAGACCGTCAGCGGCAGGTCGATCAGGCTCACGAGCAACGCCTTGCCGGGAAAACGATACTTCGTAACCGTCCAGGCCGCGATGATTCCGAAGGCCGTATTACAGACGACGGTGATCGCCGTCACCAGCAGCGTGAGGCCGATCGCACTCCACGCATCGTTGTCAGCAAATGTGGCAGCGAAGGCCGGTGCGCCATCTTTGAATGCTTCGAAGATGACGCTGACCAACGGCAACGCGATGAAGAGCGCGACGAGTACGAAGGCGAGGCCCACCGGCACCGCTTCAAGCCAGCGAGCCCGGATGCTGCGCGGCGGCGCGTGCGGGATCACCTGTTCGAGCGTCGCCTCGCCGATCATAGTGCGGTGCGCGCGTGCGTGATCGAGCGCTGCAAGCTATTGATCACGAAGAGCATCACGAATGAGACGACGAGCAGCACCACTGCGATTGCCGCGGCGGCCTGATAGTCGAACTCCTCGAGGTGCGTAAGGATCACCAGTGGCGCAATCTCCGTTCGCCCCGGCATATTGCCGGCAATGAAGATGACCGAACCATACTCACCGAGCCCACGTGCGAAGGCGAGGGCAAAGCCGGTCATCATCGCCGGCACGAGCAGCGGCAGACTGACGCGAACGAAGCGCATCACCGGCCCCGCGCCCAGCAGCGCCGAGGCCTCATCGAGCTCCGGCGGGAGATCCGCGAGCACCGGCTGCACCGTCCGAACGACAAAGGGCAGCCCGACAAAGGTGAGCGCAAGGCCGATTCCCAGCGGCGTATAGGCGACCTGAATACCGCAATGTTCGAGGAGACGGCCGGCCCAGCCGTTCGAGCCGTAGAGCGTCGCCAGCGTGACGCCGGTGATCGCTGTCGGCAATGCGAACGGGATATCGACCAACGCCTCGAGCACCGCCTTTCCGCTAAAGCGCCGGCGCACGAGCACCCACGCCAAGAACGAACCCATGACCAGATCGAGCAACGCCGCCACGAACGACGCGCCGAACGTGAGTCGAAACGACGCGAGCGTGCGCGGTGCGAAGATCACCCCGAAGAACTGCTGCGGCGTCATCCCGCGCAGCGTGAGCACCACGCAGAGCAGTGGAATGAGAATGGCGCCGCCGAGAACCGAGAGCGTAATGCCGAGCGACAGCGCCCGGCCCGGGACGATGTCGCGCGGCGTCTTCACTTCGGCTGATACAGCTGGTCGAAGATGCCGCCGTCACCAAAGTACCGCGGCTGCGCGACGGACCATCCGCCGAACTCTTTGATCGACGTGAGGTTGACCGGCGCAAAGTGCGTTCCGCAGGTACCCAGCACCGACGTATCCACCGGACGGTAGCCGAACTTGCACGCAAGGCGCTGCGCGGGAACCGAGTACAAGTACCGCAGGTACGCCTGCGCGACGGCTTGCGTGCCGTGCTTGGCGTCATTGGCATCGACCCACGCAACGGGGGGCTGCGCCAGAATGCTGGTGGAGGGCGTCACGATCTGGTAGCCGGCGCCGGACGAGCGAAGGACGTAATATGCTTCGTTCTCCCACGCGATCAGGACGTCACCCATGCCGCGTTCCACGAACGTCGTCGTCGATCCACGTGCCCCACTGTCCAGCACGGGTACGTTCTTGTAGAGGGCGCCGACAAAGGCTTGGGCTTTCGCGTCGTCGTTGTGGTTACGGCGTAACGCGTAGGCGTAAGCCGCCAGGAAATTCCAGCGAGCCCCGGCTCCCGTCTTCGGGTTTGCCGTGATCACCACGACGCCGGGTTTTACCAAATCATCCCAGTCCTTGATGTGCTTGGGATTGCCATTGCGCACCACGAAGACGACCGTCGAGGTATACGGGCTGCTCTCGTCGGGCAACCGCGTCTGCCAATTTGCCGGAAGCGCACCGCTCTTTGCAATCGCATCGATGTCGGAGGATGCACCCAGCGTGACGACATCTGCATCGAGGCCCTCGATCACGGCCCGGGCCTGGGCTCCCGATCCCCCGTGCGACTGGTTGATCGTCACCGTCTGCCCCGTCTTCTTCTTCCAATAGGCTGCGAAGAGCGCGTTGTAGGCGGTGTAGAACTCACGGGTCGGATCGTACGAGACGTTGAGCATCGTGACGGACGAGGAGGCCGTCTGCGCTTGCACATGCACGGCGCCGAAGGCCATGGCGAAGAACGCGACGACCGTCAGCAGGATGGGGCGAAGGGATCTCACGCTGCCGAAACTCCAAATTCACGCACGCGGGTGGCTTCGATCCAGACCGTGTGACCGCGATCGAGCGCCAGTTCGCGCGCGCGCGCCACGTCGAGATCGGCGGTGAGGTGCTGCCCGTCGGGGAGGCGGATTTCGAGTTGTGACCGATCGCCGAGATCGACGATACGGTCCACGACGCCGGGAAACGCCTCTCCAAAGGGGCGCGCATCGATGCGCAGATCTTTGGGCCGTACGTACACCTCCGACGACGATCCCTGAACCACGTTGGCGCCGCCGATGAATTGCATCACGAAGGCGTTGGCCGGCTCTTCGTACACGTTTTGCGGCGTGCCGTACTGCTGCACGCGCCCCGCGCGCATCACCACCAACTGATCGGCAATCTCCATCGCCTCGTCGGCGTCATGCGTCACCAGGACCGTCGTCACGTGCACCCGTTCGTGCAGCTCACGCAGCCAGCGCCGCAAATCGCGTCGCACATGCACGTCGAGGGCTGCAAACGGCTCATCGAGCAAGAGCAACGCGGGCTCCGCGGCCAGCGCGCGCGCCAATGCGACCCGCTGGCGCTCGCCGCCGGAGAGTTCGCGCGGTAGCCGCCGCTCGTATCCGGTGAGACGCACCAGCGCGAGCAACTCAGCGACGCGGCTGCTTACATCCGCACGGCTCTTCTTGCGCACCGAGAGGCCGAAGCCGATGTTGTCGGCGACGCTGAGGTGCGGAAAAAGCGCGTATTGCTGATAGACGAATCCCACGTGCCGCTCCTTGAGCGGAGCGTCGGTGACGTCGACATCGTCGAAAAGGATCCGTCCGGAATCGGGGCGCTCGAGGCCGGCAATCACGCGCAGCAGCGTCGTCTTTCCGCAACCCGAGGGGCCGACGAGCGCCGTCAGGGAGCCGGCCTCGAAGCTTTGCGTGATCTCGTGCAACGCACTCTTCACGCCGAAGCGCTTGCTGACGCCCTCCAGCCGAATGCTCATGATGCCGTAACCGCCGGCGTCTTGACCTGCGTCGCGCGCAACGCATCGAACCCAACGCGATGCACGAACGCACCGAACGTTTCATCGCCCATGCGACGCTCTCGCCAGTCCAGCAGCAGCGGCCGCAAAGACGGAATCAGTTGCTCGTACCGGACGCCGGCAGCATAGTGCGCATTGAGGCGCGTGTTCTGCCAGTCGCCACCCAAGAAGACGTCGTAGAGGCCGGCGGACCGTCCAACGAATCCAATGTCGCCCATGTACGGCCGCGCGCAACCGTTCGGACATCCGGTAATCCGCACGCTCAGGCGCTCACCGCTGAGCCCGAGAGAGGCGAGTTCCGCTTCGAGCTCCTCGAGCAATTTCGGAAGCGCACGCTCACTCTCGGCGACCGCGAGACCACAGGTCGGCGACGCCGGACACGCCATACTGAACCGGCTCACACCCAGACGTTCGGGATCGACTTCCACGCCATGCGTGCGCAAGATATCCTCGACCTGCGTGCGCTGATCGGCGGCGATATCGGTGATCAAGAGATTCTGCTGGCCGGTAATCCGAATGCCGGGCTTGAGCGTCTCCACCAGCTGGCGCAGACCGCTCCGTAGACGGAAGGTACCATCGTCTTTGATACGGCCGCTCTGCACGAAGACGCCGAGATAGTAGGCGCCGTCAGCCTGACGGTGCCAGCCGAGATGATCGTCGACGTTGTCGAACGCGATCGCGCGCGGGTCGGCGAGCTTACGCCCAAGGCGCTCCTCGACGCGCTGCCGGTACCACGGGATACCGCGCTCCGCGACGACGTATTTCATCCGCGCGTGCTTGCGATCGGTTCGGTCGCCGTAGTCGCGCTGCACGGTAACGATGGCTTCGACGACCGGGATCACCTCTTCGGGCGTCACGAAGCAGAGCGGCAGCGCGGCGTGCGGGTAGGTGTTGGGCTTGTTATGGGTCATCCCCATCCCACCGCCGATGACCAGCGTGAAGCCGGCGAGGCGATCGCCTTCGAGCATCGAGATGAGCCCGATGTCTTGCGTGAAGACGTCGACGCAGTTGTCGCCGCCATGCGCTACGCCGATCTTGAATTTGCGCGGGAGGTACGTCGGCCCGTAGATCGGCTCGTCGTCGTTCGCGGCGGCGTGCGGGTCGACGCGCTCCCCGTTGAGCCAAAGCTCGTGGTACGCGTGCGTATGCGGCGCGAGATGATGCATGATCGCGTTGACCGTCTCGAGGATGTGCGCCTGTGCACGATCGGCCAGCGGCGCGGGGCACCCCATCACGTTACGATTGACGTCACCGCACGCTGCCAGCGTCGAGAGCAACGCGTCGTTGATCTCGCGAATCGTCGAACGCAGGTTGTGCTTGAGCACACCGTGCAGCTGAATGCTCTGGCGGGTCGTGAGCCGCACCGTGCCGTTCCCATATTTACCTGCGAGATCGTCGTGCGCCAAGTACTGCTCGGCCGTGAGGACGCCCCCCGGGATGCGCGAGCGGATCATGAACTGATACGCCTTCTCTTCGCCGGCAGCTTTACGCGCCGCACGCTGATCGCGGTCCTCTTGCTGATACGATCCGTGAAACTTCAGCAGGTTCGCCGCGTCTTCGTCGATGTGCGTGGTATCGGCGGCGAACACCTCGGCGAGATCACCGCGCAGATAGTGGCTCGCGAGCTTGATCGCCTCGACTTTGCTGCCCTTACCGGGTCCAAGCGTGATGAGATCTTTGTCCATGACTCCCCGTTAGCGCGTAGGTTCGGTAGGGACGTGCAAGCCGCACTCGGTCTTTTCCGTGCCGCTCCAGCGGCCCGCGCGCGCCTCTTCGCCCGCCACGATCGGACGAGTGCAGTGCGTGCACCCGATGCTCGCGTACCCGCGCGTCAGCAACGGGTTATATGGAACGTCATGCTCTTGGAGATAGCGCCACACGGCCCGCTCGTCCCAGGCCGCCAGCGGGCTGATTTTAACCATGTTGAAGGTCGTGTCCCACCCAACGATCGGGGTCTCTTTGCGCGTCGGCGACTGCTCGCGGCGCAGCCCCGTCACCCAAGCGTCGTAATCGTGCAGAAAGGCTCGCTGCGGCTCGACCTTGCGCAAGGTGCAGCAACGCTGCGGCTCGCGCGCCCAGAGGGCCTCACCGTGGGCGGCGTTTTGCTCGGCGACGCTCTGCGCCGGCCGGATGGCAATCGGCTCGATTCCGTACCGGTCGGCGATCGTCGCGACCAGCTCGTACGTCTCGGGGAAGAGCAGCCCGGTATCGAGGTAAGCAACCGGAACCGCGGGGTCGATCTGCATGACCATATCCACGATCGCCATTGTGGTGACGCCGCCAAACGAGCACGAAACGACCAAGCGCGGACGATACGTCTGCACGGCCCATTCCAAGACCCACTGCGCCGAGCGGTGCTCGAAATCGCGTGAGAGGTGCTCGATCTCTTCGCGCGTCGGCACGGTCGCCGTACGCGTGGGGAAACTGGACATCTCGCCTCCGGTTGAGATGGGAAAGCGATACAAAAACGACCGCCTCGGGTGAGGACGGCCGCGAATTCTTCCCGAGTTGGGATGTAGACCCGCGCTACCTCACCGCCGCCTCAGGGAGGCGACAACAGCTGGGACACATGGGAGCAAGCGTGGTTTTCACTGGCCTGGACCGTACCATGCCCCAGGAGACCTGTCAATGCCTACTTCCGTGGGGTCGCACTATTGGCAGCCGTCTTTGCTCCGGCGGCCACCTCTCGGGCGCCGAGGACCTCGTAGACCCGCATCGGAAAACGGGCGTCGAAGCGGCGCGGGCTGCAGCGGCCGCAGGAGACGTTGGCCGGAGGAAGGCGCTTGCGGAGCAGTT
>Ga0335075_10010855_pt1 | contig 13808 bp, 15 predicted proteins | sample Lox_Sample_24_FD_206723 | JGI IMG/M metagenome (GOLD analysis project Ga0335075, IMG submission 206723) | Soil microbial communities from Loxahatchee National Wildlife Refuge, Florida, United States - Lox_Sample_2.4 | ecosystem: Environmental > Terrestrial > Soil > Wetlands | place: USA...
CCGTTGGTCACCGGCGGAGGCATGACTTCGTTTGTCGTGACGAGCGTTCCATTGCGTTCTTTGACGGACAGAGCAAGCTTGTTGCTCATGAGCGCGGTGCGAGCGTAGACTGAGTGCGAGCTCTGCTTGCGCTGGGGAGAAGCGGGTGTTGGGCGGACGTCGTTGGGAAGCACTTCATGAGGCATCGAAGGGATGAGTCACGAGGTATTGTACGGTAAAATTGGACAGAACGGCCGGTGGCTTGCGGCTGTGGAGGCTAGGTGGACCGAAACCTTCTTTATTGGGAATGTCGACGATTGCCTCCCGTAGCGCTCAACAAAGGTCACCCGGCTTCGCGCCGGGCACGATGTGCCGCACGAGTTGGGCAATTGCTCGTCGCGTAGGTTGAGTTGAGCAAGGCGCTGCAAGTGGGGGGCACAAGGCACGTAAGCTTAGCAGAGGGTAGGATAGAGCAGAGCAAAACAGAGGAGAGCAAATCAAAGTGGACCAAAAGCGGAGCAAAAGCAGAGTAAAGCACAGCAGAACAGAACAGATCAGAAGAGAGGACAAACTAGTCGGCCTTTATGGGATCGCGCTGCAACTCACCCACAGACAGATAGAAAACGTGGACGGCGGGAGGCGTGCGGATTCAATAATTGTGCGATCAGGTCTTCTGGATGCTACCATGGAATCACCGCACACTCGAGGCTTACTTATGAGGTTTTTTTCGCTGTACCTAGGCTTCCCCACGCTCGGCCTCTAAAACTCGCCAATCGATTCCGCACGCGACATCGAAAAAGCATCCCACGTTATCAAAGTTATCGCGACGGCCTGGTGGAGAACCGTATTGGGCAAACCAGCCCGTGGCTTCAGCCCTGCAACATGCACTCTGGCACATGTCTCCCCACCCGTGACCTCCAGCTGCGAGGCGAGCCGGCGAACAGCAATTGCTAATTTCAAACTTCGGTTTTCAGCCGCAAAGCATCCCGTGGATTGATGCTTTTGGCGGGCAAAAAAACACTCCAAGTTTCTCCAAGCAAAATTCACTTTGCCGTGACGTCATGTATTACCACAGACAGAGTCCGTTTATGCCGAGCGCATTGCCCTTCCGTACGCCATGTTATGTGCCCAACCTGAACAAAAGGACGAGCAGGCTCGCATAAGCCGCTAAGCTCAATACTGTAAGCACGGTGACCACGTTGCCGCTCGTCCTGAACTTCTTCCTCTGCAACCCGTCTTCGCCCACTTCGCTGAAGAACTGCCTGTTGCCCTGCTGTCGCCTGAACAAGCTTGCAAACAGCACCCCGAAGCCGTAGACGGCGAACAGGGCTCCGATTGAGTAGAACTCGGACGTGAAGATCTTGAGGACAACCAGGGCGAAAGAAAATTGGCCGAGTGCCGTTCTGACGTAGGCTCCTTCGAAAGTACGCTGCGCTGCTCGGATCTCGACGAGCTCGCCAGCCGTCAGAACAACGGAGCGGGCACGATGAAACCGCAGACGGTACCGATCAGCTGCGTGTCGGCCCTGCAGTCAAGTATCAGTGCTGGATTCTTTGACACCACACAATGGGTTCCGGGAGTCATAGGAATATTATGAGTGACAGGCTTCGAATGTTGTGGTAATTCGTCGGCAACTCCTTAGATGCCAAAGCCGGACACATGACTGGGAGTGCTGGAAATAAGAAGCCATGCAGCTCATAGTACTTCCCATTCCCAATCCGTCTATGGAAGTTTCGTAGGACGAACCTCGAACATGGTAGAGAGCCTTCAGCAACCTCCGTTATGCTTCGGATACAGGCACTGCCTGTAAGATGTGAAAACTCCGACTTCGTGTTTGAGATGGCGCTGTTAAGTGTGAGGAGTTCGTCCAGTCGGCAAGCGTCGGATCATGCGACCATAACTTCCAAGCAGGCTCGCGTGAACGCGAGTCAATGTCACGCGTCAACGTGGCCGGGAGATTATCCAAGGGTGGAATTGCGCGTGCGAAGTGTGACAATACACAAATTGGAGCAGGACAACCACTCTCAAAAACAACCCCCCCTGGCCTTTCCCCTCTTCCCCCCCCACTCGCTCACGCCCACTTGTTTCCATCGCTCCCGTCAACCCCAGCGTCGCCAGCACGAGATGCGAAGATTTTTCTCCTGATTGCTGTTGGTTGTGCCGCCAGCAAGCAGCCAATCCTCCACCCTTATACTACCGACCAGACTCGCCTCCAACACCTCAACAGGAGCTATCAGCTCCTCTGCCGAGCTCCTTCAAGCTGTCCTTTCTCAACTCTCTCACGCGCTCTGCACCTCTCTTTCGCATCCTCCGTGCTTGGACCTTTCAGTCCAATCGGCACTTGCTCATGGCTACGTCGGTCGTTCCCGAAACTTCGTCGACGCCATCAGATTTAAAGCGGAAGAGGGAGTCCAGTGCCAAATTCTACGCTGTGCGCATCGGCCACAAGCCGGGCATATATCACACCTGGCCCGATTGCCTTGCCCAGGTCAAGGGCTTCAAAGGAGCCACCTGTAAGTCACGGCTTGAACGTGCAGCGCCAGCGAGTGCCTTTCCTGACGAATTGCAGTCAAATCATTCGCTTCTCTGACCGACGCCGAGGCATTCTTGAACCTTGACGCCTCGTCAAACTCGATGAGCTTAGCCGGGACCCCATCCAAGTTCTACGCGGTTGCCAGCGGGCACCGGCCGGGCATATACACGGACTGGCCCTCAGCCCAGAAGCAGATCACAGGATGGACGAAGCCGAAACACAAAAGCTTCTCCACCCGCGCCGAAGCCGAACAGTATCTCCGCAATACTCAGGCAGAGAAAGACACCTCTCCCACAACCGCGTCCGCGTCGGACGGCTCAGAATTGTTGTCGGAAGTTACTCCTCTGTCAAAGCGAGCCAAGACGTCGGAAGGCTTCACCAGCATCAACGGCATCGCCGAAGACCTCCCGGAGCCCGGCACTGACCCACTCCCACCCGGCGCCGAAGACGGATTCGACGACCGCATCCTCATCGATCCCTCAACCGGCAGAGTCCGCTGGAAGAAGCCCGCCGAGCTCGCCGCCACCAAGCCCCAAGCCCGCGTTGACAACAACAACGACATCCTCTACATCTACACGGACGGTGCCTGCCGCGCAAACGGCCGACGTAGCGCCGTCGCAGGAGTCGGCGTCTTCTTCGGCGATGACGACCCAAGGTACGCCTCGCCAACCTCCTTCTCCCCGACCCATCTAACACGTCCGCCTCCCCAAAACAGAAACCTCTCCGAGCCACTCCCGGGACCCCGCCAAACCAACCAACGCGCCGAACTCACCGCCATCAAACGTGCCCTCGACCTCACCCCGCTAAACCGCTCCGTCCACATCTTCTCCGACTCCAAGTACGCCATCAACTGTGTCACGACGTGGTTCCGCGCCTGGAGGCAAAACAACTGGCACACGTCATCGAAGCGGGCGGTCGAGAACCGCGACATCATCGAGGAGATTTTGGCCCGGATCGAGGAGAGGGAGGTGCTGGGCGTGGGGACGCAGTTCGAGTGGTTGAAGGGTCACGATGGGGCATGGGGGAATGAGGAGGCAGATCGGTTGGCGGTGGAGGGGGCGAGGGATGGGAGGAGGAGGGGTTTAGGGTCGGGGATGGGTACGGGGACGGCGGGTGTGGAGGATGGGGTTGAGGATGGGGAAGAGAGGGAGGAAGAGGACGAGGAGGAGGAGGATGGGTAGCGTATGTTGATTGATGAGGACGGATCCAACACCGGGGGGGATAGCATCATGGGGAGGGGGAGAGATTTCTCGGCAGGGGTTGATGTCAATTGCGTTGCTGAGTATATTCACTCGGCGGGCCTTGTATATATATGTTATATGCACGCTCTGTGCCGCTTTGCTTTCAGATTGGCACGTGGGCTGGAATATCGGGTTATGATATATCCAAGGTGACTCGTTCCGGGCGGGAACGATGTTACAATCAGACAAGGTATAACACTTGCTCTGACTTCGCTGTCTGATTCGAGGCAGCCTCTGTATGGTAACACTGACGAGTGGATAATAATTGCTTCAGTTCATCGCACTTGGGTCGAAGATACCTTTCTACCGATCTCCACAGGTAGACAAGACGAAAAAAAATTCAAACCAACTTTGGGATGTAGTGCATCGGAAAATGTCGTCATTATGTGCGTCCAGCAAGACGGACGTGCTCAAAGTCAGCTACTAGGTAGAGAGTCGTCTTCCATGAAATGCGAGCGATAGAAACCACAAGTGCCACCGATCTGGCAGGCAGAAAGAGAACAGCTCTTCTCACCAAAGATGCTGTGATCAAATGAATAAGCCACCAAGCAGAAACTCCCATATCAATAAATATCACTGCCAGCGAAAGTTTGCCGAGCATTTAACGCGCGTACATGAATTTCGCATATATCCCTTGCTAAGCAAGGAGCAGCCGAAGAAAGATGTTCTTGCTCCACAAACCGGAAAATGTTAGCACACCCACGTGAAAACCACTCTTCATCCTAGTATCGGCTCCTCAACCCTCATGCTCACCACCCCCACCGCTTTCGCCCTTGCCCTTGTACTCCTCCGGTATGATGCCATGCTCCGTGCACGCGCGTTTCCAGATGTCGGCCTCCTGCTTCGCTTGCTGTGCCTCCGCTTTGAGCCGATCGCAGCTCGAGCTCAGCTCCGTGATGGCCTGATCCAGCAGGAGCTTCTCCAGCGTCCACTTCTCGATGTTCTGGTTCTCGTTCTCCTTGAGCTGGGTAATGTATTGCACCGCGCGCTGGAGGATGCTGCCCTTGTTTTTCTCGCAGCCGGGTACGATCTTGGAGAGCTCGTTGATGCCTTCGTTGATGGTTTCGCGGCGGCGGCGTTCAACTGCGTACGTTTTAGTCATATGAATGACCACTCTGCAAGGATGCTTTACCTTCTTTATGATTGTCCCTCCGCACCTTGTGCCATTCTTCCGATCCCACTGGAGGTTTCGTCGCGCTTGACGACGCTGACGCAGGAGGCACTTGCGTCGGGTTCGCGCCCTGTGAACCATCTTTCAACGCGTCGAGACTAAAGCTTGCCCCGCCTTGAAACGAGTTGTCGTTACTATCCGCCGTCGGTTGGGTGGCGAATTGTAAGTCTGGCAAGCCGTGAGTGTAGGCGAGTGCGGCCGTTGCCGTGTCTGTCGCGCTTTGGTTGGGGTTGCCTCCGTTCATGTGTCCTTCCGCATTGTTGTGCGCGATCAACTGGCTGAGTCCGCCATCTTCATATGGTGTGAGTTCCGGCGCGTCTGAAGCCACCACGCCTGGTGCATGCCGGCCCGAGTCTTGCTGCTCGAGATTACCTCGTTTCCTCTTGTTATTTGTGGCCGCCATGGGGTCGTATATGGGGTCTCCTGTTGTTGCCACTGTGGTCGTGTCAATCATGGAATCAAGGTTCGCCAAAGGTCGCCGAAGCGTACTGGCCCCAACTCTTGCGTTGAAGCGTTGGACAAGGTTAAGACCGAGAGGAGGCGCGGAATGTCAGTCGTAACCGATATTTGGGCAAAGGGTACAGGTTGATAATAGGATAGGAGAGTTTTTACTGTGCGAAGGAGGTCGCGTTGACGAGGCGACAAGCAAAACTGGAAGTCGGGTCGGGTCGGGACTGTGAATACCGCGACTTGAATGTTATGGCCACGACCGCGGTGCAGCCGCGTAGGAGATTTCTGAATGGAAACTGCAACAGCTTACGTTAGTAGATGTTGAACGTTTGATCTGTTGCTGTGCAGTATGCTTGTCATGGCCTGGTAAGTGATACACTCGAGCTCCTCAGCTTGAGGTTGAGACTCCGTACAGTGCAATCAAGATAGGAATGGCAGTTTTGCGACGAGTACAACAATTGCGGCTCGCATGATCTCCCAAGTACGAACGCTGCCTGGTACCTCCGCAGCTCCCGGAAGAAGCTATTGACGCCGCGAGAGCCCATGAGCCGGGAAGGGCAAGACGCGTTCGCGTCGAGGACCATGTGCAAGAATGTGCGCGATGCACAAATGACTGGCTGTTGCGGGCAAAACATCATGGACATAGCGGGACATTTTGTCGGAAACGAGAGTATCAACACTCACCCGTAAGTCACGTTTTTTCGTGGCCTTAAGGTCAGCTGCCAGGCCGCCGAGAAAGGTGTCGTGATTCTTCAGGTGAGATCGACTCGATGTCGATCCAAATAAAGATGAGAACCTGAGGAAAGGAGCGATATGAAGTTGAAAACAGTGCTTCCTAACAGCTTCACCCGAAAGGGTCCGATGAAAGAGGAAGAATATAGCAGACCTGGGGGTTGAGTTGATGAAAGTCACCTGAGCCGGGCTGGGTGTGAGGTCCGGGGGTTTTGTAAGTCAAAAGTCTCAGCCGCGATTTAGAGGGATAATGCCTTGGAGGTTGGCGTTAATGACAAATACCGCATACCGCACACCGCATGTAAGGATTCTGCCTAGGCGCTCTTTAAAAGCTTGTAATTTGTTGGCTCGAAGATTGGAAGCAATAACTTTCGGCCTAAGAACGGACTAGCTCTTGGGCAGTACAGTTAGATTTATGGCCGACAAACTCGTTTGATAACACGGCCGAGTCCAATAAGATCGTACAAAACAGGCCAACACACATTCTACCGAAGGTGCACTTGACCGGCGGAGATTTGGGCGCTAGCAGTACCTCGGTTCTGGTGTTTGCACCTATCAGAACACCCAGGCTATCACGAGACCTCCATGAGCGCAATCGTCACATGTTTTGATCGTTCACGTGCTCCACATCTGGCCTTATCTTGGTGTGGCCAAGAGCAATCCGCATATCGTCGTCGATGCAATCATCACGTCAATCTTGTTGCGATCCGTCCGATGGTGGGAATGGCACCCTTGCAGCCCGCTCGGTATTGACCAGGGCCGATTTAAACCTCGCCACCTCAGGCGCATAACTTCTCAGCGCCATTGCCATAGAAAGGTTGATCGATTCTTTGTCGACAGCCTACCTATTCAACAGGGATAAGCCCTTCAGGACCACACAAAGCATCGAACAGCCCGATGAGTGTGAACGAGATTAAGACGGCATTCACATGACAGAAACTGTGGACTTGTCCCGAGAACCAGTCACTACGCAACGATGAATACCATTAATGCCGCAAATATCAGCAGCTTACTTACGATGGTCTCCATCTTCGCGGTGAAATGGAAATCGGCGGGCTTTTTGAAATGCTGTGCGGTACAAGGTGAATGGATTAAGAAAATGTAAAACACCTGAAGTCGATAACCATCATCCGAAACCAAAGAACTGAAGCCATCACTGGGAGTTTTACATTTCATTGGAAGGATCTAAATTTTCATATCCGTGTATGGTAGCATATTTGCATGAGAACCATCGATTTCCATTAAGACAAGCAAGTACAAGACCTTGGAGATAAACAACTCTCCATCGAAGCAATTTGACCCTAAACCGAAAATATCCATATGATACACCTTCCCACCTTCTCAATCTCTCGGTCTTACACATCTCTCAACTAATACTCTGCAAGTGTCAACCTTCTCCCTATCGCCCTCCTTGCTGCCGCCACCTCACTAGGCCTCTCGACATCCTCCCCTCTAGCTCTGAGTGCAGCCTGCAGCATACCAGCGTCGAAGAAGCCATCTAAGAAAAAGAGATGAATCAGCATACGATCGAAAAGGAAGAAAAATGAAAGAGATCTAGAAATCCAAATCGAAGGTGTATACGTAACGCATCAGAAGGGAAAACAAAACAAAAAACACAAAACACAAAACAAGCTCATAGCAAGCGCAAATGCGGCCCACTTCTCCTCGCCGCCGCCACCCCAGCCTTGGTATGTCGCTGTACCCGCGGCCGGACCGGCGGACTGCTGGCAATCGCAGCCTCACGCCGGAACGACTTTACTGAGCCTGAGTGCGGGAGCCTTTCGGGGACAACGACATTCGGCGGGCTGGACGACGGCGTAGGAAGGCCATGCCAACATCGCATCTCGTCGCCAGCCGCGACAACTGCGTCCTCCGTGTCGCTTTCCGACGACGAGGACGACGGCGGTGTCAGCGGAACAGTGTAACAAGACGAGAGATATGCAGACGCTGGAGATCGTGTTCGTGTTTCATATGTATGGGTGCTGTGACGTGGGTGGGAAGAAAGCCGGGGTTGCATACATCCACCAAGACCCTCATCGTCGCTTTCTATTATGCTCTCCGTTTGTGGGGTTACGAGGCCTTTGCCTGCGGTCGCTCCATCGGCCAGGATGTTTCGTCCTCTGCTCTTGATGCGGCTCCCCTTGGGCCTCTTGTCCTCGGCCTCTCGGGCACGAGAAGCGGTCTTGTCAGTGGTGGCGCCGCGCTTGTGGACCTGCCGGAGCAGTTTGCGAATTTCCAGGAAATATGTTTCGAGAGACTCGATGTAGCGTTTTGTTTGACGGTGTTTGGATGACGCACAGATACTGATGCTGCCGTCCTTGATGATGTAACCGATACCGAAGCCGTCACCGCATGTGGGACCGAATCCGAAATGGCGCAGCGATGGATTTCCGCAGTTGGAGGTGGATAAGATCGTTGAGTTCATCTTGTCCCATCCGGCATCAGCAAACAAAGCGGGCATGTTGTGCTGAACGGCTTGGGTGGGTGGCGGGCTTCCTATCGAACTGTTGTCGGAAGTCATCGAGCGCCGATTTGGCGATGACACTCCGTCGGATGGCAGTGGACTCGATCGACCATTTGAATCGACGTCTGTGGCATTGCTGCTGGTGACGTCGTATTCTTGTTCATCGATGGCACGCTGCCAGATGCAATAAAGTGCATATAGATGACGATCATGTCCTTGAGCCTTTGCACAATCCCTCGTGATGGTGACATGCTTTTCGCACGCTTTGCGGAGAGCGTCGACCTTTTTGGCAGCAGGATTATCGCCCCAAAAGGTGCGGGAAAATTCAACGGATTCATCCGTCACGGGTCGGATTGCTTCGGTTCGGCCGTGGTAGTAGATCTTGGTCATCGCTGGCTCATAGGCACACTCAATGCGGCCGTAGAGACCATAATATGCAGCTTGGTATGCCATCTGAACAAAAGCGTCAGGGGAGAAGCCCATCGAAGTCATAAAGTTCTTGCCGTAGGCCATGAATTCGAGCGTCTCGAACTCGTTCTGTTGAATCAAATCTGCAAGTCGAGTTTCGGCAAACCGCAAAGCGGTACTGAGCTCTGGGATCATGTCCCATTCAAGCTTGTGTGGCGTTGTCTGAACATCGCCGAAGCTCGACGGGTCACGCTTTGCCGGGTCGGGGCTCGTAGAAGCCCACAAGCTCGGTGCTTGTCCGTTTATGCTCCTCGCGAAACGTAATATGGTATCGGTGTAGACATCGCTTGCGAAGCGTAAAACGGTATGGCCGTCTACGCCTGTGTGTTCAAAGTTGATGCCGGCGCTGCCGTTTTTACACACGATGATCTGCAGTTTATCGTACCACCGGTTCGTGCAAGTGCCGACTTGAACACCCTTTTCAACCTTGCTGGTACCACAGAGCATGTTCATGCAAATTTCAGCCCCAGTCTGGGGTTCCGTGTAATCGAGGCAAAGAACGAACAGCGCCGAGTCGACAATGTAAAGACAGTCGGAATTGTTCGAACCTTCTTCTCGCTGGAGCACGTCTCGAAGGCCTGACCAGATTTTGCGATTTTCCGTGCTCAGCACGCCCAGGGCACCCTTGGCGGCCTCTTGGATTGGAACTTCAGCTGCATCGTCGATAATGACTTGCAGATTAAGTGCAATGTCCTTTTCAGTCATAATAAGATCCGAGTTATCGTCGAGGACATCAAACCAATAGAACTGTCCGTAACATAGGACTACGATGTGCTTCGCATCTGGGTCCTGTCCAATCTGGCAGCCATTCTCGGTTGGTATTCTCGCAGTGCCAAATAGTCTCGAGTATTGGTACATGTCCAATGGTTGACCGCGAACCATGTCCGGTTGTAGTTCTTCCTTTCGGACCGCCCTTACGAACGCAAGTGCTGATACCACCAACGACGCTGCCCGAGTAACTTGATTATTTCTCGCAGGAGTTGGATCATCTTCGAGGAGGAAGAAAGGATTCAAGTTTAAGACCACGGGGTTATCAAAATTGAGGTATGAATCATACCCTGGGACAGCATTAGTAACGACATGATTGGACCGAACCGGGGTCATTTGAAGTAAAAGATTGGAAATGACCTACAGAATTGCTCAATGTAGTTTGACCGACCACTGGCATACTTTCTCAGCTTTTCTTGGAGTTCAGGTCCATCAGACCTCAAGAACTCCTTCACTGCCACCTGGGTATCACGATGCTCCTTGGGCGATTGCAGAGGCCGGAGGGAGTCAAGATACTTTTTGCAAGTTGACTCCAAGTCGGGGATAGGAAGCTGTGGCAACCTGTCCTGCGCAGCAAAGGTGATGCCAGGGCGTGAGGTGTTGCCGCTGTTTGCAGGCTGTGGATCTCTGGAACTTTGAGGATGTGATGGCACGGTTGTCTCCGCCACCTGCTCCGAGCGAGCCTCACCGTTCGGTTGTTGTTGTGGCATGTTGCCGGCTGCTAAAGCGATCTGCCGGTTTAGTGAGCTCGGTTTGGTGAAGGTTCGGACTGCCATCGCAACCGGATTAATGGGCTGTTCAAGCATAGAGTGCCGAGACGAATGTGGGAATGGAAAGCAACCGCAACGCAGTGCGGTAGAAATAGTGACAGTCTTGCAGACAGTAAGGTGGCATTGAGAGATGCGAATAACAAAATCAATAAATGTAGAAGGGTGGCGACTATTTGAAGACTGATATGTGGCTCCACGCTGGGTGAACGGGACTTTGTTTGCAACGAAATAGACACCCCTCCATGCGCTAAAGGCTTGTATGGCATGTGAAACAGGAATTGGCGGTTTTCCCCACAAGGTGCAGCCAAGGATAGGCTGGGACTGGGCCGGGTGATTGGAAGCTTGGAGGAGCAAGGGAGGATAGAAGATTGGCCTACCAGGATGGCACCGTAACGATGCAGTATAATAAAGGACCTGCCAAATTCCTAACGAATTAGTTAGACTATCAGTGACTTACACAACAAAAATGCTCCCCCCATACTCCCAATTGCCGGTTTTGTGCAAGTGATCCTACGTCTGATATCGGAAAAGGGCGGCCGGACTCTTATTAAGGCGGCGAAACTGCCGTATCCTTCGATTCCGGGGAAGGGGATAACAAGATAAGAAATGTTGACCGAGGATAGAAGGCGAGCTGGACTCCAGCTAGTACGGCGGACGAGGGGAACGAAAAGTGACTTTTCGGAAGCGGTCCCCAACCCGGTAGCACCTAAAGCAGTATGTTGACGCGATGCCTTGGCTCAATATCAGAAGAGAGCAAGTATATTGAGTTGGAAATTCCGTTGCTTGCAAAACATGAGCTCGAGAAAAGACCTACGCCTTCCATATGACCGGGGGAAGCTGCGGAGAAGACACTTGCCGAAGCTACTAGGGAAATGGGGAGAATTTGGATTTTCAATAGGTTACATAAGAAGATGATTTCAGCTGCTCGACGACAAGTGACCAGGTTTTTGCTCTCGCCATACATTTCTTCCCGCTCCTCGGTGCAATGGATCAGGAGACCAATACAAATTTGCGTCTACACTTGAGAGCGACATGAACACATGGCACTTGTATCTAATACAGTACTTGCGAAAATCCCGTAGAGGTCCTTAGATCAGCCCAGATTCCATAAGCTGATTTTAGGACATTTTTTGCGTGTAATTGTCACGCGGTCGACGTGTGCATCTTTCGCGTGAAGCTTGATGACAACAAACTCAACAGCCGCTTCCCTCGCCCGAAGCATGATGCATACTGTCCAACATTATGGTTGCATGCCCCGATGACCGATCTTATCAACGTCCTGCCGGACTTCTCTACAGCATCTTACTCCCACTTGCTGCCGTCTCTGACCAAGAAGCTGATCACAACGAGCGACCTGCTCAGTCTTGACGCATCCGATATTGCTAAGCGTGCACAGCTTCCACCAGCTGAAGTTGCAAAACTATCCAATGCGATTCTCGAAGCGCTGCATAGCCAGCTGGATGTTGGTGGATCGAAAGATGATGCAGCGGTTACAGAACTGAATTGTTGTACAATCAGCACTTTGGACGAAAGTCTTGATGATGCACTGGGTGGTGGCATTCCTACAGGATATCTAACTGAGCTCACAGGCGAGAGGTAAGCAGCAACGCCTGGTGATGGTGGTATTGGAATCGGGCTGACGCAAAGATAGTGGAGCTGGAAAGACTCAACTTCTTTTGACCCTCCTCCTTTCTGCACAGCTACCAGCTCCACGAGGACTCTCAAAGTCAGCTATCTACATTTCCACCGAAGCAGCTCTGTCCACATCCCGCCTGCATCAATTGCTTCGTCTCCATCCTCTCCTATCCGATCTTTCCGAGTCTATAAAGCCTTCACTGTCTCGCATTCTGAGTATCCAGACGCCAGACCTCGAGTCACAAGAACACATTGTACGATATCAACTCCCGGTGGCCGTCAAACGGCAGAACGTGGGCCTTGTGGTGATTGAGTCGATGGCCTCCAACTACAGGGCCGAGTTTGAAGGCGCAGACAAAAGATCTGAAAAAGAAAGCTCAGAAGACCGCCGAGCTGGCAGAGCAATGGCAGACCGAAGGAGCCAGCTAGTTCAATTGGGAGCATTCCTACGCGATCTGGCGAGGACTGAACAAATCGCGATTGTCGTGTCAAATCAGGTGGCCGACCGATTAGCTCCAACCTACAACTCCCAGCCATCTTCAACACCTGGAATCACTTCAGACCCACTTGCTCTAGATCATCAATTGCGTTGGTTCTCAGGTTGGGGAGACCAGCAACATGATGTCTTGGGTCTGAAGACGCCATCTCTTGGACTGGTATGGACGAAACAAATCGCCGCTCGCATCGCGCTGATAAAGGCGCCGAGCAGCAATAGAGAAGGCAAAACAAAGCGGTGGTTTCGAGTGGTTTTCACGCCTTGGGCCGCACCAACGTCGAAGAAAGGTATAGAATATGAAATTACGACAGCTGGCATCAAGGCAAATCTCGAAGTAAGTGGTCAGGAAGCGAGAATCGAACAAATGGAGCAGTAGATATAGGACACGCCTAAAAAATAATATTTTGCCCACACCGCGAAACTCGAATCGCTTGAAAGTGATCTAGTACCAAGCTTAATAGATATTCTATTGTGGACACAGTTTTGTAGAGATCCTGACGTTCAGGCCCATTATACTTAGTGTTCTTTTGAGAATTTTCAAGCACGAAAAATATTCAAGTCTCGATCAACGTCGAGGTTTGACAGTTCAATAACATCAGGACGTGAGTTCACTCACTTTCATATATCAAGCGACTGGAGTTTCATTGCGATAACCAAAAATAGTTCTCCTTTACTCCATTTATGCTCTCTATTCAAATCTCACAGTCATGCATATGAGATGCATCATTTTCTGCGGTTCAGAACTACTTCAATAACCGCGAATCGACTTCCTGGCGTTCCAACAATATTTTTCACCTGAAATTGCGGGCTCGCCTCTTTGAACAACTTTTTCCAGTCGGCCGCCGACCTTAGTTTGGAATTAAACATTGCCCACATGTGCATATCCACACTCGTCAAAGCTCGCACGGCCATCGTTGGTGCTGCTCCTTTTGGGGGCAGGACGTTGTCGATTACGACGATGCGGTTTCCTGGCTCCATGGCCGGCAATAGATGTTGGATAATTCTCCGAGCATACTTGTCTGACCAGTTGAGCAGTACATTCCGAATCACATAGACAGCCGCTCTGACGGGCTGTGGAGTGAGGAAATCATGGGCCCGATA
>Ga0335075_10010856_pt1 | contig 13808 bp, 12 predicted proteins | sample Lox_Sample_24_FD_206723 | JGI IMG/M metagenome (GOLD analysis project Ga0335075, IMG submission 206723) | Soil microbial communities from Loxahatchee National Wildlife Refuge, Florida, United States - Lox_Sample_2.4 | ecosystem: Environmental > Terrestrial > Soil > Wetlands | place: USA...
ACCAGTTCTTATATTCGATCCGCGCCGGCAAATTCCGGAAGCTCAATAGTATTGGGATGGAGGCCGGAGGTGTCTGATATTGCAGACCTCGACATCACCGCTGCCGCGGCGGCAATTTCCTCCGGATCGCTAACTTCTTTGGATCTGACCGAGTGGACACTGCAGCGGATCGCGATGGTGGATACTCACCTAAAGGCTTTCATTGAAGTGCTGGCAGACGAGGCCCGGACTTCCGCAGAAATGGCCGATGCAGAGATCAGAGGTGGAACGTATCGCGGGCCTCTTCATGGAATTCCTATTGCCATAAAGGCTTTGTATGATGTCAAAGGAGTAAGAACGACAGCGAATTCAAAAGTCCGCCAAGACTATGTACCGCAGACTGATTCCACTGTGGTAGAAAAGCTCAAGGATGCTGGCGCGATAATTTTGGGTATGCTGTCCTGTCACGAGTTCGCATTCGGCTTTGATTCCGCACCCACACGGAATCCGTGGAACACAGGTCATATTCCTTCCGGCTCGAGCGGCGGAACCGGAGCAGCAATTGCGGCCGGTTTGTGTTTTGCCGGGACTGGGACTGACACAGGAGGTTCGATCCGTGCTCCATCGGCTGCCAACGGAATTGCGGGAATCAAACCGACCTATGGGCGCGTGAGCAGGGCTGGTGTCGCCGCTCTAAGCTGGTCGCTTGATCACGCGGGCCCGATGGCCAGATCCGTCCGAGACCTCGCAATCCTGCTTGGCATCGTAGCCGGACCTGATCCGCGAGATCCGCATGCAATAGATATTGCTGTCCCTAATTATACCGACGCCTTGAACGGTGATATTCGCGGATTCCGCCTGGGTGTGCCCACCAACTACTTCTTTGATGATATCCAGCCAGCGGTCGGCGATGCCGTGATGGGTGCTGTAAGACAGTTTGAGAATCTGGGAGCCGCCATCGTTCCGATCGCGGTGCCGTTCGACGATCGGGTGATCGACTCGTGGGTGGCGATCGCGATGTCCGAGGCAGCAACATACCATCAACTGAGTCTGCGCTCCAAGGCTGACTTGTATGGCGAGGACGTTCGTCTTCTGCTCGAGGCGGGCGAATTGACGCTCGCCACGACATACATTAATGCCCAGAGGGCGCGCCTATCTTGGAACAGCTCTCTCATGTCTGCGATACGCGACATAGATGCAATTGTTACACCGACGCTGCCAAATACCGCTATGAAAGTTGGCGAGACCTCTATTAGGATCGGCAGGAAGGAAGAGACGGTGTTTGAGGTTTCCGCCAGGCTCTGTGCGCCATTTGATATGGCAGGCCTACCGGCTGCGTCCATACCGTGCGGTTTTGCTCCGAACGGACTTCCAATCGGGCTCCAAATCGTTGGCAAGCCATTCAATGAGGAAACGGTCCTCAAAGTATGCCATGCATTCGAGAGCGTAACCGAATATCATCTCAGGAGACCGCGCCTTCCCGGTCTCCAGAATTGATTCACAGCCGTCGTAACGACACAGCAACTCATTATAGCCTCACCAGCGCGCTCTACCACCGGTGAGTATGCAGCCTAACTGTCACGCGCCAGAAACCGGGTTCCACTGCTAATGCGGACACTCGCCTATGCGGATGGTCCTAGGGATAGTTGGGTCATGCTCCGGCCGATGTCGTTCTTCCACGACATCTAGGATCTTTGCGTTTGTGTGACTTGGAGCCTGCTCGATGTGACTGCACGGATGCCGGAACGGGATCGGATGGAGTCCTGCTTGCAATCACGACAAACAAGCCTGCGCTGTTTCCATATCCCGTTCACATAACTTTTTTGCGTCGGCAGACAGAATCCAAAAATCTGAATCATAGTCTCCCTCGGCGAGCCGTACCTTCGTTCGGCAGGAAGGTGACTCGCGCACCGTCTGACGGCTGGTTCTTGAGCTCCCGGATGGTCTGCGCTGGTGCAAGCCTAGGTAATGTTGCGAGCAAAGCCGCCATAACAAGGCCCGATCTCGTGAATAAAAGCCAGGTCGTTTTTCTTCTCGCTGAGGATGCCTCGGCCGATACGCCATGGGTACAATCTGTTGCGGACTAAAGTCTATTCCCTTGGAGATGGAAGAAGTATTGCGAGTCCGCGGCCGAGCTTGGTTCATGAACACGAGGGGCGGTCTTACGGCTGCTTCTCGGGAACAAGTGCAATTCCAGTTCGCCCTCTGCACGGACCACTACGCACGGGCCATTGTACGGGCTTGGCGCTCTGCACCCCAGCTGCTGGGGGAGTGCCGGCTTGGTCGGCCCAACCCGGTCAGATGATGACAGAGGAGATTTCAATGGAGATCGCTAGCTATGTCTCCAACCGCGTCCTTCACACTTTGCCAGGGCTTCATGCCTGCAACGTATTTAAACTCGATGGCAAGTCGTGGAATTATCTAGTTGTTTCCATGCGTATCGCCGTGCTTGGCGTGCTTCCTTTCAGCATGTCTGTCTATGTTGCTGCAATATTCGATCTTGGTTGTTTGAGTTTGTTGCTAAGCGCTATTTCCGAATTGCCGCTCGCGAGAGCCCCAATCAAGTTTCTGAGTGAGATATTCTCCAGAGTTGGCACGGGCGCAAAGGTAACAGAGTGGCGCTAGAGAAATAAGTTGTGCTATGACCGCTTTGTTGCGGATGCGCTGACACGGACTTGGCGTTCACCTCAGAGGGGGGTGCATTCTCGGCTACGGGATGGTCCGCTGCACAAAAGTTATTGGAGATCACGGGAAGAAATGCCGTGGGCGCATGATCGACCGCGGTAGTGACAGGAATACGTTTATCCATACGGCGCGTGGCTGTAATTATTCTTCGGACCGCGAGGTTCATTAAACATAGAATTGTTGTAACGCGCGGATGCAGTATTTCAACGTCGCTCAATATTTGCAGATAATGCGCTCACAAGCTGATAGCTGGAGCGGCAATAACTTGCAGGTCAGAGTTACCTCGAGAAAGATGTTATGAGTGCAAACAGCTTTCAACAAATGTGACAAAGGCTCGAGCCTTTGCGCTTGCGCGCCGGCCGCTTGGGAATATTGCCCACACGTTCAGCGGCGGTAGCGTCCAATCAGGCATGGCCGGGACGACTGTTCCGCTTGCCAACTCGGGCCCGAACATGGCTTGGCTTGCCACAGTGAATCCGAGGTTGGCCATAACCGCTTCTCTTACCGCCTCCGCCGCGGTGGTTCGAATACGGCCCTGCAGCGCGACGGTCTCTTCGGTCCCATTTTTTGCGAAGGTCCAGACGTTGCCTCCGCCCCGGAGCGCATAAATCACCGCCTCATATCTGGACAAGTCTGCAGGCTTTCGCGGGAGGCCAGCACATACAAAGTATTGTGGGGTTGCCAGCACCAGACGCCGCAGGCTGGCAATTCTTCGTGCTGCAAGTGTCGAATCTGCCAGATGGCCCATGCGCAATGCTACATCAATACCTTCGCCCACCAGATCGACATTGCGGTCATCAAGCACAAGCTCGATTTCGAGTTGTGGATGTTCTTCCAGAAATTGGCCAAGCCGGGGAACGAATTTGAGGCGTGCGAATGTGACCGGCGCACTCACGCGGAGCCGGCCTGTCAATCCGGCGCTGGCTCCGCGGGCAGCCAACTCAGCCTCATCGGCCTGGGCGACGGCGAGCTTGGCGTGTTCGTAGAAACTTTGTCCCGCTTCCGTCGGGCTGAAGCTGCGGGAGGACCGCAGCAACAGGGGCGCTCCGATCCGCTCTTCAAGTTGGGCAATGGTCTTCGACACAGCCGACTGGCTCACGCGCAGTAGGCGCGCGGTCCCGGAAAAGGAGCCGGTCTCCACGACTTTGACGAAGACCTGCATAGCAGCAAACCGGTCCATGCATTACCCGCTGGAATGGAAACTATCGCATTCCGCTATCTACTCCCAATCATGGGGAATGAATACTCTCCGGTGGGGACCGAACAGGAGCCAAATGATGTCGCTTCAGGACAAGCTCAATGCGTTCCGAACGAATTTTGAGGCTGGCGGCGCACCCTATCATGCTCCGGCCTGGGTGCATGAACCGATGCACCGGGCGACGGCCGCACTCATCGCTTCGGGCCTCGCCGCAAGAGCGCTCAAGGCTGGAGACAAGGCGCCATCGTTCGTTCTGAAGGATGCCGAAGGCAACACGGTGTCCTCACCGGCGCTCCTGAAAGAGGGGCCACTCGTGGTGACCTTTTATCGGGGTGTTTGGTGCCCCTATTGCAACATGGATTTGCAGGCGCTGGAAGCGATAGCATTTGAAATAACAAAAAGGGGCGCGCGCATGGTCGCGATTTCGCCGCAGACCGCGCCCAATAGCCGACGCTCCCAGCGTGAGAACAGGCTCTCCTTTCCGATCCTGTCAGATCCACACAACGATGTCGCCGCGAGTTTCGGAATCCGATTCGGCATGCCGGATTACCTTATCGACCTCTACAAGAATACCTTCAAGAACAATCTCGAAGTGATCAATGGAGACGACAGCTGGACGCTTCCCATGCCGGCAAGGTTCGTGATCGGCCAGGATGGCATCATCCTTTATGCCGAGGTCAGCCCCGATTACACGCGGCGTCCTGATCCGGAGGCGTTGCTGCCCGTGCTAGACCGCACATTAGCCCCAGCTCGAAGATCATCAGAGACCTTACCGATCGAAGGCTGATCTCTTTCCACGAGGGATTTCCGTGACAAAATTTGACGATTACCGCGAGGCTTTTGCGAACGCCCACTTGACACGCAAACCAAATGGCGTGCTCGAAGTGCGGTTTCACACGAATGGCGGAAAATTGGTATTCAACGGACATACTCATGAACAATTCGTCGAACTTTTTCATGTTGTCGGTGAAGATAGAGAGAACCGGGTCGTAATTCTTACCGGCACAGGCGACGCGTTCATGGACACGATCGAGCCCGCGGGTTTCGACTTCTTTTCGCCGCAGGGCTATGACAAGATTATGCGGGAGGGACGCAAGATCCTTTCCAACATTCTCGACATTGAAGTGCCGATGATGACTGCCCTTAACGGACCGGTGCTTGTTCATTCCGAATATGCGCTGTTGACAGACATCGTCCTCGCTACGCCCGAAACTGTGTTTCAGGACAAGCCGCATTTCGAATTCGGCATTGTTCCTGGAGATGGCGTAAATCTGCTCTGGCCGGAAGTGATTGGCCCAACCCGTGGCCGCTATTTTATCCTGACCCAGCAAATTCTCGACACCGAAACGGCCAGGGCCTGGGGCGTGGTCAATGAGATTGTTCCGGGTGATCACCTTCTTCACCGCGCGCACGAACTCGCCGATGGCATTGCAAGGCTACCACCGCTCACTAGCCGCTACACTCGCATTGCGTTGACCCGGAGATTGCGGCGGATCGTGGAGGAAGGCGCGGCTTTTGGCTTAGCCCTCGAAGGCATTAGCGCAGCGGACGTCGCGCGTACTGCATCGGTCGGCTGAGGATTTGACCACGGCGTTCCATACTCGAATTCGCAACATTTCGAGGCTGCATCACTTTCGAAGAGGGTTCGAATGACCCTGGCTGAACTGCTTCCGCTGATCGGCGTGCCAATCATGGTGATTGGATTCGTGCTCAGGCTCAACCCGATGCTCGTGGTGACCGGGGCCGGAATCGCCACTGGACTTGCGGTCGGTATGTCTCCGTTGGATCTTCTAGAGCTAATAGGCGAGAAGTTCCTCGATGCCCGTTTGTTGGTGATTTTTGTGTTGGTACTGCCCATAATTGGGCTAATGGAACGCCATGGACTGCGCGAGCGGACACGCCGATGGATCGTGCGATTTCGAGGCGCAAGCGCCGGCCGAATTCTGATTGCCTATTTTATCGTGCGGGAAATAGCGGCTTCCATTGGGCTTCCAGTTGGCGGCCAAGTCTCAACTGTGCGGCCACTGCTGGTGCCGATGCTTGAGGGAGCGGCGACGGCTCACCTCGGTCAGCTTTCCGACAAATCGGTCAACCGGATCCGGGCACATGCCGCCGCGGCGGAAAATATTGCTCAGTTTTTTGGAGAAGACATATTCATCGCTTACGGTGCGGTTCTGTTGATTGATGCGTTCTTGCGCGAGAATGGGATCGTCAATGTCGATCCGCTCACGATCGGATTATGGGGCATCCCTCCAGCGATCGCCGGGCTCGTGATCCACAGCATCCGGCTAACCCGGCTTAATGCAGCGCTGGCGCGTGACGCAGACGAAGAGGCTGGTCCGTGAGTCCGCTCATTTCCATCGATCGCATTATCCATGCGATTGGGTTTCTGCTTGCGCTGATCGCGTTGATAACGATACGCGACCGAAGCAATCCGAAGCGTATCACCACAGCGCTGTTCTGGGCATTGATGGCCGGATGCTTGATTTTCGACCGGACAATGGTCGACTTGTGGGGTGTAAGGATCGCCCACCGCATTGTCGGTATCGTCGTTGTGCTGCTGGCATTGGTCGCTGGACTTGGTGGCGTCGGACGGGGACGGCTCATATCAGGAGAAGCCGAACGCTGCGCAGAGCCGCGCGGCAATATTCTTTTTTTGCCGATGCTCGCGATTCCCATCGTCGCTGTTGCATGCTCGCTGGGGCTTAAGGGCGTATCGATCGGCGGAATTATGCTCTTGGACAAACAAACATCTCTGGCAGCGCTCGGTGTCGCTGTTATGGTCTCGCTCGCTCTTGCGTTCTGGGTCACGCGGAGCACGGTCCTTGAAGCGATCAGGGAATCGCATCGACTGCTGGATGCGCTCGGCTGGGCAGCGATCCTACCCATGATGCTCGCCATGCTGGGAGGCATCTTTGTCGCCGCCAAAACCGGCGATTCAATAAAGCTTCTGATCTTGATGCTGGCACCGGAGCATCAGCGATTTGTAGTCGTGGCGCTATATTGCGCAGGTATGGCTGCCTTTACGATGATCATGGGCAACGCGTTTGCCGCCTTTCCTGTGATGACGGCCGGGCTGGCCCTGCCGATCCTAGTTAAGGGCATGGGCGCAAATCCAGCGCCGCTGTTGGCCATGGGTATGTATGCCGGTTATTGTGGGACACTCGTGACGCCGATGGCTGCAAACTTCAACCTAGTGCCGGCTGCGCTTTTGGAGCTCCGCGATCGCTACGGTGTCATTCGTGTTCAAGTTCCCACTGCGACCGCAATGTTTTTCGCAAACTTTTTGCTTATGTACTTGCTGGCGTTCTCGTGGCACTGAAAAGATTTGTGCTACGAAAATGCTGTCGGCGGCTCAAGCGCAGGAAGCGGGTGGGTGGGTACGCAAAATTACGTTTTGAACAAACGCTATAGCCTCGGTAGTGGCCCATCGCTCCCCATCCGCCTTGAGAGAAACAAGCTCGTCGACCGAAAACTTCTGCCCGAGCCGGCTCGAAAGCTCACCGTATAGTCTTTGCTCCTGAATCCCAAGTGGCTGTCCAGTTCTCATCCGCTCTGCGTCGATGAATCCGATCAAGCGTGCAGCCTCGTTCAAACGCCCTTCAAATGCACTCAGCACCGCGCAAATCTGCAAAGCCCAACAAGCTGTTTCGTCGCGCGCGACAAAGCCGGGGAAGGCCTCCTCGACAAGACTGCGCGCCTCAGCTGTTTCGCCCTCAGCAAGGAGGAAGGCGGCCTGACTCATCAAGGCGAAGCCGAGGCGACGTTGCCCCGGCGTCCGTCTCGAAAGACTGATGGCCTCCTTGCCGCGTTCGATCGCGCCAGCGACATCGCCCGCCAAATATTCCGTTAAGGCGAGATTTGTAAGACAAGTCGCCTCGGTGACAGACTTCAGCGTCCGTGCCATGTCGAGCACTTGGAGTTGGTACGAACGGGATCTGCCATGTTCCCCAATGTTATACGTTACCAATGCGCTGGAATGCAGCAAATTGAGCCGAGTCTTTCCGACGCCCCCGTGTGCGATCAGTTTCCAAGCTTCATCGATGGCGGACCTGGCCTCAGCAATCCGCTGCTCCCTCATATAAAAGACACTGGCACTGCGGAGAGCGGCGGACAGCCGTGGCCGGTCGTCGAGCGCGCGGTAGAGCTGCACTGCGCGCTCCGCATAGGCCATTGGTGCCTGATGAATCGCGTTCTCCCACACGCCGCTCGCTTCCAGCAACAGGGCGGCTTCTACGGCAGCTGGCGTATTCCTGTCGATCAGAGGAACAAGGCGCTCAGAATAGTGTTGCGCCTCGGCGATTAAGTCGAGCACGTGGAGGAGATGAATGCCGGGCGCTCCAAGCTTCAACGCAGTCTGAGAACGCTCGGGCGCCGCAAGGGCCCAGTCCAGCGCCGTCCGCAAGTTGTCCAGCTCGGGCAGATAAAGCGCGATCCAATCGATATCCGGCATCGTCTCCCAAGCGAGGCTGGCTCGGCGGAGTGTCGTTGCCAAGTGCCATGCGTGCCGTTCTCTGATGTCTTCGCTCTCCCCACTGGCGTGAAGCCCCTCCGCCGCAAACAAGCGTAGTGTCTCCAACAAACGATATCGAACTGGGTCGCGGCCTTCGACCATGATCAGAGATTTCTCGACAAGGCGGCCGACAGCGTCCAATACTTCCCAGCGATCGGTCTCGTCTTTGCCGGAGACGGCGACTGCCCCATCGAGCGAGAAGCTGCCTGGAAAAACCGCGAGGCATCGGAACAGATGCTGGTCATGTGGCTCCAGCAATCCGAAGCTCCATTCCAGAACCGCTCTGAGCGACTCGTAGCGGGTTCCGCCCGATCGCGGCGCCCCTTTCAGAAACTTCAACCGATCGTCGAGCCCCGCGCGCAGGCCCCTTACGCCAAGCAAGCGCAATCGTGCGGCCGCCATCTCCAGCGCCAGGGGCAATCCGTCGAGACGTCTGCAGATCTCCGCGACGTCGTCAGCGACTCCACGATGGACGTCGAAGGTGGCGTCTGACGACCGAACGCGATCGACGAACAAATCGACAGCGCCGAACCCGGTGATCTCGATCGAGCCGGACGGCGGCACTGCAAGCGGGTGAACCGGATAGAGTTGTTCCGAGGGTATCCGCAGGGCCTCCTGGCTGGTCGCGAGCACTGTTAGACTTGGCGCCCGGTCAAGCAGCACCTTGATCAACTCCGCCGCGGCCTCGATGAGGTACTCGCAATTGTCGAAGATCAAGAGCCGCGGCTTGTCACCCAAGACCATGGCAATCGCCTCGACCGCAGCACCCTTGCCGGCGAGGACCGCCCCGATGACTGTGGCCGTCGCACTGGCGACGGCAGCGGGTTCTGTCAACGGCGCCAGATCAACCAGCCAAACACCGCCTGGATACTCGCCAAGCAGTCGCCATCCCAGTTCTACCGCGAGCCTCGTCTTGCCGACGCCGCCTGGCCCGATGAGCGTGACGAGACGAGTGTTGTGCAGGTGCTCTTGCACTTCCTCCATTTCCCCGTCTCGTCCGACGGCGCGAGACAGATATTGTGGCAGATTTGTGCGCGGGCTACGCCCGAAGTCGGCCTGAAGCGGCACATCGGTACCCCCTTCCGAGCGAGTAACCGGCGCGACGAAACAATAGCCACGCCCCTGTACGGTCTTGATGTAGCGTCGGTCCTCCTGACCATCGCCAAGAGCTCTTCGAACCGCAATCATCTGAACACGGAGATTGGCGTCCTCGACAGCAATGCCGGGCCAGACCCGTTCCATAAGAACATTTTTATCGACGACCTGGGGCGATCGAGCGACGAGGGTCAGAAGGATATCGAACGCTCGACCGCCAAGCGGCACTTGCCGGCCGTCGCGCATCAAGAGCTGTCGCGCCGGCAGAAGCCGGAACGGGCCAAACTCCAAAACCTCGTCCACATCTGTCTTTTGAGTCAACGGCGTGCCTCTGTCGACTGCCGGTATCCGAGGTTTATCATGCTATCGTCGGTTCGGCCGATAGAGAAATGCTGCAATGTGAAACCGATTTCTCAACGCAAGTCTTTGTCAAGTCTGCGTCGGTCGTGATCATCTTGGACCAAAGAGGCTCGGCGAAGGCGGTGCGGTATCGCGGGCTGTCCGCAGAGAAAAGCGTGATGTGGTGCCTGCGCCCACGAAAATTAGCAAACGCACTCTCGGCTCCATTTGGATTGCAACGTCGATGGAAGCGTTATGAGCTAAGACACGCCCGCGGCATCGAAGTGGATGGCCCCTGCCGGAACGAGGATACCAGGAGGGCTCCGTAAATGCAGACCATCAAGGCGACCGAGATGCAGAGGAGGCCATAGGCCCAGAAAAAAAACCGTCTGCGCACCCCATTGATGCGCGACAACCGCTGAAGCATTTCACCGAGTTGAGCTTCCGTCGGATCTGGGATTTCCAGTGCCCAGGGGAAATATTTTGGAGTCATCATCAGACATCGCAGACATAGGCCTGCGCCGAGTATCAAGAAAAATTGAAGCGTCGCTTTTGCAACAAGCGACGAATCGAATGTTTGCAATAGATGTAGTCTTTTGAGGGGATGGAAGTCGGCAAAACTTACACCTGTAAAGAAAAGCGCTGTCGCCGCTATGAGAGAGTTGGCTTTCTGATCCAAACTGGTCAGCTGCCTTATTCGTTCTCCAATCAGGGCTTCCAGCGAGCGCGCGTGCCCATTATCGCCTGGAAGGACGCTTTCCTTCGTAGCCTCGATTACCATCGTAGTCTTCCCGCTCGTGGCCGCACAAATTAAAAATTCTGCGCCTTTGCTTGAGTTGGTTGATCGTGTGATTAGCGTATTTTGGAGTGTGCGTTTTACATATGCATTGCAATCAACTGCTCGGCAACGTCGTTCAGATCCTTACCCACGATTGCGGGCTGTGGTCCGACGCCCAAAACATCGTTGCCAACGCGCTTGATCAATGCGCCTCGCCAACCGGCAGCGACGGCACCGATTATGTCCCAAGTATGACAGGCGATCAGGCAGAGCCGAGTGGGCGCCACGCCGAGTTCGCGTTCGACATAGCCGTAAGCCTGTGGCGATGGCTTGTGATGCTTTACGCCGTCAGCACTGAAACGGCGTTCGAACAGATCCACAATACCACCGTGTGAAAGCTGACGCGTCTGCACTTCAAGAAGATTGTCTGTGAGCGTGAACAGCCGGAAACTTGCGTCGCGCAGTTTCCGCAGCGCGGACGGCACTTCAGGATGGGGCGGCATCGAAGAGAATCGCTCAGTGAGCTCTTGCCTGTCGGCGTCTTTGACCTCGATTCCATGTATGTCGGCCATCATCTTCATTACGGCGCCCCCAATATCCGTGAACGGAACGTAGCGACCGGCGACCGTGAGAGCTTCTGAATAAAGAATGAGATTTTCGAACCAGCTGCGCATGGTGACTTTTTGTCCGAAAATGCGCTCAAAAATCGGCTCCATAGCTCCGAGATCGAGGAGCGTTTCATTGACATCGAACACAATCAGTGGGAGTTTATCCATGGTCGTTGCTCTCCTGTTTGCTTCTGCCTGCTTTACAACCACCGTGCGCGGCGCCAAATTTCGAAATAAGACGACCCTGGGGACACGCCAGCAGATCCCAGGATCGCTTCCCGCCGTGTTATCTTGCCAAGGGTGTCATTCCAGCTCTTCCTCCGTTATCGGTAGGGGAGAAGGCAACGCGTGTTATAAGGGCTGAAGCTGATCGACCCCAGGGGCATGTGCGGGCAAAACCGCATTCCCCTTTAGCTTTTCCAGCTGGCGTGTCAGCTCATTGAACGTACTGCTACGCCGTTTGTCCCGCCTTTGCTTGAAAAGAATATTTCCTTTCGACATGGAGTCGACCGCGCGGCGGGCGCGAGACAATCTGCTCTTAACCGCGGTTATCCGGCAATTCATTATTCCTCCGGCGTCCGAGATGGAAAACCCGCCAACCCCAACGAGCAATAGTGTCTCACGCTGGCGATTCGAAAGCTGTTCAATTGCGCGCGCTGCATCCTCCAGCTCGAGTGCCCAATGCTGTTCGCCGTCCGGTGTCGGAATTTGCTCGGCGGACGCCTCGTCCAATGGGACCATGCGCCTGGGCCGGCGCATTTCGGAAAGGTATTGATTTCGCATGATGGTGCTTACCCAAGCTCTGAAATTCGTGCCGGCCGCAAATGAAGCGCGCGCTTGCCATGCCTTCATCAGAGTTTCTTGAATGAGGTCGGAGGCGCACTCATCATTTCGCGTCAGTACCTGGGCGAAACTGCGCAGGGCTGGAATGTGCTTGGTAAGTTCAATTGAGAAGCTGTCGCCATCGCACCGACTGGAACCGGATTGAATGGGCCCCATCTTTTCCTCCACGTAGTTAAAGCGCACAAGAGCAACGACATGCCATAAAGTCGGTATTTTTATAGGAATGGGAAACAACAATGCCGCTTGCCATGAAAGCCGCCCCGTCTGCCTTGTCATTACGATTTATTGTGTTGGGCACTTCAAGACTCCCGTCGAAGATGACGTATTGCTGTGCGCGAGTCGCCGACGATCGCCTCGGTCGCCATTCCAATGAAAATCCCACAGTCGATAACCCCGATGAGGCGGCGCAGCTGCTCACCCAGAGCGGCAGGTTCCACCGCCGCATCAATGTCGTAACAGTCGTACAGCAAGTTTCCCCCTTCCGTGAGGACGGGCGCGCCGTCGTCGGCGATCCTGAGCATCGGACGCATGCCGAGTTCGGCGATGCGCCTCTTGACGCATTGATGCCCGAACGCAATGACTTCCACGGGCACCGGAGCACGGCTGGCGAACCTGTCGACAACCTTGGAATGGTCGACGACCACGAGAAAGCGTTGCGCCGCGGCGGCGACGATGCGTTCTCTCACCAGTGCGCCGCCAAGTCCTTTGATCAGGGTGAGCGGGCCCTGTAGCAATTCATCGGCTCCGTCGATCGCAAGATCAAGCGCTTCCGTTTCGGCAAAATTCGTCAGCGGTATACCGAGTTGGCGCGCACGCAGTTCCGTGCGCGTCGAGGTGGGGATGCCAACAACAATTATCCGCTCTTCACGGATCCGACGGGCAATCTCGTCGAGCACAAACGACATGGTGCTTCCGGTGCCCAGGCCGAGTCTCATGCCGCTCTCGATTTCGCGGGCTGCCGCGATGGCCGCTGTTTGCTTCAACTTGTCCTGTTTCGACATCATGTGCCGACCGTGGGCAAAAATCGCTCGGCCGGCGTTGAATACCCGACAAGAGGACCAAATCTGCAAGACAACTTCCGGAGCACGGTGATGAGCGTATTCATAAGACTGAACTGTTCAACAAATAACGTTCGACTGCCTTGGCGAAACCCTCGTCGTTGAAACTGTCGGTAGTGGCACTGGCCTGCGATTTGACTGCACCGCTGGCATTGCCCATGGCAATACTGAAACCTGAACGTCGGAACATCAGCACATCGTTCGGCATGTCACCGATTGTCGCAACCTCAGCTGCCGGAATACCATACATCTTTACAAGCTCATCGAGGACCGCACCCTTGTTAGCCGCCGGATGGGTAATGTCGACGTAGTAAGGCTGAGACCGCTTTACCGATGCATGCTCGCCGAGCATCGCGGAAACGTCGGCTTCGCATTTTGCTACCGCATCGGAGTCGTCACTTACGCCGACGATCTTGATCACCTTATTGAGATCGGAATCGCTGAAGCGAGCAATGACTGTCGGCTCAAACTTCACCGTCCAGGCTTCGCGCGCGACGTGGGGGGCATTTTCATTATGTATCAGCCAGTCGCTGTTCGTATAGAGCCAGGTATCGATCCCATGGCCTCGGATTACTTCGATCGCTTGTCGCGCAACGTCGGGTGTAAGTGTACGGGTATTTATCACCGACAGATCCGGACGAACTAAGGCACCACCGTTGAAGCCGGCGATGGGTGAGGTGATAGCAAGGGGACCAATCAGCATCCCCATCCC
>Ga0335075_10010857_pt1 | contig 13807 bp, 10 predicted proteins | sample Lox_Sample_24_FD_206723 | JGI IMG/M metagenome (GOLD analysis project Ga0335075, IMG submission 206723) | Soil microbial communities from Loxahatchee National Wildlife Refuge, Florida, United States - Lox_Sample_2.4 | ecosystem: Environmental > Terrestrial > Soil > Wetlands | place: USA...
TTGGACCACGCGGCCGCGTCGCTGATGCCGAGCGCGCTGGCCACCTGGGCGTCGGTCGCGGTCGCGGCGTCGATCGCGAACGCGGCCATCTGGCCGCTCGGGTCCGGCGCGGCGCCGTCGCCGTAATCCATCGCCATCACGTTCACGGCGGAGATATCGACGCCGGCCTGCACCGCGCCGGTCAGCACCGCGTCCTCGCCGGCGGGCAGCCCGGACGGCAGCACCGGGAGCGTGAACGACACCTGCAGGCCGGGGTCCCGCGCCTGCAGCGCCACCAGCGCCTGGTCGCGCAGCGCGTTGGCCGCGGTGTCGTCCACCGCCGCCCCCTCGATGTCGAAGTCGATCTTGTTGACGTCGTAGCCGGAGATGACGTCCTGATAGGCGGCCTCGAGCTGGGAGAGGCTGGTGCAGGTCTGCGCCAGCTCGCTGCCGTCCTCGCCGCCGAACGAGATCCGGACGTCGCCGCCGACCGCCCGCAGGGCCGCGATCTGCGACGCGACCGGGTCGTCACCGATCGCGGTCACCCCGCCCCACTCCGGCGTGCAGCCCCCGCTGCCGCCCGCCACGACGAACGCCAGGTTGAACTGCTTCACCCCGGTTGCCTCGGCCGTCGAGACCAGGTTGAAGGGCGGGTACAGGCTCGTGTCGACGTACGGGGCGAACCCCGCCGCGCCGGCCGACGGCGCGCCTGACGACATGCTCGGCGACGGCGTGGCGGTGGGCCACTCCGGCGGCGATGCGGGCACCGAGGGCGCGGCCGACGACGCCGGCGGCGTCGGGGAGGCCGGCCGCGATGCGCCCGCGGACGGCGTCGCGCTGCCGGTCGCCGACGGCGCGGCCGAGCCGCCGGCCTGGCACGCCGCGCCGTTGATAAGGCAGTCGGACGGCTGGCCTGCCTGCCCGGCCGACGAGGCGACGAAGCCGACCGTGACCGATCCGCCCGGCTGGATGGTGGCGTCCCAGCCGTCGCTGGTCACCGTCACCTGACCGCCGTCGTCGGCGTAGGAGCCGTCCCACAGCGAGGAGATCGACGTACCGTCCGGCAGCTGGAAGGCCAGCGTCCAGCCGGTGACCGCCGTCGTCCCGGGGTCGGTGATCGTGTATTGGCCCGTGTATCCGGTCCCCCAGCTCGTGACCGCCTGGTAGCTGGCCTGCAGCGGGCTCGCGGAGTCGGCTTCCGTCCGCACGGCCACGACGGCCTGGCTCGGCAGGGCGATCACAACGGCGGCAACGGCGGCCGCCGCTGCGAGCGGCGAGATCCAGAGCAGGACGCGACTGCGGGCGTGCCGCCTGCGGGTACGTGACATCGAAGGCCTTTCCGGTCAGAGGGCTACCGGACAGTCACGCTAACGGCGGCGCCGGCCGCGGCCCTGGCCGTTAAGGAGCGCTTAAGTGCGGGCTCAGCGACTGATAAGCCGCCGGCCGGCGGCGCGCGCGGTCCGGCGGCGGGCCGGCTGCGCGCCGGTCCGCAGCCACAGCTGCACCTGGGCGCCGCCGAGCGACGACCGGTCGATCTTGAGCCCGCCCCCGGTCGACTCGGCTACCCGACGGGCGATGTCGAGGCCGAGGCCGGTGGAGCCGCCGCCGCTGCTGCCGCGCCGCAGCGCGGAGTCCGGATCGCCGATTCCCGGTCCTGCGTCGGCGAAGAAGACGAGCACGACGCCATCGCCGGAATGCAGGGTCACGGCGAACCCGGTGCCCTCGCCGGTGTGCTGGAACACGTTGCCGATCAGCGCGTCGGCGGCGGTCGCGAGGTCGGAACGGGGGACCGGCACCATGGCCGGCCGGTCCGCGCCGGTCAGGTGACAGGGCCGCCCCTGGTCCTCGGCGAGCGCGGACCAGAAGCGCATCCGCTCGGCCAGGACCTCGGCCGCGTCGCACCCGGCCGGCTCCTCCGGCGCGGGCCGCCGGGCGGCGCGGATGATCAGGTCGATCTCCTGCTCGAGCCGGCTCACCGCCAGCCTGGTCTCGTCGGCCGCGTGGCCGGGCCCGAGCCCGGCCGCGTTCATCCGCAGCGCCGTCAGCGGCGTCCTGAGCCGGTGCGGAAGGTCCGCCGCCATGACCCGTTCGGCCGTGATCAGCCTGGTCAGCCGCTCGGCCATCACATTGAACGCGTGCCCCGCCGCCAGCAGTTCGGGCGGCCCGGCGGGCTGGCTCCGGGCGGTCAGGTCGCCGTTGCCGAGCGCGGCCGCCGCCTCCGCCAGGGCCCGGGCGGGCCCGGTGATCCTGGTCGCCAGCCGGTCGGCGACCAGGACCGACACCACGACCAGGGCGACCGCGACGGCCGTCATCACCGCCCACGACGCGGCGACGCCGCTTGAGACCTCGGCTGCGGGCAGGTAGACCTCGGTCACCGCGAGCCGGCCGGCGCCGAGCGCCACCGGCTGGAGCACCACGTAGCCGCCGGGAACCGACGCCGTGAAGGATTCGGCGGCGGTCACGGCCCGGCGCAGGTCGGCGTCGCTGGCGTGCTGCGGGCCGCCGACCAGGGTTCCGTTTTCGGGCCCGTCGGCGGGCTGCGGGCCGGCCAGGTAGACCGCGAGCTGCCCCGCCTCCCCCGCCTGGGTGCTGGCGATGGCGCGCTCGAGCGTCGCCCGGCTGGTGGTGACCGCGAGCACCGGCTCGATGGCCGCGCCGGCCAGCTGCGCGGACGTGAAGGCGCGGTTGCTGGCGACGTCTCGGACGATGACCGCGAGCGGGATCAGGAACGCGATCGCGACCATCGAGGTGACGGCGGCGGAGACGAGCGCAAGCGTTCTCCTCATCGGCCGGTCACTCCCCTCCCCCGCTCACTGCGGCGGGTCCAGCATCACGCCGATGCCGCGCACCGTGCGCAGGTACCGCGGCCGGGCGGCGGTCTCGCCGAGCTTGCGCCGCAGCCACGACACGTGCACGTCGATGGTCTGGTCGTCGCCGTAGGACTGGTGCCACACCTCGGTCAGCAGCTGCTGCCTCGAGACCACCACGCCGGGCCGGGCGGCCAGGTAGGCCAGCAGGTCGAACTCACGCCGGGACAACTCGACCGGCGCTCCGTCCAGCTGCGCCTCCCGCCTGGCGAGGTCGATCCTCAGCCCGCCGGCGCTGATGACGCTGGTCGCGCTGCCCGCCCCCGCCCGCCGCAGCTGGGCGGAGATCCGGGCCGCCAGGTGCTCGCACGAGAACGGCTTCACCAGATAGTCGTCGGCCCCGGCGTTGAGCAGCCGGATGATCAGCGCCTCCTCGTGGCGGGCGGTGGCGACGATGACCGGCGCCGTGGTCACCGCCCGCATCATCTTCAGCGCCTGCTCGCCGTCGAGGTCGGGGAGGCCGAGATCGAGCACGATGGCCTCCGGCGAATGCTGGCTGACCTCCCTGATGCCATCCAGCGCGGTGCCGGCCGTCCGCACGGCGTGCGCCCGCTGGCTGAGGTCCGCCGCGATCGCCGACCGGACAGACGGATCATCCTCGATAATGAGCACACGGGCCATGGGCGGAACGCTATGCATTTGACGCCCGGCTTGCGGCATTATTGCCGACATGACGCGGGCCCTTACCGGCCTGGCCGCCTGGCTGGCCGGCACTGCCCTCGCGGTCGGCCTGGCCTGGTTCGGCGCGAACATGGTGGTCAGGGACGCCGGGATGAGCCCTGGCGTGCAGGTGATCAACGTCGTGCCGCCGACGCCGACTGCGCAACCGTCGGCTCCGCCCGCTTGGCCCGTCCTGCCGTCCCCGCCCGCCTCTTCCGCTGCGCGCGCGGCGGGCAGCCCGGCCGCGAGCCAGTCGGGGCGCAGCGCCGCGACGGGCAGACCGTCGCCGTCGGCAACGCCGACGGCTTCCGCAGCCGGCACCGTGCGCAGCTATACGCTGACCGGCGGCCGGGTGGCCCTGCTTGTCAGCGGAGACTCGGCCACGCTGGTGACCGCGACGCCGGACTCCGGCTTCTCCGTCCAGACCTGGTCGGGCACCGACTGGCTGCGGGTCGACTTCACCTCCGGAGCGCAGGTGTCATCGCTGATCGCCAGCTGGTACCAGGAAGCGCCGACCGTCACCGTCGAGAACTGACACGCGCCGCGTCCGGCCACGGTAACCGATATCACCGTCTCGCGCCGCAGCGCGGCCGGGCGCGCGCCACTACCCTTGGCCTCATGCCCGAGCAGTCGCGCTCCACCGCCGAATTGATCGTCGAGTGCCTGGAGAACGAGGGCGTCACGCACGTCTTCGGCATCCCCGGCGAGGAGAACATCCGCCTGATCGAGGCGCTCTCGAAGTCCTCGATCGACTACGTGCTCACCCGGCACGAGCAGGGTGCCTCGTTCATGGCCGAGACCTACGGCCGGCTGACCGGCAAGGCCGGCGTCTGCTCGGCCACCCTCGGGCCCGGGGCGATCAACCTGCTGCTCGGCACGGCCGACGCGACGACCAACTCCACCCCGGTGGTCGCGCTGTCGGCCCAGGTGGGGATGGGCCGCAGCTATAAGGAGTCGCATCAGAGCGTCGACCTGGTGTCGATGTTCGCGCCGGTGACTAAGTGGTCGGCGCTGATGGCCACGCCCGGCGCCGCGCCCGAGATGATCCGCAAGGCGTTCAAGCTCGCCCAGACCGAACGGCCCGGCGCCGTCTACCTGGCCGTGCCCGAGGACGTGGAGGAGGCGTCGGCCTCGCCGGGGCTCGCCCCGCTGCGGGTAAACGTGCCCCGGGCGGACGACCCGTCGGCTGAGCAGGTTTCCCGCGCCGCGCAGATCCTGCGCGAGGCCGGCAACCCGGTGGTGCTGGCCGGCCACGGTGCCGCGCGGGCCGGCGCCAGTCCGGCGCTGATCCGCTTCGCTCAGGCCCTCAACATCCCGGTCGCGACCACCTTCCACGGCAAGGGCGTCTTCCCCGACGACCATCCGCTCGCGCTCGGGTCGGTCGGTTTCATGCGCCATGACTACGTCAACTTCGGCTTCGACCGGGCCGACGTCATCGTCGCGGTCGGGTACGAGCTGCAGGAGTTCAACCCGGTCAGGATCAACCCGAACGGCACCACCAAGATCATCCACGTGCACCGGTTCCCGGCCGAGGTCGACGCGCACTACGACGTGGCCGTCGGCCTCACCGCCGACATCAGCCACAGCCTCGACGCTCTGGCCGCGGCCGTCTGGCGCAAGGCGCCCGCGGCCGGCGGCGAGCGGATCAGGGAGCTGCTGGCGGAGGAACTCTTCCGGGGCCAGCAAGACCACCGCTATCCGCTTGCCCCGGCCCGCATCGTGGCCGACACCAGGGCCGCGCTCGGCCGCGAGGACATCGTGCTGGTGGACACCGGCGCGCTGAAGATGTGGATGGCCCGGCTGTACCCGACCTACGCGCCCAACACCTGCCTGATCTCGAACGGCCTGTCGACGATGGCGTGGACCGTGCCCGGCGCGATCGGCGCCAAGATCGCCCGACCGGACGCGAAGGTGCTGGTCGCGACCGGCGACGGCTCGTTCCTCATGAACTCGCAGGAGATCGAGACCGCGCTCAGGCTCCGGCTTCCGATCGTCATCCTCATCTGGGTCGATGACGCGTACGGCCTGATCAGCTGGAAGATGGACCTGGAGATCGGGCACAACGTCGACACCCGGTTCGGCAACCCGGACTTCGTCGCCTACGCGGAGAGCTTCGGCGCCAAGGGCTACCGCATCTCCTCCGCCGACGAGCTGCTGCCCACCCTCACCAGCGCGCTGGCCGACGATACGGTCTCGATCATCGCCTGCCCCGTCGATTACACGGCCAACCGCGAGCTCATCCGCAACCTGGGCGGCCTCGACGAATCCCTTTCCTAGTTTATTCAGCTTTCTCCGCGGCGCCGTGAATGACTTCCCAGGCGAACGGCCCTAAGCGGCGGCGGCGTCGACCACATCGCCGGCCGGCGCGGTTGAGACCTGGTGGCGCCGGCCAGGCAGCGCTAGCGCTGCGACAGCCCCGGCCAGCGCCAGTCCTGCCGCAGCGCCAAGCGCAGGAGCGAACCCGTCGCTGAACGCGCCCGCCGTGGCGTAGCTGCCGGCCGCGGCGAACACGGCGGCCAGGATGGCGACCCCGAACGCACCACCGAGCTGGCGCATCGTGCTGAAAGCGCCCGACGCCCGGCCGATGTCGTCGGCCGGTACCGAGCCGACCACCGCCTTGGTGACCGCGGGGATGGCCAGCCCGAGCCCGGCCCCCGAGATGAATAGCGGCGCGACGATGTCGGTGTAGCTCACGTGCGGCGCCGCGATGATGGCGATCGCGGCCAGCGCGCCCCCCTGCAGGATCAGCCCGGCGAGGATCAGCGGCCGCTCGCCTATCTGGTCGACCAGCCGTCCTGCCCGCGGCGCGATCAGGAACGGCGCGATGCCCCACGGCAGCAGCCGCAGTCCGGCGTCGAGCGGGTCAAAGCCCAGGCCGATCTGCAGGAACTGCGCCATGAAGAACACCGCTCCGGTGGTGGAAGCGTTCAGCAAGAAGGTCACCGCGTTCCCCGCGGAGAAGCCGCGAGCCGCGAACAGGCGCATCGGCAGCATCGGCGCGCGAGCGCGCAGCTCCCAGGGCGCGAACGTCACGACGAGCAGCGCGCCGCCGGCCAGCGCCCCGGCCGCCTCGGGGCTCCCCCAGCCGGCTGAGCTGCCGCGAACCAGCCCCCACACCAACCCGAGGGCCGCGCAGGTGCCGAGGACAAGACCAGGAAGGTCAAGGGCGGCCCGCGGCCCGTAGCTCTCGTCCAGACGGCGCCGCACTCCCACCATGGCTATCAGGCCGATCGGCACGTTCAACCAGAAGATCCACTGCCACGCGATGCCCTGGGTGATCGCGCCGCCAAGCAGCGGCCCCGCCACGACCGCCAGCGATGTCACCGCGCCGAAGATCCCCATCGCCCAGCCGCGGCGCTGCGGCGGGATCGCCGCGTTCAGCACCGCCAGCGCCAGCGGCATCACCATGGCCGCCCCGGCGCCCTGAACCGCGCGCGCGGCGATCAGCCAGCCAACCCCGGAGGCGAGGGCGCAGCCAGCGGATGCGACCGTGAACAGGGCAAGCCCGGCGGCGAAGACCCGTCGTCGACCGAACCGGTCGCCGATGGCAGACGCGGTCATCAACAGCACCGCGAAGGTCAGCGTGTAGGCGTTGACCGTCCATTCGAGGTCCGCGATGGAAGCGCCCAGGTCGCGGCGGATCGTGTTCAGCGCGGTCGCGACGACCAGCATGTCGAGCACCACCATGAACGACGCAACCGACGCCAGCGTCAGCGCCCAGCCCTGCGCCCGGCTCAGGTTCCGCCCCGGAACTCGGCTCAGCCTGCTCCTGGTAATCACGTGTCCTCCAGTAATCGACGTGTCCTGTCGTTCGTTCTGACACCGCGATCGGAGCGGACTGACCGGTGACTTTCGCTTCTGGCCGGTGTCGTTACCTGCGAGAGACGACGAGGGGCGTGCCGATGAAAGGATGCGATGGTGGCGATGACAGCGCTCGTTCGCGCCCGGGCAGGCGACGGGGAGGCATTCCGCGAGCTCACCGACCCCTACCGGCGGGAGCTGCAGGTGCACTGCTATCGGATACTCGGCTCGGTCCAAGACGCGGAAGACATGCTCCAGGAGACCCTCCTGGCGGCCTGGCGCGGGCTTGACCGGTTCGAGGAGCGAGCCTCGATGCGGGCCTGGCTGTACAAGATCGCGACCAATCGCTGCCTCAACTCGCTGCGCGACGCAGGCCGGCGCCCCGCGCTCGCGACCGCGCCCTGGCCGGGCGCCCCGCCGCCCGAGCCCACCCGCCGGGCCGAGCCACTATGGCTCCAGCCGTACCCGGACGCGCTGCTTGATGACCTGCCCGACACCGCGCCGGGCCCGGAGGCCCGCTACGAGTCCAGGGAAGCGCTGGCGCTTGCGTTCACCGCCGGGCTGCAGCGGCTGCCGCCGCGCCAGCGCGCGGTGCTGGTCCTACGCGACGTGCTCGGCTACCCCGCCGCCGAGGCCGCGGACATGCTCGAGACCACCGAGACCTCGGTCAACAGCGCACTGCAGAGGGCCCGCGCGACGCTCGGCGCGCAGGCCGCCGCCGACCACGACCCCGCACCGCCTCCGCACTCGCCCCGTGAGCGACAGGTCATCGACCGGTTCGTGGCCGCGTTCGAGGCTGCAGACACCGCCCGGCTTGTCGCCCTGCTCACCGACGACGCGTGGATGTCGATGCCGCCTGAGCCGCTGGAATACCAGGGCCACGCCGCGATCGCCGAGTTCTACCTGAGCCGCACGTGGTGGGGCACCCAGCCGATCCGGCTGGTGCCGACCCGGGCGAACGGCCAGCCCGCGTTCGGCTATTACCTTCAGGATCCGCACGCGGCGGTGGAGCGCGCCAACGGGCTGATCGTGCTCACCCTGGCCGGCGACAAGATCTGCGCGATCACCCGGTTCGGCGACAACAGCCTGTTCCCCCATTTCGGGCTGCCGCGGACCCTGCGCGACTAGGGCGTGTCCGGTCGGCGGCAGGGGCCGAGGATGCCAGGCGGATCAAACTCATTTTTTCGAACGGACCGTGACCGGCTCTCCTCAGCTCAATGTCCTGTCGATGGCGTAGCCGACAGGAATCGAATAAATGATCATAACATCGCCGCTTGATTATCGTCGATCGAACGGGTAGTCTGTAGGGAGAGGCAGGCAGCCCAGCGTGAGTAAGACGTAGCAGACGCATCCGCGGGGGCCGCCGAACCCACCAGCCACCGCGGAACCGGGAGCCAGCCGCTGGCTCTTCACCGGGGAGGGGGTGGTTGATGATGTGCACGGCAGGAGCGGCGGACCCCGGCGACCGGTTTCCCGGCGCGAGCGCGGGGGCGGGCTGCTGCGCGGCCGTGGGCGCGGGTTTCCGGGACGTGGCCCAGGCGCTGCGGGCAGCCCTGGCGGCCGCCGCCTACCTGAACTCCCCGGCCGCCGCCGACCTTGAGACCGCCGCCCGCGGCGAGGCGCTGGAGCAGCTCGGCGCGATCACCTCCCTGCTCGGTGCGGCGGCCAACGGGCTCCTGCGGCGGTTCGACGCCGACGACGGCCACGACGCCGACGGCTACGCCAGCGCCGCCACCTGGCTCGCCGGCCGGACCCGCCTCGGCCGGAAAGACGCCAAAGCCGCCGTCCGCCAGATGCGCCTGCTGGGCAAGCACCCGCTGCTGGACGCGGCCACCGCCACCGGGGCGGTGACGATCTCGTGGGCCAAGGAGATCGCCGGCTGGACCGGCCGGATCGACCACCAGGAACTGCAGCAGGAGGCCGATCGGATCCTGCTGGACGCCGCCGCGGCCGGGGCGGACCTCGACGACCTGAAGCTCCTCGCGCAGGCGGCCTACGAGGCCTGGCGGGCGCAGGAGCCCGACCCCGAGGAGGACCCGGCCGGGCGCGGGTTCGGCGACCGGCGCCTGCACCTGGACACGACCCTCGACGGGGCCGGGCGGATGACGGGGGACCTGACCCCCGAGTGCGCCGCCGCCGTCACCGCCGTGCTGGAGGCGCTCGGCAAGAGCCGCGGCCCGGAGGACATGCGCTCGGCCGGGCAGCGCTACCACGACGCCCTCCAGGAAGGCTGCGAGCTGCTGATCCGGGCCAAGATGGTCCCCGACCGGGCCGGCGCCGACACCCGCGTCGACGTCACCATCCCCCTGTCGGGCCTGCTGGAGATGGACGGCGCGTCGGTCATCGAAGACACCTGGCTCAGGGCAAGGGCCGGCCAGCACGGCTACCTGACCGACAAGGACGCCGAGGCCATCGCCTGCGACGCCCTCATCGTCCCGACCGTGACCGGCAGCCCGAACTGGGCGATCGTCAGCGAGATGATCACGCTCGTGACCGAGGCCTACAGCCACGCCAGTCCCAAGGCCGGCACCCCTCTGCCGCCGCAGGCGTGGGAGGCCCTGCAGTACGCCCTCGCCCGGCTGGCGATCCAGTTCGTCTCCGGCCCCGGCGCCCTCGCGTCCGCGCTGCGCCGCAGCCTCCTCGGCCAGCCGCTCAACGGCAAAAGCGTCATCCTCGACGTCGGCTACTCCGACACCATCCCCGACGCCATCCGCAAGGCCGTCATCGCCCGCGACAAGGGCTGCGCCTGGCCCGGCGGCTGCGACCGCCGCCCCGCATCCTGCGACGTCCACCACGTCAAACACAAAAAGCACGGCGGCAAGACCAGCGTCAAAACCTGCGTCATGTTGTGTCAGTTCCACCATGACATCTGCGTGCACCGGATGGGCTGGGACATCGAGCTGCTGCCCGACGGGTCCACCCGCGCCACCAGCCCCGACAGACAGACCGTCCTCCACAGCCACGGGCCACCACCCACAGCCCAACCCACCGGCTAAACCAACCACCCGCCAGCGCCGATGCCCAGGACCGGCAGGCACTCGTCGACGCCGGTCAGCTCGATGTCGTCTCGGCGGTCCCGTTCCCACACATCCCGGGTGAGCCGCCACTGCTGTATCCGGGCGGGCTCGCCGCGGCGGGTGTCCCAGTCCGTGCCGTTCGGCTCGTAGCCCAGGCCACGGGAAACGCGGTTGGACGCCTCGTTGTCGACGAAGGCGTCACTGCCGGCTTCGCGTGCGCCAAGCCCGGCGAAGGCCAGGTGCAAGATCGCCGCACGCATTTCCCGGCCGAGCCCCTGCCCGCGGCGGCCGGGGGCCAGCCACGAGAAGCTCGACACCGTGCCGAACCGGGTGAAGTTGCTGCCGGTGAGATCTTGCATGCCGAGCGGTTCGCCGTCGACGAGCACGGCGAAGTACAGCCGCCACGAATCCGGGCTCACCCGGCCGCGGCCGACCCAGATGCCGCGCAGCCACTGCCATTCGCGTTCAGGGCTGTCGGCGTAGAACGACATCGGGTCGTCGAACGGCCACGGCTCGGCGTTGGCGATCCCGTCCCGCACGAGCGGCACGAGACGTTCGAGCAGTTCGTCGGACGCGCCGGCCAGCGTCAGACGCGGCGTGCGGACTTCGACGTTCAGCGGAGGATAGGTGTGGGCCACGCCCGTACGGTAAGCCAGCCCGGTCGGCCGCCGCATCCGATTTTCCCGTGGGCGGGTGTCCGGTTAACAGGGTCGGTGGCCGGTCATCTCGGGGCTGCCGAAGCGGGCCACGTAGTGCCAGACCCGCTTCAGGGCCTGCTCGTCGTGGCGGCCAGCCCGGGATGCGTCGCCGATAAGGCGGGGCGTGAGCGCTCCGTCGCGGGCGAGCGATGCGCCGAGGCGCGCGAACTCGGGCCCGCGGTACCCGGGGTTCTCGAGAAGGGCCTCGGTGGTGATGGTGAAGCCGCCGTGCCACTCGACCGGGCAGCCCAGCCGGCCGGCCGCGTCCTCGATCGGGGTCGCACGGTAGCAGGGATCCAGGACCAGGGCCTCGACGTCAGCGGTGAACTCGATCGGGCCGTGGACGTGCGCCTCGATGTAGTCGTCGAGCGGGTCCGTGTCGTCGGCTTCCGCCAGCTTGACCAGGGACGAGAGGCGCGCCGCGATACCGAAGTCCTCGGGCTCCGCGACGCTGTCCGGGCAGCAGAAGGTGGCGCGGTCCAGAGCGTCCGCCGTCAGGCGCAGATGGGCCGAGCCGAAGCGTGGCGAGCCGCCGACTCGTCGCCGCCGAAAGCACCTGATTACCAGCCGCGCAGCGGCCGCCGACCCGCAGGCGCCCAGCCGGCCCGCAGGCGCCCGGCCGGCCCGCAGGCGCCCGGCCGGCCCGCAGGCCTCCGGACGGGCCCGCAGGCCTCCGGACGGCCGGAAGGCGCCCCGCCGGGTCCCAGGCCGAGTCGGGTCACACGCCGAGCAGGTGCCGCCGCTCGGAGCCGCGGGACAGGTCGGTGGCGCCCGGCAGCGCAAGCAGCTGGCTGGCCGTGAGCGGCGCGGCTGACTCGCGCGACGCCCACCGGTCGGCGTAGACGCCCGCCGGAAGCCAGGAATCGTCCGAGCGCAGGAGCTCGGTCACGACGACCCGGCCCACCCGCCGGCCGCCGACCTCATCCACGCCGGGTACCCAGAACACCCGCCCCGCCTGGCGCGAGACCAGCGGGGTGAGGTCCGTGAGCTGGCCGCGGGCGACGTACTCCCACAGCCTGCTGTCGTCCAGCGGGCGTCCCGTCAGCGGCGGGCGCTCGGCCGGCTGGCTGCCGACTCGCGGCATCACCAGCGCGCCGGGAACGACGGAGGCGTCGTCCCACGGTTCTGGCAGCCGGCCGTGCGCCGCGAGCACCGCCCGCACCTGGTGATCGACCACCCAGCCGAGCAGCGCGCCGTCTCGGAGCACCGGAACGGCCGAGCTGATCAGCCGGCGGACCCCGTCGTCGACGGGCTCGCGCGGCACGATCTCCACCCGCGCCCAATCACGCCGGTCCCACGGCCGGACGGCGAAGAGGTTGTCACGCTCCATGATGAGGACGAAGAAATGCGCCTTCCCGGTATCGGGGCTCATCATGACCATCGACCCGTACCGGTGTTCCGCGTAGTGCCGTCGGACGGCCAGCGGGTAGTCACGGAAAAGCCGCAGGCAGGCCGCGAACACGGTCTCGCCTGACTGCGCGTAAGCCAACACAGCGTGCTCCTTATTAGATCTGAGCGCCACATGCTGGCGGAGCGCGGGCGGGCAGACATCGGCCAGTTGACCTAGTCCGGTGGGCTGTTCGGAATAAGCAGAAGTTGATGGGCGAGCGCAAGCAGGCGGGCGAGAAGGCCAAGGACGCCTTTAACAACTAGCGCGTTTAACGACTGAGGGGTCACGAGAGGGGAGGGTCGGAGTCCCCCGTGAGCCTGTCGTAGGCCGGGGCAAGCAGGTCGCGCAGGCTCTGGCCGCGGACCTCGACCGGGGGCGGGTCGGACAGACGGAGCAGCAGGTCGGGCGGGGTGGCGGGGCTGGGCGGGACGGCGCGCAGCCTGGCCTGGCTCAGACCGGGCGACCAGAAATCCGCCAGCGACTCCTCGATTGCCGGGCCGGTCACGTCCGACAGCGCCGCGAGGGCCGGGCTGTCTCCCACCAGAGCGCGGGCCGGGCGGTCGGACGGCGCAAGGCCGGCCGCCCGGCCCCCTCCCTTGCCCCGCAGCGCGGCCAGCAGGTCGGCCCGGGTCTTGCCGCGCCAGGCCAGCATCGCGAACGGGTCGTCGTCGAACGCCTCGGCCAGCACGTAGCAGACCGCCGCCAGGTGCTTGCACGGAACGCCCCAGTCCGGGCAGTTGCAGTCCATCGTCAGGTCCCGCGCGGACGATGGGAACAGCGGGGTGCCGGCGTCGCCGAAGACCTCCTCGATCTCGGCCGGCATCTCGCCCGCCAGCAGCCGGGCCCGGAACAGCGCCTGGGCGGCCAGCCGCGACTCGACCGCACGCCACTGCGCCGCGGTCAGCGGCGGCACCGAGATCGTCACCTGGTACGGCCGCGGGCGCGACCCCTGCACGAGCGCGGCGACCTTCCCCGCGCCCAGCGAGAACTCGATGACCTGGCCGCGCCGGGCGTAGTTCTTCCCGCGCTGCAACCGACCGCTCATCCCGGCCCCGTAAGACTCCAGCACCGCGATGAACCGGCGCGACCACCACTGCTCGCCGATCGCCCCGCGCTTGCTCCTGGCCTTGACGCCGCCCTCGACCGCGATCGGCCCGGACGAGTCGGCCCACCGGAAGTAGCGCTCGTTCATGACGACACCGCGTTCACGAGGACACCGCGTTCACGACGACACCGCGTCCGGCGACAGCGCCAGCACCTCGCGCAGCGCGGCGGTGGACAGCTCGGTGAGCCAGCTCTCGCCGGTGCCGACGATCTGCTCGGCGAGCGCCTTCTTCTGCTCGATCATCGCGTCGATCCGCTCCTCCAGGGTGCCGACGCAGACGAACTTGCGCA
>Ga0335075_10010858_pt1 | contig 13807 bp, 13 predicted proteins | sample Lox_Sample_24_FD_206723 | JGI IMG/M metagenome (GOLD analysis project Ga0335075, IMG submission 206723) | Soil microbial communities from Loxahatchee National Wildlife Refuge, Florida, United States - Lox_Sample_2.4 | ecosystem: Environmental > Terrestrial > Soil > Wetlands | place: USA...
CAGCCTCATCCTCGCTTCGTTATATGTGATTCGCGCGAGCCAAGTGCTAAACCTGCATTCCTTCCGGGAATGCTTGAGAGTTTCGTGAACGCCTGTAGAACAGCCTCTTGTGCAACTTTCTCTGCGTCGCCTTCGTTTCTTACGGTGCCAATCGCGATCCCAAAGACCAAACGTTCATAAGGGTGGACCAGCTCTTCGAAGGCTTCGCGGCTCCCGTCGCAAGCACGCCTGATCAGTTCTGCCTCGGTGGATTCAGATTGGCCTGTGGCATGTTCCAGCAGGATCGTGGCGACCGTGCCGACGCGGTTGGTTAATCTAAGTGATCCGCGAGACCCTGCCGAGTATGAGACACGAATAGAGGAAAACGGAAGCATGTGGCTGACGGCCATCTATTTCGCCCAGAAGCACTACGAGATAGAGATCGGCCAAGCGTCGACCACGAGCGAGTCGATGAAAGACGGCAACCCACAATAGTACCGGCGCTTCGGTCTCAGGTGCCCGTTAAGTGCCCCGAATATTGCGTTCTGAGAGGTTTTTGCGGTCGAGAAGAAGGGCTAAGTCGTTTGAATCCGGCAGAGCCGGTTGGCGTTTGGCGCGTTATGAGCCAAACGAAGTAGCGGCCCGTCTTTGCTTCTCAATGACTTGCGTATTCGGCGTCCTCTCTGATTCGCGGATATTCTTCGGTATTCTGCTCCCGATTCTGCGGGATGAACCCGTGTAGTGAGACCCAAAATTGGTCACATCCAATTCGGCAAAATCCTTTTTCTCGTGAAGTATCTTGTCCAGGTCCACGACTGCCTTCGCTCCAATGCGATCTTCTTTCAGCCGTCCGTTCTCTTCATCTACCTGACGCAGCCGCCAGGTCTCGTTCACTTCCATGCCTCCGTACTTTGTCTTCCAACGCTAGAACGTCGCATTATTGATCGCCATCGGGCGGCACAGGTCCTTCACCGGGAACTCCGGCCTCGGCCTCTTTCAACGCCCAACACTCTGTTCTTCGCTAAAACCGCTTCTCTTCATGGCGCTTCTCCTCTCGTGGTCCTATGCCCGGAGAAGCTAAGCTGGCTGGCCCAATTGTCGGGGAGCAGGTCATAAAGGTAGACGACTACCCTCAACCGCCCGCGGGATGTAGCGAACGACAACCCACAGCGCCCGAGGATTCGGCGTGGGCCAGGGCTTACAGGCCCAACAGCTTCCTGAGTTGCGGGCCGATGAAGGCGACTTCGATTCCTTCCCGCACCGGCCAGGACAGGCCAAGTTCTTGGAGAAGGTCGCCTGAACGATTATGGAGTCTGCTCTCGATCGTTTCTCGCAGGTCCCGAGGCACATCGGAAAGAGCAAGTCCGTCCAGGGAGTGGTCGATCGGCCGGATTGCCTTGGATTCATAGACGATTTTTGGGAGATTCCCAGGGCTGCCCAGACTCGGGTCAGACAGGAACTGACGTGCTTTCAAACGGCCGACGTCGTAGTCATGATCACGATACTGTTGGCTGAAGAAGCCGACGAATGCCGTTAGCTGGGAGCCAGCCAGCTCGCTTGAATTCGCGGTAACCCCGTAGATCACCATTTCATCGCGGTCGCCTAAATCGGCCGCCGTTTCAAAAGTCAGAATCGAATCAACCCATGTATCTGCGGCGGCCTGGCTCGTGGCCCTGCTCAGATACTCGTACTCCTCGCCAAACTGTTTTTTGAGCCGAATCCGCGCCGCATCGATCGTTTCAGAGCTTGGATCTCGATGTCTGAACAGGAGAGGCAAAAGAGTGTTCGCCGCGGTTGCGAGTGAGGCCGGGTCGATCTTTCCGGAGGCGAGTCCGGCGTTCAGCTCAAGTGCCCGGCGGTTGAACAAGTCGATGCGCTGGTTGAGAGTCTCTGCTTCAACCCAGTCTTGGAAGCCAGCCTGCCCGTAGACAGCGTTCAACAACTGGGCCGCCGTCTCTTTGAAGTCGGCCATATTCGCGTTAAAGCTCGCGTGCGCCGTCGAACTCTGTACGTGTGGCGCGATGAACAAGTAAAAGCGCGTATCGGTGTTAACGTGATGGTCGATTGTATCGACGAGGTTCTTCGCCAGCCCTAGCGGCTGATTTTGAAATACCCCGCCATCGGTATATGTAAACGTTTCGGTCTGCATGGGGAACACGACATTGGGAGAAGGATATTCAGTCTTATGGCGGACCAGATCTTTCACACGAAAGGCAAACGGAAATGCACCGCAGGAAACGGCTGCGTTCCGAAGTGGTTCCCAGAAATCAGGACTGTCGGTTTTTGAGTCGGCCGTAGCGTAGAGCTGATCTTGAAAGCGCGTGTACGTAAATGTTCCGCTCGGCCTCACGGGATAGGTGTAGTCGACGCCATTAAGATTCGATAGTGCGAGCCCCAATCGGATGGATTCGGCCGAGGCCTGATGCTGATCGGCGACAGGAGGGATGTGAGTCGAGTAGCGCTGCATCAGATACTTTTTCGAGAGTGACTCAACCAAGTTCGAGGAAAGGATGGAACTCGCTGGATCTTCGTCGTGTTGGAGGTCTAGAAGTGGCTCAAGGTCTACATCCCGGACCCACGCGCGATATAGCATGTTGTCATAAGGATCTCGGAGTGCGCTTGCTTCAAAAAGTAGCTTTTGACCGAGGACGATAGCGCTCATGCCCCCTGCTGATGCACCCGTCAGTACGTCGACGAGAATGCGTTTGTCCTGCTCGACGGTCTGGTTGTACTGGCCGATCGCTTCGATGATTTCGTAGAGCACTCCAGCCTCGTAAGATCCAAGCGAAACTGCGCCGGCAATAGTAATAGCGAGTCGATATGGCATGTTCACCTTCGAATGAAGCTCGGTTTTTGAGGATCGCTCAGCGAGCCGTTTGCGCGACCGCCGTCCTGTGAGAAAAAGAACTCACACGAAAATGCTTATCCAGACTTCTAGAGTGGAGGGCCCGAGAGCTCGTATCGGTCATTCGGCGTTCTTCTGACATTATCTGCCAAGGTTTCACATGCCGACCACTCTTCCCGCTGCAGCGAGATGATCCCGTTCCCCGGCGCGGACGAAACCTTGGCGGCGAACATTAGGTCTCCGGCTGCTGTCTATGTCAAGTTAATTACCTATTACATCATAAGTTCTTGTGAATAACCTGTGCATTTCCTGCATTCGTGAGCACGACATTCGATCCGGTCCTTTACAGCGCTGCGTAGCGCCGGGCTAATTCGCCGAGTTCTGGCGAGGCTCCCTCTGGCTGGAAGTTGCATTGCGTCAGGAATTTAGCGCGCGCGCCCCAAAATTCCACCGTAAACTTCACTGCTTAAGTCGCTGCTCACGTTACCGAGCACACACCCACCTGCGTCGCGATTCAGGACTGATTGGCCTTGTTATCCCCGACAGGAATAGCCCCGGAGAGTGGAAAGGGCGCAAAAAGATTATTCAGACAAGACGGTAACTTATTGACAACCTCGAAACCTGTGCTAACGTTTGCTCCAAGAGATGCCTGTTGTCTTGCGAGGTAACCATCCGTGGAAAAGAAGGTCCCGATTCCCGGGAACACCCGTCGTGCCCTTCCCGGCGCCAAGGTAGTCGGTAGAGCTGATCCCAACCAGCGCATAGACATCACCGTTCAACTCAGGTGGAAGCAAGGGGAGAACCTCGACAAGAAAATTGAAGACCTCGCCGAAAATAAGCTGGCGCAGCCGGAGTACATGACACGCGCCGAGCTGGCGGAAGTGGCGGGAGCGGATCCCGCGAATATTCCGAAGATCGACGCATTCGCGCACGAGCACGGTCTCTCGGTCACGGAGGTCAGCCTCCCGGGGCGCACCGTGAAGCTTTCCGGCACTATGAAGGCGTTTGGCGACGCGCTCGGCGTGAAGCTGCAGCGCTATAAGGCAGGAGCCCTTTCCTACCGTGGATGCGTCGGGACCCTTAGCGTGCCGGCGGGCTTGTCAGGATGATCGAACGGGTACTCGGCCTAGATGATCGGCCGACCGTGCGGTGGACGGCGGCGAGGACGGCCTCGTTTGGGGTTCGGTTCCGGTGAAGGGAGACTGAAATGCCCATGACGGCAACGCCAACCAACAAGTCGTTGAAGGGGTGCTGCGGACGTACGACGCAACGGCTCTAGATGGCACGCATACGAACGGCGACGTTGGAATGAAACCGTTGTGGGAAAGCGCTTCGCCCGGCAATCCGAAGCCCGGCGACGTGCACTTCACCTTTGACAAGTTTTGCCCGCCGGTAGCAGCCGACGGAAAGGTTTTGCTCGCGACTTATGATGGTCGCATCCTGATCTATGGTTTGCAGTGTGAGTGGTTGCCGAATTGTGGCGAAATTCGCAGCTAAGCGGAACGGGTCGTCGGCCACCTTCGAATGAACTCGGGAGCTCGTCCTCAGTGGTACGTCGCTGAGGAGTTGGGGAGGTTCTTGCATGCAGAGTCGCGCCAGCGTACTTTCGGCAACCGCCCTTTTGTTGGCTGCGGTTGGAATATCGAGTCTTTCGAAGCCCTTCCCGTCGCGAGCTATTCCGGCAGCCGCCAAGACTGCGGTAGGTAATTCGGGGCGCCCGCAGTCCAGCAGCACTCCAGTACCTTCGGCATGCGAGGAGATAAAAAACCGCCTTGAGGCCTTCGTGGTCTCCACGCCGAAGGGACATTGGGCGTTTCCGAGTTCCTGCTATCGCGGGAAAGAGTCTGGAAAAGAAAATGCCCCAGGCATGGATTTCGCGATTGCTACCGCGCCGGATCCCATTTCCACGCACTTGCCCCTTCTCTTTGACCGCGTCATAGAAACGATACAACAGGCGGCCGAGGACAACGGATACGTTTACGACTCCTCGTGGTTCCCGTGGAGTGAATCGTACCAATATCCGCGACTTGCCGACGAACTTGAGGCGCAACAAGACCAAGCCTCGACGCAGACACAGCCGGGCGTGCTTGTATTCCGGAAGTCGAATGGGGATGTAAACCCAGGGACTTATTGCCCCGGCGCATTGGTGGTTTTCGTGGTCTCGGAGTTGCCTACAGCCGGCATTGATCAGGTAGAGTTTGAAAATGCCGTGGCGTGGATCCAGAGTCTAAGTGGACTGGATGGAAACAAGCGATTAGCAGTTCTCGGACCGATGTTTTCAGGATCGCTCCCTTCGCTCGAACGTTCCCTCCGTTTGGCAGGTTTCTCGGGTAGTAGCCAGGTGCGCGTTTCGAGCGGGACCGTATCTTCAGGATACGCCTATAAAATATTCCAACACCAGCTTGGGCAGATGGGTACGTTCGACACGGCCCTGGAGGATGATTCCCTCACAATCAGCCGTTTCTGCAAATACATCACTAGCCAGGGCTATCAGACGAATCGCGTCGCGATCTTATCGGAGGACGAAACCGCTTTCGGGTCGGAACACGAAAATACTTCCGAAAAAAATGTTGATATCTGCACGGATTCCGGGAACCCGATCTATCTTTACTACCCTCGCGATATCGCGACACTTCGCTCCGCCTACGAAACCCAGTCCATATTCACTTCAAACCAGAAACTACTAGGAGCGGAGGGGAGCACCACCACTCTGCGAGAGGATTTGAGTGAGTCTACGACAGCGAAGCGCGATACGGTACGTAGCTACAGCGACCAACTCGCCCCGCTCGCCCAGGAATCGTTGCTCCTTGCGATTGCAGACGAACTGCGCGAAAGGAAAACTCAGTTCGTCGTTCTCAGAAGTACAAATTCTCTCGATCAGATTTTTCTTACTCAGTTTCTGCGTCGCTCTCTTCCCGGAGCCCGCGTTGTGATTGACGGCGCCGATCTCCTATTCCGGCGGGGAAGCCCAGGCACTTCGCTACGCGGCACGCTGCTCTTGTCCACCTATCCGTTGCTCGTTTGGCAGCCGGAATGGACTTCGGCATCATTGGGGAAGGGCGGAGAGGCCTACCGGGTTTTTGAAGAAGATGCGATCGAGGGCTTATACATCGCAGCCCGTGGCCTTTTTCCGAACCAATCCTCAGACGTCCCCATCGCGAACTACGCCCCTCCTGCCTGGGCGCGAACAGCCTATAATGACGACGCGGATCAACGTCCACCTACTTGGTTAAGCGTCATTGGGCATCGCGAGTTATGGCCCGTCGCTGTGCTCAACGAGCATACCCTTAATCAGGGCAAGCTGGATGATTCGATCCTGCTGACAGCCGCAGCTCGACATGACCACCGCCTGGTTGCGGTGGCAGGAAGTTCTAGCCCGATGAACCGGCTTCCGGTTGAGTTTTGGCTCCTCGTGGTCTTGTGTATTGCTTGGAGTGCTTTCCATTTTCTGTCGTGCTCGCGCGGCTCGGTTTCGCCGATACCCTCGCTTTTCAGGCGCACGCAATTCGCTCCGATAGATTTCAAGCAGCACTCGGCTTTAGTCGGCTTCGGGAGCCTGCTCGTCGCGACTACGGCTACGATCTTGGGTGCGACGTCAGGTCTAATGAGTACGCAAATCCATGGCGCTGAAGAGATGCTGCTGGGACTTGGGCTTTTCGCAATGTGGGTTCTCGCGGGTCTTGGATGCGCCGTCAACTACCTTTTGCCCTTAACCTGCGGTTCCGATTCGGCGGTTCGCGTCCGTTCTCCTTGGCATTGGGTAGTTGGCGGTACCTGCGTGCTGCTATTTGCGCTTGCGGTGCTCCTTCAGATGAGCCTTTTGGACAACCTGAGGAACGGCAACGGAATTCCGGCCTTTTGGCGAAGCGTGCACTTGTTTAGTGGCGTTTCACCGCTGGTGCCACAGTTATTTCTGATCGCGGGAATGTACGCGTGGTTCTGGTTCAACTTGCGCGGACTCGCACTATTCGGCGATGACAGGCCGCTACTGCCCAAACGAGAGGACCTTAAGTCGGTGGACGGAACTCCCGTCATGGTGATTCTGAGCCGCGAGAACGCGGAATTGTCTGAGAAGCAAGCTCTGCCACTCAACGTCTGTTACAGCCTCAGTCTACTCGTGATCGCCGTCGTCACGGCATCCCTGTGCGCCCTCGCACTGGGTGGGCCCTGGCTCTATACCCTTGGCGAGCAGCGTTACGGAATTCTGATCTTCATCTGGGTGGCCGTTTGCATTTCGTTGGTTCTTTCCGATGCCGCGCAGTGTTGGTCTGTGTGGAAGAGCCTGCAGGTGTTGCTCGTTCACCTGGATCGGCTCCCCTTGCGCCGAACTCTGAATTCGCTTCGTGGGCTGTCTTGGCGATCTGTGTGGGCGATGAGCGGCAACGTGCTTGAACAGCGATACTGCCTAATTTCACGCCAGATCGAAGCACTGACGCATCTGGCAAACGAGCTTGGCACGTGTAAGCCCCGGAACCCGAAAGAAAAAGAGATCTACGAAACTTTAAGGAGCAGGATAGCAGCTTTTCAGGAATCGAATGTGAAACAGTTACGAGAATGGTACGGAGACCTCGTCTCCAAGCCAATCGAGACAGTTGCTCCGCTTCAACTGGTGCAGCAACAACTCGCCTCGTTGGCAGGATTCACGCTGTCGATGATACTGCGGCCGTCGTGGGCGACCGAAACAGATTCTTTGGTTAAGCAGCCGCTCGGAACGCAGCTTGGCGAGCCCGAACAACGTTTTGGTCCCCTTCCTTCTCCTGGCATCGCTCCTCACATTCGCGCCGCGGAAGAGTTTGTCGCATTGCCCTATATCGGTTTCATCCAGAATATTCTGGGCCGAATGCGCACGATTGCTTTCAGCAGCCTCTTTCTGTTTGTCGCCATGACTTTGTGCATATCGAGCTATCCATTCTCTCCGCTCCCGATGTTGGGCGGCATTTTTTTGACGGTTTTCCTGCTGACCGGGACGACCATGATTCTGATCTACGCGGGAATGCACCGAGACGCAACGCTAAGCTATATCACCGATACCAACCCAGGGGAGCTTGGCGGCGCGTTTTGGCGGCAGCTGGTTACCTTTGGGGTGGGGCCGCTGCTTGGACTCCTAACGACGCTCTTTCCGTCGATAACCGATTTCGTCGCGTCGTGGATTCTGCCAAGCACTCAGGCGCTCAAGTGAGACGCCAGAGGCTCTGTGCCTGTTTGATGGAAAGGGAGTATCTATGGAAATACCATACCCGGTCCCTCCAGCGTTCAAGCGGAACTGGCCGCTGTTTGCGTCCGGCGCCGTCGCGATCCTGGCGTTGGCCATCTTCGCTGCCCATCCGCTTTGGGAAGGTCTTACTTTCGGCATCTCCATGACCAATGTTGCGAATCTATTGGCCCCCCTCGCGTTTGCCGCGGCGGTGACTGAACGCGCCGTCGAAATTCTGATCAGTCCATGGCGAGATACTGGAGCCAATAAGCTCCAGGCGGCATTGGCGGCGGCCCAAACGGTTAGCTCCAGTGTGGCTTCCAGTTCCGACGCCGCCACAAAGGCTTCGGACGCTCTCAACGAATATCGCGGGGAAACGCAGCGCTGCGCCTTTGCCATTTCCGTTGTCTTGAGCCTGTGCGTGAGCATCGCCGGGATACGAGCCTTCCAACCCTTTCTCGTTTCTACGAGCTTCGACACCCTTAAGAATGCGCACCCTCATCAGCACGCATTCTTTATGGCAGTAGACGTGGCACTGACCACCGCGCTTTTAGCCGGAGGGGCCGACGGCGTTCACTCCATGTGAACGCGATCACCACGTTCTTCGACAGCACAGCGGATCGGGTGCAACGCCCCGGAGGGAGCCAAGGCAAGTAGAAACCGCGGCCAACCTACCTGGCTTCCGAAGGAAACGGCATCGAGGTGGTCGGGCCGGCGATAGGACGCGGGATATCGCGAGACTTCAATCGCCCGTATCTGGGCGTTCGGTGGTGCGTATGCCAAAGAACATCGTCGTGTGTTGTGACGGTACGGGGAACGAATTCGGAGAGCAGAACTCAAACGTGGTAAAGCTCTACGAGACGCTTATCCGCAGCCAGAATCAGATTGCCTACTACCATCCTGGCGTTGGAACAATGGGGGAGCGAAATGCGCTGACAACTCCGGGAAAATGGTGGACCCGTCTGATCGGGCTCGCCTTCGGATACGGCATTTCCGATAACATCGCTGATGCGTATCAGTTTTTGATGAAGACCTACGAGCGCGGTGACCAGCTCTATGTCTTCGGCTTCAGCCGCGGTGCCTACACGGCTCGCGCCCTATGCGGCATGCTAAGAATCCTAGGGCTTCTCACCGAAGGCAACGAGGGATTGATCCCGTATGCGGTCCGGCTGATCAAACGCAAGGAGATTGACTTCCGGGTCGCGGCTGAGTTCAAACGGACGTTCTCGAGGGACTGCCGGGCAGACTTCGTGGGTGTTTGGGACACGGTGAGCTCGGTAGGTTGGATCTATCAGGCCGTTCATTTTCCATTCACGACCGCAACTCGCAATGCCGACTTCCGAATCGTGCGCCACGCGGTGTCAATCGATGAACGGAGAGCCTTTTTCCGACAGAATTTGTTCGGCCCACCGAGAGATCCAGGACAGGACGTGAGGGAAGTATGGTTTGCAGGCGTCCACTCCGATGTTGGCGGCAGTTACCCCGAATCGGAAAGCCAGCTTTCCAAGATTGCTTTGCGCTGGATGTTGTGTGAAGCCGAGGCCAGAGGATTGATGGTCGATCCACAGCGGAAAGCAGACATCCTGGGCGGCCACCCGCCCTACGTGGCGCCCGACGCGACCACAAAGAACCAGCACGAGTCTCTTCACGGATGGTGGTGGATCGCAGAGTTCTGGCCGAAGGTTGTGCACATTGAAACTGCTGCGAAGCAGTGGTCGAGGTCAGTCCGGATAAACCTCGGCAGGCACCGGTGGATCCCTCCTGGGTCATTGATCCACCATTCGGTCGAGGACCGGCTCACAAAGGCGTCGCCGCCGTATAAGCCTAAGAATCTGCCGGAAGATCGCGAGGTCGCGCGCCATCAGTCCGGGCAAAACCACGGCTGCCGCATCGGCGAGGGCCGCAAAGAAACGGAATCCCGCGAGAGACGTGCCGAACAGGATCAGCGAAATACGGCCAAGGAACGGAGTGATCGGTACGCGACATAGCCCCGCGCGAGATGCCGCGTATCGCCGAGAGTGGCAAGTTCGTCTCGATGAAACCCGTATCGGCCGCCTGCAAAGACGTGCACCGCGATCGTCGCGCATGCAATGTAAACCAGAATGGCGAGATCGCCTGACCAGCGAATTCGCTTCCAGGCAGAGGCTTGGCTCGTTTGTCCGGCGTCTGAGATCGAGACTTTCATGGAATTGTCCTCGTCCGAGCGCGATTCTACCGAAAAGGGCTTCTCGAACGCTGCGGTTCGATCAACGCTATGGGTCTTGCGAGGTCGCACGGGAGCGCTTCTATTCACTCAGGGATACGTTGAAGAGCCATGAAAAGTATCGGAGGAGAGAAGATTTTTTTGACACAAATCAGCACGCACTCTCAGTCAATCAGAGAGCTGGTTCTGGGAACGTGCTGCAACTGTTCGATTCGTCGGCAATCTGGCAGTTATCCACGAACGGGATTCGAGTTTTCGAAGCGGACTCATGGCTCCTTTTGGTCGCCCGGCCCTCAACTTCCGAGTGGCCGCGATCCGGCCCGGAGCGCTTTGGCCCCCCTGGATTCCTCGATTTTTCGATAGGGGAAAACGCTTGCTTAGTTTACTAAGCAGGACTTTATTTCAGCAGTAAAAATGTTCGAATAGTTCTATTGACAGCAGAATAGGCGCGGAGTACTTTCACGGCAGTTTTTTCCCTAACTGACTCTATTCCCGTACGGCATTTGAGATTCATGCCCGGTTCTTGGCGGTTTAGCTGCGCGGCGCCCCGCAGATCGCGTCGATCACACGCGATCCTATTTGCGGGCTCCGGTTGATGCGCTGAAAGCTGGCGTGAGCCTGACCTGCGCTGTCAGGGAGTTTTGTGCCCGGAAATTTTAACGAAGGGGCGACTGCGATGCGAGAAACTCCTCTAAAGAGTCACTCTGGTGTGGAACGACTATGGGAGGGTTTGTACAGGCTCCTTAGGTTCTTGCTAGGGGAGCAAATGCGATTCGGTTGCGCTCTTTCGGTTGCGGCGATGTTGTTCGTATCTGCCGCTTTTTCCGAGTCAGCCCGAGCGCAAGTGCCGTGCCCGGGGACACCTCCTAGTTTTGACTATATCGTTTGGATCCCCGGTTCATACTTTCCGAATGACGTTGGTGGGCAAGCCGAACAATGGGGCATATCGATCAACTGGAATGCCCCGTGCCTGGTCGGCACTGGCACAATCACAGTCACTAGTGACTACGGCCAGGGCCCGCAGACGGTGCTGGTAATTCCAATTTCTACGACGAGCGGTGACTATGAATACGGTTCCCCCTCCGATCCGAACCCCAATGACGGTTTTACGGCACCCCCGGGTCGCCGCGATTACGCCTTGGACCGTGAACGTAACCATTTTCGACGGCTCCAACACGACACACTTTCCTTTAACGGAGAACCTGCTTCCGTTTCAAATGTCGATTCAGTTGGGGGACAACAAGATTGTGGCCGCTCCCGGAGCCCAGACTAACGGCACAGTGGTTCTGAACGCCCCACCTTCTCCCGCATGGTTCCCGGCTGGGACGATTCAGAGTTCCACTTCCAATGTAAATGTCAACTATAGCTGGCCGAACGAGCCGCTTTACGTCGGGTTTTCCCTTACAACTTCCCAAAACGTGACAAATTCTTACCCGGCGACGATCAGCGCGGACCTCGAAAGCACGAATGGCGTGCAGGTTACCGCCTCCGCTGACATATCCCTTCAGCCCCCGAGCGACCCAGGCGAGTGTGATGATCCTTGCGATGAGGGCGGGGCGCCTATCAATTTCGCGACCGGCAATGTTTTCATTCGGGAAAAGGATTTCTCGCTGCCGGGTCTAGGCGGAGGGTTGCAACTAAACCGCACCTGGAACAGCCTCTGGCAAAACATAGCGCCACCGACAAGCGCCGGGATTTTTGGAACCGGCTGGCGCTCGAATTTCGAGGAACAGCTATACCTTTTAAATCCGAACACTGTTACCTATTACCGCAACGATGGGAGTTCCTGGGTTTTCGATTCAGACGGAACGATGGTGTCGCCGGGAAATGCCGTTCTGCAGAATTGCGGTCCTAGCATTCAACTGTGTTTCGATCCGACCGTCATGCAGTACTGGATGGTGTTCGCGGATGGCACGGAGAAACTTTTCAGCCAGCTCGGAGCGCTCGAGCAAATTATCGATCGGAACGGAAATGCGACGACGTTTGGCTACGATGACAAAGGGCGGCTAAATTCGGTGAACGACGCCGCCGGACATTCAATTAGCCTCAACTACGGCGATCCAAACAATATTTACCAAGCAACTTCCGTGCAGGACGCGGTCGGGGTGCTCGCCAACTACATTTACGATCAAAATAGTGATCTGACTCGCGTTACCTACGCGGATGGCTCATCGCTGAACTTTTCGTATGGCGAAAATTCACTGATCACGAGCATCACGGACGCGCAGGGAAAGTTGATCGAGTCGCACACCTACGATGCCGCGGGCCGAGGACTGAGTTCTTCTCGCGCTGATGGCGCCGACGGCAGATCCGATCAGATTTAGCGGCAGCGGCAGCAATTTTTACGTATACACGAAAAACTCACCGGTGAATGCATCTGATCCATCAGGTCTGTGTTCTCAAAATGACTGCGCCCCGTCGGGTAGTGCTCCTCCTCCCGGATTTTATGCGCAACTCGGCGAGTCGGCCAGTTGGCTAGAAAACGATATTTATCTAGCCTCATTCAAACGGGGTCATTTCTTGGACGCCCAGGTGCAGTACGGGGGAACGCAGGATTACGCTAACTACGTGTTTGGCGTCTATATGGCCGCTGCCGGGTATTCCACTTTCAACGACGCTGAGTGCGGCGAATGCATACGGCGGCGTGTTTAGCAACTATCCTTCTAACATGGTTCCCGACCCGCGTTATCCAAATATTCCCGCGACGAACGTCGCGAACATTATCCAAGGCTTTAACGATGAGGAGAACGGAACACTGTGCAACGCGTATTAGAAAACCGGAATATTTCGCCCCGGGTCTCATCAGCTTGCCCAGCTGCACTCGGCGGACCTAGAGCCGCCGTTGCCGTGTGGCTAGTGGTTATGTCAGTCTCCGTTCTGGCGGTCGGCTGTCGGAATGTTGCAACGACTTGGACCTCCGAAGCTACTTCACCGGATGGTCGCTGGGTCGCGAGCGCGCGAAGCCAGCAATGGGGAGGCCCCGGCACGGCCTACGATGCAACTACTGTGTACTTGAAGGACGTGGAATCCTCGCGCGCTCCGACGCAAATAATATTGTTTTCCCATCAATACGCAACGATGAATCTGAACATGCAGTGGATTACTCCGGCCCACCTCGTCGTAACCTACGGCCCAAATTCAAAACCTGGTGACCGTGTTGCGGTCGAGTTTCAGGCGGCCAAAGTTGAGGGTGTTGACATATCGATTCAGCAGCAATCGGGCGAAGCCGCAGGCGGCTCGCACTGAAGGCCCTCCGGGCGGCGTCACCACCCGCGTGTACGACTAGTTAAATCGGCTAGTCAGTCTTGCGTATTTCTCGCGGCGCCGGTTCACATTCGCCTACGACGCGCTTCTGCTTTAAAACCGGCAGACGCAAACTCCGGCGTCTACTATATGCCCGCGGAACCTGACGGATACGTTACGCTGGGAAACATCAGCCAGAAGAAGTCGTCTTGACTTCGACCCCCATCTCCATGCCGTGGTGACCCAAAACCCAAAAACTGGCACAGAGGGAATTAGAGGTAAGCTTGGGCGGAATTCTATGAGAGGGGACGAGGACGATGCCCAAGAAAGGTCACACCGAGGA
>Ga0335075_10010859_pt1 | contig 13807 bp, 20 predicted proteins | sample Lox_Sample_24_FD_206723 | JGI IMG/M metagenome (GOLD analysis project Ga0335075, IMG submission 206723) | Soil microbial communities from Loxahatchee National Wildlife Refuge, Florida, United States - Lox_Sample_2.4 | ecosystem: Environmental > Terrestrial > Soil > Wetlands | place: USA...
AGGCGCCGGAGCATCCCCCGCAGTCTCTCCGATCCGGTGCGCCGCGCGATCGCCGCCGCGTCGATCGCCACCGCGCACGCCTGCCCGACATCCCCTGAACGCTCATAAACGCGAGCGAGAGAGGCGAGGTAGCCGCCCGCCCAGTCCGATCGCTTTTCGTCGCTGGGGAGTGCCTCGTAGCCCTCCAGGAGCGCCGCGGCGGCCTTGTCGCGCAACCGGGGGATGTGGGCGAGCTGAGATAGCGCTACGCCTGCCTGGCATTGGAAGAACCCCGGCGAATACCAGTAGGACCATGGCCGGTTCTGCTCTGGCTGGTCGGCAAGCTGGCCAGCCAGTTCGAGCGCGTCACCAGTCCTTCGTTCCGCCGCCACCGCGTCCCCCGCCAAGCCGTGCCCGCGCGCCTCCAGGGCGGCAGCATAAGCGCGCTGGCTGAGCGCCACTCTGGGATCTTGCCCTGCTGCCTGCGCGAGCCCGACTGCCGGGCCTGGCTGCCCTGCCCGCCAGGCGGCATAGCCGCGGAACGAAAGCACCGTGGCAATCATCGTGTGATCGCCGATCTCGGTAGCGTGCTCCAGGGCCTGCCGGAACCGGGCCGCCGACTTGCTGAGATCGGCGACATTCAGGTGCAGCCATCCGGCGAACTGCGCCCACTGCTGCGCCACGTCGATCACGGCGGGCCGCATCGGGCCACGCGCCTCGGCGGCGAAGGTATCGACTACCTTGAGCTGTTCCAGCACAGGGCGCAGGACCGCCGATGATCCCAGGGCATCTTCGGTTTTGCGCTGCCCGGCGAGGACCGACGCGAGCGCGCCGAGCGCCACATCATCCACGTGTCCCGGATGGCGCGCAGTCCATTCGAGCCGGTCGCGCTTGTCGGGGCTAAGGCTGCCGTCAAGCGGGTGCGCAACAGCTTCGGTGAGCAGCTCCCGCGCGCCGAGCGCATCGCCGACCGCCGCGGCGATATGCGGCGTGGCAGCCCGGCGGCCGTTCAGCACCTTGGACAGCGTTGAGACATCGTAATGCGCCCGGCGGGCAAGTTCCCGCAGGGACAGGCCCTGTTCGGCCATGAGGCGCCGCACTTCGGCGCCGAAGTCAGCCATGTGCGTGTGCCATTCGCTCGGGCTGTTGGCGTGCTGTGGGCGTTGCCGTCTTGCGGGCGGCAACAGTCAACACCTTCAGCCTACGCCCGCCCGCGAGTTGACTGCCGGTTACCGCGTTGGCACACGAGGGGGTAACGGCATGGAACGGGTGTTTCCGCAATGGCGGATGTTCCGCGATCGCGGCGTATGGCGGGCGGCAGAGGACGGCCTGCCGGAGCCGCCGAGATGATCGTGTGGGTGTGGGACGCCCGCGGCCCGGACCGCGGGGCGGGCGGCGTCGCCGACGACGAGAAGCGCGCCCGGAAGCTGGCGCGAGCATCACTGCTCGCCACGGGCGCGAGAGACGTGCTGGTAGAGCAGGCGCTGACCGCCCTTGATGCCACGACGCTCATCTACGGCTACGCGCGCACCGGCCAGGGGTGGCGCGGGCACCGCACCCCCCGGGGGCGCGTTACCTGGCGCAGGCTCACGGCCGCGGACACGGCCCGCGAGAGGACGACTGCCCGTGCCTGACAAGGATGCGCAGCTGCCGCGCCGTCCCGCGCAGGGCATCCCCCGGCGCGTTCCCGCGTGGGCCCCGCACAGCCGCAGCACGCTGCGGCGCGTGGCCGCCGCGCTCCGCGCACTGCCGGACGCACCCCCGGAAAGACCAGATCAGGAGATCAGGAAGCCACTATGAACGAGCCCCCAGCGCAGGCAGGGAACAGCCCGGCGTTCGACATCACCCGGCCGAATATCGCCCGCGTGTATGACTACTGGCTAGGCGGCAAGGACAACTTCGAAGCCGACCGCGAGCATGCCCGGCAGATGCTGGAGATCTACCCGCCGGTGGCCAAACTGGTCAGGGACAACAGGCAGTTCCTGAGCCGGGCCGTGACCTGGGTCGCCGGCCACGGCGTCCGCCAGTTCCTCGACATCGGCAGCGGCCTGCCGACCCGCGACAACACCCACGAGGCCGCCCAGGCGGTCGACGAGTCGTGCCGCGTGGTCTACGCCGACAATGACCCGCTGGTCGTCACGCACGCACAGGCCCTCCTGGCCGATCCCGGGGCCGGCGTGGAAGCCATCACGGGTGACCTGCGCGACCCGATGGGGATTCTCGGCGATCCGGTCGTCTGCAAGCTGATCCGGCCGTCCGAGCCCGCGTGCGCGGTACTCGCCATGGTGCTGCACTTCTTCCCGTTCGAACAGGCGCGGGAGATCGCCAGCGCGGTCATCCGGTGGCTGCCGCCGGGCAGCTACGCGATCATCTCCGTCGGGTGCGGCGACGAGCAGACCGGCGAGGCACTCACCAGCGCCTACAAGGCCGCGCCCCTCTACAACCACTCGCCGGGACAGGTCGCGAAGTTCTTCGGCGCCCTGACGCTAGTGGAACCCGGATTGGTGGACGCCGAACAGTGGCGCCCGGCCAGGACTGCGGTCCAGTCCGGGCACCGGGGCGGCCGGATCCTCGCCGGGGTGGCCCGCAAGCCGCGGTAGCGGCGCAGTTTCACAGGCCCGTCACTGGCCGGAGGTCCCCGGCTGGTGGCGATAGGGCACCCAGGACACGCCCCGTCCATGGCCCGTGATCCTGGGTGCCCGCCAGGAAAGGCCGTGAGAGCACGGCAACGGGATTCGCAGGGAAGGAGATACCAGGGTGAGCTGGCAGCCCGGCAAGGTAGACCTCAGCAGGCGCACGCCCATAGGCCACGGGCCCGACCCCGGCCAGTGGCCGGGATTCGCCGACGACCTGATCCGCCAGATCGAAACCGGCGTGCTGGAACCGGGTGACGAGGTAGCGGTCATCTGGCAGGCACAGGAATGGAAATGCGCGCGGCACACCGCGGCAAAGGCGTTTGATCATCTCGTCCGCCTCGGCCTGCTGCTGAAGCCTTCGGGAACCTGCCAGCCCTACCGCGTGAGCGGTGACGACTCGTGGATGAGGTGACTGGTGGCGGGTCCTCCTGATGCGATCCCGGCCGGGCAGTCTGCCGTCATCGGCGCGAACGTCCGGGCCCTGCGCCTGCAACGGGGCTGGAGCCTGGCAAAGCTCGGCGAGCTGATGGGCTGGCCTACCCCGTCCACAGCATGCCGGGCTGAAGGCGGCAGCCCCGGGCGGCAGCGGCTATTCAGTCCCGCTGAAATCGAACGGCTGGCCGGTATCTTCGGCGTCTCCCCGCAGCAGCTCAACACCGGGTGCGTGAATTGCGGCGGCCATCCGCGGGCCGGATTTGCCTGCCTGGCATGCGGGGCTGCCACGCCGGTACCAGAGCCAGCCCGCAGCGCCGGTGACGGCGCTTATCTCTCGCCGGGACAGATCGCATGCCGGTTCCGGGTAAGCACGGCGACCATTTGCAGGCTGATCAGCGGCGGGGAACTGGAAGCCCTGCGGGACGGGCCGCACCTCAAGGTCCCGGTACAGGCTGTCCGGGCCATCGCCGACCCTGACGAAACGTACCTGACCATCGCGGAGACCGCTACGGCACTCCGCGTTTCCGTACGGACCGTCGGCCGCCTGGCCGGCGCGGAGAAACTGGAAATGATCAATATCGCCCGTCGCGTCTACCGGATTCCCGAACGGTCCGTCCGGGAGTTCCTCAGCCGCGCACTGCCCGTAACGGCAACGGCAGCAGAAGAGGAATTACCTGCCCGCGGCGGTGCCGGACCTGGCGCCGCCGCGGGCAGTGCCGGACCTGCCCGGCTGGGGGGCTGTGGCGATGACCCGCGTACCGGGCGGGCTGCGGCTGCCCGGCAGGGCCGTCGTCGCACCAGGCCCGCAGGCATAGACCAGCCGGATGGTCCGCGAAACGCAGATTTGCCGGTGAACAGCTTCCGCGCGGACCGGATAACGGGCCTTTCCGGGTGGGGGCGCTGCGATCGCACATGCGATTGCGCGAAGAAAGGAGCGCGGCAGGTGCCCTGGCCGTACCCCCGCCGACCTGACACGCCTGCCATCCAGGGCGTTTATGACGCGCTGCGGGGCGGCCACCGGCACCTCGACCCGGACCGGCAGCTCGCCGCCGCGATCGAGGCACAGTTCCCCGGGACGGCAAGGCTTGTCCGGGAAGAGCGTGACTTCTGCGGCCGTGCCATCACCTGGGCAGCGCGCCAGGGGATCCGCCAGTACGTCGCCGCCGGCGCCGGGATGCCGCCGCAGGAGGGCCAGAACCTGCATGACTACGTTCGCCGGGTGCTGCCGGGCGCCGTGGTCGCTTACGTCAGCTCCGACCCGTACGTGACCGCGTTCCGCCGGCACCTGCTCGCCGCGAGGACGCCCGGCATCGTCGCCGTGGAGGCGGACCTGCGCTGGCCGTACGCGGTCATGACCCACCCGGGGCTGACCACCCTCATCGACTGCGAGGAGCCAGCGTGCATCATGCTGTCGCTGGTCATGCACTTCGCGGCACCGGAGCAGGCCGCGCCGATCATCCGGCGGTTCGCTGACTGGCTCGTCCCCGGGAGCTGCATGATCGTCTCGCTGCTGATCCCGGACTCATCCCCGGATGGCGCGGAGTTCATGAGCCTGGCCGGGCAGGCCGGGACCATGTACCGGCACGCGCCGGCCGATGTCGCCGGCTGGCTGGAGGAGGCCGGGCTGGAGACCGTGGCGCCGGGGGTGGTGCCGGTGCAGGCGTGGCCGTCCGGCGGGTGGGCGGCCGGGCGGCTCGCGTACCGCCCGGTCACCTACGCCGCCGGAGCGGTGGCGGTCGCGCCGGGGAGGCCGGATCCTGGCCGGCGTCGCTCGCAAGCCCCACGCTGATGACGGGTCACGACAGGGCACCATTCGTCCCTGACCGGTTCGTTTATGAGCAGGTCGCGGACCGGCTGGCGGAGCGCATCAGGTCCGGGGAGTTCGGCGGCACCGGGAAGCTGCCCGGCGAGCGCGAGCTTGCCGGGCAGTACGGCACCGGCGTTAAGGCCGTCCGCCACGCGCGGCAGGAGCTGATGCGCCGCGGCCTGGTCGTGACCGTGCCGGGCAAGGGCACATTCACCACGTAACCCGGTGTCGTCGGGGATGGGAACCTATGCGAAAAGCCGCAAGTCAGCTGACTCATGGATTCCGGGGCCCCGATCGCGTACATCTGTGCGCAACTGGCTGCGCAGACGTCTGCGCAATCACCAGCCTGTCCGCGCCGGAAGCGCCGCTGTCGGGCCGGTCTGGGTGTCGCCGAGACCGGCGAGGCTGCCCCGCGTGCCCGTGCCCGGACCCTGCTGGCCGTAGTAGTCCGCCTGCCCTCCGCTGCCCGGCCACCTCGACGCCGGGGCGGGCCGCTGCTGGCGCGGCAGGCCGATCGGGCCACCGCGGAAATCGTCCGGGCTGATCACGTGCGTTGCGAGCGGGATGCGGGGCTCCTGGCCAGGCCTGGCCGACTGATTCGCCCTGCACGCGGTGATGTAACCGCGCTGGAACTCTGCCGGACTGAACGACTCGCCCGACACGATCCGCGCCGCGATGTCCGGGCCGAGCATTTGCGTCAGCCGGCCGATGGCGTCCGGGGCGTCCGTGCCCTTCCCTGTCGCCCGGCGGGTGTACTCCCTGACCAGCGACGCGTCCTCGCCGGTCAGCCCCGCCTCGTCGCCGTCCGGCGTCCAGTTCCCGGTTCCCTGGCAGCTCGGGCATGTGCGGCTCGCCTTCCCGGTCACCGGGTGCCGCAGCCTGCCGCGGCCGTCGCAGGTCCGGCATTCGCCCGCATCGCCCGCGCCGTCCTCGAGCGCGGCCGCGGCCTTGGCCAGCGATCCGCCGACTTCGGACAGCAGCGCCTCGCCGTTGACTAGCTTTATCGCTGTCTCCGCGCCGTACGCCCTCGTCAGCCGCACGAGGGCTGCCGGGTCGCGCCGCTGGGCTTTCGTGATCACGTCGCCGAGCAGGCGGGCATCAGCGGCCGTCACGGCGGCGCTCTTGGCCACGCTGCCGTACTTGAAACCGCACTTCGTGCAGAACGTGCTCTCCGGATGCTTGGCCCGTTTCCCGCAGTTCCGGCACTGCGGGCGCCTGGCCTTCTCCACGGCATCCAGCCGCTTCCCCAGGTCGCCGAGCTGCGCCCGGACAGGCGCGGTGCTCTCCTCCACGGCCGCCCTTGCCGCCTTCCGCAGCGTTTCCACGACGTCCTCCTTCTTCGCCTGCTTGCGCAGGGCGGCCAGCGCCTCCGCACTCGGCTTCCGCCGCTTCGCACTGCCCTGCATGCTGACACCGGTGATCCGGCCGGACTTGACCAGCTCCCACGCCGGCTCGTCCCATACGATCCCGACGAGCCAGTCGCCCGGGTGCACCGTCTGGGTGGAGCCGTCAGCCGCCGTCAGCGTCCACGGCGGGGCACGGTGGACCGAGCTCTCGACGACCGTTCCCGCCCCGTCCGTTCCTGCGGCATGGAACAGGCCTACCCGGCCGCCTTTCTGCAGGAACGACCATGCTCCGTGCTCGACCGCCTCGGCGCCCGCAAAATCCCTCGCGCCATCGGCCGCTACGGAAACGTCCGCCTTCCCGGCCGGATAAGCGACGTACAAGCCGAACCGGCGCTCGGCGACCGTCTTGACGAGCCGCGCGGGCACGCCCCGCTTACCGTCACCCGCACGCTTGAGCAGCAGCGCGGGGAAACCGGAGGCTGGCAGGTCGACGCCGTCCATCCGGTCCGGGTCGAACTCCGTCAGCTCCGTGATCATGCTGAGGTCCAGGCCGCCGACATCGCCGAGCAGGTCCTCCAGGCCGTCCGGGTCCGCGAACTTCACCGCCTTAGCCACGGTCACCCCCGGACCTGGCGGCATCTGCCGCCCGCCGTTCCTCGAGCCATTCGAGCCTTTCAGCGAGTGACGCGACCTTCACCCGGATGCCAGCGAGGTACTCGTCTACGAGCGGGCGGACCGCCTTCATTAGCTCGGCCTTCGCGAGCGGCGTCACTCGCGGTACCGGTGCCGCAGCCCCGGCCGCGCCCGCCGCGAACGCCTCCGAGAGGTCCATCACAGGCCGCCCGCGAAGCCGGGTTCCGGCGCGGGGACGTGCCCCGTGCGCCCCCAGCCCTGGTATCCGGGCTCATACCGGAGCGTCCCGTCGCTAAGCGTCGTGAGCGCGGGCTCCGCCAGCATCTCCCGCAGCGACGGGAAGGACTCCGGCGCGGCAGGCTGGCGGCGGAACGCCGTGGCGGCGACCTGCTCGTACGCTTCCAGGTCGCTCGCGGCGACTCCCTCAAGCCACGTGATCAGCTCCGGCAGCAGCACCGGGGACGACGCGATGACCAGGAACGGCAGGTGATCCCCGGCGCTGGCGGGGTTCAGCCTGGCGGCTTCGCCTACCGCTTTGATCGCCTCGGCCATCTGCGCCCGTGCCGCCTCCGCGGCGGCCTGCGCTTCCTCCGGCGGCTGCCCGGCCGCAGCCACCGCAGCGGCTGCCTGTGCCGAGGCGATCGCCGCGTCCGTCAGCTTCTGCGAATCGGTCAGCAGCAGGCCCGCCACCCGGATACTCAGCAGCTGCTGGGCGACCGCGGCAACCTCCGCGCGGCGCGGCAGGCCGTCCCGCTCCCGGCGCAGCTCGCCCAGCTCCACCGCGGTCCGCGCGATGTCCCGGGACAGCTGCCCGAGTTCACCGCCGTTGCCGCGGATCTGAGCCAGCCGCGCCTCCGCCTGCTCGCGGCGTGAGGACTCGGAGAGCATTACTTCGTCGACCGCGGCCAGCTCGGCGACGGCGGCCTGGACTCCGTCGACGTCGGCCTGGGAACGTGCGTCCGCCCGGCGCTGCTCGGCGTCACGACGGCGGGCCGCCAGGGCCTCCAGCTGCCCGCACGCGGCCGCCGCGGCGGCCTCCAGCTGCACGGCCTCCTGGGCGAGCCTGCCGTGCAGTTCCGTGACCCTGGCGAGTTCCGCCTCGAGGCGGCCGATCTTCGCGTCCCGGTCGGCCTCGCCCTGCCAGTACGCGGCGTCCTCGTCAGCCTCGCGGGCCTTGAGCTCGAGGCCGGTGGCTTCCCGCTCGGCGGCGGCGATGATCCGCTGCGCTTCGGCCTGTGCTTCCGCCATGGCCGCGGTGGCGCGTTCGCGGGCGTCCTGCGCGGCCTGCTGGCACCGTGCGGCCTCCGCGGCCGGGTCGGTCACCTCGCCGTCCGGATCCGGCACGCCGGTGCCGCCATCGGCGTCTACGGCGGCCTCAGCCACCTCGGGGACTTGGTCTGCTGCGCCCGCCTCAGCGGGTGCGTCCTGCTGGGTTCCTGCCGCCTTCCTGGCGGCCTTCCTGCGGCCCAGGGCCAGATACCCTCCTCGGGTTCGTGGGGACAAAACGCCTGGTTTACGGCGGCGCGCTACGGCGGATTCTCTCCGGGGATCACCGGGCCTGTCCCGTGACCGCCGCGGCGGCCCGCGCGGATGTGCGCTTCTACCGACTCGGGATCGATGCGGACGGCCCGCTTGCCGACCTGAACTTCAGTGATCTTCCCTTCGGCGCCGAGCCTGCGCACCGTGGAGAACGACACGTTCAGCCGCTCAGCGGCCTCATGGCGGGTCAGCAGGGATATACGCCACCTCCGGACGATCAAATCCGGCACTTATGCTACTTCGTGGACACTCCCGGCACTAGCGACGCGCCGGCCACGGGGACAAGGTTGAGCACTCCCGGACAGTCCTGGGCAGTAAACAAGCTTCCTGCCGCACCGGTGCGCTCCTCCGGTTAGCCGGCCGTGGTCACCGGCGCGCCGGAACCGGCCCGGCAAAGGTAAACATGCTAGAGTTTATTTATGGCATCATTGACGCCGGCACGGCTCACCTTCCACGACTTCGATATGCAGATAGCCCTGACCATGCGCCAGGTCTTCTGCAGCCAGACAACCAAGTGGCCCGGCGCCCCGGTTCCGTCCGCGCTCCTGCTCTGCTCTGTGGCCCGTGATCTGCAAAATGGATTGCCGGTTGCCAATGACGGGCTTATGGCCCGAGTGGCGTCGTTGCTTGGCGCGCGATGATCCCGGCTAAGGCAGCCGTCTGGCTCCGCGTCTCCACAGGCCACCAGGACAGTGACAACCAGGTGCCCGACGTCGAGCAGTTCGCCGACCACCACGGCCACGAGATCACCGCCCGGTACGAAATCAGCGAATCCGCGTGGAACGGCGGCAAGGACGGCGGCGAGTACCGGCGCACCCTGCAGCAGGCCCTCGACGACGCGTGGGCGGGGAAGTTCACCGTGCTGATCGTGTGGGCGCTGGACAGGATCACCCGCGAGGGCGCCGAGGGCGCGCTGCGGATCATCCGCCAGTTCCGCGAACGCGGCTGCACCGTGGTGTCGGTGAAAGAATCGTGGCTCAACGGCTCACCCGAAGTACAGGACGTCCTGGTGGCGTTCGCCGGGTGGATGGCACAGCAGGAGTCCACGCGCCGCTCCGAGCGGATCCGCGCCGGGCTCGCCAGGCGCAAGGCCGAGGGCAAGCCGGTCGGGCGCCGGCCAGGCGCCGGGGACAAGAAGCCGCGGAGGCGCTCCGGGTACGTCGCGGCCTGGGAACAGGGCGGCGCGCAGCGCCAGGCACGCGAGCGGAAGGCGGGCCGCGCTCCTGTCCTGTGACATCCTGCCCGTATGCGTGCAACCGACATGACGGTCGACCTGCGCGGCACCCGGTGCCGGGTGGTTTTCGAGAACGCGAACGAGATAGTGACGATCGAGGCCACCGCGGCGCAACTCAACGCGTGGGCGCGAGTGCTGGCCGCCCGCACCGCCGCCACGGCGGACGACGGGAGAACGGAACAGGCCACGCGCAGGTCGGAGACGCCGTAACACCTCTGTCGTATGATCCGGGTATGAGTGACCGCAAGACACGCCTGACCGTCACCATAGATCCTCACCTCGCCGCCTACGCCGAGCAGCTCGTAGAAGCCGGCAAGGCCGCGTCCGTCTCTGCGGTGGTCAATGACGCGCTGGAAGCGGACCGGCTCCGCGACCAGAGGGCACGCCGGCTCTGGAAGGAAGCAGCGGAGCACGCCGATCAGGAGAAGGTGGCCCGCATGCGCGCTCACGTGGACGCGCAGCTGGCCACGCTGCCGGCTTCCCACCGTTACAGGTGACTGAGGACGGGGGAGCCCGCCCGGCGCCCATCATCCTCGATGCGAGTGTCCTCATCGCGATCGCGCGCGGCGACGCCGGGATCATGACTCTCATCCAGGGCTACGACGCCGACGGGCAGCCTTTGATCATCCCTGTCCTGGGGGTAACAGCGGCGTCGCTTGACATGCGGTCGGAAGACGCGGAGGGCGTACTTCACGGCCTGGAGCGGCTGGAAAACGCGATGGCAGCTCCCGTGCGGGATGCCGAGCAGGCCGTACGCCTGGCAGCAGTGATCGCCAGGACAGGCCTCGACCCCTGGGACGCGCACGCCGCCGCAGTGGCGGACGCGGCGATCTGCCCCATCCTCACCCTTGACGGGAAGAAGTGGCGGCAGCACGCCCGCGACCTGGACGAGCCGCTGCACTTCGTGGAGATCGCCGACCCTGACGAAACCTAGCAGCGACCTGTTCCCCTGGCCATGGGGCCGTCGCGCGTTTTTGCCGTTCGACCGGTCAAACTTGCGCCTCGCACGGTACGTGTTTCCCCGGTCATGGCGTTTCCGCGGCGGCCGGCCGCCGGAAGCAGCTCGGGAAGGGTGCCCAGCTCTCGGCCACCGAGATCGTCCGCCGCGCCGAGCGGGGCATCGGGTGGCCATACGGCGGGGACAGGAAGCCGGGGAAATCCGGAATTCGGGCGATCATGAAGGCAACCAGTACGCGAATGGAAGAGTCCACCAGGCGGAATCTTCCAAGCCATCCCCGGCCGACTACGCCAAGAGAAGCGAACTCTACGGCAGTAATCCGGGTAAGCCCGGGATCTACGACCTGACCGACAACGTCTCTGACGAGGACTTCGAGGCGGCAGCCTCAGAGGCCAGGGCCGAGGGCCGCGGACGACGGGAGCACGGAGCCCGCTTCTAGCCGGCCAGCCTGACGCCGGAACGCGATCACGCCGACGTCCGTGGCAACCTCGCCTGGCAAACAGGCCTCGCGCGAACTGGGACTACCGGGTTCTGTTTGCCAAGGCTCGTTGCCAGGGGGCCGGGACAGGCGGATGATCTCCGGCGGCATCCCGTCGCGTGCGCGTTTTTGCGGGTTCGACCGGTTGAACCCGCGCCTCGCGCGGTGCGCGTTTCCCCGGCTATGGGCGTTTCCCCGGCGGCTATCCGCCGGAAGCCGCCTAGCCCTGCGCCGCCTCGCGGGTGCCCTGCCGCGCGGCCCTCGCCGCCAGCTGCGCCCGGGTGCGCGGCCCGTACCGGCCGTCAACGCGGAGCCGCGGCATCGTGTCCGTGCCGGGAAGGCCGTACTCAACGACGCACCACAGCAGATCGCCCGCGGTGACGTCTGCGGGGTCGATGCCGAGTACGCTCGCGGCGCCCAGGATCCGGCGCGCCTCCCAGTCCGTGAGTTCGCGCTGCCACCGGTCGTACGCCTGGTCGACCGCGTACTTGATGCGCGCTTCCCAGTGGCGGACGCGGGCTTCGGCGCGGACCTGCGGCGCGCTGCCGCCGTGCGCCGTGCACACCGTGCCGCCGAGGATGGCCCAGGCACGGCATGGCGTGCCGTCGCTGCGGGATGCCTTGCAGCGCCGGGCCTGTCGCTTGCGTGCTATGGCCACCTCCCTGATCGCGCCGGATGGGGACGCTCCGATGGGTGCTACCGCCGGTGACGTTCCGATGGGGTGTTACCGCCGGTACGGCAACGCCCGCAGGCCGCCGGCAACTTCGGTGAACAACTCCGGAAGCACATTCCACCTAGCGGGCCTGGCCGCGCGACGCAGCCCGGAGCGCTGCGAGCTGCTGCCGCCGCCGTGCGGCGTCGCGGTCCTCCGGGGCGTAGGTGGCAAGCCACGGGTTCTCCAGGTCCTCGTCGCCATCCTGGGCCGGGTTGTACGCCTGGTCCCAGTTGGCGGCCTCCGGCGGTTCCGGGGCGTCCCGGGGTGCCGGGGCGGTCCTTCGGGGTCCGAGCATTAACCCGTCCTCCTGCTTCTCGTAGGCGCCGGCGGAAGGCCTCCACCCGGCGCGGTAGGGCGAATCCCGTCCGGCGCTCTCGGTAGCGTTCGCGCAGATCAGCGCGGTATCACCGGGGGACAGGCCGTAGCCATCGGCTAGCGCCCGGGCCAGCGACAGCGACGGGCGCCGCTCGGCCTGTTCCAGGGCGAGAATCATGCGGCGCGACACGCCGGTGCGCCGCGACGCCTCAGACTTGGACCAGCCGAGGCGGCGGCGGGCGCGGAGCAGGGCCGCGGCCGCGGCGGGGTCCCAGGACCGGCGGGCGGTCCGTGACCGCCACGGCGGATCCTGCGGCTTGCGAGGGCTTACCTCATCAGGCTTCGGCATTGCTGGTCCTGGCGTCTAGATGGGTCCCTGGCGCTGGTCCTGGCGTCTAGATGGATCCCTGGCGTCAACCGGACAGCGCCGGACGCCTGGCGAATGTTCGCCGGGTCCCTGGCGTTCGGCGAACGCCGGTGTTTTCCGGGCTGGCGTTCCCTGCGTCCCTGGCGTTTCCCCGGGCGTTCGGCGAACGCCGCCGTGGCGCGGGCCGGGGTGTCCCGGGTCCCTGGCGTGTCCCGGGATGTCCTGTGCGGGATGCTGGTCATGATGGCGTTTCCCCGGTGTCGTCGGGGTGGAGCGCGCCAGCTCCCGCGTCGCGAAGGAACTTGGCGCCGCGGTCGCCTGGGTAATGGACGGCGAGCAGGGCGGCGCAGAGGGCCGTGAGGGCGGTGATCACGTCCTCGGCCGGCACGTCGCCGCTCAGGCCGAATGAGGAGATCCGGTGGACCCTGGCGGAGACGAGGCTGACCGCCTCGCTCAAGGCGGGCCATCCGGCGGAGGTGTCCGTCACGGTGCCTCCCGGGCGATCGCGGGCGGACCGGGGCAGGTAGTGCCGCCGGCGGTCATGCGTCACACGTCCGGCGGTCGTGGCCTGGCCGCCCGCACCGCCCGCACAGGTCGGCGAACGCGACAGCGGACGGCCGCGGGTCGCTGCCCTGCAGGGGCCCGAGGCGGGCGAGCTCGGCCGCGGCCTGGCGCAGGTGCCCGGCGCAGAACCCGGCCTCGGTGGCGGCCGGATCCGGGCACGGCCGCCGGTCGGGCAGCAGCAGGACAATGCAGGTGGCTGCGGTCATGCGATGTGCTCGCTGTCCCCGAAGTCCTCGGGCAGCTCGTCGCGGTACTCGTCCGGGTAGGGCGACTGGTCAGCCTGGGTTTGAGGCTGCCCGGCCATGGCCATCTGCCGGCGTCCGTTGGACTTCACCCGTGCGAAGAACTCGCAGTTGGGGTGATAGTCCCTTTCAGGTTCGACCGGTAGCGCCGGGGTGCGGCACATCGAGTATTGGCATCGCCGGTCACCGCTCGCGCCGATGGCCGGCGGATCCGGCGGCCTTTCCTTGCGGCCGGGATCGATCGCCTTTTCATCAGCGCCGGGTGTTCCCCCTTCCACATCAGCCAGTGAGTTGGGAACCCCGATTGATGAAGAGGTAGTGGAAAGGTTTCTGGTAACGGTGGGCGGAACGTGGTTCCGGTGATCCGTGTCGTCAGATTCCGGTGATCCGTGCATGAGATTCCGGTGATCCGTCTCATCCGTGCCGATCACCGGAACGTCGTTCCCCTGATCCGTGCCGATCACAGGAACGAGATTCCGGTGATCGGGGTTAATCACAGGAACCATGTTCCGGTGATCTGGCAGGGCGGCAACGCTCACGATCAGCGGGACGCGGCGGG
>Ga0335075_10010860_pt1 | contig 13806 bp, 10 predicted proteins | sample Lox_Sample_24_FD_206723 | JGI IMG/M metagenome (GOLD analysis project Ga0335075, IMG submission 206723) | Soil microbial communities from Loxahatchee National Wildlife Refuge, Florida, United States - Lox_Sample_2.4 | ecosystem: Environmental > Terrestrial > Soil > Wetlands | place: USA...
CGCCGGCAGCGAGGTAAGAAATTACGTGCCGCGCCATCAGCTCGCACGCTGTCACTCTCGAATTTCGCTTGCGGCCCCGGACCAAACGGTTCAGTCTCAGACACAAAGAGCCCGCTGCCCATGCGGCAAAATATTATACCAACCGCCCGAACGATCGGCACTGCGGCCCACCCGTCATGGCCGGCCTTGTGCCGGCCATCTCCCGCCAGTTCCGGCACGCCGGCGACGGCGGTGGAGCGTCATTTTCTTGGGCGGTTGGCATTAGTCTCAGCAGCACTCGCTCACACACGACAGGGAACACATCGCTCAGCGAGCTAACTTAATAAGGGCGCACACATGTCGAAAGAGCTGGCGATGGACGTAAACGAGGAGAAAAAGCTCCTGATTAGCTCAAAGCGGAAGTTTGTGTATTGCGCGATAGCTTCGGGCTATGGCGATACGAGAGGCTTCGCGCTGTTCCGCATGCATCGCACAAAGAAACCGCGGGAACTTGCCAAGGAACTTTCCAAGGACTTCGAAGACGCAAGGAATATAAGATTTGGAATCGTCTCGATTGATGGCAAGACGGTCAAAGTGGAGCTGAACAAATCCGCGCCGGGTCTGGACAAGAAGCTTATCCGATCTCTGAAAGGCACCGGATTTACCAAAACCGGTTTCCTCTACTCGAGTTCTGCCGCCCGAGGGAAGAGCGGAGCCAACGGCGCCAAGGGACAAACGAAGGATCAGGACGAGTCGGATAAAAGCAATGCCTTCGAGAAGCTTCTGAAGAAATTCGGGCTCGACAACGATGCGGCGCTCAGACAGCAGAAAAGGTTTCTTGATGAGATGATCAAGAAAAAGGACGAGCGGCTGGAGCGTGGGAACGTCGAGAAAGTCCGAAAGACCCTGGAAACAGTTCAGCAATTCGGCTGGGAGGCACTCAAGTTGAAAGAGACCTACGCCACTACGCTGTCCGGGTCGATCCGTAACGTCGTGCGCCTGCCGGCGAACATCAGCAACACGATTTCCGATGATCGTATGCTCGCTATCCTGGGCGGTCTGGCCGCCTTCCTGACCGACGTGCAGGCCCAGTCGGAAGCATGAGCGCGACCGAACGCTGCTACTGATCCGGCCCATTCCGTCATGGCCGGCCCTCAACATCGTCACGGCTGGCCGTCAACATCGTCATGGCCGGCCTTGTGCCGGCCATCCCCGGCCAGTTCCGGCACGCCGGTGATGCCGGCAGAGCGTCATTCTTCCGGCCCCTTGATATAAGTTACAACCCGAACGTCTGCTTGATCACACTCGCGCATTCCATCGGCGACGCGCCGCTCGTATCGACCTCCAGGTCATAAGTCATGTCCTTATGGACGCGGTCGAATTGCCAACGCGCCAGGCCGGTCAGTCGGTCGCCACGCTGACGCTCGCGCGCCTCAAGAACCGCCAGCGGCGCAAGGACACCGACCAGGAACACCTCGAAACCAGAAAGCAGTTCGGCATATTCCGTTTTCCCCCGCCCCAGCAGAACGTCATCGACGATCAGATTGTTCCCCTGCGCGGCCATCGCCGCGATGGCATACCGCATGCCGCGGAAGGCCCGATCCGCCACCGGCCCCGTTGTGATAACGACCGACGGCTTTCCGTGCTCCCGAACGGGGGCAAAGGTTAATCCATCGGGATGATCCTGATATCGCTCCGGTATCATCTCCAGGAACGTGTCCATCTGGACGTGCAGGAAGGGATCGGCTGTTATCGCCTGCAGCGCCTTGGCGATCGAGCTTTTGCCCGAGCTGCCGACCCCGTTGAGGAGAACAATTCGGGCAACCCCACTCATGCCACAGCTTCCGTTCCCAGGAACCACGTCTCGCCCAACCTAACGCCCGCGCCGGAGATATACATGTCCGCCTCGCTTCTCCTGACCTTCCGTGCCATGGCCTATAACAACGCCTGGGCAAACCATCGCCTGTTGTCCATCTGTGCCGCGCTGACGCAATCAGAATTCGAGGCCCCGCGGACAGGCTTCTTTCCATCGATTCAGGCAACACTCAACCACATCCTCGTCATCGACCGGTTTTATGTCGATGCGCTCGAAGGCGGCACCCTTGGGCCGGTCGCCTGGGCGAACCCCATCCCTTGCCCAACATTGTCGAAACTCCACGCCGAGCAGGCTGCGATCGACCGCCGCCTGATCGCCTGGTGCAACTCGATGGACGAAACCGGACCCGACCTGATCATCCACGTGCATCGCGGCACACGCGTGCAGCACGAGCGCGCCGATCGGCTATTGCTGCATCTGTTCCAACATCAGATCCATCACCGCGGCCAGGCACATGCCATGCTCAGCGGCACATCGGTCCCGCCGCCACAACTCGACGAATTCTACTCGATCGCCGAGGCGCCGTTGCGCGCAGCCGAATTCGCGGAACTCGGATGGACCGAGGCCGAAGTATGGCAGGACCCCGTCACCTCTCCCGCTTGAGGGATAGGGCCTGCTCCGAATTCGCGCCTTCCCGCCAGCGGTTCCCCGCCGGAAGGCTGCGCCGCACCATCTCGTCGAACGCCGCGAAGATCGGGCTGACATAAGGATTCTTATGCGCCAGCGGGGCATCTTCCTCGGGATGCACGAGCATTGTCGCGTTCGCCTCGAACAGCAGCACGCGGCCGTCGGGCAGCAGGGTGAAGTCCGCACCGCAATAGTCCAGATCCATTCGCTGCGCGATTTGCTCGAGCACCGCCCACGCACGCCGGCCCAGCACCGCCGGCGCATCTTCGAGATATCGCTGTTCTTCGGCCAGCTTCCACGGATGCGCCGCCATATCCGCCGAAAAATAGTGCACGAGCCAGTCCGACGAGATCGCCAGATGATACGGCAACGGCACACGATCCACGAACACAACCCTATATTTACGATAGAAGCCGTCTGCCGATTTATACTCGTGATACCCGGTCGCATAAAACCTGTCGTCGTCGCCGATATCGGCGGCCGCCTGCGCCAATCCGGCGTCGTCGAAAATAAGCTGGACCGACTCGCCGCCATGCCTCCCCGCGGTACGCAAAAGGAACGGTAGCGAAACACCGGCTTTACCAAGCAGCCGCGCACAATCGGCACCGCGCAGATCGGTGGCCGACAGTCGCACGACAGGCGGGATCACCAGATCCGCGATGCCGGCAAGCACCTCCGGGATCATGTCGCGCCGGGTCCGCTGCACCTTCACCGGATCGTTCAACAGCGTCATTTTGCAGCGATCCCGGAACGCCACCGCGGCAGCCAGTGCAGCCGCACCCTGGTCCGGGTCCCCCATCAGGCTGAACACCGCGTCATAAGGCGGAAGCTGTCGTTCATGCTCCGCGCTCGCATACTGGATGTGCCAATCCACCAGGGTCAGCGGCAGCCGCGCCAACAGATGCTTCTTCGGGATGTTGCCGTCGAGCGACCACAGCACTAGCAAAGTGCCCATCACACGCGCCGGTGGCGGCTGCACAACAAAACTCTGCCGGCGGTATTTTTCGGCCGCCAGGATACCCCCCTCTGTTATGCGCCCCTGCTTGTACAGGACGTGGATCAGGTTTTCGGCCGCCAGCAACAGCCCTGGATCGAGCGTCAACGCCTCGCGAAGGGTTCTCTCCGCCGCCTCTTGCTCATCGAGCCGATACAGTGACACGCCAAGGTTGGTAAGCGCTGCGGCGACTTCCGGGGCGCCAGCGGGATGCACCGCACGCAGGATTGCAAGTGCCGCTTCCTGGTGTCGCCGCGCTTCGTCGTATCTCTCCAGCCGCGCCGCGGTCTCGCCCATGATGTTGAGCGTCTGCGCCACCTCGGGATCGTGCGCGTCCAACAGCTCGCGCTGCATCGCCAGTACTTGGCTGTTTTGCTCCTGTGCCTCCTCCAGCCGCCCCAGCGCAATCAAGGCGGCAGCGATGCCGCGGCGGATCGTGCAAAGCGCTGCACGCTCCCCCGGTGCCAGGCGCAACTGCGCCGCCAGCGCTTCCTCATGCCAGCGCAGCGCGGCCTCGCAGTCGCCCAGGCCCTGCATCGTCCAGCCGAGACCGACCATCCCCCGCACGCCCAACGGTTCATTCGCCCGATCACGGCGAAGCCGCGCCAATGCTGTCTCGTACCCGGCGCGCGCGGACGCGAAATCACGTCGTGAAATATCGGCTTCGGCAAGCTCGATCAGCACTGCCGGATCGTTTTCATCGGTTGTGTCAAGTACTTGCATCTCATCCTCCAGCGCGACAAGCCGAGCTTGCTCCGACGCCCGCGGTCAATGCATGCCTGCGCGATCCCGTACGAAGTTTACATGACAGTCGCGCTGGTTTGATAACGCGCGCGCCGTGCATATCGCGGGACCGTGTTGCTCTCGTATCCACGCTGCGGCTACACGTTCTTTTGCATGCATTCGCCGCATTCCATCGCCTGGCTCCCGCTGTTGGCAGTCTGTGCCGGATGCGCCGCGTCGGACCCACCAGTGCCGACCACCCACATACAGGGGAACAACCAACGCAGTGCGATGTTGACACGCCTCGGCGACGACATGCGCCGCAACGGCGATCCGGCAAGCGCGCTCGGCATCTATTTGGCAGCCTCGGCCGCTGAGCCAGCCAACGCCGGCGTGTTGCAACGCATGGGCACCGCATTCCTGGCGATGAACGATGCCCCGCGCGCGGAACAGGCGTTCCGAGGTGCATTGTCGAGCGAGCCGGGTGATCGCATCGCTCAACAAGGCCTCGCTCTGTCCCTGCTCGCGCAGGGCCGTGCCGCGGAGGCGTTGCCGATCTTAAAGAAGCTTGCGGCCGGTTCGTCCGATCCCGGCCTGCTTCGCGCCGAAGGCGTCGCATTGGACATGGTCGGCAGGCCAAGCGAGGCACAGGCGGTGTATCGCCAAGCCCTGCGCCTCAATCCAATCGATGCGGACCTGCATGGCAATCTGGCGCTGTCGCTGGCGCTCAGTGGCGATGCCGCGGGTGCGATGACCGAGATGCAGGCGGCCATCGCCGCGCCAGTTCCGGATCCACGACAGAATGCGAACGCCGTGCTCGTGCTGGCGCTGACAGGCAACGACGAGGCGGCCCGGGTGCGCGGCGATGCGACGGTCGGCCCGGCTGCAACCGAAGTATTGCTGGCAAGTGCACAACAGGCAGCCGCCGCGACCGATCCCCGAGCGCGCGCCATGGCCATCGGCCTGCTGAGCAGCAATGCCGCCGGCCAGCCGCCGCTCTCTTCAACCCTCCTGCCGACGCCGGCCGCGCTCACTGCCCCCCCCTGGACCTGAGACGGCAGCGGCCCCAGCAACGGCCCCGCCCCCGACGTCGGCGTTGCCTCAGACTCCGTCTGGCCGCCTCCCGTCTGACCCCCCCTCTGCTGCCCCCTAGGGCTGCCGCCCTGCGGCATATCGTTGCGGTGGTAATAGCGCTCGATCGCCGCGGCGAACGGCGTGGCCGCGCCCGGCGGCAACGGCTGGCCAAGCAGCAGATCACCCGACTCCGTTGTCTGCGCCTCGATATCGATCGCCGTGGCACAGCCCGCGGGCAACAAAATGGGCGCGTCACTGTCATTGCTTGGCCAAATCGAACCCAGTGTGCGCACGCCTTTGCCACGACATGCGTCAGCGACGATGGGCGGACTCTCGATGGTCAGCAGCCCCTCGTCCGGCGGCATCCCAGGCGCGCCGATAAGCTGCACCGACCGCTTGAGCAGGCTGGCCACCTCGTTCGCGCGAGGCGGCCCCAGCGGACCAAACGTCTGCAGCGCCGTTACCGCCTGCACCGGCAGCTCGTGCGCCAGATTGCGCAATTGCGCCTCTTGCGTCACGCCCAGTTGCGCGCGCCCCGCCGCGAAGACCAATGGCACGCGGGTCACGGTCGCAGCCTGCCGGTATTGCGAAGCCGGCGGTGGCGGCCCAGGCACGCACGCAGCCAGGGACAGCAGCAACCACGACAGGGCGATCGCATTGGCCCGGCGGCTGATCCTCTCGTCGTGGCCGGCGAAGGCCGGCCACCCACGTCTTTCCAGCGACCACCAACCCAAGACGTGGATGGCCGGCCTTCGCCGGCCACGACGCTGTGTCAGGACTGCGGTGCTGCCACGCATCCGCCTATTCCGCCGCAAAACCGGCCGCGACCGAAGGCGGCGGTGCGGCAGGCGGTTGATCGGTCGGCAACGCGAATGCCTCCGGGTTCGAAACCGGCTGCGTCAGGTACGGCGTCACCAGGATCACCAGTTCCGTCTCGTCGCGTTGATACGCGGTGGAGCGGAACAGCGCCCCCAGCACCGGCACATCGCCGAGGAACGGGAACTTGTTGACGTTGTTCTGCTCATTCCGCTGGAACAGTCCGGCGATCGCCAGCGTCTGCCCACTCGCCATCTCGACATTCGACTCGGCGTCGCGTTCGATGAACGACGGCACCGAGGTGCCATTGATGCTGATCGCGTTCGCGCTGCTGATCTCGCTGACCGAGGGATGCACGCGCATCGCGATTCGCTCACCCGGCAGGATCGTCGGCGTGAAGGCAAGCTCCACCCCGTACGACTTGTATTCGATGGTAGTCACGCCCAGCGCTTGCGGTACCGGGATCGGCACCTCGCCACCGGCGAGGAAATGCGCCGTCTCTCCCGACAGGGTGGTGAGGTTGGGCTCGGCCAGCATGGTCAGCAGGCCCTCGTTCTGCAGCGCGTTCAGCAGTGCGTTGGCGTTCACACGCGCACCTGTCACGCCGACCGCGGACTCACCGAAATTCGTGGTCGATCCCGTGCCGGTGAGCGATGTTGTCAGGCTGCTGGTGGCGCTCCCCCCTAGGAAGCTTCCGGTGAGCAGGCTGAACACGAAGGTCCCCGGATTTGCGAGCACGTCCAGGTTGAGCCCGAGCTGGGTGATGGTGGTGCGGGAGACTTCGGCGATCCGCACCCGCAGCGTGACTTCCTGCGCGCCGGCAAGCTGCGTGCGGTCGAGCGGCGGCAGGTTGCCGGGATTGAATGCTTGCGCGGTCGATTGCGTCTCCAGCGCCTGGCCCAGATTGGCGACCGGTCCGCGCACGACCAGGCGGTTACCCTCGAAGCCGATCGACACAGAGCTACCTTGCGGCAACGCGGCTTCCGCCATGGCGCCGCTGCGCTGCACGCGCAGCACCAGTTGCGCGATCACACCGCTATCGCTGCTGGTCGCAGACAGCGTGGTCTGCCCCGGTTTGCGGCCGTAGATATAAAGCTCGCGCGGCGACACCACCTGCACGTCGGCGATCGAGCGGTCGGCGATCAACACGTTGGTCACATCGCGGTCCAGGCGCAACAGGCGCCCTTCGCTGACATACAACGACACGAAGCCACGCGGCTCGGGAGTCTGCGCGCGCGCCGCGTGCAACCCAAGCGCCGCCAGCATCAGCACGAGCAACGGCACCACGCCGCGCGTCATTCCTGCCGCCCGAGCAAATGACGCGCCCACACCCACGCACGGCCGGCCCCCCGACGTCATGGCCGGCCCACAACGTCATGGCCGGCCTTGTGCCGGCCATCTCGTGCCCGTCCGGGCGCCTTAGCGCCAACCGGCGGGAGATGGCCGGCACAAGGCCGGCAATGACGACGTAAGCCGCCTGGTATCACTGCCGTGCTCATGGATGGCAGTAGGTGAAATTATACCCCGCGTTGGGGCTGGTGACGTTGCAGGTTGGCGAGAAGGAACGGCTGGCACCCAACAACTGCCGCTGCATCAGGTCTTGCTCCTGCAACCGCTCGGCCAGCGCCGCGCCGACTTGCCCGCCACCGCCACCGCCCCCGCGCTGGGCGTGGCGGTATCCGGTCATGCCGATCACCGCCATCACCTCGGCCAGATTCAGTTGCTGCCCCGTCGCATCCGGCGCCGCCATGATCTTCGCCCGCCAGGTCCGCACGAAATCAGCCAGCTTCTGCCGATTGGCGCTTTGCAGGAAGCCCATCGCATAGGGCATGTCGCGCTCGGCATGCGCCATCGCCTCTTGCATGCCGTCGTCCATGCTCGGCCAGGCTCGGGGAATGGCCTGCCGCATCTCCGCGACGAAATCCTCGCCGGGTGCCGGCACGCTGAATATCTGCGCGCCGAGCCGGTTGCCCTGCTCCAGGATCTTTAGCGTCTGCACGGTCACCAAACGCTTGTGCGCCCGGTCGAACACGACCACCGGGTCATGCGCCGCGATGATGCGCGCCTCCTCCAATTGCTGCTGTTGCAGCGCCGGCGATACCGCCTCGTGCAGCTCGACATTCAGCCGCACGGTCTCGCGCACCCGCGCGATCATCGGCCCTGGAGCGTGCGCCAGCAGACGCACCAGCTTCGCAGCGTTGGCAGCGGCCGCCAGCTCGGCCTGCGGTTCGTGTTGCATGCCGTTCTCGATGATATCGGCCGCTTCCTGCCGTTCCTGCGGCGACAGCGGAGAGCCGCCGCCATAGAACTGCAGCAGGAAGATCTCGCGCTGCGTCATCCCGGCGATGTCCGGCGGCGACGCGGCCGACGCGGTGCCGATGACCAGGCCGAGCAACCCGGCCAACAGAACGCAGCAACGCTTCATAAACTTCTCCTGCCCAACAACACCTCTCCCGCTCCGCGGGAGAGGTCGGTTCGCGCAGCGAACCGGGTGAGGGTGCTCGTCGTGAGCCGCCCCAGGCTCAGCGCCAGCGCCACGCTCTCCAGCGGGCCGATACCATCGATGCAGCCCCGGCTTACCTGATCGAGTGCGGCCCGGCCCAACACGCCCAGGGCCGCCGCGATGCGGTTTCGATTGCCGGACAGCAGCATGGCGATGCAGCGCTCGCGACCGAGCAGCGGGAACGCCCGAGGCTCGGACGGAATCGCCAATGCCGGCCCGTCCACCAGCGCCGCGAGCGCGGCCTCCAGCGCGCGGTCGCTGTCGGCAGACCCGAACCCCGGCTGTGCGCCTGCCGCCGCACAGCAGCGCGCCACCATCCCCCAGGCCTCCTGTGCCCGCCATGCCATTGGTTGCGGCGCGCCGCGGGCAAACCGCATGGCGCCCAAGGCCCATTCGAACCGCTGCAGTGCCGCCGAGTCCGGCGTGGTACCGGCGACGCCGTACAGCACATCCAGCAGCAGCGCCTCGTGATCGCCGGCGCTGGCTTCGTGGCAGAGCGCGCGCGAAGCCGGTCGAATTCCTCCTGCATGCTCGACGAGCCACTCGCCCCCTTCGGTGCGCATCACCTGAACCCGGCCCGGCGTTGCAACGGGCAGCACCCCCAAGGCGGCGGGCTTGCTGATCCCCGCCAGCGATAGCCAGAGCGGCGAGCCTGCCCAGGTGATGAATCCCGCACCCGGCTCGATTGCCGCTAGCCCTGTCCCCTCGTCCATCAGCGCGCGGTATAGTTCCGCCGCCCGAGCCGCCGCCGTCGCCGCGTTCGACGGCCCGACCGGCGCCAGCGCCTGCGTGTCGTCCAGCCGCCACGCCACCACCTCCGGCGAGACAGGCGCGATGTCGATCGGCATCTGCCGCCGTTCAGCGTAAGACACCAGCGGCGGGTCCCCCGTTGCGGCCCTGCCGCGGCGGCGTGTCAGCGGCCCCCGCGCCGCGCCGACCACGTCGCGTGCCGGCACTATGACGATCACCGGTTCATAGCGACTGGCCGAGTGATGCGCGCCGGTTGACGGTGCGGAGATTGATCCGCCTGTCATCGGGCGTACCGGTCCCGTGGCATGTGGCGCGGCGGCCGATGCCGATCCCACACCGGTTCCACTCGCAACTGGCGGAGCTGCGACAGCGGGCCCACTAGTGCTCGGGGCATCGCTCCGCCCACCCGCTCCCTGTGCGCTCGTGCCCGGCGAGCGCCCGGCCGACGCAGCCCCAGTAGGCCCAGCCACCCGGGAGACCGGCTCTTGGCCCGCCCGGGAGATCGGCTCTTGGCTGCTCCCACTCCCGGCTCTGGCAGCTACCGCCGGCAATCCACGGCCTTGGTTCGCGCCCGAGAGCGAAGTCGTTGCTGACCTGGTCGAGCCCCGCGATGGCGGAAGCTGTGCGACCGTCCTTGAACCCGAGCTCTTTTCGGCGACCAACTGCCCGGCGGCTGCAGCCGTTGTGAATGAAAGCGCAAATCCCGCGATTGCCTGCGGGTCCAGGGGAGCGGTGCCGGCCGCAGCAACGACGGCGGCGGACACCGGCGGGATCGTACCTTGAGCTGAGCTCCCTGCCACGACACCGGCTTGGGTAGCGCCGCCGAGCGCGGCCGAGACTGGCGCCGGGTCCGAGCTCGCCACGCCGGAACGACCGCTCGACAGGAGCGGTGTCGCCACCGGTGAAACCGAGCTCGCTTCGGCGACAGCTTGCCCGCCGGGCGCGGTCGTTGCGAATGAAAGCGCAAATCCGGCGGTCGTCTGCGCGCCCAGCGGGGCGGCAGCAGGAACCGCTGTGGCGGACACCGACGGGATCGTGCCGTGGGCTGAGCTCCCTGCTACGGCAGCTGCTTGGGTAGCGCCGCCGAGCTCAGCCGAGACTGGCGCGGGGTCCGAGGCCGTCGCGCCAGAACGACCGCTCGACGGAAGCGATGTCGCCGCCGATGAAAGCGAGTTCTTTTCGGCGACAGCTTGCCCGCCGGGCGCGGTCGTTGCGAATGAAAGCGCAAATCCGGCGGTCGTCTGCGCGCCCAGCGGGGCGGCGGTAGCCGAAGGAGCGGCTGCAGCGGACACCGACGGGATCGTGCCATGGGCTGAGCTCCCTGCTACGGCACCTGCTTGGGTAGCGCCGCCGAGCCCGGCCGAGACTGGCGCGCGGTCCGAGGTCGCCGCGCCAGAACGACCGCTCGACGAAAGCCATGTCGCCGCCGGTGAAAGCGAGTTCTTCTCGGCGACAGCTTGCCTGGCGGGCGCGGTCGTTGCGGATGAAAGCGCAAATCTGGCGGTCGTCTGCGTCTTCGCGAGCGCGGCGCCGGCCGCGGCGGGGGACGCCGACGACATCGTACCCTGCGCTGAGCTGCCTGCCGCAGCACCAACCTGGGCCGCGCTGTCGAGGCTGGCCGAAACTGGCGCGGGGTCCGAGGTCGTCGCGGCGGAACGACCGCCCGCTGGCAGATTCGCCACACCAGGACGATAGCCGGCCGCCAGCAGCACCGAGACCAGTTGCTGCGGCAGGGCAGGGGAGGCAGCGAAACCAGACGGATCACCCGGCCCGACATTCGCGCTCGCGTCCGGCGAAACCACCGGCGCCATTGGGTCGATCGACGGTGTCGGGTCGGTCAGTGCGACTGGGCGCTGTTCAGGCCCCGCTGCCGTCATCTCCTCCGCCACGACAGCCAACGGCTGCGCGCTCGCCGGCAGGTTCGACGGTGCGGAGATGGCAGGCAGCGCCAGCGCCGGGTCGCGCAGCGCCGGCGTCATCACGGCTTGTGACTTGGCCGCCGCGTCGGCGGCCACCGCAGCAGGATTGCCCGGCACCGAGGTCGTCGGAGCGAGCTCTACATCCGCCGGCCGCGCCACCTGCGCCATCGTGGCGCGCGGGGCGTCGTTCCACTGCTGCGGCCGGTCGGCTGCGTCCTGGGCCAGCAATTCAAGCTGCAAGCCGCTCAGGCCAATACTGCTGCCTGCGCCGGCGCCCGACATCGCTACACCACCCCGGCGCGCGAGAGGGCCAGCGCCATCGGCCGGAACAGGCTCTCCGGGATCCCATGCCCCGGGGGCACCCGGTACAGGCCTGCCGCCAGACTCGCGTCCTCGGCCGACGGCAACCGGGCCTCGCGCGCTTCCGCCAACATTGCCGCCGCACGTTCGCCGCGTGCACGGCAGACCACGACCGGCGCCGGCATCTCGTTGATTTTGTAACGCAGCCCGATGGTGGTCCCGCCGCCGTCATGCACGACCACCGTTGCCCGGCGCAGCCCCAGGCCGCCGGCCAGCCGCACGGCCTCGCGCATGATGCGCCGTCGCTCGCGGCGCAGGTGCGGGTCGCCCTCCATGTCCTTGCGCTCGCGCTTCGCTTCGCTCGGGCTCATCTTCTGGTCGCGCAGGAACAGCCAGTGCTGCAGCTTCACATCGATCAGCCCGACAATCAGCAGCACGACGGCGATCGCTGCAAACAGCGGCAGGGCCAACCCGCGCAACACCCCGGCGACGCAGCCGATCCCGCAGGCGGGTGCCTGCAGCAGCGCATTGAGTCCCCCGGCCACGACCACCAGCGAAAGCCCTGCGATCACCAGCATCTTGACCAGCGACTTCACCAACTCGATCAGCGAGCGCAGCCGGAACAGCCGCTTGAACCCCTCAGCCGGGTTGACCTTCTCGGCCCGCGGCACGATCGGATCGAGCGAGAATGGGATGCCCTTCAACACCACCATCGAGGCGACCACCACAAGCACCGGCCCCACGGTCAGCAACGGCACCACAGTCCACAGTCCGGCCTGCACGATTGCCGCCGTCACCGCGCGCAGGCCGGACGCGAAATTCCCCGCGGCGACCGTGCCGGAGGTCTCGAACATGCCGGCGCAAACCGTCATGATCATCCCGCCGGCCAGCCCGATGTAGCCGATGGCGCCCACCAGCGAGACGCCCGAGGTCAGGTCCTTGCTGCGCGCCACCTGCCCCTTCTCGCGCGCGTCCCGCAGTTTCTTGCGTGAGGGCGGAAGGGTCTTTTCCTCGGTCTGGCTGTCGGCCATCGCTCAGTGTCCCGACAGGAGGCGCAGCTCGTCCTGCACGTGCAGCAGCGGCGCCAGGCTATTCCGCATATAGCCGATCAGGAACACCGCATAGAGCGGCAGCCCGATAACCTGCACCAGTCCTTTCACCGACAGTGCCAGGTCGAACACATTCAGTTGCGGCATGAACCGGTTGATGAACCCCAATGTCAGCTCGGCCAGCACCATCGCGACGACGAGTGGTGATGCGAGCAACAGCCCCGCGCCGAGAACGTTGTCGAGCAGGCCCATCACGTGCGTGGCCGCGCCGGCCGCGAGCCGCGGCACCAGCTCCCCGGCGGGCCACAGCAGATAGCTGCTGGACAGCGCATCGATCAGCCAGTGCATGCCGCCGGACAACACGAAGATCGTTGTCAGCGTCAGCACCAGCAACGTCGCGGTGACCCCGGTTTGCTCTTCGCCCGCCGGGTCCGGGGTGACGGCGCCCTGCGAGCCGCGCTGCTGATCGATAAGCTCGCCTGCCGTCTCCGCGATCCAGAACGGCAGCGCGAATATCACGCCCAGCAGCAGACCGATCAGGCCCTCCTTGCCGGCGAGCAGCGCCAGATGCGCCCCGCCCGGTGCACTCCCCAACTGTGCCATCAGCAATGGCAGCAGCAGCAAGGAAAACGCGCCGGCGACCCCGGCACGGTGCATGCCTGTCAGGCCCAGTCGGGTTGAAAGCGGTAAAATCTGCAACAACCCAAGGCCGCGAGCCACGCCCAGCGCAAACGCGGACAACGGCAATTTCGCCGACGCTATCAGTGCCGACAGAGCCAGCGAGTTCATGCCACCGCCTGCTGCGGCAGCTCGGTCGGCTCCACCACACTGGTCGCATCCGCACCAGCCGACAGCCGGATCGTACCCAGCGGCTGCACCGTGAAATCCGGTAACACGTCATGGAAGGACAGCACCGCGACATGCACGCCATTGTTGGTCAGTAACGCGCGCAGGTGCCGCCGCAGATCGACCGCGGTCAGAACCACTGGTCCGGGCCCGCGCGAGGCGCCGACTTCCGCCCGCACCCGCTCCACCAGCGCCGCGATTGTGCCCTCGGCAAGGTTGAGTCGCGCGCCCCCACCGCCCTGCGGGATGGCATTACGCAGCAGGTTTTCCGCCTCGGCATCGATGATGAAGGCGCCGATGACACGCAGGTGGTCCGCGTAGGTATGGCAGATCTGCCGCCGCATTCCTGC
>Ga0335075_10010861_pt1 | contig 13804 bp, 10 predicted proteins | sample Lox_Sample_24_FD_206723 | JGI IMG/M metagenome (GOLD analysis project Ga0335075, IMG submission 206723) | Soil microbial communities from Loxahatchee National Wildlife Refuge, Florida, United States - Lox_Sample_2.4 | ecosystem: Environmental > Terrestrial > Soil > Wetlands | place: USA...
GGGCAAAGCTGGTGGCGATCGATCCGTATCCGACGCGGACGGCGCGCGCCGCGGACTGGCACATCCCGATCCGGCCGGGGACGGATTCGGCGCTGGCGCTGGGGATGATGCACATCCTGGTGCGCGATGGGCTCTACGACCGCGAATACGTGGAGCGGTGGACGCATGGATTTGAGCGGCTGAAAGAACGCGCAGCGGAGTATCCGCCGGAGCGCGTGGCGGCGCTGACCGGGATGACCGTGGCCGACGTGGAGCGGCTGGCGCGCGACTACGCGACGACGCAGCCGGCGGCGATCCGGCTGAATTACGGGGTGCAGCGCAGCGACAACGGCGGCGCGGCGGTGCGGGCGATCGCGATGCTGCCGGCGCTCACGGGAGCGTGGAAGCATCTGGGCGGAGGAGTACAGCTTTCGACCAGCGGCGCGTTTCGCTGGGACAGCGAAGCGCTGGAGCGGCCGGATCTGATGCTGGCCAGCGAGCTGGGGCGGCCGGCGCGGGTGGTGAACATGAGCCTGCTGGGGCAGGCGCTGACGGAGCTGCGCGAGCCGCAGGTGAAGGCGCTGTTCGTCTACAACTCCAACCCGGCGGCGGTGGCGCCGGACCAGGCCGCGGTGCTGCGCGGGCTCAGGCGCGAGGATCTGTTCACGGTGGTGCACGAGCAGTTCTTCACGGACACGGCCGATTACGCGGATATGGTGCTGCCGGCGACGACGTTTCTGGAGCACAAGGACGTGCAGGGCGCGTACGGGCACTACTACGTGCAGCTCTCCGAGCAGGCGATTGAGCCGCTGGGCGAAGCGCGGTCGAATGTGTGGCTCTTCGGCCAGCTGGCGCAGCGCATGGGATTCGACGAGGCGTGCTTCCGGGATTCGGCGGAGGATCTGATCGCGCAGGCGCTGCGGGCGGACGCGCCGGAGCAGCAGCACGCGTGGATGAAGGGCATCACGGAGGAGACGCTGCGGGCAGCCGGCGGCGCGCAGCGGCTGCAGTTCGACGACGAGCAGCGGGATGGCCAATTCCTGCCCTATGCGGAGGGCCCGTTCGAGACGCCGAGCGGAAAGGTCGAGTTCTATTCGGAGGCGCTCGCGGCGCAGGGCGTGGATCCGCTGCCGGCGTTTCGTCCCGCGGCGGAGTCGCGGCACGTGGAGGCGAGCCGGCGCTATCCGCTGGAATTCCTGCCGCGCAAGGCGGACAACTACATGAACTCGACCTTCGCGAATCTGGAGGGACACCGCGAGATGGAGTCGGCGCGCGACGGCACGCTGGAGATGCACGGCGACGATGCGGCGGCGCGGGGCATCGCGGACGGCGACGCGGTGGAGGTCTTCAACGACCGCGGCAGCCTGAGTCTGCGGGCGCTGGTGACGAAGGGCGATGGGGCGAGCGTGCCTCCGGGCGTGGTGGCGGCGCGGCTGAGCTGGAACAAGCTCTCGGCGGGCGGACACAACGTAAACCTGCTGACGTCGCAGCGGCTGAACGATCTGGGCGGCGGCCCGGTGTTTTATTCGGTGCTGGTGGAGGTTCGCAGAGCTGGTTCATCCACAGCCGAAACGACGGCGATTCCGATAAACTAAGGCAAATTCAAAGATGCCAGATTCCCGCAGAACAGAAGCCGCGCCGCGAGCGCGGGCGAGGTCCGGGAAAAGGGCATCTCCGAATTGGTTGCGGCAGGCCACTGGTGTGCGGACGGGCGCAGTGGGAGTGAGAAGGCGCCGGAGGGGAACCGAACCGGCGCACACACGAATCGCGCTGATATAATCGCCTTTTCCCAAAGATTGGCCCGATTTTGAGCAGTGAGGGTGTGCCTATTTTTTCCGTGAACTTCTGGAGCCCAGGCTCCGCGCACGTATCAGGCAGGAAGATGCGCCGTTTTTTGGGGCAGGCCCTGGTGTTGGTTCTGGTCCTGGCAGCCGGGATGCGTGCCGCGCCGGTGGCCGCGCAGGAGACGCCGGATGCGGGCGCGCAGGCGACCGCAAGCCAACCGAATACCATCGTTGAGATCAGAGTCATCGGCACGCGCCGCATTCCGCAGGAAGCGGTGAAGGCGCGCATGTTCAGCCACGTGGGCGAGCCGTACGATCCGCTGACCGTGGAGCGGGATTTTAACTCCCTCTGGAACACCGGCTACTTCGAGGATGTGCGCATCGAGAAGGAAGAGACGCCGCAGGGCGTCATCCTGGACGTCTATGTGCGCGAAAAACCGCTGATTCGGGACATCACCTACAAGGGCCTGAACTCCATCACCGAGTCCGACATCATGGACCGGTACAAGAAGGAGAAGGTGGGGCTGACGCCGGAGAGCCAGTACGATCCGGCGCGCATCGCGCACGCGGTGACGGTGATCGAGCAGATGGAGGCGGAGCACGGGCACCAGTTTGCGACGGTGCGCCCGGAGGTCAAGGACATCCCCCCGGCGACCGTGGACCTGGTCTTCCAGGTGAAGGAAGGTCCGACGGTGAAGGTGGGCAAGATCACCTTCAGCGGGAACCAGCATGTAAGCTCGCGGGTGCTGCGGCGGGCGATGGTGAACCTGCGGCCGATCGGCATCCCGCACTCGATCTTCCTGGAGGATCTGTTCGCGAGGACCTACGATGCCAGCAAGCTGGAAGAAGACTCGGAGCGGGTACGGGCGGCGTATGAGGATCGCGGCTATCTGCGCGGCGGAGTGATCGGCGAGCCGACCACGCATCTGCGCAACGAGTCAGGGCTCTCGTTCCTGACATTTCGGCCGCGCAAGGGCAAGCGCATCGACATCCACATGGACATCGAGGAGGGCGAGCGCTACCGTCTGGCGGGGATCACGTTCACGGGCAACAAGGCGGTGAGTAACACCAAAGCGCTGCGCGCCATCTTCAACATGAAAGATGGCGAGTGGTTCAACATGACCGCGTTCCGCAAGGGCCTGCAGAATCTGCAAAAGGCTTACGGGCAGCTGGGCTACATCAACATGACCGCGGTCCCGAACCCCACCTTCGACGAAGCGAAGCACACGGTGACGTGGGATATCGGGATCGACGAGGGCAAGCAGTACACCGTCTCGCGGATCGAATTCCAGGGCAACACCGTCACGCGCGACTTTGTCATCCGGCGCGAGCTGCTGCTGCAGGAAGGCCAGGTGTACAACAGCCACCTGTGGGAGCTGAGCCTGCTGCGCCTGAATCAGCTGGATTACTTCAATCCGCTGAAGGTGGATCAGGACTCGGAGACGCACCAGGATACGGAAAACGGAACCGTGGACCTGCTGCTGAAGGTGCAGGAAAAAGGCAAGAACGCGATTGCGCTGAACGGAGGCGTGAGCGGGTACTCCGGGGCGTTCCTGGGGCTGAATTACTCGACGAACAACTTCCTGGGGCTGGGCGAGACCCTCAGCGTGCAGGCGAATGCCGGCAGCCTGGCGCGGAACCTGGGCTTCTCGTTCGACGAGCCGTACATTCGCAACCGGCCGCTGAATCTGGGCTTCCAGGTCTTCGACCAGAAGACCGACTACAACGCGTCCAAGAGCTATTCGCTGACCGGGTCGAACACGAACCTGAATGCGGCGGAGTCGTCGCTGCTGCAGAACTACAACCAGTCGCGCAAGGGATTCAGCGTGTCGGCAAGCTATCCCACGCGGCGCTTCAGCCTGTTCGGATTCTCGCGGCTGGGCGCGACGTACTCGTGGGACAGCTCGTCGGTGCGGGCGTTCAACGCGGCCTCGACGAACCTGTTCCAGACGCTGGCATTCCGCAGCGGCATTCAGGGCCAGAACGCGCTGGAAGGCATCATCAACAGCTCGGTGCTGTTCAGCTACAGCTCCAGCAGCGTGGACAGCAACTTCCTGCCGCATACCGGGCAGTCGCTGGCGGCGAGCGTGCAACTGGCGGGCCTGTGGGGCAGCGTGCGCTACGTGCGGCCGGTGGTGGAATACAAGCGCTACGATCCCGTGAAGGGATTCTGGTTCAACAAGCAGGGGCGGAACACCTTCGGGTTCCGGCTGCAGGCTGTCTACATCTCGGGCTTCAGCGGAGATGTGGCGCCGCCCTTCGACCGGCCGATCGCCGGCGGCGAAGCGGATCTGCGCGGCTTCGATCCGAGGACGGTGAGCCCGTACGGATTTGTGCCGACGCGGGTGATGTTTACGCTGACGAATCCTGACGGCACCCCGGTGCCGCGCGATCCGACGAATCCCAGCCTGGGGAATATCCTGGTGCCGATCCCGGTGTACGGCATCGCGACCATCGGCGGAGACACGAACTTCACCAACAATATGGAGTACGTGATCCCGATCTATGGGCGCACGGTCGCCTTTAACTTCTTCAACGATTTCGGGATGGACATGGCGATCAACAGGAACCAGCTGGAGGAGAGCCCGGAGGGCATCGACGCGCTCAACTCGCCGCTGTATGGCTGCCCGAACTACGTGAACGGGACCTGCCAGGGCGGGCAGCAGATCAGGTTCAATCACATCATCGAGCCGATCGGCGGAACGAACTATGTGCCGCGGGATTCGGTTGGCGGCGAACTGGATGTGATGATGCCGATTATCAACGCGCCGGTCCGCGTCTACTACGCGATTAACCCGCTGAAGCTGTACGATTCCGTGAAGCGGCCGGACCTGATCACGCAAAGCATGTTCCCGGGGACCGGGGCGGGCACGTACTCGTACCAGGAAGCCGAGCAGCTGTACAACGGGCTGTACATTCTGCGGGAACCGAGCAAGACCTTCCGGCTGACGGTGAGCACCACATTCTGATGTGGTTACCGGCGCGCGCAGGGAGCGCGGGAAAGGGCCAAAAAGCCGGGCTGGAGGGGTTTGACGGCCCCGCACCCCGGCCCTATAATTCGCTCAAGTTCCTGAGAATTACCATCTTTCCGCTTAATTACCATCCCGACCGGGAGAATCGATGCCTGGAGCCTGCTCCGGTGATCTTCGGAGAGCAGGAATGAGGCTACCAAGGAAACTGAAGGAGTTTGCGAAATCCATGAAGCGTATGTTGTGTCTCGTTTGCGTGCTTGCGTCCGGCCTGGGCGTGAACGCGTTTGCTCAGGCTGCCTCGGTGAAGCCTGTACCCGCCACCGGCACGACGAAGGTGGCCGTCATTAATTTTCAGGAAGCGGTCGCCCAGACCAATGAATTCCAGCGGGACGTTGCGGACCTGCGCAAGAAGTACGATCCGCGGGAACAGACCCTGCAGCAGCTGAACGACAAGATCGACGCCCTCAAGAAGCAGCTCCAGAGTTCCGGCGCGACGCTGACGGACGCCGAGCGGCAGGCGAAGATGACCGAGATCGACAACGATTCCAAGAACCTGCAGCGGGGCGTCGAGGACCTGAAGAACGACGAGCAGTCGGACGGGCAGGAGACCTTCCAGCAGGTTGGCCAGAAAGTCTTCAACACCATGTCGACGTATGCCAAGGCGCATGGCTTTGGACTGATACTGGATGCCAGCCAGCAGAACAGCCCGGTGCTGTGGCTGACCCCTGGGGCGGACATCACGGCGGACGTGGTGGCGGCGTACAACGCTGCTTCCGGCATTCCTGCACCCGTGCCGTCGGCTCCGGCCCCCGCGCCGAAAGCGCCCGGCGCAACGCACTAAACCCGCTTCCCCGCAGCAGGGGAAGAATCACCCGCCGACGGCCCCCAAAGGCCGTCGGTAGCGGGTTGACTGGCAGTCAGGCGGGTTCTGTGGAAAAAATTGTGGAAGACGCCGGCGATTTCGGGTGTTGCCGCGTTGTTTAACCCTGTTTCAGCAATTGGAAACAGGCCGGAAATCGGCAACTCTTGTCATTTCAATCACTAATCGCGAAAGCCCGGGATTTGGCGCGGAATTGGCCTGATCGGCGGCCTGCGCGGCAACTCTTTGCGTTTTCCACAATCCCGCGTAAATCGGTCGTGAATCCGGCGCGTTATCGAATGATGCCGCGGTCCGACTTTTCAATGAAATCCACGAGGTACTGGACGTCGGGGGTTGCGATGCCTTCGGAGCGGAGCGTTTCCAGCGCCTGGGCGATGTTCATCTTTGAGGCGAGCAGCAGCCGGTAGGCGTGATGGATGGCGCGGACGCGCTGGCGATCGAAGCCGCGGCGCTCCAGGCCGACCTTGTTGATGCTGTAGGCGTGGACCTCCCGTTTGGCCGAGGTCAGCGAAAAGGGCAGCACATCCTGGGTGATGGTGGTGCCTCCGCCGATGTAGGCGTGGCGGCCGATGCGGCAAAACTGGTGGACCGGACAGAGGGCGCCGACGGTGGCGTGGTCTTCCACGGTGACGTGGCCGGCGAGCGTGGCGGCGTTGGCCAGGATGCAGTGGTCGCCGATGACGGAGTCGTGGCCGATGTGCGTGTAGGCCATGATGAGGCAGTGGCTGCCGATGCGCGTAATGCCGCCGCCGCCTTCGGTACCGCGCGAGATGGTGACGGATTCGCGGATGGTGTTGCCGTCGCCAAGGGCGACGCCGGTTGGCTCGCCGCGATATTTCAGATCCTGCGGAGAGACGCCGACGCAGGCGAAGGAGTAAAAGCGGTTGCGCGCGCCCGCGGTCAGATGGCCGTCGAGGACCACGTGCGAGACCAGCTCGCACTCTTCGCCAAGCACGACATGCGGTCCGATGGTGCACCAGGGGCCGACGGCGCACGAATCTGGAACGACAGCGCCGGGGGCAACAAGGGCGGTGGGGTGGATGCTCACTCCTGCGCCACCGCCTGGAGCGCGGGCTCGGCGGCCGCGCTGGGCCGCGGTATGAGCTGGCACATCACGATGGCTTCGCAGGCGAGCTGGCCCTGCACGGTGACGCGGCCCTCCATCTTCACGGCGCGGGAGCGCCAGTTGAGGACGTTGATCTCGATGCGCAGCTGGTCGCCGGGGAGCACGGGACGGCGAAACTTGGCGCGCTCGATGGAGGTGAAGACCATCAGCTTGTTTTCGCGGTCGGGAACCTCGGGCAGCAGCAGCGTGCCGCCCGCCTGGGCGATGGATTCGACCACCAGCGCGCCCGGCATGATGGGAAAACCGGGGAAATGCCCCTGGAAAAACGGCTCGTTGATGGAGACGTTCTTGATGGCGACGATGCGCTTCTTGCGCTCGACCTCGAGAATGCGGTCGATGAACAGAAATGGGTAGCGGTGGGGCAGAATGCCCATGATATCGGTGACTTCGAGCACCTGCTGGCCGTCCAGGATGGGGTTGGAGTTCTCCATAACGCGCAGGGGCGATTATAAACGGAGGCCGGGCGCCGGCGGTGCCGCCGCTACCGGAGGACGAGGAGCGCAAGGGCGAGCGCAGCGGGCATTACGATGACGCCGATCCGGAGAAACTGCCCGGCGGTAATCTCCTCGCGCTCCCGGCGCAGGGCGATGAGCCACAGGATGGTCGCGAGGGAGCCGGTGACGGAGAGGTTGGGGCCCAGATCCACGCCGACCAGCACCGCGCGCGCCAGCAGCCCGGTGTGGCCCGCCTGGCGCAGCGACGATCCGGCGGCGAGGCCCACGGGGAGATTGTTCATCAGGTTCGAAAGCCCAGCCACGGCAAAAGCGCCGGAGAACTTTGCGATCTGGTGGGGCTGGCGGCCCATCCAGGCGATGGCCGCCTGAGCGGCGGGCATCATGCCGGCCTGATTGAGCGCGGCGACCAGAACGAAGAGCGCCGCGACCAGCGGCAGAATGCTCCACGAAGCGTGGCGGATGGCGGTGAGCGGGGCGGACCGATCCTGCGAAGCGACCAGGAGCATGGCGACCAGAGCGGCGACAAAGGTGGGCCAGCCGAGCGGAATGCCGAATCCGGAAGCCAGCAGCATGGCGGCGGCGGCCAGCAGAACCCCGGCGAAGGCGAAGCGGCCGGGACGGGTGAGACGGCGGATTTCGTCAGCCGCGGCGACCGGCTGTGCCAGGCGGCGGCGCGACAGAAATCGGAGGATGAGGAAGGTAGCGGCGATGGAAACCAGCGACGGCAGCAGCAGGGCGCCGAGCCACGCGCCCAGCGGCGGCAGGCGCGAGCCGAAAACGACCAGGTTGGCGGGATTGGAGATGGGCAACAGAAAGCTGGCGGCATTCGCGACCAGAGCGCAGGCGAGCAGATGCGGGCGGGCGTCCACGCGGGCTCGGCGGACGGCGGCGAGGACGGCCGGGGTGAGCACAATGGCGGTGGCGTCGTTCGAGAGCAGGGCCGTGACCACCACCCCCGAGGCGTAGACCCAAAAGAAGAGCCGGGCGGCCGAGCCGCGCGCGTGAGAGACGGCGATCTGGGCGATCCAGTCGAAAACGCCCTCCTCGCGCGCCAGCTCGGCGAGGATCATCATGCCGGCCAGGAAGAGATAGACGTCGAGGCCCTGGTGGACGGCGTGCAGGGCAACGCGCCCAGAGATGAGGCGCAGGGCCACCAGCAGCAGGGCGCCGGAACCCGCCCAGACGTATTCGGGAAGGCCGCGGGGACGCACCAGCATGAGTGCGATACCGGCGAGCGACACAATCCAGATGAGGGCAACGTCCATGGGGCAGGAGAGAGACGGGAAAGTCCGCCGGGAATCGCGGTCTCGAACTACACTATATCTATTCAGGCCCTCACCCCAATCTCCAGCACGAGCGGGCATGGGGCGCTACCGCGCACTCGCGCAGGAGAAAACGAGGCGGCTTATGTCTGAGCGTCTGTACTATTCGGATTCATTTTTGACCAGTTTCGATGCCGCGGTGACGGACGTGCGCGAAGTGTCGCGGCAGGATGGCGAATCGGTGTGGCAACTGGCGCTGGACCGGACGGCGTTCTACCCGACCAGCGGCGGCCAGCCCATGGATCGCGGCGTTCTGCACGCGATTGCGCGCGGCGGAGCGGCGCTCGAGATCCCCGTGGAGCAGGTGGAAGAGGACGAGCACGGCGAGGTTTGGCATTTTGTGCGCAAGCCGCTGACCGCGGGGACGGTGGTGCGGGGCCAGATCGACTGGGAGCGGCGCTTCGACCACATGCAGCAGCACACCGGCCAGCACCTGTTGTCGGCGGTCTTTCAGAAGGAGCTGCAGGCGCCCACCGTGTCATTCCATCTCGGCGAGAGCGTCTCCACCATCGATCTGGCGGCCAACGTGCCGGCGCGCCACAGCCTGGAACGAGTGGAGCGCGTGGCCAACGAGATTATCGGCGAAGACCGCCCGGTGACGGTGAGCTATGTGGCGCGGGCGGAGGCGGAAGCGATGCTGGCGGCCGGCATCCTGCGCAAGCTGCCGGAGCGGGAAGGCCAGATCCGCCTGATCGCCATCGCGGACTGCGACCGCAATGCCTGCGGCGGGACGCATCTGCGTTCGACGGGGCAAATCGGAGGATTGCAGGTGCGGGGCGTGGAGAAGGTGAGCCGCGGCGTGCGCGTGGAGTTTGCCTGCGGGCTGCGCGCGGTGCGCGCGGCGAGGGCCGACGCGGCGCGGCTGAGCGAGGTGGCCGGCGCGCTGTCAGTGGGCGCGGCCGATGTTCCGGCGGCGGTAACGCGCCTGCTGAACGAGGCAAAGAGCGGAGCGAAAGAGCGGCAGCGGCTGCGCGAGGAGCTGACGGCGTATCACGCTTCGCGGCTGGCCGTGGAAGTGCCGATCGAGGAGGGGCTGCGCCTGGTGGCGCGCACGTGGAAGGATCGCGACCGGGAATACGTGAGAATGCTGGCTGCGCGGACGGCGCTGGCCGCGCCGGAGACAGTGGCGATCTTTTGCGCGGAGGAGACGAATCCGGCGCGGGTGGTGATGGCGCGCAGCCTCGATCTGGATTTCGACTGCGGACGCCTGCTGCGCGAGGCGCTGACGGAATTCGGCCTGCGCGGCGGAGGGTCGCCGGATCTGGCGCAGGGCGAGGTGCCCATCGCCCAGGCGGCGGCGCTGTGCGCGAAGCTCGAAGACGCGGTGCGGCGGTCGGTGGCCGGAGCGCACGCCGTCTGAGCGCGCCGGAAGGTGCGATCGAAGGCGAAATACCGTAAAATCGAAAAGTCTTCTCCCGCCTTGTGGGGCTATAGCTCAGCTGGGAGAGCGCATCGTTCGCAACGATGAGGTCGTCGGTTCGATCCCGACTAGCTCCACCAAATTATCTTGTTGAAACTAATGATGTTGCTCGCCCACTTTGGAAAATTTACCCAAAGTGTACCCAGGCTCGTGCAATGACTCTGTCTCCTGCTGATGCAGTGATCGGAGTCTGCTGTGCTTTCCATCTATACGCGTCACGTTCCTGGGTGCCTCCACCGCGAAGACATTCACTACCCACTTCCGTTCTCGAAGGATTTCAGCGCGCGTACGAAGCCCTCTTTCCCGCGTGCCCGGCGAAACCAGGGGGCGGCGATCCGGCGCACATTGCGGATCAGCTAAGGAGAAAAGCTCCGGACTGCGCATTGCTTCCAATGCCGATCGCGGGAGATGAGTTGTGCGTCCTTCAAATTGAGAGCGCCCACTCGTGGTTTGCATGAGAGAGGGGACCCACTGAACGGGCCGGCGAGGAGGGCGACCGCTGCAGAGGCGCTTGCTCGTTTCAGGTATTGGGTGCTGGGGCAGCTCAGATTCATCAGCCGCTTTGACATCACGCTGCACAATCCAAGCAGAACAATCGAAATGCGTCATGGTTCCAATGCACTACCTCGGGGTGGTGCACCTACACCATTACGGAACACCCGATCGAAAAGTAAGATCCACACAAGAGATGAAGAAACATCTGACGGCCGGCGGTAGCTGCGCCGCCAGCGATTCCTTCGATCATCAGGGTAAGCGCCTTCCTGACGTACACGACACGTTTACTCGCCATACCAGAGGATGCAGGCGCAATGCATCAGGGAGCGAAAATCCGCGTTCTCGTAGTAGACGATCATCCGATGGTGCGCATCGGCGTCGCTGCGATCATTGAGGCGACCCCGGATATGATAGCCGTGGCACAGGCCAGTACCGGAGAAGAGGCGGTGCTGTTATTTGAAATGCATCTTCCCGATGTGTGCGTAGTAGATCTGAGGCTGCCGGGAATGAGCGGCGTCGACCTGATCCGAACTGTTATAGCCCGCCACAAAAGCTCGAATTTCGTGGTGCTCACGACCTATGAGGACGACACCGATATTCAATACGCATTGAACGCGGGAGCGCGCAGCTACTTGATCAAGGGAATGCCCGGTAAAGCTCTTGTTCAAGCGCTGCGGCGCGCACACGAAGCAGGCCGCGCTGCGCCGCTTTCAGCAGCGACTGTACCTCTGGCCTCACAGAGCGTCGAGTGAATGGGGGCCAGGAAGGTGTTTGCAGTGCGGTCGTTGACAACCGCATTCGGGCAGGACCAGAATGAGCCTTCCAGGCGAGGATCATTCGGGGACCGGTGCATTTGCACTGCCGCACCAGTCAGTACGGCAGTACGGAATTGCGGTCTGCCCGATGGCCGCAGCCATTCGAGCAACGGAGCAGACTTCACGGCGTCAAAGCTCGCACGCGACTCAAAGGCATTGTGACAGAGATGGAATGTATCAGAGTCCTGGTCGTCGATGATCACCCTGTTGTGCGCCGTGGCCTGCACAGCATGCTCGACGGAGAGTCGGGGATCAGCGTAGTTGGAATGGCGAGTTCCGGTGAGGAAGGTTTGCAGCTTGCGGAAAAGCTGAATCCCGATGTGGTGCTGCTGGATCTTCGCATGGCGGACATGGGCGGCGTTGAGGTTATCCAGGCGCTGCGCGCTGCGCGCCGCGAGAGCAGAGTCCTGGTTCTCACCAACTACCAGCTCGATGAAGATATTTTCAATGCGATTGAAGCAGGAGCCCTCGGGTATCTGCTCAAGAGCGCTTCCCAGGAAGAAGTCATTGAGGCTATTAGGGCGGTAAGCCAGGGCAAGCGGAGGATTCCCCCTGCACTGGCCGTGCGTCTCGCTGAACATCTGGGACGGTCCGCCCTCAGCGGCCGTGAGCAGGAAGTGCTCGAACTTGTGGTCGATGGACTGACCAACAAGGAGATTGCCAGGGCACTGGGAATCAGCGACATCACGGCAAGGAACCACGTGATCAGCCTCCTTTCCAAGCTCAACGCCAAAGACAGGACAGAGGCGGCTACCATCGCACTCCGACGAGGACTGGTGAAACTGAAGGAGTGAAAGGCGGTCGAGCGGAGGTTTCCCCCGATCGGACAAACGGCTACGCGAAAGGCGAACCGGGAACGCGTCGATGAGAAGTCCAACAGAGCAAATCATCAGGCCGCTTATCGCAGCGGCGCTCGGAGCTCTTTTCGGTACTCTGGCGTTCCTGGTTCCGACGCTGCGAAAACTGCCATCGGCGCCGGTGATTGCGTTTATTCCGCGAACTACGGGAACGAACTTTACGGAGGATATGCATCGCGGAGCCGAGGCGGCCGCGAAAGCTGCCGGATATCAGATTTACTGGAACGGCCCGACACGAGAAGACGATCTGGATCGCCAGCTGCGAATCGCGCAGAGTGCGGTGCAACGCGGAGCCAAAGCACTCATTCTGGGACCGACAAACGTCTGGGGCGTGACGACCATGGTCAATAGTTTCACAGCCCGGCGCCTGCCCGTCGTCTTCGTCCAGGCGGGTCCTGCCGAGCCTGCCGGGCCATACCTGACCTCCATTACGCCGGATGAGAAACAGTTTGGGGAGGAGGCTGCTGCCCGGGCTGCATTTGTAACCCGAGGAGAGGGAGAGGTGGGCATTGTCGGCATCGATCGCGGGACGCCTGAAACGCTTTCTCGAGCTGACAGCTTCATGCGGGCGATCGCAGCCTGGCCACGGATCAGAGTCGTCGCCCAAACCCCCGGCGCAGTACAGATCATGGAAGCCGAACAGAGTACCCGGGAACTGGTGAGCGCTTATCCTCGGCTCAAAGCGATTTTCGCCGTCAGTGCTGACGCCACGCAGGGCGCCATGCTCGCGCTCCAGGACGCGGATACGCATCACGCGATAGCACTGATCGGATCCGACCGGGACCTTTTTCTGGCTGCGAACCTGCAGGAAGGCAAGCTCGACTCACTCGTCACTTCCGACGGGTATCGGATCGGTTTTCTTGCCGTTCAGGCGGCTCTGATCGGAGTCAGGGGAGGGCCACTTCCACCTCCGGAACAAGTCGGTGTGAAGCTGCTCACGCGCAGGAACCTGGTGCTGAATGACAATCACTGACGTGAACCTCTGGCTGGTGCCGGTGCCGAAGGAAGGGAAGGCCTGAATCTGAATACGTACTGCTTATGCGACCGCTAGTCCGGGACCTGACCATCTTCGCCATTGCAGCTGCCGCCGGTCTGTTTGCCGCCAGCGGCATTATCCACGCCCTGCACTCCCCTGTCCGGGGATTGCCGTACCATGACGATTTTACAAACGGGGGTGCCTCCGGATGGGTAGCGTATGACGGGAACTGGACTATTCAGTCCGGAGTGATGGTGAACGAATCGAACGAACGGGGAGCCAAGCTAATAACCGGGTCGCCTTACTGGACAGACTATGCCATGGATGCTGACATTGCCCTGAGCAACACCGGCGAGGCGGGGATTATCGCGAGGGTTTCAGATGCGGAAGCGGGAGTGGATTCGTACAGCGGCATCTATGCGGGTCTTCGGGTTCGGGATGAGTCTCTGGTGGTGGGAGTCGCGGATCATGCCTGGAACGAACTGGCAACAGCGCCCCTCCAGCAGCCCATTATTCCGAACGTTTGGTACCACATTCACCTGGAGATCAGAGGCTGCAACCTCAAGGTCCTGAGCTGGCGGGCGGGTCAGAAGAAGAACGTGGTCCGGCTCGAAGTGAAGCTGGTACCGTGCCCGAAGCGCGGAAAGATCGGATTGCGCTCTTACGATTCAGGCGGGCAGTGGAAGAATATCCGCGTAACCGAATTAGCAAAACAGACGGGAG
>Ga0335075_10010862_pt1 | contig 13804 bp, 14 predicted proteins | sample Lox_Sample_24_FD_206723 | JGI IMG/M metagenome (GOLD analysis project Ga0335075, IMG submission 206723) | Soil microbial communities from Loxahatchee National Wildlife Refuge, Florida, United States - Lox_Sample_2.4 | ecosystem: Environmental > Terrestrial > Soil > Wetlands | place: USA...
CGACGATCTGTTCGCGCGGACGGTCGAGCGGTTTCCCCGGCCGCATCCGGATCTTGTTGTGACCGCGCAGCAGGTGGGAAGCTATAAGCCTGAGCCCGGTCATTTTCGGCAGTTCGAACACAGGAGCAGCGTGGCGCGCGGCAACTGGGTGCACGCGGCTTGCAGTTGGTTCCACGATATCGAGCCGGCGCGCCGGATCGGCATCGCCCGCGTGTGGGTGGATCGGGACCGCACGGGTGATGACCCCGCGGCGGCTTCGCGTGTGCTGCCTGATGTTTCCGAGCTGGCGGAGGTTGCGGCTGCGCTGGTGGCGTGAGGGTACCGGTGGTGCACCATTTCGATTATCTGGTGATTGGCGGTGGCGTGGCAGGAGTCTCGGTTGCTAACGAATTGTCGAAAGTTGCGACGGTTGTTCTGATCGAGCGGGAAATGGCTCCGGGGTATCACAGCACCGGCCGTTCGGCGGCGGTGATCTCGGAGAATTATGGTCCGTTGGGATGGCGGGCGCTGGTGACGGCGAGCCGCGCATTCTTCGAGAACCCGCCGCCGAGTTTCGCCGAGCGCTCGCTGCTGCACAGGATCGGCGCGGTGTATCTGGCGACACCCGAGGCCGAAGCCGCGTTGGTTGCTTCCGCGCGCGAACTCGATCGGCGCAACGTGGAATACCGTCTGCTTCCTGCCGGCGAGGCGCAGCAGCTTTGCCCGGTGGTTCGGACCGAAGACTATTCGCTGGCGCTGCTGGAGCCTGGTTGTGCGGATATTGACTCGAACGGTCTGCTGCAAGGCTATTTGCGTTCGGCGAAAGCCCGGGGTCTCCAGGTGCTGTTGTCCACCGAGGCGGTTTCTCTGGAGCGCCGCGGCGGATGTTGGCACGTGGATGCCAGGGACGTGCGCCTGACGGCGGATGCGGTGGTCAACGCAGCCGGCGCATGGGCCGACGATGTTGCCGCAAAGGCCGGCATCCGACCGAAAGGTCTTCAACCGTACCGGCGAACGGCGATCACGTTCGATCCTCCGGCTGGGACGGACGTGCGGACATGGCCGATGACGTTCGACGCGGGGGAGACGTGGTATTTCAAGCCCGAGGCTGGTCGGGTCATGGCCTCACCGGTCGATAAGACCGAGACGGAACCCTGCGATGCCGCGCCGGACGAGTTCGACGTGGCGGTTGCGATCGACCGCATCGAGCGGGCGACCACGACGACTGTGCTCAGGGTGCGCAGCAAATGGGCCGGGCTGCGAACGTTCGCGGCCGACGAACAACCGGTGATCGGACCTGATCCGGATGAGCCGAGCTTCATCTGGCTTGCCGGGCAGGGGGGCAACGGCGTTATGGGCGCGCCTGCCGCAGCCGAACTCGCTGCTGCGATGGCGACGGGGTCGATGCTGCCGGAGTTCGTGACGAGATACGATTTGGAGTTGGCGACGATGATGCCCGGCCGGTTCCGAAGGTGCCGTGATTAGCGGTTTCGGGTGTCTTTCATTGCTTGTCGGGTTGGATGGGATTCTGAGACCGCCTTTTGCCGGCGGCAGGAGAACCCGATGGCTGGCAACTCGCGTCGTTGATTTCGCGGCGAGTGGCTGAACTGATGCCGCCATAGCGCGGGCCATTGGCCGCAACCAAACAAGACCGAGGCCCGGGATCACCGATGGCGAACCGCGTCCAGGCCGTCACCAAGGTGGGTGATTTCTTCAGTCCGATACTCTGCCCGCGATCCGGCTCGCTTCGTCGTCGGATCACGATGGTGCCTGTGCGTCGGCTTGGTGCTGGCTCAGGCACAGGAAGGAAGCAAGGGGAACGCAGATGCACGCGGATCAGAAGGGATGCACGCAGATGGCGTGGAGCGCACGCGCGACCGGTGGGTTTGGACGAGCTAATGGTAAATCGTTGCAGCATGCGATGATTTGTACGGTTAGCAATGCAGGGGGGCTCGTGGCCGGGGTGTCCTCAGCGCCGAATCGGGACAGCGGGGCTGGCCGTGGGCCGGCCCCGTTGCGTGCTTTGTGTGAAGGCGCCGTGGTGGGTTACGGGCCTGGCCCCCTCCCCCTAACCCCCTCCCGCAAGGGGAGGGGGAATTCGGGGGGGGTGGGCCAGGGGGGGTACGTGATGATGGGCCAGCCGTTTTTGTCGATCGGCATGGGAAGGCCGTCGGGGATGGCGGCGGGGTCAGCGTCGGGCAGGCGGGTCACGTAAAGAGTGCAGAGGCTGCCGTGGTAATCCCAGACGGCGTCGCTCAGTTCCTCCTGTGTGGCACGATCCATCTGGTTGCGCGTGATGCCGAGATCGAGACAGATATCGACGAGGACGGCGCCGATCGGGCGGCGGCGGTCCTCGGCGGCGATCTGCTCGAGGGTGGGCGGGCTTTCCAGGGAGGGAGGAAGAGCCGGGTCGTGCAGGCGGGGGGCCGGCTTTTTGCGGGGGCGGGACTTGCGCGGCTTGCGCGGGCGGGTGCGGTCGGGATCGAGGTCCTTGCCGCGGGTGGCGAACTTGCGGAGCCTTTCTTCGAGCGCGGCGGCGCGCAACAGGCCGCGACGGATGCGGGCGAGGATCAGGGCGAGATCGACGCTCTGGAAGGTCAGGGCGACGTGGGTGAACCAGGGGAGGACGCGCGGGTCGGCGGTGTGCTGGCGCAGCGTATCGGCGAGGTTCCGGCCGAAGGCGATGAAGGTATGGAGGAGGACGAGGAGCTTGCCGACGCGCGGAGGCAGGTCCCGATCGGTGGGATCGGGGTCGTGGGCTTCGGCCGGTGCGGGCATTGCGTCGAACACGAGCGGGATTAAAGCATAGGCGGTGGGGGAAGTCAAGAAAAAGTTCCTGATAGACGGACTTTTTGTTAGGGGTGTGATCGACCAGGCATGGCCCCCCTCCCCCTGCCCCCTCCCGCGGGAGGAGGGGTTCATCGGGACCCCGCTCGGCCGCCTCCCCCATCGAACCGCTTCGCGGCACCTGCTCGGCCAGCGGCGCCTGCATGTCAGGGTCGAGCCGGTGACCGGCACTGGTGGGATTTCGGCGATGGAAACATATACAATGGAGCGCCGGTAAGGGTGGTCAGCCTGGCTTCGTGACGGGCGGATGGACCGCCGATCCCTCTGAATTTCCGGGAGCCAAAGGCAATGCGAAGCGGCAAGCTGGTGATTGCCCAGGGCGGTGGGCCAACGGCGGTGATCAATCAATCGCTGGTCGGCGCGGTGCTGGAAGCGCGACTCTTTCCTGGGATCGAGGCTGTCTATGGTGCCCGCCACGGGGTGCGCGGCATCGTGGACGAGGATTTCGTCGATCTTTCGGCGGAAAGCCGGGCCAATCTCGAAGCGATCGCGGCCACGCCGTCGGCGGCCCTTGGCTCGACGCGGGACAAACCCGACCTTGGCTATTGCCGGGACATCTTCGCATCCCTGAAGGCCCATCGCGCGTCCTGGTTCCTGTATATCGGCGGCAACGACACGGCCAATACCGTGCGCATCGTCAGCGAGGAGGCGGCGAAGGAAGGCTACGACCTGCGCGCCATCCACATTCCCAAGACGATCGACAACGACCTGCTGGAAAACGACCACACGCCAGGCTTTCCCTCGGCGGCGCGATTCGTGGTGCAGGCGTTCATGGGGGTCGATCTCGACAACCGCGCCCTGCCGGGTGTTTACGTGGGGGTGGTCATGGGCCGCGATTCCGGGTTCCTGACCGCGGCATCGGCGGGCGCGCGCATATTCGAAGACGACGGTCCGCATCTGATCTATCTGCCGGAGCGCGCATTCGACAGCGCCAAATTCCTGTCCGAGGTCAAATCGATGCATGACAGGCTTGGGCGCTGTGTCATTGCTGTTTCCGAAGGAGTCCGCGACGCCGACGGGGTGGCGCTCTCGGTCAGGCTGGCCGGGAAAGTGGTGAAAGATGCGCATGGCAATGTGCAACTGTCCGGCAGCGGCGCGCTTGCTGATCTTCTGTGCGAGGAGATCAGATCCAAGCTCGGCATCAAGCGCGTGCGGGGCGATACATTCGGCTATCTGCAGCGCTGCTTCGCCGGCTGCGCGTCGGACGTGGATCGACGGGAGGCGCGCGAAGTCGGTGAAGTCGCGGTCAAGCACGCGATCCGGGGGGCCGGCGACGGCTCGGTGGCGATCCGGCGTACCGGGGATTATGCCGTCGATTACGCCCTGGTGGAGCTGGTGAAGGTTGCGGGCAAGACCAGAGTAATGGCGGATGAATTTATCGCAGCCTCGGGCAGTGATGTGACGCCGGCGTTCGAGAGGTATCTGCGGCCGTTGCTGGGCAGCGACCTGCCGCAGCCCGCCCGCCTGCGCGGCGGCGCTATTGCGAAGGTGCTGAAGCGGTAGGAATTTTTGGGCGCTATGGAGGCTGGGCGCGCAGCATCAGCCTCCTGCGATCAGCTCGGCTATCTTGGCGACGAAGCGCCTGGCAGTTTCGATGGCCTCGGTCGCCGGCTTTGGGGATATCTGATGAACATGTGGATCGGCGAGTTCAGAAGAATGTCCTGATCGCCGACACCACGGTGTACTCGTCGTCGACCAACGGGATCACCTGCCACTTGTCGAACGTCGTGCAGGGATGCGAGATGCCGAACGCCACCATGTCGCCGACCGCCAGCGGACTGTCCGCCGGCACAGCCAGATGGCAGTGCTGGTCATTGAGCCCGGTAACCACATGGCCGGGACCGATCTCGGCAACGGCGCGCGCGTCAATCCCGGTGCGCGGCCGGACCCATTTGATCGGTACCGGCAGATCGACGTCATATGAAATATCGCGCTTGCCCACAGTCAGGATCGCCTTTGTCGGCTCGGGCCTCGACTGGACATAGGCCCAGACCTCCAGCGCCGGCATCAGTCCGGGACCGAGATTGTCGAGCGCCGGCGCACGCTTGCGGATCTCCGCGAAAGCCTCGCGATACATCTTCGAATCATGCGTCAGGTAACAGCCGCTGCGCGTCACCACCAGGACCTCGCGGGCGACCCTGGCGTTGCGGAAGCGCTCGACGACCAGATCGTAGAACGCCGAGCCGCCGGCGCTGATAATGATGCGGCCCGGCGCAAAAAGCTCCGCCTGCTCGCAAACGACCGCGATCTCGACGAGGTAATCCAGGAAGCCCGAAACCGTCGCGGCGTCGTCCGCCGGCGACGCGGTGTGCACCAGCCCCTCGAATCCCTCGACGCCACGCAGCGCAAGATGCGGCGCCGCAGCCTTCACCGCGCGCGCCACGGCAAGCGCCGTCGCTACGTCGCGGCAGCCGGTGCGACCGCCCATCATCCCGCCTTCGAGCAGCACTTGCAGCGGCCGGCCCGGCGCCGCGGCGCGCGCCGCCGCCGCAAGCTGCCCGACATTGGCGACGGAATCGACCAGGCAATAGAAATCGAAGCCGGAATCGCGCTTCAGCTCGCTGATCACATAAGAAATCGCCTGCCGCCCGACGAGCTGGTTCGCCAGCACCACGCGCTCGATGCCGAAGTCGCGGCAGACGCGCAGTTGCTGCGTCGTTGCGACGGTGATCGCCCAGGCGCCATCCGCGAGCTGATCGCGAAAAAGCTGCGGGCTCATCGTCGTCTTGCCGTGCGGCGCGATGACCGCCCCCGACCGAGTCAGGAACTCGCGCATCCAGTGGCCGTTGTGGCGCAACGCCGACCGGCGCAGCACGGCAAGCGGCAGCGGCAAGTCTTCGCGCAGCACGTTCCAGCGCTTGGCGGCGATCTCGCCCAACGGAAACCCGGCGACATCGCCGGGGATGCCCTTGACGCGGCCGTCGAGGACGATCGCATCGATCTCCGGGAACCCCATCCGACACCTCTCGATTCGTCCGCGGGTGCGAGGATAGTGCAGGCGGCCAAGTCACTGATAGAAGCCAATGCATGACGCACCTCGCCTCAATGACTGGCTTCGGCCGCACGTCCGGCCAGGGCCAGGGTTTCGGCTGGACCTGGGAGCTGCGCAGCGTGAACGGCCGCGGCCTCGACCTGCGCCTCCGCCTGCCGCCGGGCTGGGACGCGCTGGAGCCTGGCCTGCGCGAGGCGGCCGGGCGCGTGCTGAAGCGCGGCAACGTCACGGCCAACCTCACGGTCAAGCGCGAGAGCGAGCCCCGCTTGATCCCCGATGCGGCCGCCCTGGAGCAGGCGGTCTCGCTGGCGCTGGCGCTGGCCGAGCGGATTCCGGGCAGCCCGCCGCCGCGCGCCGAGGCGCTGCTGGCACTGCCCGGCGTGCTGCGCGCGGCGGCAACCGAAGCCGACGAGGGTCTGTCGGAGCGCGCGGCCGATATGCTGCGGTCGGGCTTTCAGGCGGCGCTCGAGTCGTTGGTCGCCGCCCGTCATGCGGAGGGCGCTCGGCTTGCCTCGGTGCTGGGCGGCCTGCTGGACGAGATTGCCGCCCTACAGGCGATCGCGGCCGCCGAAGCGGCCGATCAGCCCGCCATTCAGCGCGCCCGGCTGATGGACAACCTGACCGCACTGCTGCGAGCCTCGCCAGCCCTGCCGGAGGAACGGATCGCCCAGGAAGTCGCGCTTCTGGCGGCGCGCTCCGACGTCCGCGAGGAGCTGGACCGGCTTGCGGCGCACGTCGCCGCCGCGCGCGCATTGCTCGCCGAGGGCGCCGCGGTGGGCCGGCGCCTCGATTTCCTGGTGCAGGAGTTCAACCGCGAGGCCAACACGCTTTGCGCCAAGTCCGCCTCGGTGGCGCTGACGGCCACCGGGTTGAAGCTGAAAGCCGCGGTCGAGCAGCTTCGCGAGCAGGTGCAGAACATCGAATGAGCGCTGAGGGGATCGGCCGTCGCGGCCTCTGTCTGGTGCTAGCCGGCCCGCCCGGCGGCGGCAAGAGTTCGGTCGTCCGCGCGTTGCTGGCGGGCGAGCCGGAGCTCAGGGTCTCGGTCAGCGCCACCACCCGCGCGCCTCGGCGGGGCGAGCAGGAGGGGGTGGACTACCATTTCCTGACCGAGGCGGAGTTCGCCGCCCGGCGGGATGCTGGCGCGTTCCTGGAGTGGGCCCGCGTGCTGGGCCGGGATTGCTACGGCACGCCGCGGGCGCCCGTCGAGGCGACCCTGGCGGCCGGCCGCGACACGGTGTTCGACATCGACTGGCAGGGCTATCGCAGCCTGCGCGAGGCCCTGCCGGCGGATGTCGTGGGGGTGTTCCTGCTGCCGCCCTCGCTCGCCGCGCTGGAGCACCGGATGGTGCGGCGCGCCGGCGATGCGCCGGGGGAGATCGCCCGGCGCATGCAACTGGCGCACGAGGAGATCAGCCACTGCGCCGAGTTCGACCACGTGGTCGTGAACGACGATTTCGAGCGGACCGTGGCGGCGGTCGGCGCCGTGCTGCACGCCGCGCGGTGCTGCACGCCTCGGTTGACTGGGCTGGGTGAGTTTCTGACCGGGCTGGGCTGTCCGGTAAGCAAGGAAGTCTAACCGCAGAGGCGCAGAGAGCGCAGAGGCAGGTTCCGCCGTGGCGCTAGCTGGGCTCTGCGTCTTCTGCGCCTCTGTGGTTAGACTTCCTTGCTTTTTTCTTTCTTCCTTTCCGGCCGGGTTTGGCGGCACACGGACCGCGCTGCTATATCCCGCTCGCCGCCGCCGCTCCGGGCGGCGCCGCGTTCCCGAGCCCCTGGGGGTGCGGGGCCTGCTTGAAGGGAATGTCGATGGCCCGCCGCCGTCAGCTCTACGAGGGAAAGGCCAAGATCCTGTTCGAGGGGCCCGAGCCAGGCACCCTCGTGCAGTATTTCAAGGACGACGCTACCGCGTTCAACGCCCAGAAGAAGGGCATCATCACCGGCAAGGGCGTGCTGAACAACCGCATCAGCGAGTACCTGATGATGCGGCTCGGGGAGATCGGCATCCCCACCCATTTCGTGCGCCGGCTGAACATGCGCGAGCAGCTTATTCGCGAGGTGGAAATCATTCCGCTGGAGGTGGTGGTGCGCAACATCGCCGCCGGCAGCCTGTCGCAGCGCCTGGGCATCCCTGAAGGGACGCGATTGCCGCGCTCGATTATCGAATACAACTATAAGAACGATGCGCTCGGCGATCCGCTGGTGTCCGAGGAACATATCACCTGCTTCGGCTGGGCCAACACGCAGGACCTGGACGACATGGTGGCGTTGACCTTGCGCATCAACGACTTCCTGACCGGGCTGTTCCTCGGTGTCGGCATCCTGCTGGTCGACTTCAAGCTGGAGTACGGCCGGCTGTGGGAGAACGATGAGATGCGCATCGTGCTGGCGGACGAGATCAGCCCGGACAATTGCCGGTTGTGGGACAGCAAGACCAACGAGAAGATGGACAAGGACCGGTTCCGCCGCGACCTCGGCAAGGTCGAGGAGGCTTATCAGGAGGTCGCGAAACGGTTGGGCATCCTGCCGGAGGCGGGCTCGCGCGATATGAAGGGGCCGGAGACGATGCAGTGATCGATATCAGGCAAGAAAGTGCACGGAGAAGTCCAACCGCAGAGGCGCAGAGGGCGCAGAGTCGGGTTGGCACGGCACTCGCCGGAACTTGTCTCTGCGCGCTCTGCGCCTCTGCGGTTGGACTTCCTTTTTTCTTGGTTTCTGCTGTCGCCACCAGCAGGCAGGCTCGCGCCCGGTGAAAGTGGTCGTCACGGTCATGCTGAAGCCGGAGGTGCTCGATCCGCAGGGCCGCGCCATCCAGCATGCGCTGCATGGGCTCGGCTTCACCGGCGTGAGCAATGTGCGGGCCGGCAAGGTAATCGAGCTGGAGCTCGCTGAGAGCAATCCGGCGAAGGCCAAAGCCGCGGCCGAAGAGATGGCCCGCCGGCTGCTCGCCAATATCGTGATCGAGGGCTACCGTATTGCGGTGGAGGGCGGATGAGGGCCGGCATCGTCCTCTTTCCCGGTATCAACCGCGAGCGCGATATGGCGATCGCGCTGGAGCACGCCACCGGTCACAAGCCACGCATGATATGGCACGCCGAGGCGGCGCTGCCTGAGATCGATCTGGTGGTGCTGCCCGGTGGGTTCAGCTACGGAGATTATCTGCGCTGCGGAGCGATGGCCGCGCAATCGCCGGTACTGCGTGCGGTGCGGGATTTCGCCGACAAGGGCGGCTACGTGCTGGGCGTCTGCAACGGGTTCCAGATCCTGGTCGAGGCGGGCCTGCTGCCGGGCGCGCTGCTGCGCAATGCCAGCCTGCGATTCATCTCGGCCGATTGCCATCTGAGAGTAGAACGCAGCGACACGGTGTTTGCGGGCCGCTACCAGCGCGGCCAGGTGTTCCGCGCGCCGATGGCGCATGGCGACGGAAACTATTTCGCCGACGCGGCAACGCTCGATCATCTGGAGGCCGAGGGACTGATCGCCTTCCGCTACGTCACCCCGGCCGGCGAAGCGACGGCGGAAGCCAACCGCAACGGCAGCGCCCGCAATATTGCCGGAATCTATTCCGAGAACCTGCGGGTGCTGGGGCTGATGCCGCATCCCGAGGACCTGGTCGACCCGCTGGCCGGCGGGACTGACGGCAAGCCGCTGTTCGACGGCCTGGCCGCATCGCTCGGCGCCTGAATGCAGCGCGAGGCCAACCAGGAGCTGGCGCAGGAATTCGGGCTCAGCGCCTCGGAATATGCCAAGGTGCTGGAGATCATGGGTCGCGCGCCGACGCTGACCGAGCTTGGCGTGTTCTCCGCCATGTGGAGCGAGCACTGCTCGTACAAATCGTCCCGCGTATTGCTCAAGCAGTTGCCGACGAAAGCACCTTGGGTCATCCACGGACCGGGTGAGAACGCCGGCGTGGTCGATCTTGGCCATGGCCTCGCGGCAGTGATGAAGATCGAGAGTCACAACCATCCGAGTTTCATCGAGCCGTACCAGGGCGCGGCGACCGGCGTGGGGGGCATCCTGCGCGACGTGTTCACCATGGGCGCGCGCCCGGTGGCGAACCTGAACGCGCTCCGCTTCGGCAGCCCGGATAACCCGACGACGCGCCGCATCGTCGATGGCGTCGTGCGGGGGATCGGTGGCTACGGCAATTGCGTGGGCGTGCCCACGGTCGGCGGCGAGGTCAATTTCCATCCGGCCTATGACGCCAACCCGTTGGTCAATGCGATGACCGTCGGCATCGCGGCGGCGGACCGCATCTTCCTCTCCGCCGCCGCCGGGGTGGGCAATCCGGTTGTGTATGTCGGCTCGAAGACCGGGCGCGACGGCATCCATGGCGCCACGATGGCCTCGGCAGCATTTGGCGCTGATGCCGAGGAGCGGCGTCCCACGGTCCAGGTCGGCGATCCATTCACCGAGAAGCTGCTGATCGAGGCGTGCCTCGAGCTGATGGCGACCGACGCGATTGTGGCGATCCAGGACATGGGCGCGGCGGGACTAACCAGCTCGTCGGTCGAGATGGCCGGCAAGGGCGGGGTGGGGATCGAGCTCGATCTGGACCGCGTGCCGCAACGCGCCAGCGGCATGAATGCCTATGAGATCATGCTGTCGGAGAGCCAGGAACGCATGCTGATGGTGCTGCGGCCGGAGCGGGAGGCGGCGGCACGGGCCATCTTCGAGAAATGGGAACTGGATTTCGCGGTGATCGGGCGGCTGACCGATACCGGCCGCATCATCGTGCGCCACCAGGACCGGGTGGAGGCCGACATTCCATTGGCCCCGCTGGTCGGCGAGGCGCCGGTCTATGACCGGCCGAGCACGGAAACGGCAAAGCAGACACCGCTGAACCCGGCCCGCATCGAGGATCGCCTCGGCCTGACCCGTGCGCTGGAGCGGCTGATTGCCTGCCCCGATCTCTGCTCGCGCGCCTGGATCTGGGACCAGTATGATTCGACGATCGGCGGACAGACCGTGAAGCGTCCAGGCACAGCGGACGCGGCGGTGATCCGGGTGGAAGGCACGCCACTGGCATTGGCACTCACCACCGATTGCACGCCCCGATATTGTGCCGCCGATCCTGAAGCAGGCGGGCGCCAGGCGGTGGCCGAGGCGTGGCGCAACCTCACGGCGGTGGGAGCGCGGCCGCTGGCGGTGACCGACAATATGAATTTCGGCAATCCGGAACGGCCGGAGGTGATGGGCCAGTTTGCTGCCGTCATCCGCGGTATGGCGTCGGCGTGTGATGCGCTGAAATTCCCAGTCGTGAGCGGCAATGTCAGCCTCTACAACGAGACGCAGGGGCGGGGCATCCTGCCGACGCCAGTGATCGGCGGGCTGGGGGTGCTGGAGGACGCGGCGCAGGCTGTCGGGATCGCGCTGCGCCCATGGCTTGATCTCGTGTTGGTCGGCCCCACGCGTGGGTGGCTCGGCCAGTCGCTGTGGCTGCGCGAAATCGCCGGACGGGAGGACGGGCCGCCGCCACCCGTCGATCTGACCGCGGAGCGCGCCGCGGGGGATTTCGTGCGTGCACAGATTCTGGCCGGCGCCGTGCGCGCCTGTCACGATGTCTCGGACGGCGGGTTGCTGGTCGCGGTCGCCGAGATGGCGGTGGCCGGCGAGGTCGGCGCCCGGCTGTCGGCCGGGCCGCGCGACATCCCCTCGCACGCATACTGGTTCGGGGAGGACCAGGGCCGGTATCTGCTCGCCGTGGCGGATTCGGGCACGTTGATCCGCGCCGCCGAGGCGGTCGGGGTAAGCGCGGCGCGCATCGGATACTCGGGTGGGCAGGATTTGACACTGCCGGACGGTGGAACCATATCGGTGCGAGCGTTGCGCGCCGCGCATGAACGCTTCTTTCCGTCCTGGATGGACGGGGCCTGAACGAGGGGGACCGGCCATGCCGATGGCGGCCAGCGAGATCGAGGCGCTGATCAAGGCGGCGCTGCCCGATGCGCAGGTGAGCGTCGAAGACCTGGCCGGCGATGGCGACCACTACGCGGCGAACGTCGTGTCCGAACAGTTTCGCGGGATTCCCCGCGTCAAGCAGCATCAGATCGTCTATGCCGCGCTGCGGGGCCGGATGGGGGGCGAGCTGCACGCCCTCGCCTTGCAGACCTCGGCGCCCGAATAGGAGTTATAACACAATGTCCGACCAGCCCGTGTTCGACCGTATCCAGGGCGAGATCACCGAACATCCGGTGATGCTTTACATGAAGGGCACCGCGATGTTCCCGCAATGCGGGTTCTCTGCGCGCGTGGTGCAGATTCTGACGCATCTGGGGGTGCCGTTCCAGACCGCCAACGTGCTGGAGGATGACGAGCTGCGCGAGGGGATCAAGCACTTCTCGCAATGGCCGACCATCCCGCAGCTTTATGTAAAGGGCGAGTTCGTCGGAGGCTGCGACATCGTGATGGAGATGTTCCAGTCGGGCGAGTTGGAGGGCCTTCTGAAGGAGAAAGGCGTGCCGCACCGCGCCGAGGCCTGAGGCCGCAGGTCCACCTCCCCCGCTCTGCGGGAGAGGTCGGTTCGCGAAACGCACCGGGTGAGGGTGCCGCCCGCGGCACAGCGCACCACGCGAACCCACGGAGGTCTCCCTGGGCACGGGTGGATTGTTGGCCTTACACCCGCCGTGTGCGAGCCGTCTCCCGCACGCTCGCGTTACGCCGTCAGTCGCCCGAGGATGTACCCAAGGCCGAGAGCGACCAGAGCCGCAGTCAACGGCTGATCGCGGATCACCTCACCCAGCCGCGCGACCTGCTCCTGCGCCTGCCCGGCGGCCTGGTTGTATATGCCTTGCGCCTGCATCCTGGTGTCGCCGATCGCCTCGCCGGCCGTCTCCTGGACGCGTCCGCCGAGGTCGCGGGCCATGCCTTCGATTTTTTCGCTCACGCGCAGTCTCCTTCCTTAATGGGGCACGACGGAGATGGCCCCCGAGGGGCGGGATTTCGCCTGGTTCAAGCGGTGTTGTGAGGATGTCGCGGATCGGCGCGGCAGTCACTTCACCTTTCTCGTTCTCAACGGGAGAAGCCTGCCCCCTCCGAGCCGAGGGTTGCCGCACGGCAGCGCGGCGAGCGAGGCACGGGGCGGGCCGGCTTGCCGGTGTGTGCGCCGCGGGCCATATCCGCCATGATAGCGTTCTCTATCCGCCAGTCGGAGGATTTGCACAGTGAACATTGCCATACCCGCTTCTGGAGCGAAGGTTCGGCCTCCGTCCGCCCGCCCGACCCGCGCCGAGGCCGAGGAAGCGGTGCGCACGCTGCTGCGCTGGGCAGGGGATGATCCGTCCAGGGAAGGGCTGGTCGATACGCCTGCACGTGTCGTCCGGTCGTATGAGGAATTCTTCGCCGGCTATGCGCTCGATCCGGTGGCGATGCTCGAACGAACCTTCGAGGAGGCAGACGGCTACGATGAGATCGTGCTGTTGCGCGACATCCGGTTGGAGAGCCACTGTGAGCACCACATGGTGCCGATCATCGGCCGCGCCCACGTCGCCTATTTGCCGCATCACCGGGTCGTCGGCATCAGCAAGCTGGCGCGTGTTGTCGATGCCTATGCCAAGCGGTTCCAGATCCAGGAGAAGCTGACCGCGCAGATCGCCAACACGATCCAGGAGGTGCTGCAGCCGCGCGGCGTGGCGGTGGTGATCGAGGCGGCACACCAATGCATGACGACGCGCGGGGTGAACAAGCCGGGCGTGACGATGGTCACCAGCCACATGCTCGGCGCGTTCCGCGACGACCCGAGTACGCGGCGGGAGCTGCTGGCGATGATTGGCAGCCATGGGTCCGGCATCCACGGCGACTGAAGGACAGGCCGAGTAGGTGGACCGCGGGAGGTCCATTCACCGCGACGAGCGGCGGTCCGCCCAGCTCGTGTTCGCGGTGGCTAGGCAGATGACTGGATTTTGGTCGTCTTATCAGAGGTTTGCGGGAGGCGGATTCCGGGCGTGTGTCTATGCTGCTTCGCCCGCTTGGGCAGGCTCTGTGATGCTGAGG